>Ga0164292_10000066_pt1 | contig 65046 bp, 50 predicted proteins | sample GEODES117metaG_FD_111486 | JGI IMG/M metagenome (GOLD analysis project Ga0164292, IMG submission 111486) | Eutrophic lake water microbial communities from Lake Mendota, Wisconsin, USA - GEODES117 metaG | ecosystem: Environmental > Aquatic > Freshwater > Lake | place: USA: Lake Mendota... | reverse complement strand
GATGATGATGAAAACGAGCCTGTTGAGGGACTCATCCTTGGCTTTAGAGCCCAATCCTGGCCAAAGGCAGCTTTGCTGATCTCAGCGACTTCTCAACCCCCTGTTGCCCAGAGGCTCCCTAACCCTTTGCCCTTCCCTGAAGCGCCCGTAACCCGCAGCCCAGACAAGCAAGGGGAACAGCAGATAAAACTGCTCTTCCACACCCAAGGACCAGGTATGGGTGAAGGGGTTGAGCTCCGTCGAAGTAGAAAAGTAATTCGTAGCCTCCTTGAAAAGTTGAATATTAGACACTCCGAAGAGAGCTCTTCGCCCCAAACCCAGCATGACCCCAGGGTCAGCATTGACGATGCAAAGTAAAACACTGACGAGGGCAACAAAGACAGCAAGCGCCGGAACCAGCCTCTTGAGCCTTCTTGAATAAAAACCCAACAGGAAATCAGAAAGCCCGGCGCTTTCGTAATTAGAAAGGGAGGACGTTATGACAAAGCCGGAGATCACAAAAAAGATGTCTACGCCGAGATAGCCGCTCGGCAAAATCTCTTTTCTGGTGTGATTTATGATAACAACCAGGATTGCGAGCGCCCTGAGTCCGTCAATTTCAGGTCTATAAGAAGGCCTGGCCTCCATGGGCATCTTGAAGTCAACCCAGGGAATTTACTCCCATTCGATCGTGCCTGGGGGCTTGCTGGTGATGTCCAGAACCACCCGGTTCACCCCCTTCACCTCATTGACGATGCGGTTCGAAATCTTCTCCAGCAGGTCATAGGGCAAGCGGGACCAATCCGCCGTCATTCCGTCCTCGGAGGAGACGCAGCGCAGCACGACCGGGAAGGCATAGGTGCGCTTGTCGCCCATCACCCCCACGCTCCGCACCGGCAACAACACGGCAAAGGCCTGCCAGATCTCGTTGTAGAGACCCGCCTCCTTCACCTCCTCGCGCACGATCAGGTCGGCATCCCGCAGGATATTGAGCTTGTCATTGGTTACCTCCCCCAGAATGCGGATCGCCAGACCGGGCCCGGGGAATGGATGACGGCCGACGATCTCCTCGGGCAGACCGAGGCTCCGACCCACCTTGCGCACCTCGTCCTTGAACAGACGCCGCAACGGTTCCACCAACTTGAACTGCAGATCCTTCGGCAGGCCACCCACGTTGTGGTGGCTCTTGATCTTCACGGCAACCCGCTCACCGGTCTTGGGGTCCACATTGGTGCCGGCGCTCTCGATCACATCGGGATAGAGAGTTCCCTGGGCCAGGTAGTCGAAGGGCCCGAGACGCTTGCTCTCCTCCTCGAATACGCGGATGAACTCGGCGCCGATCAGCTTGCGCTTCTCCTCCGGGTCGGTGACACCGTCCAGTTTGGTGATGAAACGTTCACGAGCATTGATGTATTCCACATTGATGTGGAAACGGCGGTCGAAGAATTCCACCAGAAACTCGGGCTCACCTTTGCGCATGAAGCCCTGGTCGATGAACATACAAGTGAGCTGATCGCCTATCGCCCTGTGCAGCAGGAAGGCCAGGGTGGAGGAATCCACTCCACCGGAAAGAGCCAGCAGCACGCGCTTGTCCCCCACCTGGGCGCGCACTTCCTCCACCGCTTCCTCGATGAAGGCGGCGGTGGTCCAGTCCGCCTCACAGCCGCAGATGTGATATACAAAATTGCGGATCAGGGCCATACCGCAGGTGGAATGCACCACCTCCGGGTGGAACTGCACGCCATAGAGCCTGCGGGTGTGGTCCGCCACGGCGGCTTCCGGCGTGTTCTCGGTGTGGGCCAGCCGCACGAAGCCCTCGGGCAGCCGTTCCACCGAGTCCCCATGGCTCATCCACATCGTGGAGGCCTCGTCCACATTGGTGAGCAGATCCGTGGGGTCGTCCACATGGATCGGGGCCTTGCCATACTCCGCCCGGCCTGCCGCCACCACAGAGCCGCCCAGCTGCTGCACCATCAGCTGCATGCCGTAGCAGACACCCAGCACCGGAATGCCCAGGTCCCACAGGCGGGGATCACAGACCGGAGCCCCCTGCTCGTACACCGAGCTGGGGCCACCGCTGAGGATGATCCCGCGGGGAGCGAGGGCCTTGAGCTCTTCGGCGGTGGTGGTGCAGGCCATCACCAGCGAGAACACCTCGGTCTCCCGCACCCGACGGGCGATCAGCTCCGAATACTGGGAGCCGAAATCGAGGATCACGATCGCCGGATGGCGTGAGGAACCACTGACGGCATCACGGGGCACAGCGCTGGCCGACGTACTGGCCGGCGAAACGGTCTGCGGCATGGGGAAGGGGATCGGTAGCCGCCAGGGAGAAGACCACTGGCTCTCTTTCGTTCAACCCTAGGCCTCACCCCTGAACACCCCCAGCAGATGCTCCCCCACCGGACCGGCGGCACAGATCCGGCGACAGCGATCGAACAGCACGGCTCCCACTGCCATGCCGGCGGCGGCGTGGCGGACCAGGTAGGTGTGCGAGCGCTCCTCGATCGCGGTCGCCAGGCGGCGGCGCAATCGGGCAGCGAATGGCGGATCCGCCTCCGCCAGCGCACTGAGGGCCGCTTCGACCGTGGGAGCTCCATGGAGCCGTTCCAACGCTTCGCCGGCAAGACCCTCAAGCGCCGCCAGGGTGGTGAGCACCTCGGCCCGGCCATCGGCCAGATGGTGATGGGTGTGGAAGATGCCGCCCGCCAGCTTGATCAACTTGCCCTGGTAGCCGAACAACAGCAGGCGGCGGACCCCCTGCTGACCAGCCGCCACCAGGACAGGTCCGAGCCAGTTGCCGGCCTTGAGCAACAGGGACGGGGGCAGCCCCAGACGGGGAGCCAGATCCAGCCCGTTCTCGCCGATCACCAGCACCAGATCCCCCCCGAATGCCGGGACCGCAAGCCGCTCGGCCAGATCGGCAAGGGTGAGCCGGAGCTGGTCAGGATCGGCGCCGGCCTGCACCTCCGCCTGGGTGCCGATCAGGGCCAGACCGTCCACCACACCGAAGGCGGCATTGCTGGTGCGCTCCGCCAGCGGGCGTCCCTGGGGCAACACCACCCGCAGGAGAAGCCCGCTTTGCGGCGGTACGAGAGACCGCAGATTGGCCTCCAGCAGCCGGCGGGCATAGGTGGAGAGGCAGACCTCTCCCGAGCCGGCATGCACCCCCACCCCCTCACCCGCCTCGAGCTGCAGCCAGCCGGGCTCCTCTGCGGCCGAGCCCGGTTCGCACCACCGGGCCAGCACCCACACCACCAGCCCTCGGGTGAGATCGAGGCCATCTCCCGGATCACAGCTGGCCTCACCCAGGGCCCAGCCTTCCTGCAGGCGGGCGGCGGCCCGCACCGGGATGGGGCGGCTCCCGGGGGGCTCCAGCAGCTCCAGCGGGGCAAACGAATCGAAGGGCTCTCCCCGCAGGGCGGCGACGGCGGCGCGGGCGGCGGCCGCCATCCACACCGGCAGGGTGTAGCCCGGAGACGCACCAGGTTCAGCCATCGACGCAGGGGAGCGGGAAGGACCGTTTTTTATGGTGGTCGATCGGGTTGCCCTCACGGCAGTCGAATCGCCGCCCCCCGGCCCCATCCAGCCCCCAGCCCCGCCTCCCATGCAGGACAAGCTCACCCTGATGATCCCCGGACCGACCCCGGTGCCGGAAACCGTCCTGCAGGCGATGGCCCGCCATCCGATCGGCCACCGCAGCGCCGACTTCCAGGGAATCGTGAAGCGCACCACCGAGCAACTGCAGTGGCTGCATCAGACCAGGAACGACGTGCTGGTGATCACGGGCAGCGGCACCGCCGCCATGGAAGCCGGAATCATCAACACGCTGAGCCGGGGCGACAAGGTGCTGTGCGGCGACAACGGCAAGTTCGGCGAACGGTGGGTGAAGGTGGCCAAGGCCTTCGGCCTCGATGTGGAGGTGATTAAGGCCGAATGGGGCCAGCCCTTGGATCCCGAGGCCTTCCGAACCCGCCTGGAGACGGATGCGGACAAACAGATCCGTGCCGTGATCCTCACCCACTCGGAAACCTCCACCGGGGTGATCAATGACCTACAGACCATCGCCGGCCATGTGAAGGCCCACGGCACTGCGCTGACGATCGCTGATTGCGTCACCAGCCTCGGGGCCTGCAGCGTGCCGATGGACGACTGGGGGATCGATGTGATCGGCTCCGGCTCCCAGAAGGGCTACATGATGCCTCCGGGGCTGAGCTTCGTGGCGATGAGCGAGCGGGCGTGGGCCGCCTACGAGCGCTCCGATCTGCCGAAGTTCTATCTGGATCTGGGCAAGTACCGCAAATCCGCCAAGGCGGACAGCAATCCCTTCACGCCGGCGATCAATCTCTACTTCGCCCTGGAGGCGGCCCTGGGGATGATGCAAAAGGAGGGTCTGGAGGCGATCTTCAGCCGCCACGACCGCCATCGTCGCGCCACCCAGGCCGCGATGAAGGCGATCGGCCTGCCCCTCTATGCCGCCGAAAGCCACGGCAGCCCGGCGATCACCGCCGTGGCCCCCGAGGGCATCGACGCCGAGAGCCTGCGCAAGAAGGTGAAGGACCGCTTCGACATCCTGCTGGCCGGCGGCCAGGATCACCTCAAGGGCAAGGTGTTCCGGATCGGCCACCTGGGCTTCGTCTGCGACCGCGACGTGCTGACAGCCGTGGCGGCGATCGAGGCCACCCTGCAGCAGCTGGGGCTGGCCAAAGCGACCACCGGCACCGGAGTGGCGGCAGCCGCCGCCGAACTGGCCCGCTGAAACCGCGGCTAGCAACAAAGGGCCCGGATCAGACTCCGGGCCCCCTTCTTGCTAACCTGTTATGGACCGAGGTCACCTTGGTTGCATATTGTATTGAATGCAAGCCGCATTGAATACAGCAAATGCGGGTGTAATTCAGTGGTAGAATGTCAGCTTCCCAAGCTGAACGTCGCCGGTTCGAGTCCGGTCACCCGCTTATATTCTAGATCTTAGAAACATTCCTAAACCAGGCTAGTCCTGACTTTAGGTTGCCGGTCAGCTGACCTACACGAAGCGTGCCGCTGTCGCTGACGCGCAGCGAGGTTGCCCGATTGCGAGGGCAAGGAGGCACCGTCAGCTTGGCTGTTTGCCGTTCATCCCAGCGTCATCACCCCCTCGAACAGGGCGAACGCCGGATCCGTACTGGCGAGCAAAAGGTCGTCAGAGCTGGCCTGGGCCGCCAGCAGGCGATCAAAGGGATCGCGATGTGGCACATCCCAGAGGCCGGCCTGACGGGCCACGGCACCGCTGATCGGCAGGTCCACCGCTGCCAGACGATGCAGAGCCATGGCGTAGTTCTCAACGACGGCTCTGGCGTGTTGCAGTTTTCCAAGCCTCCACTTGGTGGCGATCTCCCAGGCAGAAGCGGCGCTGACGACGAGCGTGTTGTCGCTGTCCTCCAGGGCGTTGCGCAACTCGGGCGAGAGCTTCTGAGGTTCCAGCAGAGCCCAGAGCAGCACGTGGGTGTCGAGCAGCAGTTTCATCAGCCCCAGCGCTGCAGCTCGTCGTCGGGCAGGGGCTCGAAGAACGCTTCATCCACGCTTCCCTGCAGGAAGCCGAGCTGCCGGCGCGGGCTGGGATCGAGCGGCACCAACTGGGCGATGGGCTTGCCATGGCGGGCGAGCACGATGCGCTCACCGGCCGCGACCCTGGCCAACAGGGCCGAGAGGTGCGTCTTGGCCTCCTGAACATTCACGCAGCGCGGCATGGGTCCCGGCCCAGCGGGCGGTGGGGCACCCTGGATGGAAGGCATCTCCTGGTCTGGCTGGTCTGGTCAGACTAGCTTCAGGCTGCTGACCCGCCCGGATGTGCTTCGACTTTGTCCTCACGATCCTCCGCCAGCTCAGCCCTCGTGGCTCTGAAGGAATGCTTCCAGGTGAGCTCCATAGGCCCCGGGGCTCTCGAGCAGCGCATGGTGCGCCACTCCCGGAAGAACCTCCAGGCGCTGATTGGGGAGTTGTTGCCATCCCTGCATCGAACGGGGGGTGACGAAGTCGTATTCGGCTGCGAGAAGCAGCACGGGCGTGGTGAAGGAACCCAGCCCCCCCTCGGGCACACACCAATCAGCGATCACCTCCACACCACGCCAGTTGCTGCCTGGGTGCCCTGGCGCATAGGCCGCCAGCAGTGGTGCTGGCCTGGGCGTCGCTCGACAGACGTGGGTCGCATCAAAGCGGGAGCCGTCGCCGCCAAGATCCGCCAATAGGGCCGCCACATCCTCAAGCAACAAGGGCACGGAGCTCGGCACATTGGAAAGACTCAACGAGCGTGGCAGCGCTGGACCACTGGCAGAGCTGAGGGTCTCAAAGGCCAGGATGCCGCCGAAAGACTGACCGTAGAGGTGGTAAGCAGGGCACCCCTCGCGCATCGGAATCCACGCCTGGGCCACCAAAGCATCGATTACTGCAGCGAGGTCCCGTACTGACGCGGCGATCGAATACTCCTGCGCGGCGGGTTCAGGCCGGTCACTGCGCCCACAGCCCAGTTGGTCAAAAAAAATCACCGGTCTCTGCAGGATCTCCACCAAGGGAAACAGATAATCACTGGGGACACCTGGTCCGCCATGGCACACCAGCAACGGCAATGCCTCCGTAGACGCTGCTGGCAGGTGCCGGCCAGCCCAGAGGCGACAGGCGCCCCCGCGCACCGGCAGCATCAACGAACTCAACCCAGATGACATGGCTGTCTCCTCAACGACAGTGTGTGGGTGGAGTGGCCCGGGGTGTGGGCCGACAGCTGCGATAGAATTGAGCTCAATATTGCCATTAATGGGCCCCTCCATGGAGAGGAATTCGGTTGACGTTGGCGGCGAACCGAATCCCGAACAGCTCCTTTTTGCCCTCCCTGGCGAAACCCTACGCTTCGTGCCAGGCAGCAGGGCCTTTCTGCGCCGCACCCGCCTGGTGAATGGGTTGCTGGGGAGCTGGCCGCTCGTGTTCGGCAGCGGCTCGTGGCTGGAAGCCCATCTGGTGGCGCGCCTGGCCATGGCCTCGCGCCACCCCAACCTGCGCGGCTGCGGCATCAATGCGCAGGAGGTGTGGGATCTGGTGCGGCAGGAGCTGGAGCAGGGCAACCGCGGAGCCCCTCTGGTGGTGCTCTGCGATTCGCTCGGTGTTGATCAGGTCAGAGGGTTGACGCAGCGGCTTCGCGCCTTGAACCAGGCGGTGCAGATCATTGTGCTGGTCCAGAACGAGCAATGGCTCACGGCTGCCACGCTGGCGGACTGCCAGGCCCAGGTGATCGTGCATGCCGAGAGCTTCGGCACCGGAGTTGTGATCCGCGCCCTGCAGGCGCTTCGGCGGGGGCAAACCTACCAGGATCCCCGCATCCGCGAACGGCTGGATGATTCGGTGACGGTACAGCTCAACGGGCGGGAGCGGCAGGTGCTTCAAGGCCTGGCGCGGGGCCTCTCCAACAAGCAAATCGCGCAGAACGCTGAGATCGCCACCACCACCGTGCGCGATTACGTGAGCCGCCTCTGCCGCAGGCTCGGTGCCGCCAACCGCACCCAGGTGGTGACCCGAGCGATCGCCCTGGGATTGGTCCGCCAGCGGGGCTGACGCCGTAGATCACGACAAATGTAGGTAGCCGTTAGCCCTGCAGACGTTGCACCATACCTACAGGTCTCGTTTAAGCACGCCCGGAGCGCCCGCCATGCCTTACTCCAGCAACATCCAGGTCGTCAACGACGCCAACGGCACCGCCTACGCCTTCCTGGCCGACAACGGCCTGCTGTGGCAGTGCCAGTGGAATGCCGAGGCCCAGCGGTGGGACAAGGGGCAGATCGTGCCGGGGGCGCAGGGCGGCGAGGGCCTGGCGGCGCTGTATGTGAAGGACTTCTGGCCAAATGGGCAGCCCAGCGGCGCGGGAGGTGGCGCCGGAACCAACCCCGGAATCGTGCTCGCCTATCGCGTGGGCCGGGGCAGCGGTGCGGAAATCCATGCCAGCTTCGGAACCTGGGGAAGCGATGGCCAGCTGAACTGGGCGGCGCCGATCGCGTTGACCGACGACGAGGCGGAGGAGCAGCAGTTCAGCCTGGGGGATGGCGGCGGCGGCCAGTTCAACCTGGTGGTGCAGAAGCAGCTGGCGCACGACACACCGGAGCAGCTGCTGGAGCAGGCGGCGGCGCTCTCCGCCAGCACCACCGCTGGCTTGAAGAAGAAAGTGGAGGACCTCGCGATCGGCAACAGGCCCGATCAGGACCTCTACCAGACCACCTACAGCCTGGAGCGCGTCAGCAACGGCGGCGCGACAGCGATCAACCTGATCACCGCCGATGGCGGCGTGGTCGGCACCATCACGGCCACGGAGCAGCCCACGGCCCCCAGAACAGCCGTGGGACCGTCGCTGTTCAACGGCAACACGCAGCTCACGCGCGCCGCCGTCCTGAGCCGCACCCTCAACCCGGAGCCGCAACCAGCCCTCCTCGGGCGCAGCGGCCTGCAAGGCGCAGCCCTGGGCGACGCGTCCGCGGGTTCATTCAAGGGGCTGCTGGGTATTGGCGTCTCGCCTGGCAACGGCAACTTCGGCAGCTTCAGCTTGGGGTTGAGTCTGTTTCCCGCTCGCTATACGGTGGTCTATCAAGCAGCCTCAGCAAACCCAGCGCAAGTAGCAGACAAGAGTAATGATAGCTATAACGAAACCGAAAATAGCGAAAGCGAATATGGCGGCAGTAACGAATACGGCTCAGGTAGCCAAGTCAGCCAATTTCAAGTAAAACGCCAAAGATCTGAAAGCGTCGCTGAGTCCGTCAGGAAATCGGAAAGTATTTATAAACGCACAAGGAGCATGGGCAGTTTGGTGAGCGATCCTGGCCGAGTACTGCTTTCGGAATCCGTCCTCGCGTCATCGTCAGACGGATTACCGGAAGGCGGATTACTGGAAGGCGGATTACTGGAAAACTTCTTCTACCGCAACAGCGATCAGAACCCCGTTTGGATCATGACCGGCCTTGTCGGCAGCACCAACACTGGAGCCGGCTCGTCCGTTGTGAATTCCTCGAAATTTGAAAGGGGTCGAGTAAAAAGTGGCAGCACTCTCACAGGCCTGGTGGGAGGAGGAGTAAACGTGCTGGGAAATGCAGCTCGAGAATTTGCTAATGCTAGCGACGACGATCTCCCCTTTGCGAGGGATCAAGAGTTCACGGCAGCCGCCCTAGGGGCGACACAGAAGTCGGTTTTCCAATATGAAAATGGTTTCACCCAGAACCAGGCGACATTGAAGAGCTATGAGGCTAGGCAGTCAGTCGGTGCCAGCTGGATCAAGCGAAAGAGCAATGTGGAATATGGCTCATTTTCCAGTAAAAGCTGGCTAGCGGCCTTCAATACGGGGCTTTTGTTTGAGGAAACCTACACCCCAGACCTACGTGCTGATGATCGCCCGATGCCTCAGTGGCTCACCGATGTCGGCTATTCCCTCGCAGCTGAAGGCGCTTTGCTGACCATGTCAAGTCCAGTGTACGGCCTGTTTATTAACAGAGGTCAAGACGTGACGCTAGTCTCGCAAGAAAATATTCTGACAAACACGCTTTTCCAGGCAGGTGAAGGCGACAACCCGAAGGCGAAGCTCAAATCTTACTTTAACGCGATTCTCGGCATCGGCAATGGATTTGTCGTTCCCGCCGTAGCCGATACACTAATGGCCAAGAATTATGGCACAAGCGCCGGTGGATTCGGCCTCAATGTGGGGCTGTCCGCAGACTTCATCAGGTTCTTCAAGTACCCGGTTGGTGTCAAGGGAATAGCAACGTCGCAGACCTCGATGTTCTTCACCGGCAGTGATCCATGGAAGGTGAAGGAGGTGGCGTACGCCTCAATCGGCGCCGCAGCTCCGTTCGGAATCTATGTGCCGATCCTTTCGTTTCACTACACCAGCAAGCCAGCAGACACCAGCACCGCCGCCCCCCTCTCCGGCATTGTCGACGGTGACGCCAGCGGCGCCATGGCAGCCGATGCTGCGCCAGCGCAAACCAGCTCGGGGTTCTACCAGGCCGCTCCCTCCGGCGACAACTATCCGCTCCTCTACAACCCCCCGCACGCCAGCAACAACGGCATCAGCAACCTCTCCACCAACCCCTCCAGCACCACCGTTCTCGGCACCACCGCCTCGCCTCTTTTCCTCTTCACGCTCCAGCCGGGCGCCTCCACCTCCTCACCAAGCCCAGGCACACGCATCTCGATCCGACGGCCAGGCTCCGGCCTCAAACCGACCGAAGCTCCCGTTCAAGTTGACATCCTCGGCACCTACCTCGATCCAACGAGCAGCAGCAATCGCGCCACCGCGTTCGTCACCGTCGACGCCAGCGGCCAACTCGCTTCTGTGGTCATCAACAACCCGGGCCGCTACAGCTATCTCCCGGAAACCGGCAACAACAGCGGCGAATACATCCTCCAGCTCGATCTCGCCGCCGCTGGCCTCAGCACGCCAGCCTCCAAGCTGCCGCTCATCACCCTCCCCGCCAGCAGCAGCGCCCTGGCCAGCGAGGGGCTCCTCACCTCACCCGTCCTCCGCATCTCCAGTCAGCCGATTGCGGCCACGGACTCCAACCTCCAGACCGCACCAGATTCTTCCTACCCCATCTACGACAGCAAAACCAATACCGCCGTCGATCCCCAGCCCAACTCCCTCGCCTCCTACAGCTACCAGAACGTCCCGATTCAGCTGTTCGCCCGCAACGCCGATGGCAGCAGCGGATCTCCCATCTCACTCATCAACCCCAACGCCTCCGCTCGGGTCTTCTTCAGTGAAGGGAGCATCAAGGCCATTCGACCTGAACAAAACCTCTACTTCCCCGTCAACCAGAAGGCCACAAACGGCTACAACCTCGTCATCAACTTCGGGGCCTACGGCGCCCAAGTAGACAACCCCACCCTCGCGGATCTTCCCTCCGCCTCCATCAGCCTTCCACTCGCTGAAAGTGTCGCCTACAACAACGCCGTCGCCGAGGAGCAGTTCTCGCCCCAGGCCGGCGCCATCCATGCTGGCGTCTATCTCGCCGATGGCATGTCCGATGCCATTCCTCTCTTCCCGGCCTACGGCAATCAGGCTGTCTACAACCGCGTTGTCCATCTCGCCTACGACAAAAACACCGGCACAACAACGCGCTTTTTCCTCAATGCCGATGACGGCAATGTCTACGAGCCCAATTACATCAACCAGGCGCTGAACTCCAACACGCCTCTCCCCTCGTTCTCCGCCGCCTCCCAGCCCGTCGCCCTCACCATCGCCGATGCCGGCAACGGCAGCAAAGACCGCTTCGGTGGTGACACCTTCGTGGCCTGGGTGGAAGCCACGCAACCGGTTGTCCCGCTCACCAGCGCCGATGGAGAGCAGAACTACCAGGCCTTCCTTCAGGCCCTCTACGGCTCCCAGCGCATCAATTACCGCATCAAGCAGTCGATCAGCGGCTGGGCCCCGATGGATGACGTCAAGCTCGACGCTCTCTACAAGCCCGACAACGCGATGATCCGGCAGCTGCGCGCCTTCAACGCAGCCAATCCCTTCACCAGCGATCCCAACGATCAACTCAGCCTGCTCGCCTGGGTGGAGGTTCCCCTACCCGGCCAGGAGAACCAGGCCGCCAGCCTCAAGGTCGCCATTCTCAATCCCACCGCCAGCAACTACAGCTGGGAGGCCCTCACCAGCAACGCCGAGGGCGCATCGACGATCAGCACCATCCCCTGGCAGATCGACAGGCATGGCGAGGCGCTCGCCATCGATGATCTCTCGATCGGCTCGATGCCGCTGGAGCTCGCCGATGGCGATGGCGGCAGCACGTTGGTGCAGACACCGGTGCTCAGCTTCAGCCGCGATGTGCGCACCCCTTACCGCCAGCGGGTCCTCAACGACAGCCCCCTGCTGTACCTGCCCTTCGACGGCCTCACCGCAGGGCTGAACGAGCTCAACCTCGGCACCACCCAGGGCTCCATCACCCCGACCTTCGCCTCCTCCACCGGCCTGGATTTCAGCGTCAAACCAGCCCTCACAAAATCCCAGGGAACCGCGGTTCAGAACACCAATGGCACCGGGGTGCTGACCACTGGGCTGGGCACGAGCAATCGGCCGATGCTGGATCTGCTCGACAACGCCACCCCAGACGAGCTGGCCGTCAACCTAGGCAGCCAGATCTCCGCCTTCACCGGCGAGTTCAGCAATCGCGTTGTCGATGACAACGCTGCGGTGCTCACACCTGCGATCCTCACGGTCAGCGATCTGCGCTATGGCGGCCTCTCGGTTGGCGACACGCTCACCGGGCCAGGCATTACACCCGGCACCAGGATCCTGGCGGTGAAGCAGGCCTACGACGACACCACGAAAACCGGCATCTACGAAATCAGCGCCGATCAGGCGGTGCTTGGCACCGCAATCGATATCCAGTCTTATCCCGATCCCACCACGATCGCCTATCTGAGCTTTGCGATTGATGCGGTCAGCAACAGCAGCGATCCCGACACCGCACCAAGCGCGACGCTGACCCTATCGGACCTCAGCGGCGTCCCCAGGGTCGGCGACAGGTTGGCGGGTCTGGGCATCACGCCCGGCACAACGATCACCGCCGTCAACGGCCTGGATCTCAACCAGGGCACCGCCACGGTGACGGTCAATCGCACGCAGGACGAAGCGGCCGCCACCGGCGCCGCTGTCGTGGCGGCACCGGGTGGCTCATCGCCCTACACCATCGAGTTCTGGGCCAAACTCACCCCCAACGCCAACTCCGATGGCGGCGGTCTGGTGGCCTTTGGCCAACCCTCCGCCGCCGCCGTCGGGGACATGAAACTTCCCAATGGCTGGTTGCTCACCTCCAGCTTTGTGGTGGATTTCATCTCCTACAAACAGGCGGCCGAGCGCGGGCTGATCGAGAGCATCCCCGACAACGTCACCAACAACGCCGATCTCTACGCCTGGGGGTGGAGTGTGGTCGCCAATGGCGCCAACACCACGGCGATGAATGGCAGCGGCGGCAACAATCTCTACAGCAATGGTCTGCGCCTCAACAACCTGCAGGCCGGCAACAGGCTCAATGGCGTCGCCTCCTTCCTGCAGGCCAATGGTCTCCAGCCCGACGACCTGATCGGGAAGAGCCAGGCGCCCGCCGACGTGATGGCCTCCATCCCGAAGACCGAGCTGCAGTTCGCCCATTTCATCGATCCCGCCACGGGCAAGGCCACCTCGAACCTCAACACCGTCGCGATCAACACCAGCAGCTCGACCGCCCTCAATCAGGGCCTGGTGGTTCTCAATCCCGCCAGCACCGACAGCGGTGGTGCCACCTATCCCGATTGGGCGCAGGTGATCAACGACACCGCCAAGGGTGATCAGATCAACACCCTCTTCAAGCATCTCTGGGACTTCCAGCAGGCCACCGGCGATCCCAAGGTGAGCTTCACCCAGGCGCCGCTGGGCTACCGGATGCTGCTGGCGATTCAGGCCGCCTGGCCGTCTCTATCCGTCGAGGCGATCAAGGACAAGCTCAGCGATCCGGAGGCGCTGGCCCAGTTCATCGCCGATTCCGGCGTCGTGGCGACACCCGCCGAGGCCGCCGCATGGCTGGAGGCCAAGGAGCTGGAGCTCAATCAGACCCGCGCCAGTGCCGCCAATCCGCTGAGCGTCGATCGGTTCGCCGGCTACGAACTGGGCTATACCCTCAGCTACGGCCCTGCGGTGTCGGTGAACACAAGCGGGCAGCTCGTCTTTGACGTCGGCGCTGATGCCTCCCTGGTGTCCGACGTGGCCGGTGGTCTGGAGGATGACCAATGGCATTACGTCGTCGCCTCCTATCTGCCCGACTACGTCGACTACACCACAGACGCTGGCACCACCTTCCAGCTGCCCAACAATGTCGGCACCGCAACGCTCTACATCGACAACAAACAGGCGAGTCAGCGCACCATCGTCAACGCCTACGACCCCAGCAACGTCAACGATGCGTTGGTGCTGCTCGCCAACAATGCCGGTGCGGCGATCGATCATCTGGCGCTCTACGACAACGCCCTGACAGCCCAGACGCTCCCGCCGGCCAGTGACGACTGGCCCATGCCCAACAGCGCGGAAGCCCTGCTCGCCCTGCGCGAGCTGGGCATGGTGATCGACACCAAAACCCCCGATCCCGGCGCCATTCCCGGGGCTGTCACCGCCCACTGGGATGGTCGCAATGTCAATCCCAACAACGCCGTTCTCAATACCTTCTATTCGATCTTCTCTCCCGCGACAAACGGCAGCGAAAGCGGCAGCTGGAGCGAAGCCTCCCCGCTCAATCCCCTCCTGGCGGTCGCACCCACCACGCCCAGTGCCGTGCAGCCCGATGCCGGCAGGAACAGCCTGCTGCTGTCCATCACCCCCGACCTGTGGTCCTCCGAAAGTTGGACGGTGAGCACCGCCACCAATCCAACCCCGCAGACCGGCAAACCCTTCAATCCCTCCGGTCTCGAGCTGGATTCGGTTCAGCTGCTGATCAACGGCGCTTCCGTCACGCTCACATCCGATCAGATCCTGATCGGCAACGCCACCCTCGCGAGCCTGCAGCCCGACAGCAGAAGCAGCCAACTTAATTACACGATCCTCTCGTCATCGCCGGCGCTGACGCTCGTGCCCCCGCTCGATCGCTCCACGGTAGAGACGCTCAGCAGCGAACCCACAACCGCCACGTTGGTCTACAGCAACGGCACCAGCGTCAGCATCGCGCTGACGCCTGCCCTGACCAGTAACGCCAATACGCAGCCGCTCGCCAGCGCCGTGCGCCTCGCCAAGCTCAACAACAAACCCCTACTTACTGAGATTGAAACCTCCAACGAGGCTCTTGGCACCTCCGCCATCATCGAACAGGCGCCGCTGCAACTGAAATACATCGACAGCGGCGAGGTATTCCGCAGCACCACCAGTGCGGCCACCGCCAATGAAACCGCCGCCAGCACCCCAGCCCAGAGCTTCGGCTATTCCCAAGTGAGTGGATCCTTCGTCAACAGCACAGGGGGGACCTCCAGCGGCTGGCTGGCCATCGCCCAGCCCTATACCACGAATGCCACCAGTGATCCATCCGGTCGCATCTGGATCCAGTACACCGGCCAGTTCAAGGTCAAAACCACGGACGACGGCGAGATCCGCACCGCGGTAAGCGATGTAGCCGAGGCGCCGATCACCTGGCTGAATGCCCTGGCTGATTCCAACTTCTCACCAGAAGAGCCCAACCTTCCCCTGCTCGATTCCGCCGTCCATCGCAGCAGCAGCGGCGGTCTGTTGATCCAGGCCGATCCAACGGTGGGCCTGGATCAGAACTTCGGCTTCACAATGCTCACGGCGCGGATCAATAACACCGACCGCGATGATCTGATCATCGCCGCGCCGCAGGCCGATGGTGGCGGAAAGGTGTACATCATTGATGGCGACTGGATTGCCAACAATCTCACCACCGCCAACGGCGCCACCATCCTCAATCTGGCCAATCCTTCCGATCTTGGTGATGTCGTCAAGGTGCTGAGGCCCGGCATCAAGACCGACGCCACCGGCAAGCCGCTCAAGAGCGATGTGATCACGGCCGCCGGATTCGGCACCGCTCTGGCCTATGACGACGTGAGCAAAACACTGTGGATCGGTGCCCCCAATTACCTACGGAACCTCAGCGATCCCACCTCGACCGATGGCCCGCTGAAGCCCATTGGTGCTCTCTACAGCTACAACCTGGCCTCCGGCAGCAGCGACAGTGGTACCGCCACACCGGTGAAGCTCGAGCCGATCGTCGGCATGGGCGGCACCCTGATCAGCGCCGGCCCGGTCGGCACGCCGGTGACGAGCTACTGGGGTTCCCAGTTCGGCAGCGCCCTCGCGGTCTCCGGGGGTCGCCTGGCCGTCTCCGCGCCAGGGATGCTGGCGGCAACGGTCGCCATCGGCTCGGAAGCAGCCCAGCAGATCTTCGTGGATGGCAAGGACGCTGACACGACCTATTCCGGTGTCATTGCAGGCGTGCAACTGCCCGATCTGGACACCGGCATCATCAACATCAGCCAGGGCACCAACAGTGACTTTGCCGGTATTGGCAGCGGCGACCCCTTCACAGACAGCGAGAAGGCCTATTTCGAGCAGATGCGGACGCTGGTGAGCGATGCCGTGGCCGAGCCAACGATCTACAACAACCAGGCCGTCCAGGCCGACGCCGCTGGCGCCGTGTTCTACCTCGGCAAAGGCGATGCACTGCTGGCTGCACCATCGCTGCAGACCTTTGCCGAGCAAGGCAGCATCTACTTCGGACCAAACACGCTCAACACCCTTGGCGCCGCAGGCTTTGGCAGCAGTGTGGCCTTTGTTGATCTCAGCAATGCCAAAACTCCATCTCTGGCAGTCGGTGCTGATGCCACCAGTGGAGCCGGCGCGGTGTATCTGATTGATCCAAACGTCTCCGCCAACAACCTGCCAACGCAGGGGCTGAAAAGCTTCCAGAAACTGGCGGCCAATGAGGCTTACATCACCCTCACCGGCGCCGCCTCCCGCGATCTATTTGGCAATGGTCTTGTGAACCTGGGCGATGTAAACCAGGATTCGTTTGATGACCTGCTGATTCAGGCCAAGAACGCTGCTGAAGGCGCTGGCACCGGCTACGTGCTGTTCGGCTCCGACCAGTTCAGCTCCGATCCGGGCAAGTCGGTGATGGGATCGGTGGCTCCCGGTTCGATCACCCAGTTCACGCGAACCGATGGGACTCCCTTCCGCCAAGCCATCCTGGTGGAGCAGGGGTACGGGTCCGGCTTCACCGGAGCCGGCAGCTTTGGCAGCGGCGACATCGATGCCGATGGTCTCAATGACATTCAGCTCGGCTCCGGTCCCAACGGCAACGCCTATCTCACTTGGGGCAAACCCTACCTGGAGGCCATCGGCGACCTCAGCCTCAGCAAGCTCGCCAGCGATACCGGCTATCTCCTCAGTGGCCTGGCCACCACCACCGAGGGCTCGCTTCGCTCCATCGGTGACTTCAATGCCGACGGCTATGACGATTTCATCTCCATTCAGCCAGGCCAGGCCCTCAGCTCCGTTCGTATCGAGCTGGGCGCTGACACCCAGACCATTCTTGCCGATTACCGCTACAACTATTACACCTTCTCGATACTCAACGGCACGCAGGTGATCAGTGCCGGCGATGTCAACGGCGATGGGTACGCCGACATTGCCCTCTTCTCCTATAAAAACCTCAGCAGTGCCGCTGAGGGCAATCAGGGCGCCGGCAGCACCACCGGCATCCTCTACGGCCGCAGCTCCACCGACCTGCCGATCGGCTCCGGCTTCGGGTTGCTGGCTCCGGTGAATCCCACCAGCGGCGCTCCGCTCACGGCGCTGCCCGGCCTGCTGGTGGAGGGCAGCAACCAACTCAAGGGCCTCACCAGTGCCACCCCGGCCCTGATCGCAGACGGCAATACCCTCTACACCGCCGTCAAAGGCGCCACCGACAACACCATCTGGTTCAACATCAGCAGCGATGGCGGCGCCACCTGGGCGAACTGGACCAATCTGAGCGCTGTGTATTCCGCCTTCAAGGCCGCTGACGGTGCAGGGCCCTCGCTGGCACTCCACAACGGCAAGCTCTATCTCAGCTTCCTCAACCGCACGGGCAAGTTACTGCTCTCCAGCTGGGATCCCAGCAGTGAAGACAACAGCGCCTGGACGCAGCCAACGCTGCTCACCTCCGCTGTGGCCGCCAGCACGGAAGGCACCAGCGCGATTCCCTTCAGCAGTTCCTACAGCCCCCAGCTGATCGATCGCGGCGATGCCCTCGGCATCCTCTGGGTGGATCCGACGACCAGCACCCTTTACGCCGCCGCCTCCACCGATCCGCAGGACTCCGTTTCCCTCGGCTGGAACGGTGACATCGGCGGCTCCACACCGACGACTCCGGCACTGGCCCAGATCGGCGACACGATCTACATGGCCGTGCAGGGCAACGGACCGGCGAACAACGAGATCTACTGGAACTCCAGCAAGGATGGTGGCACCACCTGGGCCGGTTGGCGGGCGCTCGAGCGCGACCTTGGCTTCCGCAGCTCGAATGCGCCATCGCTGGCAGTCTTCAAGGGCGAGCTCTACCTGAGCTGCATCGATGCCTCGACGAATCAGATCAGGATCGCCAACCTCGATCGCAGTAGCAACAGCTGGGCTGCAGCGGGCACGGTGGGCAGTGAGCAGGCGCAGAAGTACGCGAGCCTGATCAGTGAAACCGTCGACGGCGTCGAGCAGCTCGCTGTTTACTTCGTCGCCAACAACGCCGGCTCCACTCTGCTCAAGAGCCACAACTCGGATCCTGGCAGTCCCTCTGGCTGGACCGGTAATCAAGTGATTGATTACAACAATGGCAGCAACCAGCAAACGGCTTCCGGTCCACTTGCTGTCTCCAGCATCAACGGCACCACCGTGATCGCCTACCAGGGCGGCACCATCGCAGCCCCCAGCGACACCATCTTCCTGGCCAGCAGCGCGACACCCAACGACAGTGCATCCTGGCGCGCTCAGTCCTACATCGATCCGAAACAACGCACCACGCCCTCCCTCACCACCAGCCCGGAGGGTCTTCTCCTCGGCTACACCACCGCCAACTCCGCCAACCTGGAGCTCGCCCTGCTGGCCAATGCCTCCGGCACCTGGCAGACCGCGAACACTTACAGCGTCACCAGAGACAACGGCGATCTCAATGACGTGGCTCTGCTGGCCATTCCAGACAGCGACCCAGACAGCAGCAAGGACAACACGCTCCTGCTCGCCGGTGTGAACACGACCTCCGGCAATGCGATCGAAACCAATCGGCTGAGCGAAACGGTGGATGACAGCTGGACCCCAGCCAGCCAGTTGCTCGAGCGCATCGAAGCCAATGGTGAAATTAGCTTCTCCGGCATCGCCGCCACCGCCGCTCCCACCGCCACCTGGCTGGGTGATGTGCCGATCGTGGCCGTCAACAACACGGTGGACGCCACCAGCACAATCAACGTCTACAGCGTGGGCGGCAGCACCCAGAGCTGGACCCTGGCCTCCTCCTTCACCGCCAGCGGTGATCAACCAGCGATCTGCGCCGCGGCTCCCGGCCTCACCACCACCGACACCGGCATCGCGCTCACCTACACCAACAGCGATCGTTCCATCACCGTCAACCAGCTCAACCTGCTCAACCCGAACGGCACCCCGGTGGATGGGCTGCAGTTCAACGCAGACGGCAGTCTCACCCCCAGCCCAGGCCAACCTGCTGATCTGCAGTGGAGCGGCAGCACCTACACCGCAGCCAACAGCGGCATCAGCAGCAACCTCTCCAGCACACCCATCAACATCAACGGCACGCTTCTGCTCGCCAATGTCCGCCCAGATGGCACCCCTGAAGAAACACAATTCTGGCTCAATGCCCTGCCGGCCGCCCAGGATCCAGACAGCACCACCTGGCTAAACACCACACTGCAGCTCAGCGACGGCAGCGGTGGCTGGCTGGTGCAGCAGCAGGGCGGCGCTGACCATCCCGTCGCAATCGGCGTGGTGGATCCCACCTGGCAGCAGCCCAACGGGGGGCTCTCACCCTGGGCGCCCTCCTTCGCCGAGCTCAACGGCGTGCTCTATTCCGCCGTGCGCGGCTGGAGCGGCTCCAACGACACCAACAAGACCTTCTACTGGAACCGCAGCAACGACAACGGCAGCACCTGGAGTGCGTGGCAGCAGCTTCCCGGAGACATGACCTCCGACCGGCCGCCCACGATCGCCAGCTATGGCGGCACGCTGTATCTCGTCTACATCGGCCAGGACAACGGTCACACCCTGAATCTCACCAAGCTGGAGAACGCCGACACCAACCAGTGGGCCGATCAGATCCCGATCCGTGCCGGTGCCAGTGGCGCATCCAACCAGACGGCCGAGTTCGCCACCCTGGTCAGCGAGGGTGATCAACTGGCGCTTTATTACGTGGGCACCGACAAGAATGAGCTCTACAGCACCAGCTCCACCGATCCTTACAACACGGGCAATTTCAGCACCTCCACGCTGATCAAGTACAACAACAACAGTGACAACCAGACCGCTTCAGGGCCGCTGGCGGCAACCCGGCTGAACGGGCAGACCTATCTGGCCTACCAGGGAGGCACCTATCAGTCGGGCAACAACAAGCCGGGGAAGTCCGATCAGATCTTCCTCACTACCGGCAGCGCCAACAACAACGACTGGACGCTGATCAATGGCATTCCCCAGCCTGCCACCTCCAGCCACACAGGCGTGGGTCTGGCGGCCAACCACACGGGGCTGGTTCTCAGCTACAGCGATGTGGCCGACGGCAAGAACGTCGTTGCGCTGCAGCAGGGCAGGGGCTCCGGCACCAGCTGGAGCTTCTCGCCCTACACCGTGCTCGAGCGCCCCGCTGCTGGCCAGGCGCTCCTCGACGGAGCCAACAGCCTCTTCGCGCGCACCAGCAGCGAAGGGGTGCTCGCCTCCACGATCGATTCCAGCGCCAACGAAGCGATCGTCAACGCCCAGGTCACGCCCCTTCCTCCCTCGCTGGTGCTTACGCCTGAGCAGACACGCTCTACGCTCACAGCCGTCGGCGATCTCACCGGCGACGGTCTCGACGACCTGCTGATCAGCGCCGCCAACGTGGTGCGCACAGGCAACGGCAGCACGGCGCCACAGCTGCACACCGGCGTGCGGCTGCTCAGTGGCGCCGCCACCAGCGAGGCCCTGCTGGCGACCAACAATGCTGGCGCCACCAATCAGACGCTGCAGCTCGCTCCAGCCCTGTCCCTCAACAGCGGCACCCCCAGCACCAGCCTCACCGCCACAGGCGCGCCGGGCGACCTGCCCCAGCTGAGCATCAGCGGCCGCGAAGGCGACGTCGTCACCCGGATCACCAGCAAGAACGACCAGACCCTCACCAAGTTCAGCGCCAACGCCAGCAATCCAACCTCGCTCCTGCAGCTGTTTCAGAACGCCGAGCAAGACCAGCAGACCCTCAACCAGAGCCATGGCTGGGGGCAGGCGGCATTGAACAGCAGCGGTGCCTTCGGCGATCTCAACGGCGACGGCTGGATCGATCTGTTCGATCCAGCCGGCAACAACGCCATCGCCTCCGTCCAGGGAGCCAATTACTACAGCCTCTGGAGCATCCGCGCCGCCGGGGATGCCAACGGCAATGGTGTCGATGACGTGCTGCTGGCGCTCAGCCCCAATGGCCCTGCCTACGGCCAGATTGTCAGCGGTCAGCCCAGTGCGCTGCAGGCGGTGCTGGTGGATGGCTCGCTGTTCAAGGTCGACAAGGACACCAACAGCTTCCGCCTGGATCAACTCAGGGTTCCGCTCAATCCCTACAACACCAGCCAGCTTTACGACATCAACAGCACCACCCCCGATGTCTATCTGCCGTCGCTGCAGAACTGGTTCGATCCGATCCTCGCGTTCCAGCCGGGGACTCTCACCGCCGCCTCCACGGCCAACCCCGCCAACCCCCGCAGCGCCATGTCCTACTCACCGCCCAGCGCGGTGGTGAGTCCCGAGGGCCAGACCTATCTCTTCTTCTCCGGTGCCGACTACTCCGGCACCGATAACGCCAGCGGTCTGTGGATGGCCTACCAGGACGATGCAGGCAGCTGGCAACAGATGGCCCTGGACATCGGCAGCAACTGCAACAACACAACCCCCAGCGCCGCTTATTTCAAGGGCAAGCTCTACGTTGCCTACACTGGTACAAATCAGAACATCAACATCGCCGTCTGCTCAGGATCCCCGGACGACCCCAGCAACTGGAGCGGCTACCAGGTGGTCACCACCACCAATGAGTCCACGATCTACTCGCCAACCCTGCTGGAGGAAGCGGGGCGACTGGCGCTTTACTTCCCCACCAACAACAAGGATGGCGGACTGATCAATGCGCAATCCCAGAGAGTTCGCTATCTCTACAGTCTTGACCCTGGCGACACGCCGGCCCATGGCAACTGGGGTGCATCGCTTGATTCCAGCACGGGCCAGTACAGCGGCATCAGCGGCCAGCTGGACTATGAGGTCACCTCTGCGATTGCCGCCACCCGTTTCCAGGGGCAGACGGTGCTTGCATTCAGAAGCTTTGACTCCGGCGGTGGTTATGACGCAGGCAACGGCACAATCAAGCTGCTCACCAGTGGGACGACGGCGCCTACAGCCGCCGCCCCGGCTCCCACGCTCAGCTGGAAAGAGTTCGATACCGCTGTCAGCAACGTCAACGGCGTGGGGCTGTCCACCGACCAGGCTCTGCTTTATCTGACGACCAGCAAGAACTTCAACGACCGCAATCCCACCTCAAAGATCTGGAGCCTGGCCGCCAAAGATCTGGCGTCCGGCACCTGGACCATGGGCGGCCAGACAACGCTGGACAATCCCAGCCTCTTCAACGAAGCATATGCCGAGAGTACATATTTTAATGATTTGTACTTTGGCGCCACCGTTGTTTCGTTCATGGAAAACGGGTCCCTCATGGCGGCCTGGACAGATCACGACAGAAAAGTCCGGGTGGCCGACCTCAGGACTACCGTCACGGCCCCCCGCCAGTCCTCCCTGGTCGGTTTCTCCCTCGATGGCAACAGCGACATCAATGGCGATGGCTTCATGGATGTGCTGGTCTCCGATCCCAGCGATCCCAGTCAATCCGTCAACAATCAATATGCTCTCTTCGGCGGCGACTATCTCAACATCGCCTCGCAGGTCGGCACGCCCGGTGACGACGCCCTGATCGGCACCCCCCTCGCCGATGTGATCTACACCCTTGGCGGCACTGACGTGGTGCAAAGCCTGGGTGGTGCCGATGTGATCCTCACCGGGTCCGGTGATGATCAGATCGCCATCACAGGCCCCGGCTTCCTGCGCATCGATGCCGGCGGCGGCACCGACCAACTGCTGCTGGCAGGCCTGGCGAATCAGGACTACGACTTCTCGTTGAACGTTCCGGAGCCGGAGTATTTCGCGGGCACCAAACTCCGCAACATCGAGCTGATCAGCTCTGTGGACTATGGCTCGAACACCATCAACCTCGATGCCGCGGCCGTCAGCGCGTTCAATCCGGCCCGCATGCTCTTCCTCACGCCCGACAGCAGCGACCACATCGCCCTCAGCACCGAGTTCCAGCGCAACAGCGCCTTCGACAGCAGCTATGGCGGAGTGGTCTGGAGTGCCTACAGCGCCGATGCCGACGCCGCAGAGGCTTCGACCAGCGCCAGCCCGCCTGCTCTGGTGTACGTGCTCAACCCCGACGACGGCTCCGCAGGCGATGACTGGCTGTCCAGCCACGTGCGCACGGACAACACGTCAACAACCACACGATCGCTCGCCCCCACCGACCCGCTGTCGGCGAGCGAGCCGGTGGAGCCCGCTCTGCCCAGCCCCCGCTCCAGCACGCAGGGCTTCGGCAAGGGACTCAGCCTGGTGGCCTACCCCACCACCAACCAGAGCACCGCGGCACGCTTCCTGATTCAGCGCAACGATCCATCGTCCATCCAGGCGGTCGCCTACAACACCACCTCCCAGAACGCCACCGCAGATGCCGGGCCCAATTACACGCCTGCGGCGGGCCTTGTGGTGTTCCAGCCAGGCGAATGGAAACGAGAGATCGCGATTCCGCTGAACCCCCAATCCCTGAGCTCCCAGCGGGCAAGATCCATCTCGCTGAACGTCATCGAAATCCCCTCACACGCAAGCCTGCGAGAGCTCCACACGCTTCTCTCGCCCAGCCCTAATCCCTTCACGGGCATCACACCAGTGGTCTCCAATCTGCAGCTGGGCATCGACGAGTCCAGCCCGGCCGCACGCCTCTCCTTCCGCGTCGACACCAATGACGACGATGCCGATGAGCTGCGGCTATTTATCGCCAGCCGCGACTCCGCCACCGACCTCACCCCCTCCCGCAGCCAGGAGGTGGTGCTCCGTGATTTCAAGCCCGACAGCAACTTCACCGTTCCGGTGGACTCCTTCAGCAACCTGCCGCTAGACCACGACGCCCGTCACAATCGACAGGTCAGCGGTGCCCTGGAGCTCAACCTCATCCCCAGGGAACAAAACAAGCACAGCGTCTCCCTGCTTGGCCCCGCCTTCCGCCCCACCCCTTCCGTGGAAACGGTGGGCACCAATCAACTCCGCTTCCAGCAGGACACTCCCCTCACCACCTGGCGCTCCGACACCGCCGGCGGACAGGTGACCTTCGCTCTCCAGGCAGGACCCACCAGACAACTCCTGCTCTCAGACGCCACCGGCGGCAGCGCCGGCTCGATCAACCCCGCCAGCGCCCTCGACAACAACCCCACCAGCGGCTGGCAGAGCACTGAGAGCCGGGCGGTCGGCAGCACTTCGATCACCACCGTCCCCAACCTCACCGCCCAGACCTGGACACCCACCGCCACCCGCGACGGCATCGAGCTCGCCCTGCTCGAACTCACCGTCATCGGCAACCAGATCACCGCCCTCTTCCAGGGCGGCGTCAGCGCCGAGTTCTGGCAGGCCAGCGGCACCGCACCCGCCCTGCTGCCCGTGGCAACCTCGCTGGAGGTGCAACGCCTCGCCGGTTACGACAACACCATCGGTCTCTATTCGATCGATAACATCACCGGCATGGTCGACGGCCGCAGCCCCGGCGACGCCGGTTATCTCCAAGCCGCCCTCGCACGCAGCGAGGCTGAGGATCTGCTGCTCACAGCCGCCGAACTGCCAGCCTTTGGGCAATCCGCCATCTTCAATTCCCTACCGATCGACAGCAAAAAACGCTACGGCGTTCTCCTGCTCCCCAACAGCGATCCCAACACCATCTTCTCCTCCTTCAGCGCCGCCAACCCCGGGGGTGAAACCCAGATGGTCCGCCTCGGCTCCGGTGCCAATCGCTACGCGCTCGGCATCGAAGACATCTCCGTCGCCTCAGCTCGCAGCGACAAGGACTTCAACGACAACATCCTCTCCCTCAGCGGTGTGTCGTTGGGGCTCTTCTGAGCGGTGGGTCAGACGAACATGGGCGGTGCCGGTGGATCACAACGCGCCAGCACCCCCAACAGTCCATTAGGCACAGAGGCCGAGCAATACCAGTCAGGCTCGGGGCTTGATCAGCTGCAAAACCTGGGGTCCCAGCCCGCCGGCGCGCCGTTCACAATCGAGGGCTGCCAGGATCAACCGGGCTGATTCCTCGAAATCTCCCCGCTCGGCGGCGAGACGGGCCTGCAGATTCAGACTGGAGGCCCGGTCACCAAGCTGCTGACGAACGTCTTCCCCCTGGCTGAGCTTGGGAGAGGTCAGTGTGGCGATGGAACTGGTACTGGTCATGAACACGCTCATACATAAGTCGCCAGAGCCGGCGAAGGACGCCGCAACTCAACTCACTCACTCCTGAAGGTCACCATGGACCTAGAGGCAACAGTGAGACATTACTTTCAGATTCTATTCAATTTCGACAGGGTGTCATCGCCAGAAGCGACGATTTGCTGCTGGCCCCTCAGGTTCCAGGCTCTTCCTGATTCCCCCCCAGCGCGGCTATCCGTTCGCGAAGCTGGAGCGAACGCTCCGTATCGCCACGGGTGAGGGCGACAGCCAGTGCGAATTCGAGCTTCTCCAGCTCATGCTCGCCCTCGCTTTCCCTGTCCTGCTGGCAGCGAGGCGTGGAGGCCTGAGGCCGGGGCGGCACAGCGGACCTGCCCGCCATTCCGGAGCCCGCACCCTGGGACAGACCCGAACCATGCGACGAAGGAGGATAGGCCATGTCACACTTTCTTTCCATCTTGCCACAGGCCCCCAGGGCTCTGTCAGGAAATCAGGCTGCCCGCACGAAGTCCTGACCGTTGGTGTCGAGCTGGTCTTCCTCCGGTGCCTCGATTTCCAGCAGATCCCGGCAATCCCGAAGCAGCCGTTCCACCTGCTCAAGGCTCGCCAGCTCCTCCGGATCCGCTTCCTGCCGGTGGGAAAGCTGCCGTTCCATCACCGCCAGCCGCTGCTCCATGCGCACCAGACGCGCGGAAAGGGCGTGAATGGTCTCCGCCAGATTCTCGGCGCTGCGGGTGATCCGGAACGACACCGATGGGGTGGACATGGCAGAGGCACACCGTTTGGTCGCATGACAGCACACAAATCCGCCGCCCTCAACCACCCGGCCATCGCTTCTTCCAGACTGATCCGATCTGCCGATGAATGGGCCGCCCATGAGCTTCCCCTGGCCCCTTCTCCTCTACCTTCTGGCCGGCATCGGCGGGGGCCTGCTGGCGATGCGCACCGGCATCCCCGCCGCTCCCCTGGCGGGAGCGCTGCTGGGGGCCGGAGCCCTGAGCATGAGCGGAAGGCTGGAAACCGCCCACTGGCCGCCAGGCACCCGCACGATTCTGGAGATCGCCATCGGCACCGTGATCGGCACCTCGCTCACCAGCGCAGCCCTGGGAGAACTTCGCCAGCTGTGGCGACCGGCCCTGCTGATCACCCTCACCCTGGTGCTCACCGGAGTGGTGGTGGGTCTCTGGTGCAGCCGACTGCTGGGGATCGACCCGGTGGTGGCACTGCTCGGGGCCGCACCCGGGGGCATCAGCGGCATGAGCCTGGTGGGGGCCGAATTCGGGGTGGGGGCCGCCGTGGCTGCGCTGCACGCCGTGCGCCTGATCACGGTGCTGCTGGTGCTGCCCCTGGTGGTGAAGCTGGTGCTGCCTGCCACCGGCTCCCCCCCCGGCGGATGATCGGAGCAAGCAAGCCAGAGCCGTCCACCCTGGACAGTCCGGCCCAGGTCGATACGTTGGGCCTCACATCGCCCTGCCGCTCCGCCCGATGGCCCCTCGTCTGCGTCGCCGCCCCTCCCTGTTTCTGCTGGCGGCCTGTGCCGCAGGCCTGAGCAGCCTGTCGGCAACGATCACGATCCAGCCTGCCCTCGCCGAATCCGGAGGTCCCGGAGCCAAAGGGGCGCAGGTGTACTGCTTCATGCGCGGCAACGGCAACGATCACGCCACCAGCTGGTCGGCTGCCTATGCCCTGATCAAACGCCAGGGCGGCAGCATGTTCAAGACCTCCCCTGAACACGCCGCGGTGATGATCACCGAGGCAGTGGTGCAGAACCCCGCTTCCTTCCCGGAGTGCGGCCGCTACCTGGGCGACCTCTACAGCCGCAAAAAGGGCACGGCAGCCAGCGGTCCCACCCCCCTGGAAACGAACCCGGCCCCCGCCATGAATCCGGCTCCGGGCGGCGCGGGTGGTAGTGCTGGTGGCGGAGGCCTGACCCGCAGTGAGCGCTACAACTGATCGCACCCGGAACCGGACCCGAGCGCAGGCCAGGCTGGCTGGGCTTTTCCTGGCGAGCCTTGTTCTGCTGGGGGGCTGCGCCGAAGAGGCCCTGCCCGAACGCAAGACCACTCACGACGACTGCCTCCGGCAGGTGGACCTGAAGCACCTGCGGGATGCGATCACCGCCTGCGACAAGGTCGTGGCGGCCTTCCCCCAGGACCCCTGGCCCCTGAACGAGCGCTATCTGCTCCACAGCCTGGCGGGAGACATGGAGGCCGCCTGCCGCGACAATCGCCAGGCGGTGGCCCTGGCCCGGCGCCTTCCCCCCAAGCAGCTCGACCGGCTGCTGCGCAACGACCTTGAACTGCGCGAGCAGAGCTGCCGCCCAGCAGTGATCGGTCGATAAAAACAGGAGGCGGTTCACCAGCCCTCCAGCATCCTGCGCACCAGGTCGGGCAGAGCCTGGCGCCCTTCCTGCGGGCGGCGGGACAACAGCAAAGAGATCCGCTCGGCCTTGGCCGCGATCAGATCGTCCACCAGCTGATCGGCCACCCCCAGCTGGAGCCAGTGGCTGGTGAGGCTGGCCCCCATGCCGATCCGATGGCACCGGTCCTCCGCCTGCTCGGCGTCCCCCGGCGTCCAGGGTCTTTCCACGAGCACCACATGGCGGGCCCGGTGCAGGGTGAAACCGAGCCCAGCGGTGCCGTACGTGGCCACCAGCAGGGGGCGCCGTCCCGCCTGAAACCCATCCACCAGCTGCTGCCTGCGGGGAGGTGGCACCTGCCCGGTGAGCAGAACGCCCCGCTCAGGTCCACCGAAATGGCCCAGCAACAGCCTGGCGGTGGCCACAAAGGCCGTGAAGACCACCACGGCCTCCCCGGCCCCCAGCAGATCGGCCACCAGGGCAGCAGCGGCCGGCAGCTTGTACTGGGAACCGATCTGTCGAAGGGCCGTGAGCAGCGCCAGGGCCTCGGCGTCCCGCCGCACCTCTCCCCTGGCGGCACGACGCCTGTACTCGTCCACGCGCAGATCCAGCTGGTGCTGGAATCCCCTGGCTGCCGCCGCTTCGAGCAGCACCGGCTGGATCCGCCGCTGCTTCGGCGGCAGGTCGAGGCACTGTTGCTTGCGCCGATGCAGCAGCAGCGGCCGCACCAGCCGCTGCAGTTCCTCCAGATGGCTGGCACCACTGGCCTGCCACAGGCGACGCCCCCCCTGCTCCCGCCAGTGCCCCTGGCAGTAACGCTCCTCAAAGGCCCCCTGATCACGACCGAGGGGATGGCCGATCGCCGCCAGCAGAGGAAAGAGCTGGCTCGGCCGGCCGTTCTTCATCGGCGTGCCGGTGAGCAGCCAGATCGCGCGCAGGCGGGGGTGCCGCGCCAGGCGCAGGAACGCCCGGGTCCGGGCCGCCGCCATCGACTGGGCGAAATGGGCCTCATCGGCGATCAGTACCGTGCCAGCCTCCGGCAGGGCGACCGGAATCCGGGCCCAGCTGTGCAGCTCCAGGTGCACCCCAACGGCCAGAGCCTCCTGCTGCCAGTGGCGGTGCAGGCCCGCCGGAGCAACAACCACGAGGCGACAATCGGCACAGCGCACCATGGCGCGGGCAGCCAAAAGGGCCGAAAGGGTCTTGCCGAGGCCCATGGCATCGGCAAGGACCGCCCCCCTCCGCGCCAGCAACCACCGGGCCGCAGCCCGCTGGTGGGCATAGGCCCGTCGACCATCGGCAAGGGGTTGCTCCAGGTCGGCACTGGTCAGCAGCTGGCGATGGGGCGGCAGGGGGGGCAGGGGCTGCTGCAGCCAGGCCAGCCAACGGGCCAACTCCGCCTCGATGGGGAAGCGGCCCGCCAGCTGGGCCTGAAGCACCACCGCCGCCTCCAGCGGGAACTCCCAGCAGCTACGGCGGGGCAACCATCGGCCGGCGGGACGAATGGCCCGGAGCTGGGCCTGGGTGACCGCATCAAACGGACAGACCACCTCAATCAGGCCGGTGGGCCCGAGACGCATCTGCACGAGCGATCCGGCCAATCCGCCAAAGTGCAGTTCACGACACATTGACAGCCGGCACGACCTGGGCAGACTGCCTCCAACCGAGGCGCGCTCCATGCAGGCCAGGGATGGAGTTTTCCTAGAAGACCTCTGCCCCAAGCTGCGCGTTCGACGATGGCGCCAGACGCTGCATAGCCTCACGGGCAGCCGCTGTCTCTACTGCGGGGCCGCCTCCGAATCGATCGACCACATCCACCCCCTCAGCCGTGGGGGCCTGAGTGTGACCGAAAACTGCGTTCCGGCCTGCCTCGCCTGCAATGGCAGCAAGGGCGACAGCGATGCCTTCGTCTGGTACCGGCGTCAGCCTTTCTATGACCCGCGGCGGGCCATGGCCCTGCGGGCCTGGACAGAGGGGGACATGCGCCTGGCCATGCGGCTGCTGGAATGGACCCAGCCGGAACCCGAAGCAGCGGCTGATCGTCGCTCTGGCGACGATCACCAGACCCGGCAGGCCGCCACGCCATTGTGGCGGTGGCAGATGGCCTCCTGATCCCGGGGCTGTTCAGGAGCCACCACCATGGCCAGCAGGAACAGCACAGCGACAAAGGCCAAGGGGATCGCCGGTGCTGCCAGGGGCCTGCGGTGGGCGGCTCCACGCCCGGCGTGGCTCCCGGCAACCCTCAGCAGAGCAGGGGAGGGAAGCACGGAAGAGGAGGCGGAGAGAACGGGGGTGGAGAAAACTGGAGAGGAGAAAGAGGCCGCCACGACGAACCCATGCAGAGCAATACAAATGTACTCATGGAAGCCGCTCCTGGCAACCTGTCCCGCCTGGGAGGTGTGCTGGTGCTGGGGGCCGGCTACACGGGGCGACGCTTCGCCACGGCACTGGCAGGCCTCGGCGTACCCACCCTGATCACCCGGCGCCGCCGGCCCGAAGAACCCGAAGCAGCGGAATCCCTGCCCTGGATTCCCTTCGATGGCGCCGCAGGAATCCTGCCCTCCGCCCAGGAGCTGGCCGGAATCACCCATGTGCTGGTGACGATCCCCCCGCAATCCGAGGGGTCGGATCCGGTGCTTCAGCACCTGGGGGACGTGCTGACGACGCTGCCGCTGCAATGGGTGGGCTACCTCTCGACCACCGGGGTATACGGAAACCAGGGCGGAGCCTGGGTGGACGAGGACACACCCACCGGGCCAGGCCTGCGGCGAAGCCGCTCCCGCCTGGAATGCGAGGCGGCGTGGCGAAACACGGGACTGCCGTTGCAGATCTTCCGACTGCCTGCGATCTACGGACCCGGACGAACCCCGTTCGAAAGCCTGCGCAACGGCACCGCCCGCCTGATTCACAAACCTGGGCAGGTCTTCTCGCGGGTGCATGTGGACGACATCGTGGGGGCGCTGCTGCACTGCCTCGCCCTGCCGCCGGAACGCCGACCTGGAACCCTGATCCTGGCCGATGAAGTCCCCTGTCCCTCCAGTGAAACCCTCGGATATGCCGCCCATCTGCTGGGTTGTCGATTGCCGGAGGTGCAGCCCTACGCCTGTATGGCGGAGACGATGAGCCCAATGGCCCGCAGCTTTTGGAGCGAAAACCGCCGCGCCAGCAGCAGGCTGCTGCGCCAGGAACTCGGCTACCGCCTGCGCTACCCCAGTTACCGAGAAGGGTTCCGTGCCTGCCTGGAGCAGGAGGGAGGATTCAGCGACTCAGCACCTTGACAGGATCCGGTTCCGCCAGAAAGGGGACCTTGAGATCGGTAGCCATTTTGGTCCACTGGATCACAATCCAGCCGTTCTGAAGGCCCGTCCCGAGACCTGCGACCATCGCCCCCACCAGCAACCAGCGCAGCATGGGTGACTTTCCACACAACTCCCCCCCATCGAAACCCAGCCTGGGCCGGATTGCCATCTCCCTCGGCGATCCTGCCGGCATCGGCGCCGAAGTGACCCTCAAGGCCCTGGCCAGACCCTGGCCGGAGCCGCTGGAGGTGGTGCTGGTGGGCTGTCGGCGCTGGCTGGAAGACACCTACTGGCAGCTCCGCCAGAACGGAAGCCAGGCGCTCGCGGATCCAGCCGACTTTGCCCTGGTGGATCTGCCGTTGGAGGGGGATGTGGTGCCTGGCCAGAGCGATGCCGCGGCCGGAGCTGCCAGCTTCGCCTGGCTGAGCCGGGCCACCCAGCTGGTGCTGGAGGGAGACTGCAGGAGCCTGGTGACGGCACCCATCGCCAAGGCGAGCTGGCACGCAGCGGGACACAACTACCCCGGCCAGACAGAACGACTGGCGGAACTGGCCGGCGTGCCCTCAGCCTCAATGCTGTTCACCGCGAAATCGGCCACCGGCCAATGGCGGTTGAACACCCTCCTGGCCACCACCCATCTCCCTCTGGCGGAGGTGCCGCAACGGCTGGGTCCCGCATTGATCAACCATCAGCTGGAGATGCTGCTGGCCTTCTGCCGCCGCTTCACACCGCACCCCCAGCTGGTGGTGGCGGGCCTCAATCCCCATGCCGGCGAGGCGGGCCGTCTCGGCCGCGAAGAGCAGGACTGGTTGATCCCCTGCCTGGAGGAATGGCGGCAATGCCACGAGGGGGTGGGGCTGAGCGGGCCCGTACCCCCGGACACCTGCTGGCTGGATGCCGCCGCTGCCTGGCGGGGAGAAGGAGCAGGACCCGATGGCTTTCTGGCTTTGTACCACGACCAGGGATTGATCCCGGTGAAGCTGCTGGCCTTCGATGCGGCCGTGAACACGACCCTGGGACTGCCGTTTCTACGCACCTCTCCGGACCACGGCACCGCCTTCGGGATCGCAGGGCGGGGAATCGCCCGCGAAACGAGCATGGTGGCGGCCCTGGAAACGGCCTGGGAGCTTGGTTAGGCCGGCTTGATCCGCATCAACACCTGGCCGAATTCCACCGGCGTGCCGTTCTCCACCAGGATCTCAATCACCTCACCGCTGATCTCCGCCTCCAGTTCGTTCATCAGCTTCATGGCTTCGAGGATGCAGACCGTCTGCCCCACGGCGATGCGGCTGCCGACCTCAACAAACGCCGGTTCCCCTGGCGCCGGAGCGCTGTAGAAGGTGCCGACCATCGGAGCGGTGATCGCCTGGAGGTCGCCGCGCAAGGCAGCGGCGGCCGGGGGAGGCGCCGATGGGGTGACCACCGGAGCCGCAGGAGCAGCGGGCGCAGGAGCGGCGGCAGCGGGGGCCGCTGCCTGCAGCACCGTGACCGGAGCCGCGCCCGGAAGATTGCGACGCACTTCCAGGCGGAAATCATCGCCCTCGAGCTTGAGCTCCTGAATGTCGCTGTCTCCGAGCAGGGCCAGCAACTGGCGCAGTTGATCGTGATCGAGCTGCATGGCGATCAGGACTCCCTACCCAGGTAGCTGTCGCTGCGGGTGTCGATCTTGATCTTCTCGCCGATCGTGATGAACAGGGGCACCATCACCTGGGCGCCGGTCTCCACGATCGCCGGCTTGGTGCCGCCGGTGGCGGTGTCGCCCTTGACGCCGGGGTCGGTCTGGGTGACTTCCAGCACCACCGAATTGGGCAGTTCCACTTCCAGGGGCTTGCCGTTCCAGGAAACGACACTCACCTCCATTCCCTCCTTCAGATACTTGCGCCCATCGCCGATCTGCTTGGCGGTGAGTCGCGTCTCCTCGTAGGAGGCCATGTCCATGAAGACGAAGTCATCGCCTTCCATGTAGGTGTGCTGGAGGGTGGCTTTCTCGAGCAGCGCCTGGGGCATGGTTTCGCCAGCCCGGAAGGTCTTCTCCACCACGTTGCCGCTCTGCACGGCCTTGAGCTTGGTGCGCACGAAGGCCGAGCCCTTGCCGGGCTTGACATGAAGAAACTCGACGACCCGCCAGACCTGGCCATCCAGCTCGATCGTGGTACCGGTACGAAAGTCGTTGCTGGAGATCATTCCGGCGGTTCGGATCCGGTGGATTGTACGTCTGGCTACCTGCGCACTTCTGCCCAGCAGCCCTCGAAGCGGCGTGGAGTTGTGCCAAAGTCCAGCCAGTCACAGGGAAAGACATGGGCTGGAGACACGCGTTTCCCGCTAATTGGAACGCCCATGTCGGCATGTTGCTGCGGCTCCTGCCGGCGCTGATGGTGTCGTTGCTGCTGGCGGCTCCCCCCTGCTGGGCCGCCCTTCCCCGGGGCAATGCGGTGACCGATCCCAGCGCGCTGCTGCGCAATGCCCTGCCGATCAGCCAGAAAGACCTCCAGGAACTGCAGCATCGGCTCGAGGACACCAGCGACGACCTGCGAGCCAAGCGCTGGAGTGCCCTGACCGGCACCGCGCGGCGCACCCAGTCGCTGTTTTCCGGCAAACGCGACGCGATTCTCTCCAGCTTCTCCGAAGCCAACCGGGCCACCGCCGAAGGGCTGCTCAACGACCTCGACAGCCAGTTGCAGGAGCTGGCCACTGCCGCCGACTCCCAACAACGGGATGAATTCCTCTCGGCCCGGCGCCTCGCCCTGAGCAGCATCGGCAACGCCGAATCCCTGCTGGTGGCTGCGTTCCCGTTTGAGATTCCCGAGGAGTACGCCTCCCTGCCGCGGTTGCTGGGCCGGGCCACCGTGCTGCTCCGCACCACCAAGGGGGACCTGACTGCCGTTGTGGATGGGTACAACGCACCGCTCACGGCCGGCGCCTTCGTGGATCTGGTGCAGCGAGGCTTCTATGACGGCCTGCCGTTCGTGCGGGCGGAGGATTTCTACGTGCTGCAGACCGGGGATCCGGAGGGTCCGGCCGATGGCTACATCGATCCGAAAACCAAGCAGACGCGCCGGGTGCCGCTGGAGATCCGGGTGCCCGGCAAGGGTGGCCCGTTCTACAACCAGACCTTCGAAGACCTCGGCCTGTTCAAGGCCGAGCCTGTGCTCCCCTTCAACGCCAAGGGCACCCTGGGATGGGCCCACTCCGATGAAGCCCTCGATGACGGCTCCTCCCAGTTCTTCCTGTTCCTGTTCGAACCCGAACTGACCCCCGCCGGCCTCAACCTGATCGACGGCCGCTACGCCGCTTTCGGCTATGTGGTGGAGGGTCTGGACGTGCTTGAGGAGCTCACGGCTGAGGACGGCATCGTGAGCGCCAAGGTGATCGAGGGGGCAGCCAATCTCCAACCCCATGGCTGAGGGGCCCCGCCTCTGCGACCTGGGGGAATGGGAGCTGATCCGACGACTGGGGGCCTTCGCCCCAGCGGGTCAATTCCACGATGATGCCGCACTGGTGCCGCTCGATGCTCCGGTCGGAGCAACCGGCAGCCTGGTGGTGAACACGGATGTGCTGGTGGAGGGAATCCACTTCAGCGAGGCCACCACCGGCCCCGAAGATGTGGGCTGGCGAGCGGCGGCAGCGAATCTTTCCGATCTGGCGGCGATGGGCTGCACCGAGGTGGTGGGTCTCACCGTGGGCCTGGTGGCCCCACCACAGACGCCCTGGCAATGGGTGGAAGGGGTCTACGAAGGGCTGGGCGAGGCCCTGCGGCGCCATGGCGGGGTGTTGCTGGGGGGTGACTGCAGCAGCGGCAGCCAGCGGCTGCTGGCAATCACCGCCCTGGGGCGGCTTCCTGGGCCCCAGCCCCCCCCTGGCCAGAGCCAGGGAGCGATCCGTCGCTGCGATGGACGTCCTGGCGATGTGCTGGTGAGCACCGGCCCCCATGGCCTCAGCAGGCTGGGGTTGGCCCTGCTGCAGAACGACCCAAGCCTCAACGCTTTCGAACCGGATCCCGATCTGCGCCGGAGGGCGATCGCAGCGCACCGCCGGCCCCAGCCCCGGCTGGATGTGGTGAAGGCAGTGGTGGCCTGTCGACCCACCGGCATGCCCTGGCGGGTGGGGGGCTGCGACAGCAGCGACGGCCTGCTGGCAGCAGTGGCCGCGATCGCTAGAGCCAGCGGGGGGAGCGCCCGGCTGGAAGGGGAAGAACTGCCCCTCGATCCGGCGATGGCCTTGTTGCCCCAGGCCCGGTCGTGGTGCCTGGGGGGCGGCGAAGACTTCGAACTGGTGCTTGCCCTGGAACCCACCTGGGCCAACGCCCTGATCGCAGCGCTGCCCACTGCCCGGGCCTTCGGCGTTCTGGTGGCGACCCCAGCTCCGGAAACCCTGATCTGGAGCGATGGAACGCCGATCGAAACCGCCGACCTGGGGTTCTGCCACTTCTCGGAACCGAACGGAGACGGACCCCGCCGCAACGAATCCCAACCCACGGGACGCCAATAAAAAGGCCGCCCGCAGGCGGCCTGAAGAAACAGAAGCCGAATCAGAAAAAACGGCGGGAGCAGAAACCGCTCACTTCCAGTTCTTTGCCACCACTTCGGCCAGATCCACAACGCGCTGGCTATAGCCCCACTCGTTGTCGTACCAAGCGATCACTTTGACCATGTTGTCGCCCATCACCAGGGTGAGGTCGGAGTCCACGATCGTGGACTCGTTGGTGCCGGCGTGGTCGGAGGAGACCAGGGGCAGATCGGAATACTTGATGATGCCCTTCATGGCGCCCTCGGAGGCAGCCTTGAGCACGGCGTTGACCTCATCGCGGTTGGTGCCGCGGCCCACTTCCAGCACCATGTCCACCACCGAGACGTTGGGGGTGGGCACGCGCATGGCGATGCCGTTGAGCTTGCCCTTGACCGGGGGATAGACCAGGGCAACGGCCTGGGCGGCTCCGGTGCTGGTGGGCACAATATTGACCGCCGCAGCACGGGCCCGGCGCAGGTCGCGGTGGGAGGCATCCAGGATGCGCTGATCACCCGTATAGCTGTGCGTGGTGGTCATCGTGCCCTTGACGATGCCGAAGGTCTCATCGAGCACCTTCACGATCGGAGCCATGCAGTTGGTGGTGCAGCTGGCGTTGCTGAGGATGTCGAAATCCTCGTGGCGGTACTGATCAGCATTCACGCCCACCACGAAGGTGCCCACGCCGGCGCCTTTACCCGGAGCGGTGAGAATCACCTTGCTGGCACCGGCCTGGAGGTGCTTGCTGGCCCCCACATCGTCGTTGAAAACACCGGTGGATTCGATGACCAGATCCACACCCCACTCCTTCCAGGGGAGGTTGAGGGGATTGCGGTCGGAGAAGCACTTGATGGACTTCCCGTTGACGATGATCGTGTCATCGGTGTAACTCACCTCGGCATCACGAATGCGACCCAGCATCGAGTCGTACTGCAGAAGGTGGGAGTTGGTCCTCGGATCCGAGGTGTCGTTCAGGCCCACCACCTCGATGCCCGTGCTGGCCCCGCGGCTCAGCCAGCAGCGCATGAAGTTGCGGCCAATCCGTCCAAATCCATTGATCGCAACGCGCAAGGTCATGGCGGAAAGCGGAGAAACCCGCTGGCAAGGGTGATTTCGGCTGCCGATCATACAGAGATCGGTTCCCGCCCCTTGACCCAGCCCCCGGGTTCGCTTTGGGCCCCGGGAGTTCGCCCCGGGGAAGGCGAAGCATGTCGTAAAGGAAAGCGGTCCCGTTCGGGCCTATTTTCCACTGGTTCCGGAGTCGCCCTTGGCCCTGCAGCTCGACCGCCAACAGCCGCTTCACTTCGTCGGAGTGGGCGGCATCGGCATGTCTGCCCTGGCCGGGATCCTGGCGGAGCGCCGATTCGTGGTGACCGGTTCGGATCGGCGCAACACCCCGGTGCTGGAGCGTCTGCGGCAAAGCGGGGTGAGGGTGTTCCTGGAGCAACAGGCCGAAACGATCACCAGCGTGCGGGAGGCCCATGGCGATCCCCTGGTGGTGATCAGCACGGCCGTACCGGAAACGAATCCCGAACTGGCGGAGGCCCGGCGCGTGGGGCTGACGGTGGTGCACCGTTCCGATGTTCTGGCGGCCCTGATCAACGACCAGCCGGCGATCGCCGTGGCCGGCAGTCACGGCAAGACCACCACCAGCACATTGATCGCCACCCTGCTGGAGGCGGCCGGCCATGACCCCACCGCCGTGATCGGAGGCATCGTGCCGGCGTTCGGCAGCAACGGCCGCCACGGGGAAGGTCGCCTGCTGGTGGCCGAAGCCGACGAATCGGACGGCTCCCTGGTGAAATTCCATTCCGCCCTCGGCGTGATCACCAACATCGAGCTGGACCACACCGACCACTACCCCAACCTCGCCGCCCTGATCGAAACCCTGCAGTGCTTCGCCGGGCACTCCGAGCGGCTGCTGGCCAACCGCGACTGCCCGATCCTGAGCGAGCACTTCGAAGCCCGCCACTGGTGGTCGATCGAGACCACCGAAGGGGTGGACTTCGCCGCCCTGCCCGTGGAGGAGAGGGGGGACGGCACCAGAGCCGACTTCTACGAAGGGGGGGTGCTGGTCGGCCAGCTGGAGCTTCCCCTCCCCGGTCGCCACAATCTGAGCAATGCCACGGCGGCCCTGGCTGCCTGCCGTCTGCAGGAGATCCCCTTCGCCGCACTGCAGACGGCGATGGCCCAACTCAAGCCGCCGGGGCGTCGGTTCGACTGCCGGGGCATCTGGCAGGAGCGGATCGTCGTTGACGACTACGCCCACCATCCAAGCGAAGTGGCCGCCACCTTGACCATGGCCCGCCTGATGGTGCAGAGCGGCCGCAGCCCCCTGCCCCAGCCTCCGCAACGGCTGCTCGCGGTATTCCAACCCCATCGCTACAGCCGCACCGCCCAGTTCCTGGAGGGCTTCGCCGATGCCCTCAGCCAGGCCGACGTGGTGCTGGTGGCCCCCCTCTACAGCGCCGGCGAAGCCCCGATCGAAGGAATCTCCAGTGCCGCCCTGGCAGAGGCGGTACGTCGCATCGCCCCGGATCTGGAGGTGGGCGTGGCCGACAGCCTTGACGAACTGGCACGCCAGGTGATGACCACCAGCCAGCCAGGAGATCTGGTGCTGGCGATGGGGGCGGGTGATGTCAACAGCCTGTGGGAACGCCTGGGCAACCTGGACAACCTCGACCGGCCGGCCGCGGCCCTGGCGGCCTAGCCATGGCCGCGGCCCCGACCCAGCCCAGCGGACTGCGACAGGGCGTCTCCCTGCATGAATTCACCACCTGGAAGGTGGGCGGACCGGCCGAGTGGTTTGCGGAGCCGGCCAGCGAGGAGGAGCTGATTGCCCTGGCGGCCTGGGCGGCAGCCAGCGGTCATCCGTTCCGCTGCATCGGTGCCGGATCCAACCTGCTGATCGCCGATGCGGGCCTTCCGGGGCTGACGGTCTGCAACCGCAAGCTCCAGGGGAGCGCGTTGGACGCCACCACAGGCCGGGTGGAGGCGGAAGCGGGGGAACCGATCCCCACCCTGGCCCGCAAGGCGGCCAGAGCCGGTCTGCAGGGCCTCGAGTGGGCCGTGGGTATCCCGGGCACCGTGGGTGGGGCCGTGGTGATGAACGCCGGCGCCCAGGGCGGTTGCACCGCTGATTGCCTCCACTCCGTGAAGCTGCTGGATCCATCCCGGCCCGACGCGCCCTTCACCCTCACCGCCGATCAGCTCTGCTTCGCCTACCGGCACAGCCGACTGCAGGAGGAAACCCTGCTGGTTCTCTCCGCCGGGTTCCAGCTCGATCCCGGCCATGATCCGACCGAGATCACCGCCCGGACCAGCGCCAACCTCCACAGCCGGACCAGCACCCAGCCCTACCAACAACCCAGTTGCGGCAGCGTCTTCCGCAATCCCGAACCGCGCAAGGCCGGCCGCTTGATCGAGGAGCTCGGCCTGAAGGGCCTCACCCTGGGGGGCGCCCAGGTGTCTCCGATCCATGCCAATTTCATCGTCAACACCGGAGAAGCCCGGGCCTCAGAGATCGATGCCCTGATCCGCCTGGTGCAGGAGAGGGTCGAAACCGAAACCGGAATCGTTCTGCATCCGGAAGTGAAAAGGCTGGGGTTCTGAACAGCGCACGGGGATTTAGCCTGGATTCAATCCTTTTTGCAGCACATGGCCGGTTTCGGACTTCCCAACTTCGGTCAGCTCACCGAAGCCTTCCGCAAGGCCCAGCAGATCCAGCAGGATGCCCAGAAACTGCAGGAGGACCTCGATGCCATGGAACTCGAGGGCAAGAGCAGTGATGGGCTGGCCAGCGTGTGGCTGACGGGGAATCAGCAACCCCTGAAGGTGCGGTTGGCCCCGGAACTGCTGAGCTCCGGCCAGGAAGCCGTGGAGACGGCGGTGCTCGAGGCCCTTAAGAGCGCCTACGAAATTTCCACCGGCACGATGCGGGAACGGATGGAAGACCTCACCGGAGGGCTGGACCTCAATCTGCCGGGTCTGGGAGGCTGAGTCCGGCGGAAAGATCATTCTCGAGCTCCTGCCGCCTTCGCCTGCGGGATTCACGGCGGAGCTGGGGATCGAGGCGGGGTTCGAGACGACTGCCGCGTTGCCGCAGGCCCGCGAGCCGCTGACCGGCCATTGCCAGGGCCTCCGCCCGCTGCTCCACCTCGCACAGGCACTGCCCATACAGGGCATGACGATCCCAGTCGCTGCCCATGGCACAGCCGGGATCCCCCTGATGGCGACAGTTGCTGAACCGGCAGGAGGTTTCGGCCAGGCGGTGGCGAAGTTCTGGGAACGCCTGGGAGAGCACCCCGGGATCATCAGGCAGATCCGGCCGATTGAATCCCGGCGAATCGGCCAATAGGGCCGTGGGACTAAGCGAAAACAGCTCCACGTGGCGGGTGGTGTGACGACCCCGCTGCAGACGACCGGAGACGTTTCCCACTCGCAGCTCCAGGTTTGGCAGGAGGGCATTGAGCAGGCTGCTCTTGCCCACGCCGGAAGGACCGCAGAGCACGGCGATGCCCGACTCCACAAGACTGGCGCGCAGCGCTCCGAGACCCTGACCGGTGAGGGTGGAGATCGCATGCACGGGATAGCCCCAGCCCGTTACTCGCTCACACCAGGCTTCAAGCTCGCTCGCCGGCAGCAGATCCGCCTTGGTGAGCACCAGCTGTACGGACTGACCTGTGGCCTCGGCGGTAACCAGAAAGCGGGTCAGCAACAACGGATCAAGGGTGGGTTCGCGCACGGCCACCACCACCACCACCCGACTCACATTGGCGACGGCCGGCCGCTCCAGCAGGCTGGAGCGCGGCTCCAGAGCCGAAATCGCAGCGCGGGCTGACGGCCAGTCGATGCCATCGACCTCCACCCGATCGCCGACGCAGATCCGCTGCCCGCTCTTGCCCAATCGGGTCCGCCGGGTGCAGAGCAGACGCTGCTGACCGTCCGGTCCCGGCCGATCGAGCACCACCAGGCAGTAATTGGCCTGGAGAGCCACCACCCGGCCTGCACGGCGTTCAACCACGCTGGATCAGCAGGCGCACGCCCTCTCCCTCAGCAGGTTCGCCAGGCTGGTCCTCGGGCTGAGGCAGCACGATATGGCCTTCGCCGCGCAACCCTTCGACCACGGTCTGTTCGGGCTCCCCTGCATCCAGCCACACCAGAAGCTGCCCACCCGGGGGCAGCTTCTCCAGCGCCAGTCGGCAGCGCACGTAGTTGAGGGGGCAGGGGGTTCCCCGCAGATCGAGCGTGGTCACCCCTTGCCGAACAGACCGCCGAACAGGCCGCTCTTGTGCTGGGAACGCTGTTCCTTGCGGGTGTGATGGCCGGCCAGCTGCTCGAGCAGCTCCCGTTCATCGTTGCTCAGCTTGGTGGGGAGCTGCACCTTGATCGTGAAGAGATGGTTGCCGCGGGCCACCGGATTGCCCAGTTTCGGCACACCCTTGCCCTTGAGGGTGATCACCGCACCGGGCTGGGTGCCGGCGGGGATCTCCAGCGACTCCTGGCCATCCACGCCCTCCACCTCGATGGTGTCTCCGAGGATCGCCTGGAGATAGTTGAGGGCTACGTCCGAATGGACGTTGATGCCGTCTCGGCGCAGCTGGGGGTGGGGCTTGACGCTGAGGAACACGTAAAGATCGCCTGGACCACCACCGCGCTGACCGGCATTGCCCTCACTCGCGACCCGCAGGCGGGTGCCGGAATCCACACCGGCGGGGATGTTGATCCGCAGTTTCTTGGCCACCTGCTGCAGGCCGGCGCCGTTGCAGGCCGCACAGGGATCGGCGATCACCTGGCCCGTGCCTTCGCAGGTCGGACAGGGCGCTACCTGGGTGAAACTGCCGAAGGGGGTGCGGGTGGCGCGCCGCACCTGGCCGGCTCCGCTGCAGGTGCCGCAGGTGGTGGGTCCGCTGCCGGCCTTGGCACCCGAGCCGCTGCAGGTTCCGCAGGTTTCCAGGTGGCGGATCTGCACCTCCTTCTCGATGCCGGAAACGGCTTCGCTGAAGCTGATCGTGAGATCAAGACGCAGATCATCCCCCTGACGGGGACCCCGACGCCGGGGCCCTGCTGCTGAAGCCCCACCGAAACCGCTGAAGAACGTCTCGAACAGGTCGGCGAACCCCCCCATGTCGCCCATGTCGGGCATGCCACCGCCGCCGACCCCAGCTTCCCCGAACTGGTCGTAGCGAGAACGGGTCTGGGGATCACTCAGGACCTCATAGGCGCGACCGATCTCCTTGAACTTGTCCTCGGCCCCGGGATCCTTGTTGATGTCCGGGTGATATTGGCGGGCCAGGCGTCGGTAGGCACGCTTCAGGGTTTCGGGGTCGGCATCCCTGGCAACACCGAGCAGGTCGTAGAAATCGGCCATCAGCCGGCCTGCTCCACACGGGGCTGTTCAGCCCCGCCGACCGGACCGGGGCCCATCGACACCTTGACCAGGGCATGGCGCAGAACGCGGCCATGCAGGTGATAGCCGCGTTGCAGCTCCTCGATCACCACATCCTCCGGATGCTCGTGGCTGGGTTCGCGCAGCACGGCTTCATGGAGGGTGGGGTCGAACGCCTCCCCTTCCACCCGCATCGGCGAGACCCCGAGCTGCTTGAACACGTCGACCAGCTGTTTGTAGAGCCCCTGATAGCTGCGGTGCAGGACCTGGGCCTCCTCGCTCTCGGGGTTGAGCTGCTGGCGGGCACGGTCGAAGTTGTCGACCACCGGCAGGATCTCGCTGAGGGTGCTGCAGGCGATCTGGATCCGCGAATCTTCCTGATCCCGACTCTGGCGCTTGCGGAAGTTGTCGAAATCGGCGGCCATCCGCATGTATTGCCCGCGCAGGCTCTCGTGCTCCGCCTGAAGGGAGGCCAGACGGGCCTCGAGTTCGGACACCCGGTCCGCGCCCCCACCCACCGAGTCGCCGCCGGACTCCTGCTCGGTTGGCTCGGCGACGGGTTCGGGACCTGCTGAGGTGGGCCCATCGCTCCCGGAAACGCCAGGCGCCTGAGCCTCTCCCTCCGGCTGCGCTTCAAACAGCTGTTCGGAAGGGTCGGTACTGGCCGCAGTGGTGTCGCCGCTCATGCTCCCTGACACGGAAATCGGATGGGGCCATGTTGATGGTCGGAGCCCACCCTCCACAAGCGGCGGAAGCCCGCACCTTTCCGGGGCCACCGAATCCATGACGAAGGCTGCGCCATGGAAGATTCTCGGTCAGAATCCGATTCCGGGTGCAACGCCCGTTCCGCTGTATGTCAAAGGATCCAGCTCAATGAATTCCGACGTGGGGGGTTCCCTGTTCGGCGACCTTGACCTCAGTGGCCCAGCCGTTGCCCAGCAGGTCAATCCCGAGACCACGGCCGAAGATCTCGAACAGAGCAGCCGGGGCGCCAGCCTCTCCCCGGTGATGAGTCTGGTGGACAGGATTCTGATCGAAGCCCTCACCAGTGGTGCCAGCGATATTCACGTGGAACCGCAGGAAGACGGCCTGCTGGTACGGCTGCGGCAGGACGGCGTCCTGCGCAAGCTGGACAAGCTGCCGAAGACCCTGACCCCTGCGGTCACCTCCCGTTTCAAGATCATGGCCGACCTCGACATCGCCGAACGGCGAATGCCCCAGGACGGCCGGATCCGCCGCAATTTCCGGGGTCGGACCATGGATTTCCGGGTCAGCACCCTGCCCAGTCGCCACGGCGAGAAGGTAGTGCTGCGACTGCTGGACAGCGGCTCCACCCAGCTCGGGCTCGACACCCTGATCGGCGATCCACCGTCCCGGGCGATGCTGCGGGACATGGGGGCCAAACCCTTCGGAATGATCCTGGTGACCGGTCCCACCGGCTCGGGCAAATCCACCACCCTCTATGCCCTGCTTTCCGAACGCAACGACCCGGGCATCAACATCTCCACGGTGGAGGATCCGATCGAATACACCCTCAAGGGCATCACCCAGACCCAGGTGAACCGGGAAAAGGGGCTCGATTTCAGCACCGCCCTGCGGGCCTTCATGCGGCAGGATCCGGACGTGCTGCTGGTGGGGGAAACCCGCGATCTGGAAACGGCACGCACCGCGATCGAGGCAGCCCTCACAGGCCATCTGGTGCTCACTACCCTGCACTGCAACGACGCCGCCAGCGCCTTCGCCCGACTGGACGAGATGGGGGTGGAACCGTTTCTGGTCAGCGCTTCCCTGCTGGGAGTGGTCTCCCAGCGGCTGGTGCGCCGCCTCTGCCCGGAGTGCCGGGTTCCGTACCACCCGGACAGCGAGGAACTCTCCCGGTTCGGCCTGATAGCCAGCGACGAGAACACGATCACCTTCTACAAGGCGAAGATTCACTATGAGCCGGGGGAGGAAACCTGCAGCTCCTGCCAGGGACGCGGCTATTCAGGCCGGGCCGGGGTGTACGAGATCCTGCACATGAATGAAACCCTCTCCTCTGCGGTAGCCAAGCGGGCCAGCACCGACATGCTGCGGCGCCTGGCCCTCGAAAGCGGCATGAAGACCCTTCTGGGCTACGGCCTCGATCTGGTGCGGCAGGGTCACACCACCCTCGATGAGGTGGAACGCATGCTGCTGACGGATACCGGCCTGGAATCGGAGCGCAGGGCGCGGGCCCTCAGCTCACTCACCTGCCGCAGCTGTGGGGCCGGTCTTCAGGACGAATGGCTGGAATGTCCATATTGTCTACGAGTACGGAAGTAAGCGACATGGATCTTCTGATCGAAGACCTGATGGAAGAGCTGGTCAAAGGGGGGGGCAGCGACCTGCACATCGCCTGTGGCCATCCTCCCTATGGGCGCTTCAATGGCCAGCTACGACCGATCCTCCATGACGTGAAGCTGGATGAGGAGACCTGCAACCGTCTGATCTTCTCCCTGCTCAACAATTCCCAACGCAAGCAACTGGAGCAGAACTGGGATATCGACTGTTCCTACGGCCTCAAGGGCGTGGCCCGCTTCCGGGTGAATGTCTATCGGCAGCGCGGCACCTACGCCGCCTGCATGCGGGCCCTCGGCAACACGATTCCACCGATGGAAAAGCTCGGCATGCCGCCGATCGTGGAGGAGATCAGCCGCAAGCCCAAGGGACTCGTGCTGGTGACAGGACCGACCGGATCAGGCAAAACGACCACCCTGGCCTCCCTGCTTGATTACATCAACCACACCAGGGCGGAACACATCATCACGATCGAGGATCCGATCGAATTCACCTACCGCAATGACAAATCACTGATTCACCAGCGGGAACTCAACGAAGATACCCGCAGCTTCTCCAATGCCCTGCGGGCCGCACTTCGGGAAGATCCCGACGTGATCCTGGTGGGAGAGATGCGGGACCTGGAAACCATCCAGCTGGCCATCACCGCGGCTGAAACCGGCCACCTGGTATTTGGCACCCTGCACACCAGTTCGGCCTCCCAGACGGTGGACCGCATGGTGGATGTCTTTCCCCCGGCCCAACAGACCCAGATCCGGGTGCAGCTGAGCAGCAGCCTGCTGGCTGTGTTCTCCCAGACCCTCTGCAAGGCCAGTGCCGTGGCCTCCGGTCAGTTCGGAAGGGTGATGGCCCAGGAAATCATGGTGAACACTCCTGCCATCGCCAACCTGATCCGGGAAGGCAAGACCGCCCAGCTGTACTCCCAGATCCAGACGGGTGCCCAGTTCGGAATGCAGACGCTGGAGCGCAACCTGGCCAACCTGGTGAATGCGGGTCGGGTGGCCCGGGCGGAAGCGATGTTCAAGACCACCAAGCCGGAAGAACTCGAACGCCTGCTCGACCCCTCCTGATTCCGATGACCGCCTTCCTCGTCACTTACACCACCCGCACGGGAACGAAACGGGAACTCACCCTCGAAGCCGACAGCCCGGCAGCGGCCAGACGGGACCTGCGACGACGCGGCATCCTGCCCAACACCCTGGTGCGCAAGGAGGTCACGGTCGCCCAGCCCACCGCGGCGATCATGGCCACCAACCGCCTCAACGAACTGTTGGAGGCAAGGGTGTCCGTAAAGGACAAGGCGCTGTTTGCCAGCAAGCTGTCTGCCCTGGTCGATGCGGGAGTGCCGATCCTGCGCAGCCTCGACCTGATGCGGATGCAGCAGAAATCGCCGAAGCTCAAACGGGCTCTGACGGCGATGTTCCAGGAGGTGAACCAGGGGGACAGTCTCGGCAATGCGATGCGCCGCTGGCCCCAGGTATTTGACAACCTCTGCGTCGCCATGGTGGAAGCAGGGGAGGCCGGTGGAGTGCTCGACGAAACCCTCACCCGACTGGCCAAACTTCTGGAGGATACTTCCAAGCTGCAGAACCAGATCAAGGGGGCGATGGGCTATCCCGTCGCCGTACTTGTAATCGCCATCCTGGTCTTTCTGGGCATGACGATCTTCCTGATTCCCACCTTTGCCAACATCTTCGAAGAGCTGGGGGCGGAGCTTCCCTGGTTTACACAGTTGATGCTGGATTTAAGCAATTTGTTGCGTTCAAGCTTCTCCCTGGTGCTGATTGGTGGATTGCTGATCGGCTCCTACATGTTCGCTCGCTACTACGCCACACCCGCTGGTCGCCGCCAAGTGGATGGCGTGATGCTGAAACTTCCCATGTTTGGGGACCTGCTCCAGAAAACCGCCACCGCCCAGTTCTGCCGCACCCTCAGCTCCCTCTCCAAAGCAGGGGTTCCGATTCTGCAATCGCTTGAGATCGTGCGTGAAACCACCACCAATTCCGTGATCGGTGATGCCCTTCTCTCCTCCAGGAATGAGGTGAGCGAAGGACTGCCTCTGAGCGCCGCCCTGGCCATGAAGAATGTCTTCCCCGATATGGCCATCAGCATGCTGGCCATCGGTGAGGAAACCGGCGAAATGGATGCAATGCTCTCCAAAGTGGCCGACTTCTATGAAGACGAGGTGACCGCGACCGTAAAAGTGATGACTTCAATGCTTGAGCCGGTGATGATCGTGCTCGTGGGTGGCATCGTGGCTTCGATTCTGGTGGCGATGTATCTACCGATGTTCTCCGTGTTCGAGAAGATCCGATAGCCGGGTCTCGGCCAGCGCCGAGCCGGCCAGCCACCCGGAACTCCAGCAGTGCTGGAAGTTGAAACCACCGGTGACCCCATCGATATCGAGCAGCTCCCCCACCAGAAACAAGCCGGGCTGCAGACGACTCTCCATCGTGGCCATGTTCACTTCCCCCAGCGGGATCCCTCCGGCGGTCACGAATTCCTCCCCGAAGGGTCCCCGTCCCGCGATGACATAGCGGCTGTCCCGCAGGGCCGTGATCAGGCATTGCTGGGCCCGACGCGGCAGATCTGCCCAGCGCTGATCGGGGTCGATCGATGCCTCAGCAAGCAGATGCAGCCAGAGCCGCCGGCTCAGCTCCGGCCACGGCCGTCCATTGGCAAGCTGCCTGCGGGCCTGGACCACCCGGGCCTCGGCAAAGCGGCTCTCCAGTTCCGCCTGGGAGCATCCGCCGCTCCAGTCGACCCGAAGCTCACCGCGATACCCCCGATCCCGGAGATCGCGGGCCGCGAATGCGGTCAACCGCAGAATCGCAGGTCCACTGAGGCCTCGATGGGTGATCAGCACGGCCCCCCGCTGCCGCTGAACAGCACCACGGGAGGGACCGCCGGCACCTGGGGCAGACCCGGCGGGCGGGAGCAATTCCAGGGCCACAGGATCCATGGCGACACCGGCCAGATCCTGCAGCGGGTGGTGCTCCAAAGCCAGGCTGAACAGGGAGGGAACAGGCACCACCAGCCCATGGCCCAGGGACGTCGCCAGCCGATGGCCACTCGGGTGGCTGCCGGTGGCCAGCACCAGCTGATCACAGGCGAGCACAGACCCATCCCGGAGGGTGAGCAGGAAGCCGCCCTCGGGCCTCCTGCAGGCAGCTCGCAACGACTGGCCGGTGCAGAGGCTGACACCGGCGGCAGCAGCCGCCCGCCGGAGAGTGACCACCACGGCCGTGGATCGGTTGGCACGGGGAAACATGCGGCCATCGGGCTCCTCCACCAGCTCGAGCCCATGGGCGTCGAACCAGGCCACGGTGTCGCCGCTGGCGAAGCGGGAGAACGGACCCCGCAGAGCCTTGCCTCCGCGAGGATAGTGACCCACCAGTGCCCTGGGATCCCAGCAGGCGTGGGTCACATTGCATCGGCCGCCGCCGCTGATCAGCACCTTGTGCAGGGGCTCGGCGGTAGCCTCCAGCACCACGATATTGCGCACCCCGGCCTCGGCCGCCGTGATCGCCGCCATGAACCCGGCCGGTCCTCCTCCGGCTACAACCACGGACGCATGGCTCGGCAGCATGGGGGAATGACGCACAGCTACCGCTTCAGTGTGGCGCCCATGCTGGACTGCACGGATCGACACTTCCGGGTGCTGATGCGCCAGGTCAGCCGGCATTGCCTGCTCTACAGCGAGATGGTGGTGGCCCGCGCCCTGCACCACATCTGCCAGGAGGGTCCGGCCACGGGCAGCAGCGAACGTCAGAGGCGCCTGAAGCGTCTGCTGGGCTTCGATGCTGAGGAGAAGCCCCTGGCCCTGCAGCTCGGAGGGGACGACCCGCAGCTGCTGGCCAGGGCTGCCCGGCTGGGCCACGAATGGGGCTACGACGAAATCAACCTGAACGTGGGTTGCCCCAGTGAAAAGGTGCAGCAGGGGAGGTTCGGTGCCTGCCTGATGGCGGAACCGGACCAGGTGGCCCGCTGCGTGGAGGCGATGGGGAACGCCAGCCCGCTGCCGGTGACGGTGAAACACAGGATCGGAATCGACGATCGCGATTCCTTCGAGGAGCTGCGGACCTTCGTGGACATCGTGGCGGCAGCGGGCTGCCATCGGTTTGCGGTTCACGCCCGCAAGGCGTGGCTGGAGGGACTCGATCCCAAGCAGAACCGCACCATCCCACCGCTGCGCTGGGACCTCGTGCATCAGCTCAAACGGGAGCGGCCCGACCTAATCGTGGAGCTGAATGGGGGCCTGGAAGAGCTTTCGGACTGCCTGAGCCAGCTCCAGCTTGTGGACGGCGTGATGGTGGGCCGGGCCGCCTATGCCCACCCCCTGCGCTGGCGGAGCGTGGATGGGGCCATCTTCGGGGACGAAAACGCTCAGGCCGTTACTGCCTCCGCTGTGCTGCGGGGCTTGCTGCCCCACGCGGAACGCTGGTGCTCAGGCGGCGGCAAGTTGTGGGCCATCGGCCGCCACCTAGTGCATGTGGTGGAAGGGGTGAGCGGAGCCCGTCACTGGCGCGCCAACCTGACGCGGAGCGCAGGAATGCGCACCGCAGGACCGGAGGTGCTGGAAGCTGCGGCGCGCCAGCTGGAAGAAAGGGGGTACTGAAGAGATCTTGGCGAGATCTCAGCCTTCGGCGCCGCCGTAGTCGGAGCCGTAATCCCCGCCACCGCCACCGCCACTACGCCGACGCCGGGCCCGGCCGGCATCGAAGCTGTCGCCACCGCCGTAGCTGCGATCTTCCCAATCGCGAGCACCGGAGCCCCGCTCGCCACCGGCAGCGGCACCGCCGTAACCACCACCGCCACCTCCATAACCACCGCCGCCGCCGTAGCCACCACCATCTCCGCCACCGCCGTAGCCACCGCCACGCCCATAGCCGCCACCGCCACCGTACCCGCCGCGACGGGGACCACCGCCACCGCCGCCACCACCACCGGTGCGTGGTTCCGCCTTATTGATGCGCAGCGGACGACCCATCAACTCTGCCCCCTGCAGGGCATCGATCGCCCGGCTTTCCATCTCGGGGTCGGCCATCTCCACGAAAGCGAAGCCACGCTTGCGCCCCGTATCCCGCTCCAGGGGCAGGGAACAGTTCACCACTTCACCGTGTGCGGTGAATAACTCAACCACGTCTTCCTGCTCAGCACGGAAGGGGAGATTGCCAACAAAAATGCTCACTGACCGACAAGGGGGATGGACCGATGCGATGGGACCGGGTAAATACTCTGGACCCACTCTTCAAAGGTTAAACCGGTCTGCGGGTTTTCACAGGTTTGTCGGGCCCCCGCTTGCCTGTTTGTTATCGGATAAGGGCAACCGGCGCCGGGCGGTGTCGAGCCGCTGACGCACCTGCTCGAATCCTGTGCCCCCCTCACTGCGGCGTGCCGCCACCACCTGTCTTGGGGCAAGGGCGGCGGTGATGTCGGCCTCGAAGGCAGGATGCAGCTGCTTCCAGCGATCCAGGGTCAGCTCCCGCAGCAGAACCCCTTCCTGCAGGCATCGTTTCACGAGCCCCCCCACCAACTGGTAGGCCTCCCGGAAGGGAACCCCCCGGGCCACGAGGTAATCGGCCACATCCGTGGCATTGGAGAAGTCGGTCTCCACCGCCTGCTCCAGCCGTTCGGTGCGGAAAGAAAGACCTTCCTCGAACAGGATCGCCATCGCCTCAAGGCTGTCGAGACAGGTGCGCACCCCATCGAACAGGGCTTCCTTGTCCTCCTGGAAGTCCTTGTTGTAGGCAAGCGGCAACCCCTTGATCATCGTCAGCAACCCCATCAGATGGCCGAACACCCGGCCGCTCTTGCCACGCACCAGCTCGGGCACGTCAGGGTTCTTCTTCTGGGGCATCAGGCTGCTGCCGGTGGCGCAGCGATCAGTGAGGGAAACAAAGCGGAACTCCTCGCTCGCCCAGAGAATCACCTCCTCGCTCAATCGGCTGAGATGGGCCATCACCAGGCTGGCGGCGGCCATGAATTCCACTGTGAAATCCCTGTCGCTGACGGCATCGAGGCTGTTGGCATAGATGCGCTCAAAACCGAGTTCCTGGGCCGTCTGGCGGCGATCGATCGGCACCGGTGTGCCCGCCAGGGCGGCGGCACCCAGGGGACAGATGTTGACCCGCCGGCGCAGATCGGTGAGGCGCTCCCGATCCCGTTCCGCCATCTCGATGTAGGCCAGCAGATGATGGGCCAGACAGATGGGCTGGGCCCGCTGCAGATGGGTGTAGCCGGGAATCAGTGTTTCCGCATGGGCTTCGGCCTGGGCCAGCAGGGCCGCCTCGAACCGGATCAGGGCGGCATCGAGCTCATCGATGCGGCGCCGCAACCAGAGCCGCAGATCGGTGCCCACCTGGTCGTTGCGGCTGCGGCCGGTATGGAGCTTCTTGCCGAGGGGGCCCAACAACGCAATCAGCCGGCGCTCCACGGCGAAATGCACGTCTTCGTCCTCGAGACCGGGATGGAAGGCCCCGGCAGCCGCCTCAGCCCGCACCTGCTCGAGACCATCGATCAGCTGAAGCGCCTCCGCTTCGGAGATCACGCCGCAGCTTCCCAGCATGCGGGCATGGGCGATCGAACCATCCAGATCCTCCTGCAACAGGGCGAGATCAAACCCGATCGAGGCATTGAAACGCTCGATCGCCGGGTGAAGCCCCTGCTCGAAACGATCGCTCCAGCTGCCCGCTGCACCGCCGGTCACTCCCGGGGAAGCAGAGGAAGGGGACGCGAACGGAGAATCGGCGGCCATCACGGGCATTGCGCAGCCCATCAGCTTGCCACTCGGAACCCGGAGGATCGCTAGAGCGAGGGCAGCATCACCTCCTCACGAACCTTGAGCACCACCATCGAAGCGTCGTCCTCAAGATGGCGATCCGCCCCCACGAACCGATCCAGCCGGGTGAACAGCTGATCCAGGATCTCCTGGGCGCTACTGCCGGCGCGACATGCCCCCTGAAAGGCCCGCTCAAGCCGCTGCTCATCGAAGCGCTCACCACTGAAGCCAGTGGCTTCGGTCACCCCATCGGTGTAGTACAGGAGCACATCCCCGGCCTCCAGCACGACTTCGCCCCGGCCATACTCAGCCTCGCTCTGGAGACCGATCAGCAGACCCGGAGCATCGAGCCGCTCCATCCTGGCCGCTGCCCGCCGCCAGATCAGCGGTGGATTGTGGGCGGCATTGGCGAAACGGAGCCTGCGGGTGCGGGGATCGAAATCGGAATAGAAGAGCGTGACGAAGCGATGGGAATGGGCGAGATCCTCCTGGGCCAGCTGATTGAGATCGTGGAGGATGCGATCCGGCGACAGGTCACTCAGCACCTCTGCCCGCAGCATGCCGCGCAGCAGGGTCATCAGCAGTCCGGCGGGCACTCCCTTTCCCATCACATCACCGATCACCAGGGCCCATTGCCCCTGCTCCCGCTGCCGACCCGAGGCCTCGGGCCGGGTGGGGATGAAGTCGTAGTAGTCGCCGCCCACCTGGAACGCGGGTCGGCAGCGGGCCGCCAGCTCCACCCCCTCAATCACCGGGCAGCGATCCGGCAGCAACTGGGCCTGGATCTCGGCACCGATGCTGAGCTGGCGATCCAGGCGTTCATGGCGGCGCATGTCCTGCTGGAGCAGCTCGTTCTCGAGTGCCACACCGGTGAGATCCGCCACCAGCTGCAGATGACGCCGATGCACATCACTCCAGCTGTAGCCCCGCCGACCGCTGAACACATAGAGCCGGCCCAACTGACGATTGCGCGCCACCACCGACGTGGCGAACAGTTCAACGCCCCCCAACAGACGACGGATCAGGGGATCGAGAAAGGCGACGACCGCCTCATCGCCGGCATGGGCCTGCAGCTGGCTGTCGGGCAGAACAGCCAGCTGACGCAGCAGCTCGGCACACCGTTCGCCGGGAGAAGCCTGCAGCTGGTCGCGGCGGAGGCGACCATCGGGATGGAACACCAGAAGCACGCTGCCTTCGGCCTCCACCAGCCGACCGATGACCACCGGCACCAGCTCGAGAAATCGGCTGAGATTGGTGAAACTGCGCAGGGCAAAGGCCAGCGAGGCAAGCAGCTCCTGATTGCGGCGCTGCTCTCGGCTGAGGCTATCGAGCAACTGACGCAGGGAAGCTGTCACCGAAAGGCCCTGGCCCGTCCGGGGGGGCAACGGTGGCTTCGAGGACCGGGAAGGCGGCATGCTGCTCAAGGAGCGGCCGCAAGGGACCCGCAAGGTAGCAGCGTTGAGGCGAACCTGGAGACCAGGGACCTCAGGGCCTAGGAGCCGTCAGCCTTCCCGCCACGAAGCCGACCGCCAGCCCCAGGGCGGCACCCTGCAACTGCAGGATCTGCCGATGGAGGCGCCAGCGCAGTCCCCCCAGGCTGATCCCCAGCAGCAGGGTCGTGGCAAGAAGGATCCAGAGGACGGTTCCCTTCGAAGAGCGAAGCAGGCCCCGGCGACCTGCGCTCTCGGAAACCACTTCGGATGCCTCTGGACTCCGATCGTTCAAGGGACCAGAACCGGAATCTGCCCATCCTGGCGGAAAATCAACCCGCCAGCAGAGCCTCCACGAACTCAAAGCTGTTGAAGGGTCGCAGGTCGCGGATACCTTCTCCAGCACCCACAAACCGGATCGGCAGCCCGGCCTCGGAAGCCACCGCCAAGGCCACCCCCCCGCGGGCACTGCCATCGAGCTTGGTGAGCACCACCCCGGTGAGCCCGGCGGCGCTGGCGAAGGCCATGGCCTGACGCAGGCCGTTCTGCCCCTGGCTGGCATCCAGCACCAGCAGCGACTCCACCACCGCCTCGGGCGCCAGCTTGTCAATAATGCGCCTCACCTTGCTGAGCTCCTCCATCAGGTTGTGCTTGGTCTGGAGTCGACCGGCCGTATCCACGAGCACCAGATCGGTGCCCTTGGCCCTGGCCGCACCGATGGCGTCGTAGACGACGGCGGCGGGATCAGCGTTGGAACTTGGATTGGCGATCACGGGCACGCCGCTGCGCTCCCCCCAGACGGTGACCTGCTGGACCGCCGCCGCCCGGAAGGTATCGGCCGCGGCGATCAGACAGCTGTAGCCGCTGCGCACGGCCAGGTTGGCGAGCTTGCCGAGGGTGGTGGTCTTGCCGACGCCGTTGACCCCCACCATCAACCACACATTGAGGCGATCGCGCTGGGGTGCCAGCAGGGGTTCACCGCTGGCGGTGATCGGCGCATCCAGAAGGCCGCGCAGCTGCTGCTTGAGGAAACGGATACCTTCACTGGGATCCACCACTTCCTCGTTGAGCCGGCGCCGCAGGGCCTCAAGCACCTGATCGGTGGCCTGAACCCCCACGTCCGCCCGCAGCAGCGTGGTTTCCAGATCATCGAGCACCTCAGGCGTGAGGGGATCCTCACCGAGGTTGTCGAGCAGCTGGGTGACGAAGCCGCGCCGTGTCTTCTCCAGGCCCCGCCGCAAGCGGCCGAGCCAATCGATCTCCTCGACCGACATGTCCTCAACGCTGCGCCCCTGGGCAGCGAGCACCTCAGCCGACCAGGTGAAATCCTCATCGAAGGCGCCGAGCTGGGGCTCCGCCTCATCGCCGGCAGGCTGCTCGGGGCGGACGGCGGGGATGAACTCCGGCTCGGGGGTGGGGGTGGGGGCGACAAGTTCCTCCAACCGTTGAAGCCGCTGGGCCGCGGCCTGCTCCAGCAGGGAAGGGGCGGGGGCAGCCGCAGGCGGCTCCGGAGGAACGGGCGGCTCCGGAAGCGGAGCGGGCGCCGCCTGGGGGATAACGGCAGCAGACTCGGTTGGAGCCTCGGAAGCAGCCTCGGAAGGAAGCTCGGAGGGAAGGACTTCCGAAGCGGGGGGTTGCGCCTGCTGGGCCTTGAGGCGGGCGTAGGCCTGGCGCGCCCAGGCAAGGGCGTCCTCATCCACAGCCCCTGGTGCAGGCCCGGGCACGGCCGCGGGCACGGCGGTGGCGGCAGCGACAACGGCTTGCGGAGTGAACTCCGGTTCCGCAATGGAATTGGGTTCCGGTTCCGGCGGCTGGCCGGCGGAAGCGGCTGAGGCTTCCTGTTCTTCCCCAGGTACCGAGCCCTCGCCGGAGCCGCTGGCCGTAGAGCGCTTGAACCAGTCGAACACCATCGAATTACACCTTCGCTGCCGTGAACCGGCGCAGAACGCCATTGATCATGCGGCGTCCCTGCTCATCGCTGTAGCGATTGGCCAGCTCCACCGCCTCATTGCACGCCACGGCCGAGGGGGTGCGGAACACATCAAGGTCCACCACGGCCAGCCGCAGGATGTCGCGATCAATGCGCGGCAGCCTGGTGAGACGCCATCCCTCCATCACGGCATCAAGGCGGCCATCGATGGCAGTGCGGTCCTGAAACACGGCCCGGGCACGATCCACAGCACCGCGCCGCACCTCTTCCTGGTCGGCAAGCAGCAGCAGGCGGGGCAGCTCCAGGCTGGCGGAGAGGCGATTAAGAGCGGACTCGCCATGGGCCAGGCCTTCCTGGAGGTGCTGACGCACCCGGGGAAGCCCCTGCTCACCGTTCTCCTGAAGCTCGCTCTCGAGCAGCTGCTGCTGGGCCTGTTGAAGATCCTCGGCCGAACGGTCCAGGGCATCCCGCACGTGCTGGCTGAGGCTGGCGAGCGCCTGCTGCAGAAGAACATCAAGGGGAAGTTCCGCCACGGGAACTCGATCGCTGATCTGACCGAGCATCAGCAGGGCCAATTCACGGGACAGGGTGCGACTCTGCATCGGATCGGTCAGGACAGCTGGGGGGTGCGCAGCTGGGCCAGAAGACTGGAAAAACTGCGGTTGGAAGGGGGTGCCTTTTCGTCAGGACTAACGATGCCGGCCGAGATGATCGTGCGGAAGGCGTCCTCCACACTCAGGTCGATGTCCTTCACCGATCCCTCCGGCACCACGGCGTACCAACCGGTAGTGGGGTTGGGAGCCGTAGGGATGAACACACTCAGCATCGTTTCGGGGAAATCAGCCTGGAGGGAACGTCCGAGGGTGCCGGTGACGAAGCCGAGGGCATAGAGGCCAGGCCTTGGATACTCCACCAGAACCACCCTCCGGAAGCGGGTGGAGTTGTCCCGCAGAAAGGTCTCCAGCAGCTGCTTGAGGGTCTTGTAGACCGACCCGGCCAGGGGGATCCGCAGCAGAGTGCCCTCTCCGAACTCCAGCAACCAGCGACCGACGATGTTGCGGGCCATCAGGCCGATCAGCAGGATTCCCAGCAGGGGGACCAGCAGACCGACCCCCACGTTGATCAGCTCCTGCAGGAGCGGATTGAGGTTGTTGAAGGGGTTGAACTGCTTCGGGATCGTGGTGAGGAACGCGAGCACGAAGCGGCTCACGGTGGTGGCAAGCCAGATCGTGGTGGCGAGTGGGATCACCACAAGAAGACCCGCGATCAGGTCGTTCTTGAGATCCTGCTGAAGACGGTTGCCCAGCGGCTGATCAGGTCTGGGACTGGAAGGCACCAAGGCCAGGGATTCGTGGGCTCTGATCAACGGTAACCATCAATGCGCCTTTGGTCAGAGCACGCTGCCCAGGCAGAGGATGGTGAAGGCGATGGTGAGCAGGATCGCTCCGCCGGTGCCGGCGAAACGGCGCTGATTGAGGCTGACCTTGCTGGTCTGCTCAGCCCGCTTGAACTGCTTCTCGAACTGCTCGAGCTGGCGATCCACGAAGGCCCGGGCGCTCTGCGTCTTCTGGGCGTCGCTAGCACCAGCCGGCACCTGGCCGGAGGCCTCGGCCTGCTTGATCAGCTGCTGGAGCAGAGCAGGATCCCGGCTCTGCTGACGCGCCATCTCCAGTTGACCGCGCTTGGCGGAAAGCTCCTGATCCGCCTGCTGCTGCATCAGCTGATCCCCTCCCATCGCCACCGGCAACGAAGCGGTGAGCAGTACGGCAAGGAGACCGCTCAGAATGCAGACAGCCCACTGCAGGGGGGTGCGGCGCTCGGAAGCATCATCGATGCGGGAGGAGAGATACATCAGCACCAGACCCACCAGGGCCATGGGCGCCTGGTTGATCAGCCGCTCCACCACCAGCTGACGGAATGCCTCCTCCTTCCAGTCCCAGAGGGTGACGAGACCCAGCATCTGGAGGAGCAGCATCGCCACCAGCGTGATCCCGATCCAGCGAAGCAACGGGCTGTAACGGGGGGAGGAAGCGAACGCCACGCAACGGGACACAACTGAGCCGACTGTACCGACCACCCTGTGGATTCACACCATCCTGCCGACCTCGCCGCAGCCCTGAAGGCCGAGGCCCGGGCCCTTGGCTTCGATCCGGTGGGCATTGCCGCCGTCCCCGGCGGCGAACGGATGCCCTTGCGTACGGCGGCACTGGAACGGTGGCTGGCCGCGGGGCACCAGGCCTCGATGGGCTGGATGGCCGATCCAAGACGAAGGGCCGTGGAGGAATTGCTGCCGGGAGTCAGAAGTCTTCTGGCTGTCGGTCTCAACTACTACGTGGAGGCCGCCCCGCAGCCGGGAAGCCTTCGGGTGGCCCGATACGGCTGGGGGCGGGATTACCACCGGGTGATCGATGGTCGTCTGCGGCAGCTGGGACGCTGGCTGGAGCAAAGGGTGCCGGGGCTGGCCTGGCGCGCCTGCGTGGACAGTGCCCCCCTGATGGACAAGGCCTGGGCCGAGGAAGCCGGCCTGGGCTGGATCGGCAAGAACGGCAACCTGATCCACCCGCAGCGAGGCTCCTGGCTGCTGATCGGCCACCTGCTGATCGCTCTCGAGCTACCAGCCGATCAGCCTGCCCAATCGCTCTGCGGCCGCTGCAACCTCTGCCTGCAGGCCTGCCCCACCGGCGCCCTGCCGGAACCCTTCGTGGTGGATGCCCGCCGCTGTATCGCATTCCACACCATCGAAAACCGCGACCCGGAGCTGCCGGAAGCGATCGGCAAGCAACTGCATGGCTGGGTGGCCGGCTGCGATCTCTGCCAGGAGGTGTGCCCCTGGAACCGCCAACCTCTCGAACCCACCAGCGATCCGGATCTGCAACCGCGACCCTGGCTGCTGAACCTGCAGGCACAAGAAGCGCTGGGATGGAGCGATCAGGACTGGGAGGAACGGCTGCGGGCCTCGGCCCTGCGCCGCATCAAACCCTGGATGTGGCGCCGCAACCTGCAGGCCGCGAGCGGCAGAACGGATTCGCTGGCGCCGCCGGGCAGCGAAGGGAGCGGCCCAACCGGTGGGTGAACCGCAGAGAGATCCCTAGGCTGTTCTGATTGCGTTGGTGATTCCGTGGGTCGGCGTTGGTGGCAATTGCTCACGTGTGTACCACTCGCCCTGACCCTGACCGGCGGATTGCTGCTGACGGAGACCAGAGCAGCCAGGGCAATGGTGCCCTATGTCTATCTCCCCCAGTCGAAGGAGCTGGAGGGAGCCGGCATCGGCATCGCCCAGGCAGCAGCTCGACTGCTCCGCCTCGGCCAGGCCGAGGACGCGGCCCGGCTGGCCGAACTGACGGTGCGGCTGCTGCCGGAAAACCCCCAGGGCTGGGTTCTGCTGGCTGAAGCCCACCTGCGCAACAACCAGATCGACAAGGCCCTGGTGGACCTCGGCCGGGCCAAACAACTCGATCCCAACAATCCAGGCATCTGGTTCGCCGAAGGCTCCCTGGCCCTCCGCAACGGCAAACCTCAGGAGGCCCTCAGCCTGCTGAAGAAGGGTCTACAGCTCGACAGCCGCAATGCCGGCGCCTATTTCGACATGGGCAACGCCCAGATCCTGCTGCAGGAGCCCGTGGCGGCCCTGGGATCGTTCGAGCGGGCGGCCAAGCTGCGCAAGGACTTCTGGGAAGCGATCAACAACCAGGGGTTGGTGCTCTACGAAACGAACCGGCCGGCCGAGGCGATCGACCGCTGGAGGCGGGTCCTGAAGATCCGACCCGATGCCGCCGAAACGATGCTGGCCCTGGCCGCCAGCCTGTTCGAACGCGGTCCGCAGGAACGGGGGGAAGCCCTGCGGCTTGCGGAAACCGCCCTGGCCGATGAACCCAACTACGTGCTCGATTCGTACCAGAAGGAGCAGCTCTGGGGGTCCCGCCTGCGCTCCTCCACCAAGCGCCTGCTCAGCCAGCCGGAGCTGAAACCGGCCGTGGAGAGGGCTACAGCCAACGCCACCGCCGGCAGCGACCAGGGGGAATGAGCCGATGATTCCCGACCACGATCTGTAGGCTTCTCCCTCTGAACCGAAAGATCGCAGGTCCGGATGGCCGAGGAGCGTCCCGAGCAACGGATCCAGCCGATCGCCCTGCATCAGGAGATGCAGCGTTCCTACCTCGAATACGCGATGAGCGTGATCGTGGGGCGAGCGCTTCCCGACGTTCGTGACGGGCTCAAACCCGTGCAGCGGCGCATCCTGTTCGCCATGCATGAGCTGGGCCTCACCCCGGATCGGCCCTACCGCAAGTGCGCGCGCGTGGTGGGAGACGTACTCGGCAAGTACCACCCCCATGGCGACCAGGCGGTCTACGACGCCCTCGTCCGACTGGTACAGACCTTCTCCAGCCGCAACCCCCTGCTGGATGGCCACGGCAACTTCGGCTCGGTGGACGACGACCCACCGGCGGCGATGCGCTACACGGAAACGCGGCTGGCCCCGATCGCCAACGAGGGGATGCTCGACGAGATCGGGAGCGACACCGTTGATTTCGCCCCCAACTTCGATGGCTCCCAGCAGGAGCCCACGGTGCTGCCGGCCCAGCTGCCCTTCCTGCTGCTCAACGGCTGCACCGGGATCGCCGTGGGAATGGCCACCAACATCCCTCCCCACAACCTCGGGGAAGTGGTGGATGCCCTGATCGCCCTGATCCGCAAACCAGACCTCAGCGACGAAAAGCTGCTGAGCCTGATTCCCGGGCCTGATTTTCCCACCGGCGGCGAGGTGCTGATCGGCAGCGGCGTGCGCGACACCTATCTCAGTGGCCGCGGCAGCATTCCGATGCGAGGCGTGGCCCATCTTGAGGAGATCCAGCCCGGCAAGGGTCGCCACCGTCGCGGTGCCGTGGTGATCACCGAACTTCCCTATCAACTCAGCAAAGCGGGCTGGATCGAGAAACTCGCCGATCAGGTGAACGAAGGCAAGATCGGCGGCATCGCCGACATCCGCGATGAAAGCGACCGCGAAGGCATGCGGGTGGTGGTGGAACTGCGTCGCGATGCCAATCCGGAGGCTGTGCTGGCCGAATTGCAGCGCCGCACGGCCTTGCAGAGCAATTTCGGCGCCATCCTGCTGGCGCTGGTGGATGGCCAGCCCGTGCAGCTGAGTCTGCGGGAGATGTTGCAGCGGTTCCTGGAATACCGGGAACTCACCCTGATCCGCCGCACCACCCACGCCCTGCGGCGTTGTGAAGACCGCCTGGAGGTGGTGGAAGGTCTGATCAAGGCCCTCAACCGCCTGCGCGAAGTGATCGAGATGATCACGGCCGCAGCCGATGCCGCCAGTGCCAAGGCCAGCCTGCAAGTCCATCTTGACCTCACCGAACGCCAGGCGGATGCGGTGCTGGCGATGCCCCTGCGCCGACTCACCGGCCTCGAACAGGAAAGCCTGCGCAAGGAAGCGGAGGACCTCAAACGGGAACGCACCGAACTGCGACTCCTGCTCGACGAGCGCGATGCCCTGCTCGACACCTTGGTCAGCGAACTGAAGACGCTGCGCAAGCGCTACGCGACGCCACGGCGCACCCGATTGATTGAGGGAGGCGATGAACTCGTGGCCCAGCGAGCGGCCGCTGTGCGGCCGAACACCGAGCTGCAACGCCAGCAGGCCTTCGATGCGCTTTCCCCCGACAGCCGACTGCTGATCCAGGCCGATGGCCAGGTGCGGATCGTGACCCCCCAGAGCCTGGGACGTCTGCACCTGGAGGAGGCGATCAGCCCAGGGGAACACCCGGCACCAGCCCGCCTGCTGCTGCCGGTGGCGGAGGAACCCTCCCTGCTCGCCTTCAGTGCCAACGGCAAGGTGGCCTTACTGCGATGGGAATACGCAGGTCAGCAGAACGGTTCCCTGGAAAAATTCCTGCCGGAAAGCCTGGCGGGGGATCCGGTGGTGCAGGTGGTGCGCCTCCCGAAAGATCCCAGTGGCAGCCTGGGCCTGCTCAGCACCGATGGTCGTTTCAAACGCCTGCCGATCGAGGATTTCCTGGAACTCTCGGGCCGGGCCGCCACCGTGCTCAAGCTCAGGGACGGCGTGAAACTGCAGCGGGTGGTTCCTTGCGACACGGGCCGCGAACTGGTGGTGGCCAGCAGTACGGGACGCCTGCTGCGACTTGAGGTCAATGAGGCCAATCTGCCGGTCATGGGCCGCACCGCCCAGGGTCCGGTACTGCTGCGGCTGTTGCCCGGCGAAAGTGTGGTGGGAGCAAGTTGTGTGGCCGCCGGCGACACTGTGCTGCTGGCCACCCGATTGGGAAGGGTGAAACGGCTGGCTCTGACAGAGCTGAGGCTGTGTCAGCGGGGAGACCTGGGCCAGATCGGCCTGCGCTTCCTGGAACGGGACGATCGGCTCGTGGACCTGCAGGGCGGCGGCAGTGGAGTGGTGGGGGTGCTGCTGACGGGAACCCCGTCCCGCAGTCTGCGGCTTGTGGCCGGCGACCTACCTGCAGAGGATGTGGGCGGCTCCGGCCTGAATCTCCCCCTTCCCCAGGGCAGCACGATTGAGGCACTGATTCCCCTCAATGGCTGACCGTGCAGGGCCATGGCACCAGCGCCGCAGAAGCGGCAACCACACGCTGGTATCGGGCCTGCTGATCGCGGGATGGATGATCTGCCAGAGCGCCTTCACCCCGGTGAGGGCCGCCGGAGAGCCCGGCTCGCAGGCAACCCTTCCCCTTCCCCTGACCTCAGCTGCCGGCCAGGACCTGCTGATGAGACCGGGAACCCGCCGGGCCGATTACGGCAGCCTGAGCCAATGGTTTGAAACCCAGGCGAATCTGGCCTACTGCGGCGTGGCCACCAGTGTGATGGTGCTCAACAGCCTGGCCCTGCCGGCCCCGAAGGCCGAGAACCATGGCAGCTACCGGTTCTGGACCCAGACGAATGTTTTCGCCGCACCGGCCACCACCTCCTTCGTGCAGGCGGCGGTGGTGGCCCGCGAAGGAATGTCCCTGGAACAACTGCACGGCCTTCTCGCCAGCCAGGGCGCCGTGGTGCGTCGCTACCACGGAGATCAGCTCAGCCTGGAGCAGTTCCGGCGGCTGGTGCGTCGCAACCTTGAGGATCCGCGCGACCGCCTGCTGGCCAACTATGACCGCAGGGCCGTCGGGCAGGCCGGGGGTGGCCACATCTCCCCCCTCGCTGCTTTCGACCCCCGCAGCGACCGCGTGCTGATCCTTGATGTGGCCCGCTACCGCTATCCAGCGGTATGGGTGGCCATAGCCGACCTGTGGCGCGCGGTGGCGACCCTGGATCGCAGCTCAGGTCGCAGCCGCGGCCTGCTGATCATCCAGGCAACTGCACAGCAGCCAGAAACATCGCCGCCACCCGGTCCCAGTGGAAACGGGAGGCATGCTGACGCCCGAACTCCCGAAAACGTTCCTGCAACGCGGAATCCCTGAGCAAGGCCAGCAGAGCCTCCGCCAGGGCCTGCGGATCCCGCGGCGGCACCAACAGACCGGCCCTGCCATCGGGCACAACCTCCGGAATCGCGGCGGCCGTGGTGCTGACCACGGGCAGACCACTGGCCATAGCCTCGAGAAACACGATCCCGAATCCTTCCTGAATCGAAGGCAGACAGAAGATCGAAGCGCGGCGGTACCAGGCCCACACCTCCCGATCAGAAGCAAGGGCTCCGAGCAGGCTCACGGCGGAGCCGAGCCCCAGCTCAGCCACCTGCCTGCCAAGGGCCCCATGTTCGGGTCCATCCCCGATCACCACAAGCCGGGCCTGGGGAAGCTGGGCGAGCACCAACGGAAAAGCGGCGATCAGATCCGTGATGCGCTTGCGCGGATACTGACGGGCAACGCAGAGCACCGTGTAGGGCTGACGATCTGGTTCCGGCGCGGATTCAGACCCCCAGACCATCGGATCGATGCCCTCCGGCACCACCGCCTGCCGCGAGCCGGGCACGCCGTAATGGGCGGTGATGCGATCCCGGCAATAGGCACTGGTGGTGACCACCCGGGGAGCCCGGCGGGCATGGAGCCGCTCCAGCAGGGAAAGGCCGCCGAGCATCAGGCGGGGCAGGCCCCGCTCGCAACGGGCCTCCTCGGCCAGCACCCCCTTGATGCTGCAGACATAGGGCACGGGGGAACGATGGGCCAGACGAAAGCCGTCGATATCGAAACCCACCAGCAGGTCGTAGGGCAGGGAACCGCCGTCCCTCAGCAGCCGGTGCGGCAGCGTGAGATTGAACCAGAGGCGCCGGAGCAGCAGATTGCGGGGCCAGGTGCCCCGCGGCACGACCCGCTCCACCCGATGCCCCCGTTTCTGTAGCGCTTCGGCCAGACCACCGATCGCGACCGCCGTGCCACTGCCTTCCGCTGAATCCTGCAGCCAGGAATCGAGAAATCCAATGCGCAGCTGGGTCACGACACAGTGGCAGCTAGACCCAAGGGCTCCAGCATCAGCTTGCTGCGGCGCACCTCCTCATCCATGGCGATCGGATAGCTGCCATCGAAACAGGCGGTACAGAAATGATTCGAATGGGTATGGGCCGCATCGACCATGCCCTGCTTGCTCAGATAGGCAAGCGAATCCACCCCCAGATGCTGCTCGATCTCGAGAAGGGTCAAGCGGGCGGCGATCAGGTGGTCCTGGGTGTCAGTATCGATCCCGTAGAAACAGGGATGGGTGACGGGCGGAGAACTGATCCGCATGTGCACCTCCGTGGCGCCGGCATCCCGCAGGGCCTGCACCAGCTTGCGGCTGGTGGTGCCACGAACGATCGAATCATCGATCACCACCACACGCTTACCCGCCAGCACATCCGGAAGCGGATTGAGCTTCACGCGGATGCCCGCCTCCCGCATCGCCTGGGTGGGCTGAATGAAAGTGCGCCCCACATAACGGTTCTTGATCAGACCATCACCGAAGGGGATGCCACTGGCCTGGGAATACCCGATGGCGGCGGGAATGCCGGAATCCGGCACACCGATCACGATGTCGGCTTCCACCGGCGTTTCACGGGCCAGCACCTCGCCGATCCGCACCCGATAGCTATAGAGAGATTCTCCAAAGAAGCGGCTGTCGGGCCTGGCGAAGTAGATCATCTCGAACACACACAGCTTCGCCGGCTCCTCACACCATTGTTGACGTTCGGGAATCGGATCTCCTAAGCGGAAATGCACCAGTTCGCCGGGCTGGATGTCATCGAGAAAACGGGCTCCGATGATATCGAGCCCACAGGTTTCACTGCTCACCACCCAGTGACCCAGTTCGGATTCCCCGAGGGAGCCGAACACCAGGGGGCGGATGCCATGGCCATCGCGCAGGGCGAACAGCCCCTCGGGGGTACCGATCACCAGACTGAAGGCACCGCGGCACCGCGCGGCGGCGGCTCGAATCGCCTGATTCCAGCCCATCCCCCCATCCACAGCCTGCTGGAGGGCAAAGGCGATCAGCTCCGAATCGGTGGTAGAGGTGAATTCGCCGGCCAGATGGGCCAGGGAGGCGCGGAGCTCAGCAGCATTGACCAGATTGCCGTTGTGGGCGAGGGCCAGGGGACCCAGCCGGGTCATCAGGACCACGGGCTGGGCATTGCAGACCTTGCTGCTGCCGGTGGTGGAATAGCGGTTGTGACCGATCGCCAGGTCGCCAGGCATGCGCTCAAGCACGTCCTGATCGAACACCTGGCTCACCAGGCCCATGTCCTTGTGGAGCCGCACCCTGGCCTCCTGGAAGACGGCGATCCCCGCCGACTCCTGACCACGGTGCTGCAGGGCGTACAGACCGAAGTAGGTGAGATTGGCCACCGCCTGACCGCTGGCCAGGACCGCGTAGACGCCGCAGGCCTCCTCCGGCTTGTCGGGGCATTCCACCGGATCACAGGCTGCGGCAGCGGAATCCCGGTTGGGCAGGGAATCGGGCTCGGCAAAGGGCACGGAACTCGCCAGCATCGGGCCGCAAGCATCATTGCGCACGGGGTATCAGTGCTCCGGCGGAGGACCGGCCTGGACGAGGCGCCGCGGAATGCCCTGCTCGAAACTGCTGCGCAGGGCCTCCAGGGAAACCTCCAGCAGGGTGGAACCGGCCTGCACGATGGTCAGGCGGTCTTCCGGTTCCACCACCCCCAGGCAGCGGGCCGGTACGGAAGCAGAGACGGCATCAAGGGCCTGCTGCCAGGCCACGGTGGCGGCCGGAGGCACACTCACCAGCACCCGGGCACCGCCTTCAGCAAACAACAGACGATCAAGCCGGGCGGCACCGGAAGGAACTTCGAGATGGGCACCGAATCCGGAAGCAATGCAGGCCTCGGCCACCGCCACCGCCAGGCCGCCATCGCTGAGGTCGTGGGCGGAAGCCACCAGTCCAGCCGCGATCGCCTGGCGCAGGAAAGCCTGCACGGAGCGCTCCAGCTCCAGATCCGGCAGGGGAGGACGGCCGGTGAGGCAACCGTGCACCACCTGCAGATAGCTGCTGCCCGCCAGACCGATCCGCGGATCCGCAGGTGCCTCCCCAGCCTCCAGAGGTACCCCGAGCATCCAGATGGCATCCCCCGGTTCCCGCCAGGCGAGGCCCCGCACATGGGCCAGATCATGAACCAGCCCCACCATCCCCACCACGGGCGTGGGATGGATCGGCTGCATGCGGCCATCCGGAAGACGGGTCTCGTTGTAGAGGGAGACGTTGCCGCCGGTGACCGGGGTATCAAGGGCGGAGCAGGCCAGCGAAAGGCCCCGGCAGGCCATGGCCAGCTGCCAGTAGCCGGTGGGGGTTTCGGGGGAAGGGAAATTGAGGTTGTCGGTGACG
>Ga0164292_10000065_pt1 | contig 65600 bp, 110 predicted proteins | sample GEODES117metaG_FD_111486 | JGI IMG/M metagenome (GOLD analysis project Ga0164292, IMG submission 111486) | Eutrophic lake water microbial communities from Lake Mendota, Wisconsin, USA - GEODES117 metaG | ecosystem: Environmental > Aquatic > Freshwater > Lake | place: USA: Lake Mendota... | reverse complement strand
TTATGGAACATCCACTTTTATTATAAGTCAATCTTATTTTTCATCTCCAAACACAATTGTAGAATTAGTTGATACAAGTGTAACTACTACAACAGCATATGTAGGTAGTTTAAATTATGGAGTAAGCGGCTGGATCGGCGATTCAACTATACCTGGAGATTATTCACACGCAGAAGGAAATACTAGCGCAGCAGTTGGAGGATCTTCACATGCAGAAGGTCGAGAAACAATAGCAGTAGGAGCATCTTCACATGCTGAAGGACGTGGTACTAATGCAATTGGAGGTGGTTCACACGCAGAAGGTTATCTTACAATAGCAGTTGGAGGATTTTCACACGCAGAAGGTGTTGAAACTCAAGCAATTGGAGATGTTTCACACGCAGAAGGAGAAGGTACAATAGCATCTGGATTTGCTTCACACGCTGAAGGTGCAGAAACTAAAGCAATTGGACCATATTCACATGCAGAAGGTCGAAGGACATCAGCATCTGGAGACTGGTCACACGCTGAAGGTGCTAATACTAAAGCCCTTGGAACCTGGTCACACGCAGAAGGATTAGGTACAGTAGCATCAGGCTCATATCAACACGTCCAAGGACAATATAACATATCTTCATCAGCAGAAAGTGCATTTATTATAGGAAATGGAATTAATGATGCTAACCGATCAAACTTAGTCTTTGCCTCTGGTTCACAATTTCAAATTACTGGTTCTGCTTTAATAACAGGTAGTTTAGGGGTAACTGGATCATTTAACCAAGGTTCAGCCTCATTAGCATCAGGTTTATTCTCTCATGTACAAGGATTAGCCAACACAGCATCAGGAATTTATTCTCATGCAGAAGGAAATAGTACACACGCATCTGGATCATATTCACACGCTGAAGGATTAGGTACAATAGCATCTGGATCATGGTCACACGCTGAAGGTCGAAGTGCAATATCAATTGGAGCATTTTCACACGCAGAAGGTCGAGATACAGTAGCATCTGGATCCAATTCGCATGCAGAAGGTAATAATACACAAGCAATTGGAGACAATTCACATGCAGAAGGTGCCGCTACTCAAGCAATTGGACAAGGATCTCATGCTGAAGGATTTAATACAGTAGCATCAGGCTCATATCAACACGTCCAAGGTCAATATAACCTATTCTCATCAGCAGAAAGTGCATTTATTATAGGAAATGGAACTAGTGGCGCTGCTAGATCAAATCTAGTCTTTGCCTCTGGTTCACAATTCCAAATTACAGGCTCATTAAGAGTAAGTGGTAGTATTACTGGTTCATTATTTGGAACAGCATCATGGGCACAAAGCGCTTCAAATGCTATTATAGCAATAGATGCAACATCAGCAGAAGCAGCTAAAACTGTACGAACAATATCAAGTAGTGTAAATGCTGTTTTTTATCCTACATTTGTAGATTCTAATAACACACCAGCATCAAATGAAGCTTTATACACCTCAGATAGAATAACTTTTAATCCTGGAGGGCAAGTTTTAAATGTCCGAGGACTTTCTGCACAAAATATCCAAGTCACAAGTTCATTAACTGTTAGCGGTTCATTAATATTTACACCACCAACATCTCCTGCATTTAATGGTGAAATAGTAAGATTTGGAGCAGGTACACTAACAACAGGACAACTATACTTTCTTAGTTCATCTGGTACATGGTCACTTGCAAATGCTAATTCAACAGGTAGTAGTACAGGTATGTTAGGTATAGCAGTTGGCTCATCACCAACAACACAAGGATTATTAGTTAGAGGATATGCGGCTAGTTCTTCATATACAACAGCAACTGGATCAATTTTGTATGTTGCTACTTCATCTGGTTTAATAACAGCAACACCACCTTCTTCATCAAACCATGTAGTTAGAGTTATTGGGTATAAAACAACTTTATCAGACACAATTTATTTCACACCAGACCCAACTTGGGTAACATTAGCATAATATGGGAATACAGATTCTAAATAAAGACGTAAGTGTTATTTCTAATGTTATGGTAACACCAAAAGCAAGTATTGGTAGTATATTTGGTACAACTGGTTGGGCAAGTGGAGGTGGATTTGCACCTGGAGATTTTGCTTTTAATGATGGGAATATTGATTACACAACAAATACTGTGACTTTTACTAAAAGTGGTAGGTTGTATATTGAAGGTGTTGCTGATGGTGAACAGGAATCACAAGGTTATCTAAATGGTCAACAAATGTTTTTCTATTCAATATCTGCAAGTGCAATAGCAAACCCAAATCAATTTAACGACTTGAATGGTGCTTATAATGACTTATTTTATTTTGGAAGATATGGAGTATTTGATGTAAGTATTGGTAATACTATGTATTTTATTAACTTTGGTGCAGGTAGTCCTTTTGATTCTTCTGTGGGTACTGCAACCTTTAGAATTAATAGTTTTACAGGAACACTTATTGATAGTTTTACAGCAACTAAGGTTGGAGGTTGTTATCTTACAACAGCAACAGTTCAGTTTAAAGGATTGTTAGATGACGGTCCTGAGTTAACGGCAATGAGAACATTGAGAGAGCATTACAGAGGTGACGTGTATTACGATGATTTGATTGCAGAGTATTACCAAAATGCAGGATTAATTATTCAAGGAATTGAGAACAGCTTAGATCCAAGTGTTGACTACGAATTTATTTATCAAAGTGTTCTAAAAGTTAAAGACTACGTAGACCAATCTATGTGGATAGAGGGGTGGAATGAATATTACGAAACCTATTTAACTTTAAAAGCCAAATATATTATAAATGTTTAATGTTTATACACTTTAATAAAACTTGGCTTATAAAATCTTTATTATTATATTATTAGAAAATAAAGGTTATGTATTGGTTAGTAGAAACTAAAGATCAATTAAGAGAATTTTTTAATCAGGACTATAAAGAAGTCTTTGTTGAGATTATTCCTTATCATAACCATATTCATCCTGCTTTAAATGATGTATGTTTAGTCTATATTAGACCAACTTATGATTCTAAAGGATATATGTTTTGTATTGACCACAGTGAAACAATGTCACTTGGAAAAACATATCTTGAAAAATTATTAAAACATATAGACACAGTTTATGTTAGGGATAAAAAATCATTTCTATACTACTTTCAATTAAATAAAGTAACAGATATTTCTTCTATTAAACATATAGAAACACCATCTGAACCTGTATTTGATATTTTTTATAGGAAACATCCTAATAAAACAGATATTAATAAAATAATTCCTATAGTTAAGCATTATGAGGTTTGTGAGAATATTTATACTCAACTCCAACAAATTATATTGGACCCAAAACCAGAATATGTTAAATTTTATAATAAAGGTGCTTTAGCATTTTTTGGAATTGAAAAGAATGGAATTAAAATTAATGAAGACAAGTTTTATAAATACTATGAACCAAATAATAGCTTATACTCGATACACGATAGTAGGGTGTTTACTCAATATAACCTTAATACTACAACCAGACGCCCATCCAATGCATTTAATAGCATTAACTTCGCTGCTCTAAAGAAAGACAACCACTCAAGAGCAAGCTTTATACCACAAAACAATGAATTTCTTGAAATTGATATTTCTGCATACCATCCGACTTTGGCTGGACAACTGGTTTCTCATGAATTTAGTAACCCTGATATTCACGCTGATTTTGCTAGCATGTATGGCGTAGACTACGCTAAAGCAAAAGAACTAACATTTAAGCAGTTATATGGAGGAGTATTTGAAGAATACAAATCACTTCCATTTTTCCAAAAAATTCAAACATATGTTCAAAAACAATGGAAATTGTTTAATGAACAAGGCTTTATTAACGCCCCTATATCAGGTTATATGTTTAAAAAGGATTCATTAGAGAATATGAATCCACAAAAATTATTCAATTATATTTTACAAAACCTAGAAACATCTACAAACATAAGTATACTACTTAAGATTCATAAGATATTAACAGGTAAAAATACTAAAATAGTTTTATACACATATGACTCATTTCTACTTGATTGGGATGAAGATGAAGAGCAAGAATTAGAACAGATCAAAAATATATTTAAGGAAATGAAGTTATCAATAAAAATTAATGGAGGGAAGAATTATGACTTTTAAATCAAACTATGATATGTATGACGCGAACAACGCTAATATTAAGGATTTGAATAATAAGTTATTTTGCACATTCACAAGTGGTGAGGAATTAGATGAGTTGGTAAGTGAATTATCTACTGTCTACACTATCATGTACAACAAAATGTTTGTGTTATTTGTTAAAAGCACAAATGAATATGTTATCACATATAATGTCGATCAAGGTAATGTAAATTCAATCCCCGAGAATACAATTCTAGTTCATCGTAAAAAAGAAACCAATACACTTTATACTATAAACGCTCTAAATGAACTTATTAAAAAGTTGAATGGAGGAGTAGTTGATATGGCTTATAGAGTAAATTGGCCTCACTATAAAAATAGTATATTATTAACCCAACATAATGAATTAAAACAATTGAATACAAAGGTATTCAAGATCATTGAATTATAAGGTACGTAACGTTAAAGAAACACTACGAGAAAAGGCATTTTAAAAGCTTGTATTAGCTAACTTGGCCTATTAATAAAAATGTAGTATATTAAATAGTAACAATTTAAAACCAAATAAAAATGGACATCAATGCGATTAAACAGAGATTAAGCTCTCTACAGTCATCAGGCGCCAAGAAAGAAAAGGTTGACTATTCCAAGTATTATTGGAAGCCTAAAGCCGAAGGTAAGTATCAAATCCGAGTGGTACCTTCAGTATTAAACAAGAGTAACCCATTTCAAGAAGTGTTCGTACACTACGGGTTCTCAAAATTCCCAATTTATGCTCTAACCAACTGGGGTGAAAAAGATCCAATTGTTGAGTTTGCAAAATCACTTCGTACTACACAAGAAAAAGAAAACTGGCAATTGGCTAAGAATTTAGATCCAAAAATGAGAGTTTTTGCTCCTGTAGTTGTTCGTGGTGAAGAAGAAAAAGGTGTTCGCCTTTGGGAGTTCGGAAAAGAAATCTATATGCAATTATTAGGTATTGCTGAGGATGAGGATTATGGAGATTTCACTGACATCAACGAAGGACGTGACTTTACAGTTGATGTAGTAACAGGTGATATTGGTGGTCGTCAAGGATTGAAATCATCAATTCGTGTTAAACCTAAAACGTCACCACTAGGTTCTGATAAAGAAACTATCAAAATGTGGTTAACTGAGCAACCAAATGTTCTTGAGTTACAACGCAAAACTGCGTTTGATGATCTTAAAACTATTTTAGCTAATTTCTTAAACCCAGAGGTTGAAGAGACAGTAGCAGTTGAAGTAGATGAAGATGAAGATCCGATCATGGCTAAAGCACAAGAAGAGCCTAAAACAAACTATAGTTTAAAGGCAGCACCAGTAGCTAAGGTATCTAAAGCGGATAAGTTCGATGCTTTGTTTGACGACGAAGAAGAAGGCGAAGGCTCACCATTCTAAATAAATAAAAACTTATATGGCCAAAAAGAAAGAATCTTTAATGACAGCGGTCTCTGCTGAAATGAAAGCTAGTTTTAATCTAGATAAATTTAAAGAGAAAAAATTACTTAACACAACTGTTAAGTTTAAAGAACAAAGATGGATTCCATTCTCTGAAGCATTACAAGATTCAACTTCACTTCCAGGTGCAGCGGTAGGACATATTAATCTCTTAAGAGGACACAGTAACACAGGTAAAACAACAGCATTACTTGAGTTGGCAATTAATGCCCAGAAAATGGGCATTTTGCCTGTGTTTATTATTACAGAGATGAAATGGTCTTGGGAACATGCTAAACAAATAGGTTTCCAAGTTGAAGATGTTGTAGATGAATCAACAGGAGAAGTGTTAGACTATAAAGGATTCTTCCTATATACTGATAGAAGTTCATTAGGGACTATTGAAGATGTAGCAGAATTTATAGCTGACTTGTTAGATGAGCAAAAGAAAGGTAATTTACCTTATGACTTATGCTTCTTCTGGGACTCAATCGGTTCTATACCTTGTAAAATGAGTGTTGAACAGAATAAAAACAATCCAATGTGGAATGCAGGTGCAGTATCACAACAGTTTGGTAATTTTATTAATCAACGTTTCCCATTATCAAGGAAAGAATCATCACCATATACAAATTCAATGGTTGCAATTAATAAGATCTGGGTCGCACCAGCTGAAAATATGTTTGCTCAACCTAAAATGAAAATGAAAAACGGTGAGACAATGTTTTTAGACGCTTCAATTGTATTAACATTTGGTAATATTACTAATAGTGGTACAAGTAAATTAAAAGCAACTAAGGATGGTAAAGAAGTTGAATTCGCAGTTCGTACTAAAGTAGCAGTAGATAAAAATCACGTCACAGGATTACAAACTAAAAATACAGTTGTAGCTACAATACACGGTTTTATTCAAGATGATAACAAGGATATTGCTGACTATAAGAAACAACATGCTCATGAATGGGTGCATATTTTAGGTAGTATTGATGGAATTGGTCTCGCTGAAGATAAGTCCGAATGGGATGAGAGTAAAGAGAACATTACATTAATTGACGAAGAATAAAATGGATAAAAAAGATTTATTCCGGTTATTAGATAATATTAAACCAGGAGACGATGAAGAAGTCACAGGTACATTTTCAAAACATGATAAAGTATTAATTATAGATGGTTTAAATCTATTCTTAAGAAACTTCGCAGTATTGAATTATGTTAACCAGGGAGGAGTTCATGTTGGTGGTTTAGGTGGTTTTTTAAGATCATTAAGTTTTCTAATTAACACAAATAAACCTACATCTGTGTATATTGTATTCGACGGAGTGGGTTCTTCCATAAACAGGAAGAACTTACTCCCGGAATACAAATCAGGTAGGAATCAAACCCGAATGACTAACCATGATACATTTGATGATTTAGATGAAGAACATGAGTCTAAAGTAAATCAAATTTCTCGACTCATTCACTATTTAAGGTGTTTACCTGTCAATCTAATTATGCTCGATAAGGTCGAGGCAGATGACATTATAGCGCATTTATCCCGTTATATGGCCACTAAATACGACAGCAAATGCACAATTGTGTCGGCGGATAAAGATTTCTTACAACTAGTAGACGATAACATAACAGTTTATAGTCCTATGGTTAAAGAATATTATACACCAAAACTAGTAAAAGAAAAATTTGGCCTCCCAGCTCATAATTTTATCTTATATAAGACATTAATGGGTGATAATTCAGATAAAATACCAGGAGTACAAGGATTAGGACCTAAAAAGTTATTTAAATTGTTCCCTGAATTAGCAGATAGAGAAATGACTTTAGAAGAGGTTTTTGAAATAAGTGAGTCTAAATACAAAGACAATATTATTTATTCCAGGGTGGTTTTTAATAACGAGAGTATTAGGAACAATTATTTGATTATGGATTTAGGTAATCCGTTACTAGATGAGGGTGAAAAGAAGCATATTGAGAGTATAGTTGAACAACCAATTGAAAGAACAAAAGCAGCTGAGTTCATTAAGTTATATAACGAAGATGGGTTACATCATACAATCAAAAATGTAGAGTATTGGATTAGAGACACATTCAAAGTTTTAAACAGTTTTAAATAAATAAAAGTTATGACGTTAAGTACATTGTCCTCGTATGGAATACATTTCCAGACGAAAGTGATATCTTCCTTATTGACACATAAGGAATTTTTAGTCAACATACATGACATTATAAGCGAAGAGTATTTCGATAACTCAGCTCATAAATGGGTCATAAGTGAAATCTTAAAGTACTATGACAAATACCATACTACACCAAGTATGGAAGTCTTGAAAGTACAAGTAAAGAAAATCGATAATGAAGTTCTACAATTATCAATTAAGGAACAATTAAAAGAAGCATATAAAGCATCAGACGATGACTTAGCTTATGTAGAGGAAGAGTTTTCTAACTTCTGTAAGAACCAACAATTAAAGAAAGCATTATTAACATCAGTAGATTTATTAAACGCTGGTGACTATGATTCAATTAGAAACTTAGTTGATAACGCTTTAAAAGCTGGTGGTGATAAGAATTTAGGATTAGAATATAGTAAAGATGTTGAATCTCGATATAGAGAAGAAGACAGAAGCCCGATTGCTACACCTTGGCCTTTATTTAATGACCTATTACAAGGTGGTTTAGGTGAAGGTGACTTTGGATTAATATTTGGTAATCCGGGAGGAGGTAAATCATGGACATTGATTGCTTTAGGAGCACACGCTGTCCAATTAGGTTTTAATGTAATACACTATACTTTAGAGTTAGGTGAAAGTTATGTTGGAAGACGATATGATGCTTGTTTAACAGGAATACCTGTAAATAACATTATGGGTTTTAAAGACCAAGTTGAAAAAGAAATACTTGAACTACCAGGTAACTTAGTTATTAAAGAATATTCACCTGGTAAAGCATCTATTTCAACAATAGAATCACATATTCAAAAATGTATTGACTTAGATTTCAAACCAGATTTGATTATTATCGATTACGTAGACTTACTTCGATCAAAAAGAAACAATCGTGAGCGTAAGGATGAAATTGATGATATTTATCTTAGTACTAAAGGTCTTGCTCGTGAATTGAAGTTACCTATTTGGAGTGTATCTCAAGTTAATAGAGCGGGAGCTAAAGACGATGTTATTGAGGGTGATAAAGCCGCAGGTAGCTATGACAAAGTCATGATTACAGATGTGGCTATTTCTCTCTCTCGTAAAAAAGAAGACAAAGTAGCTGGAACAGGTAGATTTCACTTTATGAAAAACAGATATGGAGGTGACGGTATGACATTTGGAGCTAAAATTGATACATCAACAGGTCGTTTCGAGATATTTAACGATTATGATGAAAATGAAGAATCATATACACCATCTAAACCTGTAAACAGTTTTAGTGAAATAAATAGCCTAGATCGAGACATTCTTCAAAAGAAATTTTTTGAACTACAATCTTGATGTTATATTAAAATTATATGATTACTAAAATAAGAAATTTTTACAAGCCGTTTGAGTACCAACAGGCGTTTGATTTTTATAAAGATCAACATCGCTCACATTGGTTAGCAGACGAAGTGCCATTAGCATCAGATTTAGGTGACTGGAAAGGCAAATTAACAGAACCTGAAAGGAATTTAATTGGAAACATATTAAAGTCATTTGCCCAAACAGAAGTTCATGTGAACGATTATTGGTCGACAAAAGTATCAGTATGGTTTCCAAAACCTGAAATTCAAGCAATGGCTCGTGTGTTTGCTGATTTTGAATCAATTCATGCTGAAGCATATGCTCGTTTGAATGAAGAATTAGGTTTAGATGATTTTCAAGCGTTCTTAGAAGATGAAACATCAAAAGCAAAAATTGAGCGTTTAATTGAAACACCAGGTGAAACATTAGAGGAAAGAGCATTATCATTAGCTATATTCTCAGCGTTCACTGAAGGAGTAAATTTGTTTAGTTCGTTTGCTATATTAATGAGTTTCCAATTAAGAAACTTAATGAAAGGAACAGGCCAAATTGTTGAGTGGAGTGTTAGAGATGAATCATTACATTCTAAAGCAGGATGTTGGTTGTTTAGAACATTACTTGAAGAACAACCTGAACTAAATAATAACAGACTAAGAGACGCAGTAATAGAAGCATGCCAAATATCAGTACAATTAGAATTTGATTTTATTGATAAGGCATTTGAAATGGGAGATGTTGATGGATTAAATGTTAATCAATTAAAGAATTTCATTAAAGCACGAGCTAACGAGAAAATGTTAGAATTAGGTTATAATGCAATTTATAATGACATTGATCCGGGTTTATTAAAACAAATTGAGTGGTTCGGTCATTTAACAAGCGGTAAAACGCATCAAGATTTCTTTGCGGGAAGAGTAACTAGTTACTCAAAGTCAACAGCAGATTGGGACGATTTATAAAAAACAAAAAATGAGTATACAAGTAGACACAGATGGATGGGTTAAAGGAAAGAACTACCCAAGTTGGATGGATGAGATTGCTGTTAGCATGATTTCAAAAGGTTATTTATTGCCTGATGAAGATGTATTTGACGCATATAAAAGAGTAACTAAATCAGCTGCTCGTAGATTAAAACGTAAAGACTTACAACCGTTCTTTTATGAGGCGATAGTCAAGAATTGGTTATGTTTAGCATCACCTGTATTATCAAACTTAGGTACAGAACGTGGAATGCCTATTTCATGCTTTGGTATCGATGTTGGAGACAGCATCGAAGGTATTGCAGATGCTAACTCTGAATTAATGAGACTATCATCTCAAGGTGGTGGTGTAGGTATTGGTTTATCTCGCATTAGAGGCCGAGGTAAAGCGATTAAAGACAATGGTGTATCTGAAGGTATTGTTCCGTGGGCTAAAATTTATGATTCAACCATTTTAGCTACTAACCAAGGATCAGTTCGTAGAGGAGCGGCATCAGTTAACTTAAATATTAATCACCCTGATGTTGAGGAATTTTTACAAATTCGTAGACCAAAAGGTGATGTTAATCGTCAATGTTTGAACTTACACCAATGTGTTGTTATTGATGACCAGTTTATGACTAACCTAGACAATAAAGAACCTAGAGCAATGAAGTTGTGGGGTGAGATTTTAAAAACACGTCTTGAGACAGGTGAGCCTTATATTATGTTTGAAGATAATGTTAATAATACAAATCCTGAAGCATATAAGAAAAATAACTTACATGTATCAATGACTAACATTTGTTCTGAGATTTCATTATATACAGATGAATTACATTCATTTATTTGTTGTTTATCATCTTTAAACTTAGCTCGTTGGGATGAATGGAAAGATTTTACATTTGAAAATGGAATGACATTACCTGAGTTAACTTGTTGGTTTTTGGAAGGTGTATTACAAGAATTTATTGATAGAGCTAAAAATGTTAAGTTTATGGAAAACACAGTTCGTTCTGCTACTAAAGGTAGAGCAATTGGAATTGGTGTTTTAGGATGGCATACATTTTTACAATCAAAGAATTTACCATTTGTAGGTATTCAAGCAACTGCTTATACAAGAATGATATCTGACTTTATTGAGAAAGGCGCTTTAAAAGCATCTCACGACCAAGCAGAATTATATGGTGAGCCAGAATGGTGTAAAGGCACAGGTATGAGACATACTCATCACTTAGCAATTGCACCTACAGTATCAAACGCTCATATTTCAGGAGGTGTATCACCTTCAATTGAACCTATTCCTGCTAATGTTTATAATTTGAAAACAGCGAAAGGTGTATTCATTAAGCGTAATAAAATATTAGAGGAATTACTTGAAACTAAAGGATATAACATTGATAGTGTTTGGGAACAAATTCTAAAAGACCAAGGTTCAGTTATTAATGTTCCTTCTTATATTTTAACTGATGAAGAAAAGGAAGTATTCTTAACATTCAAAGAAATCAACCAATTAGAAATTGTAAGACAAAATGGTGTTAGACAAGAATATGTAGACCAAGCTATCTCATTAAACTTATGTTTTGATCCAAATGATACTCCAAAATGGATTAGCCAAGTACATAAAGAGGCTCATAAACTAGGGATTAAAACATTATACTACTTACGTACTGAATCAGTATTAAGAGGAGATAATTTACAGCGTTTATCGGAATGCATCAGTTGTGAAGGATAATATATTTATAGTAAATAATTCTTAATAAAAATGAAACTATCACAACTAAAACAAATCATCAAAGAAGAAATTCAAAATTCTTTAAAAGAAGCACCTGCTACCCCAGCATTAAAACCTTTAGATTTTACTAAACTTGATAATATATTTAATGTATTAACAACACCTCAACCAGGTTTAAGTAAAGAAGAGAGTGGTTATGAAACTATATCTGACGAAAAACCAGGCTCTTTTAAATATGTGACAAAGTTTCTTCAGAAATTAGCTGATGCTCATGCTAAAGGAGATAAAAAGTTTATAGATTTTATATCTAAAAATACAGATACTTTCCCACCTTCAGTAACAGTTGAGGATGATATTACTGATTATCTTAAAGATAAAAATTTAGCAAAACAGATTCAGAAGCTTAATGATATTTTTTATGGTATAGATTACAATCTTTACGAAATTGAACCAGATGATGTTATAAGATCATATAATGAATTAGCGGATTTTGTTAATAAATTTGGTACAACCAAAGATGTAGGTTCTAACTCTAGAGATGATGCAAAAGCTTGGCTCGCGGCAAAGAACGCGCCAGCTAGCCCTGCGAAAACATACACTGGTAGTGACATGGCTAAATTAGTTAACTCACCAGATTTTGATCAAAAATACACTATAACCACTAACGCTAAAGGTGAAATGGTTATTACTCCTAAGAAGTAAGTTGTTATGAAACTATCTCAACTAAAACAAATCATCAAAGAAGAAATTAAAGATTCTTTAAATGAAGCTAGTAATCTAGAATCTAAAGTAGCTGATTTATATGGATATGCTGGTGTAAAGACTCAGTATGATGATGATATGGTTAAGAGATATGGTCAAAAAGTAATTGACCTAGCTGTAGAAATGGCTCCAAAAATATTAGCATATGAATCTGAACTTAAGAACATAGTTAAGCAAATGGAAGCATCACCAGAAGCAAAAATGCTGTTAAGAGCTATGTCAGAAGCTCGAGGATATAGTGGAGGCAGATCATATGTATCTTTAGGAGATTTAATTAACCGATACACAAAAGACTAATATGAAACTATCACAACTTAAACAAATCATCAAAGAAGAGATAAACGAACTTGGATTTGACTACCCAGGTAAAGAACAAACTCCTTCAGCATATCAAAACGGTATCATGGATACTTTAAAAGCTATACAACAATTAGGAGTAAATGTTGATGTAAATGCTGTAATGGATATACTTTACCCAGATGATGAAAGTCCTAAAGATGAAAATCCAATAAATGAAAACTATGTGCTAGATGCTATGGGTACTGTGCTAGTAGGAGGTGTTGGATTAGTATTAGCAACAGCTGGTATTGTTGGTGGTACTGCTTTAGCTCTAGATAATATCCAATATGGTCCAATAGGTGATACTATTAGAAAATTAAAAAACAAAATAAGTGATCGTAAATTTAATAAGTATATTAGACCAATACTCCTTCGTTTTAAAAACGATCAAGTATTACAAGATATGTTTGAAAAATATAACTCAGCATCCTCCTTTGAATTTGATGCAATTAGAAAAGAAATTGCTGACTATATTGAAAGTAAACTTTCATCTAGAGAGTTAAAATATATTAAAGATGTTGTTGATTCATTACATATGTCAGATCTATCTAAATCATTTAAACAAGAAGATGATATGATTTAATAATCTAGTAACATATTACATTTAAAGTTTGGCCTTCGGGCCATTCTTTGTTATATTTAAGATATGAAAGTAGGAGCACTAGTAGAATGTATCAACGATACATGGAAACAAAAAACAATAGAAACTGTACCTAACCGTCCTATCAAAGGAAAGTATTACACAATTAGGACAGCTAATCAATATCCTCATGGTATTGGTGTTACTTTAGAAGAAGTAACTAATGCTAGAACAGTTCAATATCAAGGTCAATTATTAGAACCTAGTTTTGATGCTGAACGTTTTAGAGAGTTAACTGACTTACCTGACATTGAGGAATTATTAGAAGAAGTATTTGCAGGCGAATTAACAGAAAAATAATGGTTACAGTAGAACAAGTTTTGAAAGAATTTAATCCTATATTTGGGATTGAAGCACCACCTAAACCAGCTAAACTAGCTAAGTTTAATGTATTTTATTGGCATAGACGATACCAAATTCATAAACCATTAGGAGCTAAAGCTCGTATTGACGAGAAAATGAAAAATGGTGACTTTGAATACTCACCTTACGCCAAGTATATCAATTATGAGTACTGGTGGATGGCTGAAGAAATAGCAGAAATACGTAACAGTGATAAAGGTTTTGAAGTAAAACAAGAACATGAACGTAATGCTATCAAAATGTATAATAGACGTATTGAAAATCTAAGAAAAGATTTTGAACGTGATGAAAAAGAACGTATGAGTAGTCTAAAATACAGTCTAAAACATTGGATTGGTGGTACCACAGAACAAGTACATACATTCATTTATGAACATGCAGAAGGTACTACTGAGGAATTGATTCAACAGTATAAAAAATGGTTACAAAATAGACCAGAAAATGATCTTCCTTATTAAGAAAGATAGTTTGGCAATAAAAAGAAATATATTTATATTAAATAAGTTATGAAAATAAAAGTCTCACATGAAGTACCATTAGCAGTACTAAACGTCTCACAAACATTCAATGATTACGATTATTGTTTGCCTCACTTACTAGATAGTGAGTATGAATATTTTAAGTATTTTGACCAAGCAAAGAAAGATGGTCGTTACATTATCATGGATAATAGTTTACATGAACTAGGACATGCTTATGATACTGAACGTCTATTACATTGGGTTAATTACTTTGAACCAAATGAATTTATTGTACCTGATGTATGGCAAGATATGCAAGCATCTATTGATAATGCTGCAGAATGGGCTAAAATTAAGTTACCTTACTATACTACTAAAGTAGCGGTTGTTCAAGCAACTAATATTGAAGAAGCAGCTGAATGTTATTTAAAATATAAATCATTAGGTTATAAGAAAATAGCATTTTCATATGGTGCCGGGTATTATAAAGAGCATTTTACTCATATATTACCAGCAATTTCTACTGCAATGGGTCGAGTAAATGTTATAGGTAAGTTGTATAATAGCGATGTTATTCAATCTACTGATAGAGTTCACTTACTTGGATGTGCTGCTCCTCAAGAGTTTTTATTCCACCAGAATTACCCATTCATTGAAAGTATAGATACTTCAAATCCAATTATGGCTGCGATGGAAGATAAAATGTATAAAGAACATGGTTTGGATGAGAAACCAATTACTAAAATTGACCATGTTATGAATCGTGCCTCTGAAGATATTAACTGGTATGCTTTACATTACAATGTAAATAAATTTAGAAAAATTAACCGTTTAGATAAAATTATAAAATAAGAGTTATGGAAGATGTATGGCATGGGTTAGTAGCCCCTACACAAGGAAATTTGTATGAACAAGAATGGAATGATGCTATAAAAAAGCTAAAGAAAGGTCGTCTTAGCTTGTCAAACGAGGATACAGATATTATATTACAAATAGCAAATAAATTATGAAGAAACAAGCAGTATTATCATTAAGTGGAGGAATGGATAGTTCTACACTATTGCTTCATCTCCTCGCCAATGGCTATGAAGTTACAGCATTATCATTTGATTATGGACAAAAACATAATATAGAATTAGAGCGCGCTAAAGATTTAGTTAAATACATTAATGGATATTGTATTTTAGATGAAGAGTCTAAAACAGCAGAATACCCATATTATATAAAACATCAAATAATCAAACTAGATGGCCTATCTGAACTATTAAACTCAGCATTAGTAACTGGAGGTGAAGAAGTACCTGAAGGACACTATGCTGAAGAGAATATGAAAGCAACAGTAGTTCCTAATCGTAATAAGATTTTTAGTTCTATTATTCAAGCAGTTGCATTATCAATTGCTGAACAAAAAGATACTGAATGCGCTATTGCAATGGGAATACATGCAGGTGATCATGCTATTTATCCTGATTGTCGTCAAGAATTTAGAGATGCTGATTTTGAAGCATTTAAGATGGGTAATTGGGGTGCTGAAAAAGTATATCATTATACACCTTATTTACATACTGATAAGTTTGGTATTTTACAAGATGGTAATTCATGTGTTGAATGCTTAGGCTTAGACTTTAATGAAGTATACAAACGTACAAACACATCATACAAACCAATTTATTACTTTTTCAGCTGTTACAGTGATTACAAATCAGCATCATCAGTAGAACGAGTTGAAGCATTTATGAAACTTGGAAAACCAGACCCAGTTGAATATGCTGATGAGACAGGTCCTGTAAGTTGGGAAACAGTAGTAGAACATGTAGAAACAATTTTAAATAATCACAATAATGCCAACATCTAAAAAACGAGGTGGGAAGAAAGCCCATAACAAGCGAGTTACAAAACGTAATGAAACAACCGCTAAAAATAGATTAATCATGGAACGTAAGTTTATGGCTATGTTAAAAGAGCAAATCCAACGACAAAACCCAGAAACAGAAGATAATGCTTAAATCTATGAAATACCCAGATCCTAAAAAACATCAACAAATTAGTTTCGCTAAATCATTTTTACGATTAGCAGGATATGTATTATTATTTATTAACTTACCTATAGCTGCTAGTGTATTAATAGCTAGTGAAATATTAGGTATAATCGAAGAATTAGTATGAAAGAATTATTTTACTACACAGCAAATTGGTGTAATCCATGCCAAACCTTAGGCCCAATTATGGATGAAATTGCAAGACAAATCCCAGTCCGTAAACAAAATATTGATTACACTGATCCATCATTATTAGAGGCTGCTAATGTACGAAATGTACCTACAGTTATCCTAGTAGAAAATGGACAAGAACTAAAACGTTTTACAGGAGTAAAATCACACTCACAAATTATAACTTGGTTAAATGAAGGATAATATGAAAACAAAATTCCAATCAACAAAAATATTTGATGGGTTTAGTACTGTATTTCGTCAATGGAGAGCAGATGGAACACACTGTCAATTTCTACATGGTTATGGTATTTCATTTAAAATTACATTTGAAGGTGAATTAGATGAGAGAAATTGGGTATGGGACTTTGGTGGTATGAAAAGAGCTAAAGGTACTATTGATGGTATGAATCCTAAAGCATGGATGGATCATATGTTTGATCATACTGTAATTATGGCTGAAGATGACCCTTATTTAGAATTATTTGAAGACATGGATAAAAATAAACTTATCCAATTAAGAGTAATACCAGCTACAGGAGCAGAACAGTTTGCTAAATACATTTACGATAAAGTAAATAAATTTGTATTAGAAGAAACAAATAATAGAGTACGTGTTGTTCAAGTAGAATTCAAAGAGCATAATAAAAACTCAGCTATCTATGGAGAAATATAATATGGAAACTCCGTATTTAATAAAACAACCTATTTTTAAAGATAATAGAGGATTATTTACCCCAATTGAATTAAATGATAATTGGACTCAATCTAATGTTATTGTTAATAATAGTATTTATACTTTTAGAGGAATGCATCTACAATCTTCTCCTAAACAACAAAGTAAATTATTATTTGTAATCCAAGGTAGGATAGTAGATATAATTATTGACCTTAGAAAAGATAGTGAGACTTATAAAAAAGTAGATTCATTTGTTCTAGAAGAAGGAGATGGATTATATGTTCCTAAAGGATATGCTCATGGGTTTTTAACTTTAACTCCTAATTCTATAGTTAATTATTTAGTAGATGAAGAATACTCACCTAAAAATGAAATAAATATATTATGGTCCTCAATACCAGAAGTTAAGTCTATTATAGATAGATTTTGCTTCAATAATATAGATAATGATGTTGTTTTTAGTGATAAAGATAAACAAGGAATCAATTTAAACGAAATATTATGAAACCAGGAAGAATAGAAGATTATAATAAAAAATTACCTATTGTAGAGTTATACACAGCTGTACAATCTGAAGGTAGTAGAGCTGGGATGCCTACAGTAGTTATTAGAACTACAGGATGTACTCACAGATGTTGGTTTGGAGATGGTGGATGGTGTGATAGTTGGTATACAAGTATTCATCCTGAAAAAGGAAAATATACGTTTAACGATATTATTGCTATTTATGACAATAACCCATTCATTAGAGAAATGATGCTAACAGGTGGTTCACCTACAATGCATCCTGACTTAGTAAATGAATTAACCCATTTAGCAGAAAAACGTGGCCTATTTATCACAATTGAAACAGAAGGTTCTCATTTCATTGAAACTGACTACCCTATTGGTCTTATATCTCTTAGTCCTAAGTTTAGTAACAGCGTTCCTGCAATTGGGACTATTACTCCGCAAGGTAAAGTTGCTGACCAAAAAATGGTGGACCAACATAACAAATTTCGTCTCGATAAAGAAGCGATAAAAAAGACATTAGAATACCATCATGACTATCATTTCAAACCTGTTTGTAATCCTATTGAAATGTCTGAAGCATGGACTGAGATTGAAGCGTTTAGAGTTGAAATGGATATTCCAAAACGTAAGACTTGGTTAATGCCTCCTGGTGATACAAGAGATGAATTAATTCGAGTATATCCTATGGTGATGGACTTTTGTAGAGATAATGGTTATAATTTTACAGGTAGAGAACATATTATAGCATTTGACACTAAAAGAGAAGTATAATGGATAAAAAATTATTAACTGAAGCATTAAAAACAAAAAATACTGTTACATTCTTCTACGCTGATTGGTGTGGAGGATGTAAAGTAGCTAATCCTATGGTTCAAGAAATCGCTGAAAAACTTGGATTTGAAATTATTAATATTAATGAAAATGAGGAATTAGAAACAGCGTTTGCTATAGATTATTACCCTCACGTAATATTATCCAACAAAGGAAAAATTAAACATTACCCAGGGTTACATTCAATAAAAGAGTTACATGAAAGTATTATTTGAAAATGAAGTCATCGAGGCAAGAATTGATTTCTTAGCTACACAAATTTTAAATCGCCATAAATCAGAAAAAATTCCTATTGTTTTAGTATGTGTACTAAATGGTGGATTTGTTTTCTATTCTAAACTAGCTGAAAAATTATCTTCACTAGACCCAGAATGTGATTTTGTAAAAGTAAGGTCATATGAAGGTAGAGAACGAGGCGATTTAAATATGATACTAGACAAATCAGTAGATGTCACTAATAAACATGTTTATATTGTAGATGACATCTACGACTCAGGAATAACAATGAATGCATTAGCAAATCATTTTTATCAATTTGACCCAGCAAGCGTCCAAATAGTTACTCTGATTAAGCGTTACATCAATGAAGTAAATATACCTGTAGGTTCACTTTATGGATTTGAAATTACAGATGAATGGGTTGTTGGATTTGGAATGGATGATGATTTAGGTAAAAAGAGAAGTTTGCCATATATTTTGGCTATCTAGAAATAAATTAATATATTAGGTTATATGGAAAATAATAGAAGAAAATTTCACAACGATATTGAGTGTGTGAAGACAGGTTTAGCAAATGGTGCTGCCGCAGATCGTCCATTAACGGATGATGAAAAACAATCAATGATTGAAGAAGCCACAGTACATTTTGGTAATTTCTTATCAGCATTAAAATGTGACTGGCAAAATGATCCTAACTCAGCAGATACACCTCGCCGTGTAGCTAAAGCATATGTTAATGATTTATGGGCTGGTCGTTATAATGGATTTACTGACATTACTTCATTCCCATCAGATGGTTATGATGGAGTAATTATTGAACGTAATATCAATTTAACTTCAATGTGTTCACATCATCACCAAACAATTAGAGGTGTAGTTCATATTGGTTATATTGCAGGTGCTGAAGGTCGAGTAATCGGTTTATCAAAACTAAATCGCATTGTAGAACATTTTGGTCGTAGAGGAGCTATCCAAGAACAATTAACAGCAGCTATTCATCAAGCAGTAAATAAAGTTTGTGAAGAGAACTTAGGTGTTATTGTAACTGTAGTTGCTACTCACAATTGTGTTAGTTGTAGAGGTATTAAACATCAAGGTGCAGCAATGGTCACTACTAAAGCATCAGGTGTGTTTATGGAAAACGATAATTTAGCACGTAAAGAATTTTTTGATTCACTTAAAATAAATAATGGTCATGTCTCAATCTAAAGAAAATTATGTTCCATTTGTTAGCGAGGTAGAGGAATTTAACGCTACAATGGGTAAACCAAATAATTATGAACCTACTATTCCACCTAAAGATGAGTGGATGTTTGTTTATAATTTTATTCTAGAGGAACTAGAAGAATATAAAGACGCTTGTGAAACAGGAAATGTTGTAGAAGTATTAGATGCACTTTGTGATATTACTTATGTGTCACTAGGTAATGGAGCTATGCTTCATGGTCTAAAAGATCAAATTTTACCTGCATATGCTGAGGTTCAAGCTTCAAATATGAGTAAAGTTTGTAAAACAGAAGAGGAAGCTAACTTTACAGTTCGTGTTCGAGAACAAGAACAAGGTGAAAAATGCCACTATGAAAAACAAGGTGATTATTATATAGTGTATCGTTCTCGAGACCGTAAAGTAATGAAGTCAATAAACTATTTTAGACCGAATCTTAAACAGTTTTTAGATAAATAAATGTATCAAGCAATATACTACGACTTTCAAACCTACACCTACCATTTACGAGACGATAAGCAAGGCTGGATGGATTTCCAATTCCAGCCTACTTACTGGAAAAGAGTAAATGAATGGCAAGATGGAGCTAAACCTGTATTAACAGGTGGATGGGCTATACCTACTAAAAAATTAGACAAAAACGATCCTGATTTATTAGAAAAAGATATTGATAAGTCATTGTATGTGTTACGAGAATTATATTACAAATTTGATGATGTAGTTCCTTCTTGGCATAACATAGTTTATATAGATATCGAGATTGAAATGGGAGGTGCATTAACACCTGAGTATATTAGGTCCGCTCCTATGCCTTTAACATCTATAGCTTTAATAGACATGACTACTAAACAGAAGATATGTTTTATTGTTGATAAGTCAAAACAAATACCTGAAACGAATCAGGATGGTAAAATAATTATACCTTGTGGTTCAGAACGAGAGTTAATAGGTAAGTTTTTATCCAAGTATGAAGAGTTAGATCCCACCATATTAGTCGGCTATAACTCGGCATACTTCGACTTACCATACTTATACTACCGAATGTCACAAGTTGTAGGTGCAGACGAGGTAAGCCGTTTATCTCCGATAGGTAGAGTTGAAGCACGTGATTTTAATGGTGAAAACCAAGTTAAAATTGGAGGTGTGAATCATTTAGACTATATGTTACTTCATAAGAAGTACATTATGAAAGAGGAACCATCATATAAATTAGGTGACATTGGAACCAAATATGTTGGGTTAGGTAAAATTGAATATGAAGGCAATTTGAATACATTGTTTAAAAATGATTTAAATACTTTTATTGATTATAACTTACGAGACGTTGAGATTCTAGAAAAACTAGAAGATAAATTAAAGTTTATTGAATTAACAGTTATGATCTCTCATATCTGTAATATACCTTATGAGTCAGTCTATTATAACACTGTAATGAATGAAGGTGCTATATTAAAGCATTTGAGACGTGAAGGTATTATTTCACCTAATAAACCAACAACTCATAATCTGTCTCGTAAAGTAGCCAACTCAACATATGCTGGTGGTTACTTATTAGAACCAATACCAGGTCTATACTTTGATGTAATTGACTTAGACTTTACTTCACTATATCCTTCAATCATTAAATCACTTAATTTAGGAATTGAAACATTAGTAGGTAGAATTGTTACTTTAAATCCTACCTATGAACAAAATCATAGTTTAGAAAAACTTAAAGAACGAGATCCTAATGAAGTAGTAACAGTTGAAAAACTAAATAAAAAGAACTACACATTACAAGCAGCTCAAATATCAATTGGTAAGTTAATTAAACTAATTGAAGATAATGAGTTCACACTATCAGCTTCAGGCGCTATGTTTAGAACTGATGAACAAAGTGTAGTTGCTAAAATTTTAGAAGGCTGGTTTGATAAACGAGAACATTATAGAGGTTTAAAGAAAACAGCGGGTAAATCTGAAGACTGGGTTAACTATAAATTATATGATTTGTTTCAACACTCATTTAAGATCTTACAAAACGCTATGTATGGTACATTTGCTAAGAATGGATGGAGATATACAGATGGACATTTAATTTGTAGTGCTGCTATTACTAACAGTGGTCAAAGATTAACTCAAGAAAGTATTATATTTGCTAATGATAAACTAAACACTGAATTAAAATCAGATAAACAATTTATTTGTATTAGTGATACTGACTCTATGTATATTGAATTAGGTGATTTATTAAAACATAGATACCCTGACTCAACACCTGACCAGAAAGATGAATTAATATTAAAAATGGCTACTGAAATTCAAGATGAGTCAAATTACTACTTGAATGAATTATGTAAGAAAGTATTTAATATTAATCCTAAAAAACATTATTTTCAATTAAAACAAGAGGTAATTGCTAAAGGTATCTTAGTTACAGGTAAGAGAAGATATGCAATGTATATTACTAACAAGGAAGGTGTTGCTGTTGAAGAGTTAGACATGAAAGGACTTGAATTAATGAAGTCTAACATGAATAAACGATTTAAAGGATTTGGTGAACAATTTATTAAAGATATTTTATTTGGTAAAGCCAAAACAGAAATAGACCAGACAATAATTGACTTCTATAAATTAGTTAAGACACTAGATCCTCGAGAATTAGGTAAACCAACAGGTGTAAAACAAATAGCATCATATAGGAACGCTCCTAGAGCAGGTGAAATGTTTAGTACATTCAGATTAAAAGCACCTAGTAATACTAAGGCAGCTGTTCGTTATAATGACTTATTAAAGTTTAAACGTTTAGATAAACAATACGAATCAGTAGTAGAAGGTGATAAAATATTCATTATTAACTTAAAAGCTAATCCTTATAAGTTAGATACAATAGGATTACCAAATGCTAAAGTACCTGATGAGATTGAAAAGTTTGTTAAGACATATATTGATGTAGATGAAATTTTTGAATCACTACTATTAAACAAATTAAAGGAACTTTACAAGGACTTAAAATGGGATTTTCCACCTTTGAATGCAAATGTTAATAAATTCTTTGCCTTCTAAAAAATCTTTATTATATTACAAATATGATATCAAAATTACAACTACAAGCAATTATTGAAAAGTACCATTTAAATGGTCAAATTGAAAATGTTAAATGGGAAATAGACGCTGATGGAAAGCTAACTATTAACTTTACAGCTCCTACTCGTGAGATGTTAGGAACAGTAACTTATAATGGTTTTCCATTACCTGAATCTGAAATTGGAATTAATAACACTACACAACTAGATAAATTATTATCTATTACAGGTGGTGATTTAGATCTTGGTTATGCTAAAGAAGGTAGAATAATATCTAAATTATTAATAGCAGATAATCAGTTCAATCTAGATTATGCCTTAGCTGACTTATTAACCATTCCTAAAACAGGTAAATATAATGGTTCTGAGGATCATGAGATTCAAGTACCAATTGATGATGAAGTAATAACCGCGTTAGTTAAAGCTAAAAACGCGTTAACAAATAGTGATAATGTTGTTGTTAAGTTAGGTTTAAACGGTTTAGAGTTCACTTTCGGAGGCGATGTTGAATATGCTAATAAAGTTACTTATTCCATTCAAAATCCAACAATAAATGTACCTTCAACATTTAATTTAGTATATGGTTCTGATCTGTTAAAGGAAATATTAGTTGCTAATAAAGGTTCTGAGTCTGGTATTTTGTATATAAATTCAAATGGTTTAATGAAACTAACATTCTCTCACAAAGAATTACAAAGTACTTACTATATTGTTGCAAAAGAACAATAATTCAACATATTTATAATAAAGCTTGGCTACCCAAGCAAAAAATGTTATATTACAATAAAATAAAAGTTATGGAAAAAAACGATTTATCGTCAGTTACACTGATCAAAGATCCGTCAATCGAACCGTATTTCATCGGTCGCGACGCAAACAGCTACACAATTTATGAAACTGTCTACCCAGGTACAAATACTAAGGGAAGAGGTCGCAAAACACGGACTAAAGAAGCAGTCAAAGCCGTTTCATTCCATACTAACTTTGGCTCAGCATTAAGTTCAATTGCTAAGTTAAAAGTAGAAAAACGTCAAGTATATGATACTATTCATGAGTATATTACTGAATGGAGACGAGTAAAAGAAGAAATCAATCAAATAGTTAATTTTTAATATGAAACAGTTACAAGCAACGTTTAACGCGGTTATCATTAAACCTCGTGAAGAAGAAGAAGGAATGTTCGGTTCTATCATTGTACCCGATATGGGTAAAGAAAAAGCGCTTATTGGTACAATCGTATCTGTAGGCCCAGGTCAATCATCATACTCAGGAGCATTTATTCCTACAGTATTAGAAGTAGGAATGGAAGTAATGTTACCAAGTATGGGTCCAAACAAAATTGAATTGGAAGGACAAGAGTATTGGGTATGCCCTGAAAATCAAGTATTAGCAATCATTAAAACAACAGAACAATAATATGAGTAAAATTATCGAATTCGGTCCTGAAGCAAGGAAAAAACTCGTAACTGGTATTGACAAACTAGCAAACGCAGTTACGTCTACATTAGGTCCAAATGGTCGTAATGTGGTTATCGCAAATCAAAATGGTTACCCTCAATCAACAAAAGATGGTGTAACTGTAGCTAAAAACATTTCACTTGAAGATCCAATTGAAGAATTGGGTGTACAACTTGTAAAACAAGCAGCTATTAAGACAGCTGAAGGAGCAGGTGATGGTACAACTACATCTACATTGTTGGCTCAAGAAATGGTTAAAGCCGGTTTAATGCACTTAAACAATGGAGTAAATGCAGTATCTATCAAGCGTGATATTGATGCCGCAGTTAAAGATGTAGTTGCAGAATTACGCAAAGGTATTTCACAAGACATTAGCTCTGAAGATCAATTGAAACAAGTAGCTACTATTTCAGGTAATAATGATCCTGAAGTAGGAGAGTTGATTGCAACAGCAATGAATAAAGTAGGTCGTGAAGGAGTAGTTTACATTGAAGAATCTAAATCAGGTGAAACATATCTTGAAACAGTAGAAGGTATGCAATTTGATCGTGGTTACAAATCTCATTACTTTGTTACAGATAACAATACAATGAGTTGTACACTTGAGAATGCTATGATTTTGATTGCGGATAAGAAATTTACTTCAATTAAAGAATTATTACCACTATTAGAAAGTGTATCTTCACAAGGTAAATCATTACTTATTATTGCAGAAGACATTGATGGTGAAGCATTAGCTACACTTATTGTTAATAAAATGAGAGGCACAATTAAAGTAGCAGCAGTTAAAGCTCCTGACTTTGGTGATCGTAGAAAACTTATTTTAGATGATATTGCAATTTTAACAGGAGGTGAGGTATTTAGTACTGATAAGGGTATGAAATTAGATCGTTTTGATTCAAAATGGTTTGGTGAAGCCCGATTAGTTACAATTACAAAAGATGAAACAACAATCGTTGACGGAAGAGGAGAATCTGAACGAATACAAGCACGTATTGAAGAGTTACAGCTCCAAATCGAAAAAGCAAAAACACCTTTCGAACAAGAAAAACTACAAGAAAGACTCGCGAAATTTGTCGGAGGAGTAGCTATTGTTCATGTAGGTGGAAATACAGAAACTGAGGTCAAAGAAAAGAAAGACCGAGTTGATGATGCGCTTCAAGCAACTAAAGCCGCAATTGAAGAAGGTATTGTTCCTGGAGGTGGTGCTGCTTTATTATATGCTCGTGAAGCAATTAAGAATCGCAAATCAGTAGGTGGAGCAATTGTCTATACAGCATGTGGTGCTCCATTTATGAAAATTCTTACTAACGCTGGTTCTACAGAACAAGAGGCTTATTATTTGATTAATAAGTTAGGTGGTAGTGATAACTGGAAAGGATATAATCTATTAACTGAGAAATTCGTTAACATGAAAGACGCGGGTATTATTGATCCAACTAAAGTTACTCGTACTGCAATTGAGAACGCAGCATCAGTAGCTGGAACAATTCTGTTAACAGAATGTACTGTCGTAGATAAGCCTGAAGATAAAAAACAGGATGATATGATGGGTGGAATGGGAGGTATGTTCTAATGGCTACCGAAGTCAAAGAAGAATTAAAATTGATCGCTGAGCGATACCCACCGGGAGACCAGTGGGTATTGTTAAGTGATCCTAATCATGTGTATAAATCATTAACAGAAGCATTAGAAGGTTATTTTGAAGAAGCTGGAGGACTATCATGTGATTTTAGATTGTCACCTATGAAAGGTAAATTATATGCTATTGATAGTGTAGTGGTTGAAAAAGCAACACCACCCCCACCTCCTCCCCCAAAGAAATTTAACATGTACGGAGACTATTGATATGTATAATAAAAATAAAACTAATACTATGAATAAAGAATTTCTTAAAATGCAAAAATTGGCTGGTTTAATTACTGAAAACCAGTATGACGAAGATGAATATCCTAGACTTGATCAAGAAACATACATGGAGTTTTTAAATGCATGTTTTGAGTGTTTCGATAATGGTGCTAATGCTTATGATGATAGCACTTGGACTGATGATGAAAGAGACTTAGCACAAAATCTTGCTAATGTTATAGGAAGAGCTGGGATTGATATTTCTTAATTATGAAAGTATCTGAATTAAAACAAATCATCAAAGAGGAAATCGTTAAAGCATTAGCTGAAAACGAAATTAAGCCAACCCATAGATCTAATGTAGATTGGTACTATGTTGAAGAATATAGTGACTACCCTGGACCTAAAGGTAGAACAGTCCCTAACGCTAGGGAGTATGATGATCCTACTGGATATGATGGAACTGAACTCTATGTACCTGAAGGAACTGTAGGATATATCAAAGATGGTAAATTTATAGTAGCCTCAGGAAAAAGAGAAGGTAATGATGTTGAATACAAAGCTGAATACTTTGATAAAATATAAATAGTCTTTAAAAACATATTATATTAAAATTTGGCCTTCGGGCCATTTTTTATTATATTTGGTTATATGAAAGAAAATAGTTTATTTGTAGAAAAATATAGATCTAAAACATTAGAAGACTATATTGGTAATGAGCAACTAAAATCTATTGTTGCCCAATATATTAAGAAAAATGATTTACAAAACTTACTATTGTATGGTACACCTGGAACAGGCAAAACAACATTAGCTAAATTAATTGTAAATAACTTTGATTGTGATTTCCTCTATATTAATGCTTCAGATGAAAGAGGTATTGATACAATTAGAGATAAAGTTCAAGGTTTTGCTTCAAGTGCTTCATTTAAACCAATTAAAATTATTATCTTAGATGAAGCTGATTTCTTAACTATACAAGCACAAGCATCACTTCGCAACATTATTGAGACATATTCTCGTACTACTAGATTTATTTTAACATGTAATTATCTTGAACGTATTATTGACCCACTTCAATCACGTTGTCAAGTATTAAAAATTACACCTCCATCTAAAAAAGAAGTAGCAAAACATATTGCTGGTATTTTAGATAAAGAAGACATCCATTACACATTAGATGATCTAGCCCTAGTAGTTAATAAACATTACCCAGATGTTAGAAAAATACTTAATACTTGTCAAGTAAATACTGTTGATGGGGGTGCTAATGACTTATATCTTAAAATAGATAAAACAATATTATCATCAAACAGTTATAAAGATGGAGTATTAAAGGAACTTAAATCACCAACTAAATCTAGTTTTAAAAACATCATACAAATACTTGCTGATAGTAATTTGGATGATTTTGAAGAGATTTATAGATTCCTATATGATAGTTTAGATGAGTATGGTAATAATGATCTATCAAAAGCAATGATTGTTATTGAAATAGAAAATTATATGTACCATGCTAACTTCAGAATTGATAAAGAAATTAATGTAATGGCTTTATTAGCCTCAATTTTAAAAATAATAAATAATAAATAAAGTTATGAGTGAATCAAAACAACCACTTAATGTCAATGTAGACTTTAAGCAAACACAACCAATTACTTCACCTGATGGGAATCATGTATTTGCTGAAGGAGTAATTTTACGTAAGGTATCTAAATTTCTAACAGGTACTTCTGAGGATAGTATTATGCCTATTCCATGTTTCTATGATGTAGTGACAGGAAAAATATTAGTAGAACTGTTACCTAAAGAAGTTAGAGAAGAGTATGACAATATTTGATTGGTTAAAGGAAATTACCTATAATAAATCAAAATGGGAATCATTTACTGAGGAAGACAAAGAGTCATTTAATTGCTACATGATTCATCGTTTCCTCAGTATGAATCCTGAGTATATAGAGTTCGTGAATTTAGTGCAGACTTTTCCATATTCTGATAAGGAGAAAACATATAATATATATTTATATATGATACCTAAAAATAATATGTTCCTTAAATACATTAAATCTTCTAAAAAGAAAAAGCAAGAATCATTGCTTAAACATATTGCTAACTATTTTGAATGCTCATTTGGTGAAGCAGAAGAATATATTGATATATTAAGAGACTCAGGTGTGAAAAGTATACTTACTAAATTAGGTATTGAAGAGAAAGAACAAAAAAAGTTATTAAAAAATGGATAGTATAGTTACATCAATAATTAAGCAATTCAAAGAACGAAGTACAGCAGGTAAAACAAAGTATGGTACTGATTTAGACAGAACAGATCTATCTCTATTAGAGTGGGTTGAACATGCTAAACAAGAACATATGGATGCTATCCTATACCTTGAAAAACTAAAACAACAGTTTATTCAAGAAAACAAATAAATCAAATTTTGAGTACTAAAATACCATCGATAGTCAAAACTATCAGGAGCTATACTCCTCAAGAGATAAATTATGCTTACCATAAGACTATCTCTTATAGCCAGTTTTCTATTTATAAAGAATGTCCTCACAAATGGGAATTACAATATAAAGACGGATTACAGGAGTATAAACCTACAATTCATACTGTATTTGGGACTGCAATGCATGAAGTACTTCAAAGTCACTTAACAGTGATGTTTGAAGAAAGCGCAGCCGCAGCTGATAGGGTTGATATCGAGGAACAGTTTGAGGAAACATTTCGTAAAGTATACTTAGATGAGTATAAGAAAAATAAAAGTACTCATTTTAGTGGCGCTACCGAAATGAGAGAGTTCTATGAAGACGGACTAAACATACTTAGCCAGTTTAAAAAGAAACGAGGACAATATTTTAGTAAAAAAGGATGGCACTTAGTTAAGGTTGAGTTACCAATTGTAATGACGCCTAATAACGCGTTTAAAAACGTATTATTCAAAGGCTTTATCGACTTGGTATTATATCACGAGCCCACTAATACATTTAAGATAATCGACTTTAAGACGTCTACTCGAGGATGGAATGATGAAACTAAGAAAGATGAAGGTAAACAATTCCAATTGATACTTTATAAGTATTTCTTTAGTAAACAATTCAGTATTCCTGAAGATCAAATTGAAGTTGATTTTCTTATACTAAAGAGAAAGATATGGGAGGAAAGTGAATTTCCTCAAAGTCGTCTTCAAGAATATACTCCTCCAAGTGGTAAAATTAAAATAAAGAAAGCTGTGACAGCAATTAATAACTTTCTTGAACAATGTTTTAACACTGATGGCTCATATAAGGACACTACTCACCCAATTACTGTGAATAAGAATTGTCAATGGTGCCCTTATAATGACAAAAAAGATTTATGTAATAAGTAACTTTTATTAATTTTATATATATTTATATACAAATAAAAGCTATGAGTAAAAAAGAAATGACACTAACAAGTGTCAAAGTACAAAGCGAGTTATTTGAAGATTTTAAAATGAGTTGTGTAAAACATAAGTTTTCTTTACAAAAGCTTGTAGATCGCACAGTCCATTTATATCTTACAGATGAAGAATTTCGCAAGAATATCCACAATCACAACAATTTAAACCGATAAAAGTTATATGAATTCAAGTTTTGCTTATCTTCCCCAGAATGAGAGGAAGAAAATCTTACTAATCTGTGACGATATTAGAGTACACTCAGGTGTAGCTACAGTCGCTCGAGAATTAGTGTTAAACACAGCCCAACATTTTAATTGGGTAAACATAGGAGGAGCTATACAGCACCCAGAACAAGGTAAACGATTAGATCTATCTGAAGATACTAACGCTAACACTGGGTTAAATGACTCCTCAATTATACTTTATCCAAGTAATGGATATGGGGATGCTAATTTAATTAGACAACTGATTAAAATAGAAAATCCAGATGCTATTTTCTTAATTACTGATCCAAGATATTTTATTTGGTTATTCCAAATTGAGAATGAGATTAGAAAGAAAATGCCTATTATCTATCTTAACATTTGGGATGATTATCCAGCTCCAATGTATAATAAAGGATATTATGAGTCATGTGATGCTTTATTAGCTATATCAAAACAAACTAAAAATATTAATGAATTAGTATTAGGTGATAAGGCTAAAAATAAAATCATTGAATATGTTCCTCATGGATTAAATGAAGAGGTATTTAAACCACTTGATAAAAAAGATAAAGAATTAATTGAATTTAAAAAACAATTGTTTGGAGGTAAAGAATTTGATTTTGTTATGTTCTTTAATTCTAGAAATATTAGACGTAAACAAATTCCTGATACATTATTTGCTTATAAAATCTTTATTGATTCATTAACTGATGAGCAAGCAAGAAAATGTGCTTTTGTATTACATACTCAAGTAGTAGATGATAATGGTACTGATTTAGAAGCAGTAAGAGAAATGTTATTTGGAAATGATTCTAAATACAATATTATATTCTCTAACCAAGTGTTAGATCCTAGAGGAATGAATTTATTATATAATTGCTCTGATGTTCAAGTCTTATTAACTAATAATGAAGGATGGGGATTAAGTTTAACTGAAGCAATTTTAGCAGGTAATCCAATTATTGCAAATGTAACTGGTGGGATGCAAGACCAAATGCGTTTTAGTAAGAAAGGTAAGTGGATTGATTTTAGTGCTGATTTTCCTTCAAACCATAATGGTACTATTAAAGAACATGGCGAATGGGCGTTCCCAGTATACCCAACTAATAGATCAATTCAAGGTTCTCCATTAACACCTTACATTTAGGATGACAGATGCAATGCTGAAGATGCAGCAGAACAAATTAAAGCTGTTTATAATCTATCTAAAGAAGAAAGACAATCATTAGGATTAAAAGGTCGTGAATGGGCTTTATCAGATGAAGCAGGATTTACAGGAGAAAAAATGGGTCAAAATGTTATTAAAACATTAGACAAATTATTTAAAACTTGGAAACCAAGAGAAAAATATGAGTTAGTAAATGCAAATGAAACTCAACCAAAAATAGTACCACATAAATTAGTTTATTAATAAAAAGTTATATGAGCAAACCGTTATTTTTTATATCATGTCCTATTGATACTTACTCAGGATATGGAGCACGTTCTCGTGATTTAGTTAAAGCAATTATTGAGTTAGATAAATACAATGTAAAAATTCTTCCTCAAATGTGGGGGAATACACCTTGGAACTTTATCAATGATAATCCAGAATGGGGATTTTTAAATAATTACATTTACAACCAACCTCAACTACCTAAACAACCAGAAATTTGGATGCAAATTACTATACCAAGTGAATTTCAACCAATAGGAAAATATAACATTGGGGTAACAGCTGGGATTGAAACAACATTATCACCTGGTGATTGGATTGAAGGTATTAATAGAATGAATTTAGTATTAACTTCATCTGAACATTCAAAGAAAACATTTATTGATACTGTTTTACAAAAAGTAGATCAACGTTCAAATCAAGTTATTGGGGAAGCTAAAGTTGAAAAACCACTTGAAGTATTATTTGAAGGAGCAGATGTTAATGTTTATAAACCACTTGATAAAGTAGATTCATTTCCTGAGTTAAACAATATTAAAGAAAAGTTTGCTTTTCTATTTGTTGGACATTGGATTAATGGTGATTTAGGAGAAGATAGAAAAAATGTTGGATTATTAGTTAAAATGTTTTATGAACTATTTAAAAACAAAAAAGACAAACCAGCGTTAATTTTAAAAACATCTCAATTTGGCTCATCATACTTAGATAGAGATGAAATTTTAAGAAAAATTAATTTTATTAAATCATCAATTAACAGTAAAGATTTACCTAATGTTTACTTACTACATGGTGAATTTAGTGATAATGAAATGAATGAGTTATACAATCATGATAAAGTTAAAGCAATGATTAACTTAACTAGAGGTGAAGGATTTGGACGCCCATTACTTGAATTTAGTTTAACTAAAAAACCAATTGTGACAACTAATTGGAGTGGACATACAGATTTCTTACATCCTGAATTTACAACATTATTACCTGGTAAATTAACAGATGTGCACCCAAGTGCTGCAAATCAATGGTTACTAAAAGAATCACAATGGTTTTCAGCAGATCTAGGTCATGCTGGGACAGTTGTTAAAGATATATTTGAAGATTATAAAAAGTATATTGATGGAGGTAAACGTCAAGCTCATAAAAGTAAAACTGAGTTTAGTTGGGAAAAAATGAAGAGTAAAGTAGATGAATTATTTACTAAATACATTCCTGAGTTCCCAAAACAAGTAGAATTAAAATTACCTACTTTAAAGAAAATTGAATTACCTAAATTACAAAAAGAAGAAACAAATGGATAAAATTATTAATTGTCCTAAATCAGGAGGTGACTTGTGTTATGAAACACAGGTCACACCTGAAATAACAAATTGGATGTCATTATCATGTGGGTTCTGGACTAACTCACTTATGACTGAGGGAAGTGAATTTTACATTGAACAGTTTGAAGTACTTCCTGAGTTATATAAAGCATTAGCTTGGATTGATCCTGAGACTAAATTAACATGGTTGCCACAAACAATTAATGAACCTAAACAAGGTATGGTGTTTGCTAACGGATCAGAACCAGATAATTGGATGTGGGCAGCTGTAAAAGCAGTCCCAGTAATTGAAGAAGAAAAACATAAATTCCCAATTCCAAAACAACCAGGTAAGTTTTATGAATATAGAATGGACATGGAAACACTCCAACATTTTAATGAAAGAGATTTTATAGAAGCTTTAGATTATATTGGCTTATTAACAAAATAATATTATATTAGGTTATATGAAAATTAGTTATGGTTTAACAGTTTGTAATGAGCATGAAGAATTATTAAATCTCATTACATATTTAAAAGATAGAATAGATTCTGAGGATGAGATAGTTGTTGTTTATGATCAAAACAGAGTTACTGATGAAGTACTAAATGTATTAGATCAATATAAAAATGATATACACTCACACCCATTTAATTTCCAGCAAAACTTTTTAGAAAATAAAAACTTTATGAACAGTAAATGTTCTGGAGACTATATTTTTCAAATTGATGCTGACGAGATACCAGAAGAATTCTTAGTTCAAAATCTAAAAACAGTCTTAGAACTTAACCCAGTTGACTTACTTATCTCACCTCGTAAAAATTTAGTTCCAGGTTTAACACCTGAACATATACAAAAATGGGGATGGATTGTAAATGAACAAGGATGGGTAAATTGGCCTGATTGTCAAAAACGTATCTACAAAAATGATCCGTCTATTAAATGGACTGGACATCAAGTACATGGTATGGTTGAAGGATATAAAACTTATATTGAGTTACCACTTCAAGAAGAATGGAGCATAATTCATAATAAGACTATTGATCGACAAGAAAAACAAAATGAACGTTACGCTAAAATAGATTTAGGACAATTAAAATAAATAAAAATGGAAAGAAAGTATTTACCAACATTAAGTGAATTGATTGATCGTCTATCAATTACACAGTTAAAAGAAGTATTCATTACAGATCATAAAGCAGAATATGCCGCTGAAATAGCTGATATAGTACATGATATTCAATTACATTTAGATGAATGTAAAGAGCCAATCACCGCTGAGACAATTCGTGCTATTGTAGTTTTATCACAAATGAATCTTCATATCTGGCATAATGAATCAAATGTTAGAAGTGGGAAATCAGGACCAAATGCATTAGCTTTAACTCATGGGTTAAATGGTATTCGTAATACATCTAAAAATCAAATTCAAGAAGTAATGGGTGGTCGTAAAGACTATAAAATTGATTGCTTAGCAGCTGATTTTAAAGATTGGGAAATATCATGGAAAACAAAGTAGACTATCCAAATATGAAATCTACAGTTAATACTCAAGGAGAAGTAGTAACTCAGATTATACATTTTGTAGGTGGAATTAAAAGAACATACCATGGTATATTAACATCATCTATAAAACAAGGTCAATTTACTAAGTTTAAATGTATTGATGGAAGTATGGTTATGATAAATGATGAAAATGTTTTATGTATTGAAATTTTTACTGAAAAGTTATGATAATAGGAAATGGAAGTGTAGCCAAAGTTCTTACAGATAAAGAAGATATTGTATTTTTTGCCTCAGGAGTTAGTAATAGTTCATGTTTAGATGAAAATGAATATACTCGTGAATTTAATTTACTTAAAACTGTCCCAACTGATCAACATATAGTATATTTTTCAAATTTAGGAATATATTATAAACATGATAGATACACTCAACATAAACGTGAAGTTGAGGAGTATATTCGAAATACTTTTAAAAGTTATACTATTGCTAGGATAGAAGTATGTGAGTGGGTTAAAACACCTCATACTATTTTAAATTATTTTAAAAAACAATTAAGTGAAGGAATAGAACCTGTAATTCAAGATACTACAAGGTATGTTTTAAGTTTAGAAGAATTTTTATATTGGGTGAATTTAATTCAACCTGGTGTAAGAAATGAAATGAACATATTAGGTAGAAAATTGACTATAGCTCAAATTGTTGAAGAAATAAAACAAGGTAAATTATGATTCGAGTTAAAGTATTTTATTTAATAATGCCATGGCAAATAGATTATGCTTTATTATCATATACTCAATTTAAAAAATCAAAGTATTACTTAAAAGACGATGTTGAAGTTACTATTGATACACATTTAAATCTTTCTAGTTATATAACAGATTGGGATAACAGTGAATTACCTAAAGAATTTTTTATTAAAAAGTATAATGATTTAGCTGTTCTTCTTAAAGACTATAAACATAATTCAATCATATATGATGGTGAAGAAAATTATGGTCTACTAGACATGCAAAAGATAGCATACGGAGAAGAATTTGATTACTACATACCAGTATGTCCTGATATATACTTTAGTGAACATTTACTTTTTTCATTAATAGAATCAGCTAGATTAGCACAAAATAAATATTTTGTTATAACTCCTGAGATACATAAAATGTGGGACAATACTTGGGATGAGATCACTAACAAAGAATATATGAATGTTCCTTATGAAAAATGGAATGATGTAGATATATTTGACATTAGGTATAATCTAAAATCAGCAAGTAGTGATATGTTTTTAGAGCCTACAGCGAGGAGTAAATGGGCTATTTGGTTTGACATCTATAACAAAGCATTCTATGAAGACTTATGCCCAGTACATGATGATTGGATAGGTTATGGACCTTGGGATTGGTACTCTAATTTACTTTCAGAGCATATTAAAGTTCTTGGAGTTGATTTTCAACAGTATGTTTTAAGAGGACAAACTATTTTTGAATATTCTGTTGGTGATTGGAAAGATAGAGACATTACTAGTTCATATAAAGAATTTTTAAAAATAAAAGTAGGAGCTAAAGAACAAAGAGAAAAATTTGAAGCTAGAATGATGGAATACTTAAATAAAGGAGTTCAAATGATAAAAGAAAAAAATATTATATGATAAAAGAAAAATACTCAGGAGAAATTATTGACAATTTAATAAATTTCTTTAAATTAAATGTAAAAGGAATATTACATGTTGGAGCTCATAAATGTGAAGAATTAGATGTATATTTAAAATACACAGACTCTAATAGTATATATTGGATTGAAGCTATAGAATATTTAGTTAAACAAAATTTAGATAATATACCTAATCTAAACATTATAAATGAGGTGATAGGTGATAAAGATGGAGTAGAAGTTGAGTTTAAAATAACAAATAATACTTTAAGTTCATCAATTTTAGAATTAGGTGAACATAAAGATTTACATCCTAATGTTATTGTTACCGATGTATTAAAATTAAAAACTAAAACATTAGAAACTATTTTTAATGAAAATTCATTACATGGTAAATTTAACACATTAGTTTTAGATCTACAAGGAGCTGAAATATTAGCTTTAAAAGGATTAAAAGATATAATTAATGAGTTTGATATTATCTACACTGAAGTAAATGAGAAAGAAATATATAAAGAATGTTGTATTTTAGAAGATTTAGACTTATATTTAAATCAATACAATTTTGAAAGAAAATACTTAAACACATTAAATAACTATGGAAACGCTTTATACATCCGAAAACATTAAAAATCTTAATACTAAAGGATTTACAGTTATAGATAATGTCTTATCTTTAGATTTAGCAGAAAAAATTTATGATGCTTATAATGAAGAAACTGAATGGGATTTATTTAATCAAGTAAGAGAAAAACATTACAGTCATGTTTTTAAATCACCTAACCCATACCTTCCTCAAGAGACAGAATCTTACTCAGCTAAATTTAATAGGTCATCTAATTTAGAGAACTCTAGTTTAATCACAAATACATTTAATAACATATTAGTACCGTTATTAAAATCTGTATCCCCATTTCATGTGGATGAATTTGATGTTAGATGTTATAAATTAGATAAAGATAATCATTATAGAACACATATTGATGATTACGCTGGGACTATTAATTTAATTTATTATGTTAATAAAGAATGGAGATGGGATTGGGGAGGAATATTAAATATAGTATCACATGATGATTTAGAATTATGTGAATCCATTTTTCCTAAATTCAATAGAGTAGTATTACTAAATAATAAAGTATTTAGATCACCTCACTTTGTCAGTTCTGTTGAGTCATTTGCTTTAAATTCTAGATATTCTATTGTCTCATTTAATAAATAAAATATGAAAATACTTTCTAATTTTAGATCAGAAAATGATCCTTATTTTTTATTCATTAAACAAAGATACAGTAATAAACCTATCACATTTTGGTATGATAAATTACCTGAGTCTATTAAACAGTTAGAATTAAATCCTTACAATTTTTTATTCTTACATGAACCAAATGAATTTTTTGGTTATCATACTAATACGCTTAAGTTAAGTCATTATTACACAGCTATATTAACATGGAATGATATGTTATTAACTCAATGTGATAATGCTATTAATTTCACTTATAATGGGCAAACATTAGATGATGAATTTATAAACAATATTAGTGGAAAAGAATTTAATATTTCATTTTTATGTGGTACTAAAGAATTAGTTGATGGGCATAAATTAAGACAAGAAGTATATAAATTAAAAGAAAAAATTCAAATCCCTAAAAAATGGTATTATGTTTTAGATGATTATGATCAAGTAACTAATACTAGACCTGGATATACTGATTATTCTAAAGATTTATCTCATATTCCTCAAGGAGTAGATCCTATAGGATATGGTAGAAGAGTGTTGTTTAATAATTCTATGTTTAATATTGTTATAGAAAATGTAAACTACAATAATTGGTATAATAAGATAGGTGATAATTTTTTAACTAAAACTATTCCATTATATTGGGGCTGCCCTAATATAGCTGAGTTTGGGTATGATGAAAGAGGTATCATTAGATTTAATAATGAAAATGAATTATTAAATATTATTAACAACTTAACACCTGAAATTTATAAAGATATGCTGCCTTATATTAATCACAATTATGAATTAGCTAAAAAAGATACTTTTGAAAATAATATAAGCCAATTTTTTGATAATTTTTTTAATATAAATAACATATGATATTCCCAGAAGTAAAAGTATACCAACCAGATGTATTTGAAGATTTTAGAGGTGAATTATTTACACTGTATAAACAAGAAGAAAGTGATTTACATTTTAACCATGATAAAGTTTCTATATCAAAACAAAATGTTTTAAGAGGATTACATGGTGATAATAAATCTTGGAAATTAATTACTTGTTTAGCAGGAGAAGTATATTTAGTTATTGTTGATAATAGACCTAATTCTGAAAATTATTTAAAATGGGATTGGATAGTATTAACAGCTAAGAATAGAAAACAAGTTTTAATCCCACCTAAATTTGCTAATGGTCATTTTGTTTTAAGCTCAGAAGCTACATTCTTCTATAAATGGTCTTACCCAGGAGAATATCCGGATGTTGAGAGTCAATTTACTTTAAAATGGAATGATCCAAATATAAACATTCACTGGCCAAGTAATAATCCAATACTATCAAAAAGAGATAAATAAGAATATGAAAAAAATAACAACACAAGATGTAGAAAATATTGTTGGTTTCCCAATCAGCAATTATTGTAAACAAACTATAGAAGATTTTAATCTTGAATATCAAACTTTAACTCAACAAGAAAGAGATAAAGTTATACTAGACATGATTCATCATATTAATCTAAATTTAGAAAAAGCAGGTAAACATCGTTTAGAAAAATGGGAAAATGGATGGGATGAGAATCTTGAACTATTAAAAGCTGGGAATCATGTAAGTAGTTTAGTTCCAAAATATTTTGGAAAGTATGATGTCATGAGGTGGAAAGGTGATTTTATAAAAAGTAATATTAAATATTTTGATTATTATCAACTTGTTATATTAGTAGATGCTATATTACATGAATATATAGGAAATAAGTATAATAATGTATTTGAATTTGGTTGTGGTCCTGCTTATCATTTATTACGATTTGGAGAATTTAATAATAATATCAACCTAATAGGATTAGATTGGGCTACTTCATCACAAAATATTATTCAAAATATAAATGAGTTAGGAATAAATAATAAAATAAAAGGATATAATTTTGATTTCTTTAATCCTGATTACCAAATAGACATTCCTGAAAGTAGTGCTGTGTTCACTTGTAATGCTTTAGAACAAATAGGTGAAAATTATAAGGATTTTATTGATTTTCTTTTAGTTAAAAAACCTGACATTTGTATTAATTTTGAACCAATCCCAGAACTTTTAGATAAAGATAGTCTAGTTGATCAATTATGTGTAATGTATTCTGAAAAGAGAAATTATTTAAAAGGATATTTATCTTATTTAGAACAATTAGAAAGTGAAGGAAAAATTGAAATAATTCTAAAGAAAAGGCTATTTGGAGGTTCATTATACTTAGAAGGATACCCATCAGTAATATGGAAAATTAAAAAATAATATGAATACTATTATTGAAACTAGAAAAAAAGTTTATAAAAACTTACCTAAAAATTATCTATCATTAAATGATTTAGTATTATTGTATGATATTGATGAAAATGATTATAATAACTTAATTGAGTCTGTTAAAAACTATATACTTAAATCTTTAAGTTTAGCTTATAATAAGGAATTTATTTGGAGTGATACATTTTTAGAAGATAATAATGATTTAATCTTAAATCTACCTAATAAAACTCCAAATGGAGTTATTAAACCTAAAAAAGAAATTGAAGATCAATATACTCAAATACAATTTAGTATTAATAAAATATTAACTAATTTAGGATTATATTCTCATATAGGACAAATGGTTCTACCTAATATTAGATATAAAAATTCAAATGAGAGTACTGATACTAAAAATAGACCATATTACACTAGTAAATTTCATTCTGATGCTTGGATAGGCCATAAAGGAGATTGCCAGTTATTAATAGGTGTTTTAGGAGATATAGATAACAACACAGTTGAATTTAATGAACCAATTAATGTTCATGATAATTACTTAGATAAAGCGGAAAGTTTTGATGAAGGAAATACTCGATATGAACAATTTAATATATTAGGAACATTAACTAAAGGAAAATTAGGTATAATGGATCATGCTTGTTTACATAGAACTTTAATTAAGGAAAATGGTAAATCTAGAGTATCAATAGATATAGCAACTATGATTAATAGTGAGTATTCTCACATATATGATGAAGGATATGATCCAAATATGTACACATATCATTCTTCTGAAGTAATTCAATCTATAGGAAAAACTCATAAATATACTATTAATGAACCATTGGATTCATTATCAACAACAGTAAACATTATAAAGAATGTTTAAAATATCTTGGAAAATTAAAAAAATAATATTATATTAAATTATATGAAAATACCATCACAATACACTAAAGTTAGAGATGTCAATATGACACCTCAAGAACTTATTGCTTTTGAAGATAGAGTAAAAGACGCTTACGAAGCAGGACAGGTAAAAGGACCTGTTCATCTATCTAAAAATAATGAAGAACAATTAATAGAATTGTTCCAATATATTCATCCTGATGACTGGGTATTCTCAGCTTGGAGAAACCATTATCATGCTTTACTTCATGGAGTTGATTCTGAGAAATTGTTCTCATGGATATCTGAAGGTAGAAGTATGGGTACTAATAATGTTAGTCCTAATTTTTACGCTTCATCTATTGTAGGAGGAATTGTTCCATTATCATTAGGAGCAGCTATGGGATTGAAAAGGAAAAATTCACCTCGTAGAGTTTGGTGTTTTATAGGTGATATGACTATGGAAACAGGAGTGTTTCATGAAGCATACAAATACTCTCAGAATTTTAATCTACCATTACAATTTGTAGTTGAAGATAATAACTTAAGTGTTCACACACCTACTGATATTGCTTGGGGTAAAAGAATGGATGTGCCTGAGAATGTTATTTATTATTCTTATAAAATGTCATATCCACATCATGGAACAGGAAAATGGGTTAATTTTTAATTATTATGAAATACAAATTTGAATTAGTTAGAGCAATGGAATGGCTTGGAGCCAAACCTAATACAGTATTTACAGGACAAGCAATTGGTTTTAGTGGCCACGCTATCTCAAATACTATGGAAAAAGTACCTCAAGACAAACGAATTGAACTACCAGTACTTGAAGAAACTCAATTAGGAATGGCTACAGGAATGGCTATGACAGGATGGGTTCCAATTACATGCTACCCTCGATTTGATTTCTTTATCTTAGGTTTAAATCAATTAGTTAACCATTTAGATAAAATGCAAGATATGTCTAATGGGGATATGAAACCAAAAGTTATTATTAGAGTAGCAGTTGGATCAAAAGTTCCATTTAGCGCTGGTCCTCAACATACTCAAAACCATACTGAAGCAATTAGAAAAATGCTTACTGAAGTAGAGGTAGTTGAGTTAATAGAACCTGAACAAATATTTGAAGCATTTCAAACTGCTTATGAAAGAGAAGATGGTAAATCAACATTAATTATTGAACATGCTGAGTATTATGGGACAAAGTAATTTTAATTGGCCTCTTATTAATGATAATATTTCTCAAACAGATAGAGAAGTATTAGCTGATTTTTGTTTAAACGGAGAACGTTTTACAAATGGACCTAAAGTAAAAGAATTTGAGAACATATGGTCTGAATGGTTAGGTGTTAAACATAGTGTTATGGTTAATTCAGGAGCATCAGCTAATTATATCTCAATAGCTATGGTTAAAGAATTATTAGGTGAGGGAGAGATTATAGTACCACCTTTAGGATGGGTATCAGATATTTCATCTGTAGCTCAATTAGGAATGACACCAGTATTTGTAGATATAAGTTTTAATAATTTAGCTATAACAGCTGAAAATATTAAACGAGCTATCACTCCTAAAACAAAAGCAATTGTATTGATACATTGTTTAGGTTTTAATGGTATTAATGATGAGATTATTAAAATAGCTAAAGATAATAACTTAATCTTAATTGAAGATTGTTGTGAGTCACATGGTGCTATGTTTGGTGATAAAAAAATAGGCTCAATAGGAGATATTTCATTATTTTCATTTTATTTTGGTCATCATATAACAACTATTGAAGGTGGAATGGTATGTGTTAATAATCCTAAATTATATGATTTAGCTAAATTATTCCGCTCACATGGTATGACTAGAGAAGCATCAACTGAATTGCAGAATGATTATCAAAACAAATATCCTAAATTAAATCCATTATTTACATTTGCTGTAGCTGGGTTTAATATGAGAAGTACTGAGTTAAATGCTGTACTAGGGATTGAGCAAATGAAACGTATTGATTATAATATTAACAGACGTGTTGGGAATCTTAAAACATGGTTGGATCATTTAGATTCAAGTAAATTCATGACTAGTTTTACAACTCAAGGAAATAGTAGTTTTGCTTTACCATTAATACTACAATGGTCTAATGTTAATAAATTAAAAGATGTTTGTAAGATATTAGAAGAAGAAAAAGTAGAGTATAGATTAGGGACCGCGGGAGGTGGGAATCAAGCGCTTCAACCATATTTAAAAAAGTTTAATTATCGAATTAATGATAGACTACCTGTAGTTGATTATATTCACTTAAACTCACTTTATATCGGTAACCATCCTGAATTAACAGATGAACAAATTATTAACCTTTGTAATAAATTAAATAATGTTTAAAAATCAAAAAGTTTTAGTTACTGGTGGTGGTGGAATGATTGGCCGCTCATTAGTGAAGTTTTTACTAGAAAAAGGAGCTAAAGTAACCATAGCAGACTTAACCCAACCTTCAGATTTACCTAAAGGAGTAAAGTATAAAAAAATAGATTTAAGATACTTTGACCAGTGTGAAAAAATTTGTAATGGTATGGATTATGTCTTTAATCTAGTGGGTATTAAAGGCTCACCTAAAATGTGTGCTGAACAACCAGCTGATTTTATGGTACCGATGCTTCAATTTAATACTAACATGATGGAAGCAGCTCGTAGAGCAGATGTTAAATGGTACTTATATACTAGCTCAGTTGGAGTATACGCCCCAGCAGATGTATTTAAAGAAGATGATGTATTAAATACAGTTCCATCGCCTAATGATCGTTTTGCAGGTTGGGCTAAGAGAATGGGTGAAATGCAAGCAGAAGCATATTCTATTCAGTATGAATGGAATAAAGTATCTATTGTTAGACCAGCTAATGTATATGGAGCATATGACAATTTCAACCCAGCAAATGCAATGGTTGTTCCTTCATTGATTAGAAAAGCTCAAGAAAATAATATATTGGAAGTTTGGGGTGATGGCTCAACAATTAGAGATTTTATTCATGCTGATGATGTAGCTTTAGGAATGATATTTGCTGTTGAAAATGGAATTACCCAACCATTAAACTTAGGCTCAGGAGAAGGTTACTCAATTAAAGAAGTGGTTGATATGGTGGTTAAATACTCTAATAAACCATTAGAAGTAAAATGGCTAACTGATAAACCAGCTGGAGATAAAATTCGTTTATTTGATATGACTAGAGCTAAATCACATGGATTTGACATCTCAGTATCATTAGAAGAAGGAATTAAAAGAACTACTGAGTGGTTTCTGAATAATAAAGAAATTTTAGATAAACGTTATAACGCATTTGTAAATCACTAATGAAAGATTTTTTAATAACAGGAATTAATAGTGGCTTAGGTAAGCATCTATATAATAATTTACCTAACTCATTAGGATTAAATAGAGATAATTTTGATTCTATAAAAGATGAAAGTTATCAAACTATAATACATTGCGCGTTTAATAAAGAAAATATTATTACTGATTATAAAAAATATCTAGATGATAATATTCTTCTAACTCAACGTCTTAAAAATTTAAAATATAATAAATTTATTTATATATCAACTATAGATGTTTATCAAGAATATCATAATATGTATTCTTTTTTTAAAAAATTCTCAGAAACATTACTAGATGATAAGGATTTAATTTTAAGATGTTCTATGATGTTGGGTCCAACTATGAAACCTAATCACCTAACTAAGATTAAATCTAATATTGATCATATATCATTATCAAAAGACTCAACATTTAATTATATTCTTATGGATGATTTAGTTGAGTTTTTTATAAGTAATGATTATTTAGGTTATTCTGGAGTGATTGATTTTGTATCTAATTCTAATATTACTTTAAATGAACTAAAACAAATTATCAATTCTACCACACAATTAGGAGAATATACTTATAAAAGTAATTTGGAATTTACAAATCCTATTTATAAATTAAATAATAAATATAATAAAACATCAATTAACAATTTAAAAAAATATGAAAGATTTCTATAAAGATAAAATAGTAGTAGTCACTGGAGGCTCAGGATTCATAGGTACTCACTATATCTTAGAATTATTAGAAAGAGGAGCAAAAGTTAGAACTCATACTCATGAAAAACCACTCCAAATTCAAAATGAGAATATTGAAATTATTGAAAATATTGATTTAACAAAACTAGAAGATTGTCTTAAATTAATAGAAGGAGCAGATTATGTGATCCACTCAGGAGGTAAAATAGCACACCCATCTACAGTTCCTACAGATATTCAAATATCAATGCAAAACATATTAGTATTAGGTAATGTACTAGAAGCATCTTATAAATTAAAAATTAAAAGATTTTTAGATCTAAATAGTTCAACAGGATATCCTGATAGACGTTACCCAATTAAAGAAGATGAATTTTGGGATGATGAACCATATAAAGCATATTATGGATATGGTTGGATGCGTCGTTATAGAGAAAAATTAATGGAACATGTTTATAAATTCTCAGGAATGGAAATAATGTTGGCTCGTGGAACTGCAATTTATGGTCCTAATGATAATTTTGATCCTAAAACATGCCATGTAGTTCCTGCTTTGATTAAACGAGTTTTAGATGATGAAAATCCATTTATAGTATGGGGTACACCAGATGTAGTAAGAGATTTTTTATATGTTAAAGATGTTGTTAAAGCAGCTTTACTAATATTAGAAAAAGGTGAACCTATGAGACCATATAATGTTGGAGCTGGGTATACTGTCACTGTAGGAGATATTGTTAATGCTATATTAAAGGCAACTGGTAAAACACCTGAAGTTGTTTATGATGATTCAAAACCAACTACTATACCATTTAGAATGGTCAGCACAGAACGTATTAATACTGAATTAGGATTTGAACCATCTTATACTTTTGAAGAAGGAATTAAGGAAACAGTTGAATGGTATATAAATAATAAAAAATAATGAATAAAGTTTTAATAACTGGAATTACAGGAATGGTAGGTTCACATTTAGTTGATTACCTATTAGAAAATACAGATTGGAAAATTTATGGTCTATGTAGATGGAATGATTCATTAGAAAATATTGAACATTTATCTGAGGACATTAATAAAAAAGAACGCATTGAGTTAGTATATGGTGATTTAAATGATTTAGCTTCATTAATATCAGCTATAAATAAATCAAAACCTGATTATGTTTTTCATTTAGCTGCCCAATCATATCCTCAAACTAGTTTTGATTCACCAATTGAAACATTACAAACTAATATTTTAGGAACAACTAATTTATTAGAAGCATTACGAGGCTCAAAATATAAAAATGCTATAATTCATGTTTGTGCATCAAGTGAAGTATTTGGTAGAGTACCTAAAGAAAAATTACCTATTAATGAGGAATGTTCATTCCACCCAGCATCACCTTATGCTATATCTAAAGTAGGAACTGATTTAGTAGGTCGTTATTATGCTGAAGCATATGGGATGACTATTATGACTACTAGAATGTTTACTCATACTGGTCCTAGAAGAGGAGATGTATTCTCTGAATCAACATTTGCTAAACAAATAGCAATGATTGAAGCTGGATTGCAAGAACCTAAAATATATGTTGGGAATTTAGATTCATTAAGAACATATGCTGATGTTAGAGACGCTGTTAAAGCATATTATATGTTAGTGACAATTAACCCTACATCAGGTGAATATTATAATATTGGGGGTGAATACACTTGTAAAATAGCTGATATGCTTGATTTCTTAATCAATCAATCAACTGTTCCTAATATTGAAATAGTAACTGACCCAGAGCGTTTAAGACCAATTGACGCAGATTTGCAAATACCAGACACAACAAAATTTAGAAACCACACAGGATGGAAACCAGAAATCTCTTTTGAAACAACTATGAAAGATCTTTTGGACTATTGGAGAAATAAAGTAAATTCAGGACGTAAATTTTTAAAACGATGAAAATATTAGTTATAGGTGATAGTTGCAAAGATATCTTTAGATATGGAAGAGTAACTCGAATAGCACCTGAGGCCCCAGTTCCTATTATTGTACCAGAAAGAGAAACATCTAACCCAGGTATGGCGGGTAATGTAGTAGCTAATTTAAAAAAATTAGATTCAACAGTAGATTTTGTTACTAATCGAAATGAGATATTTAAAATTAGATATGTTTGTTCTAAGTATAATTATTTACTTTTAAGAGTAGATGAAAATGATATATGTGAACCTATTTCTTATGATGTGTTAGATAATATAAAATGGGAAGATTATGATGCTGTAGTGATAAGTGATTATTGTAAAGGATTTTTAAATGAAGATGATATTAAATATATTTCTTTAAAACACCCACTAACATTTTTAGATAGTAAAAAATTATTAGGTGAATGGGCTCATAATATTAGTTTTATAAAAATTAATTTTCATGAGTATGAAAGAAATGAAGAAATTTTAAAAAATGATCCTATTTTAAAAAATAAAACAATAGTAACTAGAGGTAAATTTGGATGTGAGTTCCAAGAAAAAAACTACCCAACTAAAGAAGTACCAGTAAAAGATGTTTCAGGAGCTGGAGACACATTTTTAGCTGGATTGGTCCATAATTATACTAACACTAAAAATATAGAATCAGCTATTGAGTTCGCACAACAGTGTACAATTATAGTGATACAAAAAACTGGAGTGTCAACAATTTAAAAAGATATTAAAAATAATAAAATAATGGAAACAACAGCAGTATTATTAAATTGCCGAAATGATGGTTACAAAGAAGATGAACGTTTTGTAACTTGTATGAATTCAATGATTGAAACATTTGATGAAATATGGTATTGTGACTGGAATTCTCCTTCAGATAAAGGATCACTACTTCATCAAAATCTAGATAAAATTCCTCAAATTGGAAAAATTAGACATTTTATAATAGATCCTGAGACAACTAAATTGCTAACAGGTTCTAACCCAAAAATAGGAGACTTCTCATACATTATTCCTCAAAATATTCTACTACGTAGATGTACTGCAGACTGGATTGTAAGTTCAGCTATAGACATTATAGCGCCTAATAAAAAGCATTTTGATGAGTTTTTACCTATGTTAAATAAAAATACATTCTACACAGCGGCTAGAAGAGATATAGAATATTCTGGTCTTGAAGAAATGGGATTTGAAAATTGGAGAGAATTTAGAGACAAAATGGATATAGAAGTCTCACCTATATACTACCCAGCGAAAGTCACTCCTAACGATAATTGGAGTTTAATTAATTGTTGTGGTGACTTTCAAATCGCTCATAGAGATGTATGGCATAAAATAAAAGGATTTGAAGAACAAATGGTTTATGCTTGTTACCAAGATACTAATGTACAGAAAAAAGCAGTATTAAATGGATATAATTTAGAAGCTTATTTAGGTTTACCTTTATATCATTTATCTCATAAAGGTATGGGTAATGATGGAACATCACCATCTAAACAACATTATAATGATTCTTGGGATTGGGTTGAATTTTTTATTGAGACCCAAAATGATGAAAATTGGGGATTAGGAGATACTGAAATTGAATTTGAAATTATCTAGTATAGTTTGGCTTTTACTTATCTTTTGTTATATTTAGATAAATAAGAGTTATGAGTTATAAAAATTATTATTACTACGCCTCAGTCGATTCAAGTGCTGAACCATTAGGACATTGTAACGCTGGTACAATAGGTATCGCTGCTATTCATTTCTCATCAATGAAACAAATGGAAATGAGTGATTTTTTAAAAATTTATTCTATAAAGGAGAAAGATGAATCTAAATAATTTTGGAACCAAGCTTAGAGTTACAGACAGTAGTAAGAATGCTGAGAATAAAGAAAAACTACTATTTATTAGACTTGTAACTGAATTAGATAATTGTTGGATTAGAACTAGTTTTTTACATTCTCAATTAAAAGTTGATTTTTGGAATTATGAAGAACATTTTTATCATATAATTGAGGATTTAATTTACTTACATTTTGATGAATGGAAAGCAGATCTTATTTTATGGTTTGTATATGATAGAATTGATGCTGAAGGTAATATTCTAGACTTAGAAATTACACCTGAAGACAAGCCAGCTAAGAAATATAAATTAAAGACAGCTGAAGAATTATGGAAAATAATAGAAAAAATAGATAAAGTAAATAATAAAGGTAAAAAAGATGAGTAGAAAATGTATCGTATGTGGGGTTGAAATAGATCCAAGACGTATTGCTATTTTGCCTAACACGCAAACATGTACACAACATTCAACAGTTGAGAAAAAAGCAGCTGTGACAGTACAAATGGGAGAAGGTGATCATACATGGATTGAAACATATGCTGTTGATAGAGAAGATCTTCGTAAGATTGAAGAAGCAGAAAAGAACTTCAGAAAACAATTACTTGAAGATGATAATCCAATTGAAACTGTCTCCACAGATGTAGATGATGATACTAAAACATTAAACGACTTCGATTTAGAAGAAGACGCTACTGAATCAGATGTAGACAATGCCTAAAGCAAGACCATTAACAAAAGAATCAATTATCAGTGCAATGGATAAAACAAAGTCCGTTCGCGCTGCTGCTCGTTATTTGAATTGTTCATACCAGCATATAAAGAAGTGGATGAAATTATATGTTGATGAGAATGGAGTATCTTTATTTGACGCTCATAAGAATCAGTCAGGTAAAGGTATTCCTAAATTCTTATCAGTATCTACTATTAACAAAAAAGAACCTGCTATTTTAGATATTATAGAAGGCAGAATAGATCCATCTCATTTCAACCCCCAAAAGATTAAATATCGTTTGATAACAGATGGTTATTTAAAAGATGAATGTAGCAATTGCGGCTTCCATGAACGACGAGTTTCAGATTATAAATCCCCACTGATCTTGCACTTCAAAGACAATAACAAGCAACACTATAGATTAGATAATATGGAGATGCTTTGTTACAATTGTTATTATTTAATGGTAGGTGATATATTTAGTGGTAAGCAGCTTGAGGGATTGGAAGATCATAAACCAATAAATCAAAGTGAAGTAGATTGGGAATTAGATGAGTATACTAAACAGCGGTTATTAGAATTAGGGTTAGACAAACCGGAACCAACAGATGATGGAAGTGAGTTTGTTAGTAGACTTTAATATTTATAGTTGAATGAAAAAGAGTAAGAAACATAAAGAAGTAACAACTGACTATGATGCTATTAAAGCTAAGCATTTAGAAAAGTTAGCTACTGATATGTTAAAGAAGGATGAGAAGATGAATCAACTTAAGGGTAAAGCAATTGACCCTGGGTTCCTAAATTTATTTTAATATGGCTACTGAATTTAGACTTAACAACAGTGAGGAGTTCCAGGACATGGTTGAGAGGAGAGATTTTTCAATAGCTAAAGCAGTTGTTGAAACATTACTCGCTAACTTAAATACTCGTAAACAACACATTCATGTTATAACAGTAGTATGTTTAGAGGAAAATGCTGAATACGATATCACACTTGAAAGAAAATACTTTGCTGATACATTACAAGAAAATCTTAAGTACTATGTTGAAAATGAACAGTATGAAGATTGTACTCGAATTGTAAAAGCAATTAATTATTTAAAAGAAAAACAAAACACACCTAAAACCACACGAAAGAAAAATGGCAAAAGCAAAACAATCAGCGACTAGAACATTCATCGCTAAACCAAAGAAAAAAAGACCAGGCATACACAGCAAGAAAAAACAAAGTAAGAATAAGAATAGTAAAAACTATACTAAACCTTACAACAAGCAAGGAAAATAAATTAAATAAAAATAGTTATGAGTAAAAACAGTGCATTACAAAAATACGAGTGTTTAAAGTCGTATATTCAAGTTCTAGAAGGTAAACGTAAGAAAAAAGAAGTTACCAAACTACGAAACGAGAAGACATACACAACTAAGAACGCTTATAGAAGTGAGTATTAAAAATTATTTAGACGACATCCCCGACAAGGATTTGGTTATGTTAGCAGAACATGACTGGGATAGTTTAAAAGAATTTTGTTTATTGTTAACTTTAGATTTAGAGTTAATTGAACAGGACGATCCTCCCCTTAACCTTCCCAATTAATAAGTTTGGCCTTCGGGCCATTCTTTATTATATTTAAACAAATAAAGGTTATGGAAAGAAGTTATTATTTCAAAGACGGTAAACATTATGTGGTAGGTGGTATTATTCCTCCTGTACTATTTAATTTTGTAGATAAATTAGCAATTTGTCCATGGTGGGTTAATGTTCCATTAAATACTACATTTGATGATATTGTTTGGATTAAAGATGATGGTACTCAAACAAAACCAAAACCTAATAATATTGAAGTAAAATCATCAGATGGTTCAAGTAAGTATATTATTAGAAAAGTAGGTGATAAATATCATTGTTCATGTCCTGGTTATTATAGAGCTAAGGATAGAATTTGTAAACATATAAAACAATTAAAATAAAGGTTATGAAAAAACAAACAAACCCAGAAGATGTGTTGTTCACTATAGCAGCTGTTATGGGAGTAACAATAATAGTATTATTTGGAGTGACATCAATAGCAAAATTAATTATACATCTAATAAAATAAATTATGAAGAAAGTAGGGAAGATTACTAACACATGGAAGAAAGCATTGCAATTTATCAAATCAAAAAATGTTCCATCTGCAATTGAGCAATTAGATACATGTTTACTCATTCTAGCTAAGGCGACTGAAGAAGGAGAGACAATGATTGATAATTTGAAAGTTGATTTGTGGAAGATGAGAGTGTGGGTCAAGATTGAAGATTTAGGAGTGTTACCTGAATATGATGCTAAACTATGAAAAGAAAGAAAAGAGCATTTGATATAAATAAAGAACCTGAGTTCATTGTTTTGAATGACCAATGTCAAGCATTTATTGGATTCAAACAAGGTGAAGCAGTATTCTCAGATGATTTGGATTTAGCAAAACCACTCTATAATGATAATCAAGTGGCTACACTCAGAGTATACACTTATAGTAAACTAGAAAAAGAATATATATGAAATTATTATTAGGAATGTTAGTAGGAGTGTTAGCCCAAACATTAACTTTTCTTCAACTGCAAGGAAGATGGAAGTTTGAATGGATGAAGAACCATCAATGGGCTATGGTATTATTAGGTATTCCTATTTCAATATTATTCATGACCTCAGTTAGTTTAATGGTTGAACATTTTGATGGACAATTATGGCCATCTAGATTAATTGGTTTTGTTATAGGTACAATTATGTTTACAATTATGTCTGTGTCATTATTTGGAGAACCAATAACAATGAAGACAGCTATTTGTTTAGTATTAAGTTTAATTATATTAATGGTACAATTATTTTGGAAATAATATGGCTGAAAAAACAGGACAGACAGTTAAATTAATTTATGATTTCCCAACTCAACGAGCAACTGAAATACAATTAGAAGATGGTAGTTGGTTTAGAGTAACATGTAATCGTTTTAGAAGTTATAATGGACCTAGACGAATATGTTACTGGAATGAGGATGGTTCACCTAACCACCAGGACTATAATGGACCAGTTTATTTGTTTGAGACAAATATGGTTATGAAAAAGAAATGCCCTCAAGGTTATGTTTATGCTCATGATTATAAGAGTAAAGCGAGATTAAGAACAGGTGAAAGACATTGGTTAGAAGATCCTGAATTTAAGAAGAATTATAAAGAGTAATATATGTATATCCATATATTTACAAGGTGGAAAAAGTATTTAGACAACACACAAATAAAATAATCAAAATACTTAACTCCATAGAGAATGAGGGACAGTTAGAGTGTGCTAAAAATATAATAAGTAACTTTGTAGAATATTGGAAGTGGAAAAAAATGGATGTAAAAGAAATTAGAAATAATTTGGCTACATTTAATATGATTTATAAATTTAAAAGAAATAGTTTTTATGAGTAACGAAGAACGTATTGAAGAAATTTTTTATCAAGCACACGCAGCTGGAGATGTAGATAAATTACATCAATATATAAAAGAGTATAAAATATCCCACCCACATAAAACTCAAAATGAAATAATTGAATTAGCTCATTTCACAGTTAAGACAGATAGAATGTAAACAAATAAATAAAAATAAAATATGTTAGTAATTATCTTATCAGCTGCTTTAGTAGTAGCAACAACAGCAGCAGTAATGTTTGCTTCAAAAACACAGTTTCTTACAAATGAATTAGAAGCTGTTAATTCTGAAATTAGGCCACTTAAAGAGTCTTTAGAATTAAATAATGCACAACGTCAATTGCTTCGTAATGAGGTGACAGTATTGAAATCTCAAATCCGAGTAATGGAAAGTAAATCAATGCATGGTATTGTTGATGTTCCTAAAACTGAGGAAGTAAAGAAAAAGAAAAAATATTTCAAAAAGAAACCAGCCCCAAAAATGTCAGCTGAAAAGAAGTAAATTTTACTTAACGTTTCATGATTAAGGCTTGGCTTCCCAAGCCTTTTTTGTTATATTTATTATATAATAAAAAACACATGGAAAATAGTAATTTAAACGGTTTATCATTACGACATGTCGCTCAAATAGTGAGACGTAGAATGATACAGAAGGCAAAACCTTCAGGTAAAGTATATAATAGAAAAAAATATAAACATGGTAACCAGGAATGATGTACTTACTCTTAATGGTACACCTTATGTTGTAAGGCGTAGAGTTTGGGTTGGTAGATTTGTAGATAACTTAACAGGTCAAACTAGAAATGAACTTATTGAGTTATGGAAAGAGTATACTGAATCAGATCAAGTGTACCAAGAAGGAGAAGCATTATTCTTTTTACAAGAAATTAAAGAACCAGAATGGGAGGAAATAATATGAAAAAACTAATTTTATTCTTAATTGTAGCTGTTTTAGCTTCATGCTCAGCTCCTCAAAAAGGCTATAACTATAAAAGCCATAGTAATAGACAACAAACAATGTATAAACAAACTAAACGAGTTAACAAAGGTAAAAGTCAACTTAATCATCAATGTACACCTAAAAAACATAGATAATGACAAGTAGAAAAAATAGGTATTTTGATAGAGAAGATCAATTTAGAAGTATTATCTTAAGTGATGATATTGATAATGAGAGTGTTGGGGAAATGATTCAATTTATCTTAGATGTTAACGAATATGATGATGAGCAAGACTCAGTCTCTAAAGATTTTGAACGTAAACCAATTAAATTAATCATTAATAGTTTTGGTGGGGTAATTTATGATGGCTTCGCTTTAATAGGTGTAATTAAAGCCTCAACAACCCCCATTCATACTTACTGTTATGGTTACGCCATGTCAATGGGATTACCAATATTTGCGGCTGGGTGGAAACGAATTGCAAGTAAATATGCTACATTTATGTACCATGAAGCTTTAAATAGTTACCCTCAATTTGATAAATTATCTATTATTAAAGATGATTTAGATGAGTGTAATCGTATAATGAAACAATATGATGAAATTCTATTATTAAACTCAACTATATCTCAAAAACAATTAGACGATGTTAAAAAATCAAGACGTGACTGGTATTTCACAGCCGAAGAAGCATTTAAGTATGGGATGGTTGATGAGATTGAATAATTGGTGGAAACAATTTGTTAAAAAACATATTATTGATGTGTGTCCTAAAGAATTAGATGATTTATTCTAATGGAGTTAATTACAACTTACATTTGCAAGAAAGGTGATATAGGTGTCCATGATAATATGTTTGGTGGTACTATAATGTCTTTAATTGATGACGCTGCTGCTTCATATGTAGCTCAAATTTGTGATACACAACGAGTTGTTACCTTAAAAATTGATGAACTGATATTTAAGAAACCAGTTAAAGTAGGTAGTATACTTAAAATATATGGTGACATCATCAAGTTCGGTAATACCTCAGTTACAGTGGAAATAGATGTCCGTAAACATAATGTTTATACTGGCGCGCAAGAGACAGTTACTCACACTAAAATGACCTTTGTTCGCATTGATGATGAAGGTAAACCATTACCAATACACCAGTATGTAAAAGATAGATATTGGGAACGAAAGAAACAATACGGAAAGGGATTATTAAATTCTGACGAGAAAAAATAATTATATATTTATAATAAAATAAAATTATGGCATTTAATGTATACGAGTGGAGACGAAATCAATTATTACTTGAAAACGAAAATGGTTTTAACTATGGTACTTATTCTAAAGAAGAAGTAATAGCTAAAGTTGGGCCTGGGGGTCAAGTACGTTGGGGTAGTAAGTTAGTAACTGTAGATGAACTGCCTGATCAAGTTCAATTCACTAAAGTAATAAGTGGTATTCCAACATTTTTACCTGTTGGTAAACCTAAAGATATGGGTGACTCAAGTAAAACAATTGATTACCAAATGGGTTTAGATAAAAACCCAAAATTAGATGAAATGGGAGGTGATAAGAAAATGTATGGTATTGAAAAAAATAGCACACCATATGATTTTGGACCATACACTTATGAAGAAGCCAAAGCTAAAGCTGCTGAGTTATCAGCTAAAAACTTTAATAACATCTTCCAACCAAAACCACTTTCTAACATGGAAGATGATTTACCAGCTATAGACAGAATGGGTATGCCAGGTCGTAGTTCTAGAGGTATGTCTAGTGGAGACTTAGGTGATTATTAAAATCTAAAAAATAAATAAAAATAAATAGGCCTTCGGGCCTATTTTTATTATATTAAAGTATAAATAAAAAATAAGTTATGGCTGAATTTAGCAAACAATGGGTCGAAAAAAATGATCCGGAAATGGGTTGGGATTTTGATATTGAAGCAATCGCTTCAGAAATGCCTAACAGTACAATGACTAATTACTATCTATGTGAGGGCTTTGGAGCAGTCGCAATTGGTAAAGATGAAAATGGAGAGATTCATTTAGCAATAGCAAATGGTAATTTTAATGATGAGGGTGAGGTTGAAGCAGAATGGAAAACATTAGAGGAGGTGATCAATGGATAAAATGATGTCGTTATATGAGTTCTTAGGTAAGGCAGCTGGGACCGAATTAGGTAAAAAAGTATATCTCGCCTCATTAGAAGGTGGATGGAAACATGATACACGAAAAGTGTCTAATCCTAAATACACAGGAAATGTAATGTTGTATCCTGAACAGTTTTTAAAAGAGTATTTCAAACCTAAAGAAGATTTACCATTTTAAGTAAACCTTTCATGACAAATGTTTGGCCTTCGGGCCATTCCTTGTTATATTTAGATATAATAAAAAATAATAAAAGTTATGAGCAAATCAGTATCACTTTCAGGTAATCAAGAATTACAATTCGTTACAGACAGTTGGGAAAAAACAGTTACAGTTTACTTATTTGACACAATAAGTGATACACGAGTGACATTAACTGAGTTTTATAATGGTAGATGGAATTCAAAATCATCATCTCATTTAGATAAATTCTTTGAATTAATTAAAGTTAATCCTAAGATTAAAATTGCAATGAAGAAAGCATTTAGTGAGTTAAGAGCTGAAACACCAGTAAATACATTTTCAACTACATTGAAATGTTTTAAACGTCGTTTCATTATTAAAGTTAAGAAATTAGTAAAATGAAAACAATAGTAATAGGAGATATTCATGGACGCAATGTTTGGAAAGACATTGTGTTCCAAGAAGAAGCAGATCGAGTTATCTTTATAGGAGATTATTTTGATAGTTTTGATATTGAACCTGCTCAGCAGATGTTTAATTTTAAAGAAATAATTGAGTTTAAAGAGAAAGGTGAGTGTGAAGTAATTATGTTAGTGGGTAACCATGACTATCATTATTACCCAGGGGGTGAGACATATTCAGGATATAAAGCAGGTGCAGCTCCAGCTATTAGACAGTTGCTTCAAGAAAATAACCACCACCTACAAATGTGTTATCAACTTGATAATATCTTGTTTACACATGCTGGTATTGGTCATGATTGGTTAGTGTATCAAAATCATTATGAACCATTTACAGACCAAGGTACTGTAACTAACATAGCTGATTATGTGAATGCAATTTGGAAATACCAACCTAATCGTTTTATGTTTTATGGTATTGACCAGTATGGTAATACTAAAACACAAACACCAATTTGGATTCGCCCTCAAGCATTAATGGCTGGTAATAGAGATACATTCTTAAAAGAAGATTATATCCAAGTAGTAGGTCATACTCATGTTAAGAAGATTGATATTGAAGGTAAATCAACAGGTGGTAGATATTATTTTATTGACACACTTGATACCTCAAATAAGTTTTTAATTTATGAAGATAGAGAGTTTAAAGTAGGTGATTATCCAACTATATTATGAGATTAAGTGAAGTAACTATATATCCTAGAGTCTATAACGTTATTGAGACAATTGATAATAGATTTAGTAATGGGAGTGAAATCAAAGTATGCCATGTTAGTGACAACTCATTATTAGTGGCTGTAGGTTCAGGCCTAGCATTTATATTAGATAAAGAAGAAGCAAAACAAATAAAAGTAGAATCAAGATGAAAAAAGTATTATTAACATTATTAAGTATAGGTTTAATTAGTTGTGATTTAATTACACCACCACCAATTCTTATATCTCGTGTAGATACAGTCAAGGTAAGTCTACAACCGATTATTCCAACAGACACTACTAAGGCATGGCCTATTAAAGTTGTATCTGTAGAAAGAAATGTAGATAAAAGTATAGATATGAAATGGCAGGTAGTAACTGAGAATGGAGTTATGTATTATACTAATAAGAAGCCACAAATTGGTGATGTAGCTTTTTGTTTAGGAATGGATGAAGAAATTGTTGACTGTGATTGCAAGAAGTAAAATGTCGGTGATATTTATCACTAAACAATTTACTTATGTTATTAAAAAACGGATCGAAAGGAGAAGAAGTTAAACAACTTCAAACATTATTAGGTTTAGGAGCTGATGGAAGCTTTGGACCAATGACAGAAGCTAAAGTCAAAGAATGGCAAGCTAAAAACGGATTAACAGCAGATGGTATTGTAGGCCCTAGCACATGGGGTAAAATGTTTGGAGCAGCACCAGTAGCTGCACCTGTAGCTGCACCAGTAGCAATACCACCAAGTTCATTTAAATTAGATGCTTTAAAAGGACATATTCCTGATGCTGTAATTGCTCAAATCCCAGATACAGCAGCAAAATTCAATATTACAAACCCACTACGTTTAGCTCATTTCTTAGCACAATGTGGTCATGAATCAGGTGGATTCAAATTCATTAATGAGAATTTAAACTATTCAGCTGATGGTTTAAAGAAGATATTTGGAAAATATTTTCCTGGTGATTTAGCTAATTCTTATGCTCGTAACCCTGAAAAAATAGCATCTCGTGTTTATGGAGCTAGAATGGGTAATGGTGATGAATCAACAGGTGAAGGATTTAAATATCGTGGACGTGGTTACATCCAATTAACTGGAAAATCTAATTATACTAGCTTTGCTAAATTCATAGGTGAAGATACAGTTGCTAATCCTGATTTAGTAGCAACTAAATATCCATTAGCATCAGCAGCATTTTTCTTTGATTCAAATAAATTATGGTCAATATGTGATAAAGGAGCTGATGAAGCAACTGTCACTGCGGTTACTAAACGAGTTAACGGCGGTACAATTGGTTTACCAGATCGTATTAAGCATTTCAATGAGTACTATAATTTATTAAAATAAATGAAAAATCTACCTAAAGAAGAATTATTAAGTAGACTTGAAGCAATTAATAGAAGCAACGCTATTATATACTTTGACCTTAATGGGGTTATATTAGGAGTTAATGATATTTTTTTAGAAGTAATGGGTTATGGTAAAGGCAACCATGAAGATTTAGTTGGAAAACACCATAGTATTTTTGTATGTGATGATTATTCAAGATCACTTGAGTATGAAAAGTTTTGGGACATCTTAAGAAGTGGTAAATACTATCAAGGTGAGTTTGAGAGAAGAAAAAAGGATGGAAGTCTTATTAATCTTCAAGCAACTTACAATCCTATTTTTGATGAGAATAATAAGATTACTAAGATAATGAAGATTGCTACTGATATTAGTTTAATTGTTAACAGCAAGAAACAAATAGATGCAATTAACAGAAGTACAGCTCTTATCAGTTTCAACACTGACGGATTTATCATAGACGTCAATTCTATATTTTTAGAAACTATGGGGTATAAGCCCAATGAAAAATCTAAAGTTGTAGGAAAACATCATAGTATTTTTGTTAGCTATGAGTATTCCAAATCAGATGAATATGCTAAATTTTGGGAGAGTTTAAGAAAAGGTAAGTATTTTGACGGAGTATTTGAAAGAAAAAAAGTAGATGGCTCCACTGTCTATTTACAAGCATCTTATAATCCGGTATTGGACAGTAAAGGAAATATAACTGATGTAGTTAAGATTGCAACTGATGTTACTGATGCTGTGAACAATAAGAAGAGAATAGATGAACTTTCAAAGAACTTACAAATAGAGTTAGATAACTCTCAGAAACTTAAGAACGCAATTGAGATAGAAAAGGATGCTGCTTTGAATGATTTAGATGTGATGATGAAAAAAAGTCAAAGTGAATTAATAAAAACTATTGTTAAAGTTGCTTTAGCTGTCATAGTTGGAGTTGGAGTTGTAACAACAGCATTATATTGGATGGCTATTATAACAAATCAAGATACACAAATTATTGGTTCCACTTGGAGTAACATGTTTAGTGTATTATTAACAAACGCATTTTCAATAGTTGGTACAATTATGGGTATTAAGTATGCAACACAAGACGGAAAAAAATAATAAAGAAGAAATAAACGAGAAAGAGAAATAATGGAAATATTAATCCCTGTCCTAATTGCTTTAATTACATCTGTGCTTGGTCCTATATTAATGGAGTGGGCTAAAGCTAAATTCAAAAAGAAATCAGCTGACCCAATGCCTGATGCTATTAAGTATAATGAGCAAATTGAACATCAATTAGATATAATACTTGATGAGTTAGAATGTGATCAAATATTCATAGCTCAATTTCATAATGGAGGTCATTTTTATCCAACTGGTAAATCAATTCAAAAATTCTCTATATTCTATGAGGTATTAAACCCAAATATTGAATCAGTTAAAAACATTTATCAAAATATACCTGTATCATTATTCAATAAACCATTATCTGAATTATATGAACATGGAGAGGTAATAATTGAAGATGCTGAGGCAGCTAATTCATATTTACTTAACACAACAACAGGTGGTAAATGTAAATCAATTTATTTATTAGCGTTAACTGATTTAGATGGGCGTATCATAGGTGTTATGGGTATTCATTATATTGAAAAGAAACATAAAATAGTTAAAGACGAGTGGATTTTCATTCGTCAAAAAGTAGGTGCGATTGGTAATATTATTAGTAATTATCTACATAGTAAAAAATAAACACACCATTTCATGGATAAAGTTTGGCCTTCGGGCCATTCTTTGTTATATTTAGATCATGAAATTAAACACATTATTTAAACGCGCAGTAAACGGTAAAGTCAATGAGTGGACCGTTGAAATAGAAAACAATTGTTTTAGAACAATATCAGGTTATACTGATGGAGTTAAAACAACTTCTGAATGGACATGCTGTTCAGGTAAGAATACAGGTAAGAAAAACGCTACTACACCTGAACAACAAGCATTAGCTGAGGCTAAAGCAATGTGGACTAAAAAATTAGAGTTAGGTAGTTATGAGTCAATAGATGATATTGATACACCTAAGTTTTTTAATCCAATGTTAGCTCATAAATTTGAAGACCATAAAGATAAAATTGAATACCCAGTTTATAGTCAACCTAAATTAGATGGTATTAGATGTATTGTTAGAGCAGATGGTATGTGGAGTAGAAATGGTAAGAAAATTATCTCAGCACCTCATATTTTTGAATCATTAAAACCATTATTTGAATCTAATCCTGATTTGATATTTGATGGTGAGTTGTATGCTGATAAGTTTGCAAATGACTTTAACGCTATTTGTTCATTGGTTAAAAAAACTAAACCAACAAGTAATGATTTAGCTAAAAGTAAAGAATCAATCCAATATCATATTTATGATTTACCTAATCATGATGGTGTGTTTAGTGAGCGACATAGTGCTTTAAACAAAATATCTTTACCTAAGTGTTGTGTGTTGGTAAGAACAAGTATCGTTCATACAGCTGAGTGGGTTGATAAATGGTATATTGATTATGTTAGTGAGGGATATGAGGGGTTAATGGTGCGTTTAGATAAAAAATATGAATCGAAACGTTCTAAGTCATTACTTAAGTATAAGTCGTTTATAGACGAGGAATATACTATATTAGATATAGTTGAAGGTTTAGGTAACAAAACTGGAATGGTAGGTTCATTTATATTTAAGAGTAAGACAGGACATATATTTAATTCATCACCTAAATTTAATTGGGAGGAATGTAAGGCGATGTGGAACAATAAAAATGAATTAATCGGTAAATCAGCCACAGTTAAGTACTTTAACTTAACACCAGATGGTGTTCCAAGATTTCCATATGTAATTAAAATTGATAGAGAGAGTTACGAATGAAAAAGTGCTTTGACTGTAAACGAACATATCCATTATTTATGTTCACTAGAAACCCTAGACCATACCAACGACCTCAACACCAGGGTAAGAATTTAGTATGTAGACATTGTACATATAAACGTTGGAGTGAGAGTATGTTTGCTTGGGTAGTGGATGAGAATGGTAAATTTAAAAAAATTGAATTTAAATCAAAGTGGGAAATTATTAAAAGATTATTTTTATGATAGCATCAGCAATTATTTCATTTATACTAGCAGGTATAATAGCAGTATTAATGGTTAGTGGATTAGAATATATGGAAAAAAATCACCCTGATTATGATGGGAAGGATTTATTTGATGAAGAATAAACCATATTTATTAATATGGAAAAAGAAACTAAAATAAGTAGTTATGGCGAAACATTCTTAAGTAAACTTAAAGAACAGTCATTCACAATCATTATTTTGGTTGGTATAATGTATTATCAAAATACTCTATTCAATAAACAAATGGATGAGTATAGACAAATGATACAAGAAAAAGAAGAGTTAGTATTAAAACTAACTGATGAGGAACGTGCTCGATTAGTTAAACGTGAGGAATATTTGATCGGTCAACGTGACATGTTTATAGAAGATTTAAAAGAAAGAGCTAATAAAGAATAAATTGGAAAAGTAAATAAAGGTTATTATATTATAGTTATGAGCAAATTAAGTACACTTAAAGAACAACACCCTAATTTCAATATAGGGTTAATAGATGCACTCAGCATTCTATTTGAAAAACCTAAGTATGTTGAATTAGCATTCAACTTACATAAGCATAACTTCAATAAACAAATGAAAAATGATTGGTATGCGAAAAGAAGATACGCTACTGATCTTATTGATGCTGGGTTTAAAAAAGAGCATATAGATAAAATCTCAGACCAAACATTAGTATCAATTCATAACATATTAGATGATGTTAATGATGCTATTTTAGAAGATGTTAATAAATTTATTGAGTTAAATGAAAGAGGTTTAATTGAAAATAAAGATGTTACATCATATAAGAGTTTAGAAGAACTTCAAGGCGCATTATCAATTGCAGAGTTAAAACTTATGAGTAATGATTTAGAAAAATTTGTTATAAAACTCTATGATGAAAATGATTGGTTAATTATTAAACCATTAACATATGAGTCATCTTGTAAATATGGAGCTGGGACTAAATGGTGTACTGCCTCTACAAATGAAGAATATCAATACCACAACTATACAAGACGAGGTATTTTGATTTACGCTATGAATAGAAAAACTGGAGTTAAAGTAGCAGCGTTTAAAAACTTAGACTCAGACCACCAACGTGAAACATCATTTTGGAATGCAGTTGATGAGAGATTAGATTCATCAGAATGTAAATTACCATCTCATATCTTAGATATAATCATAACTGATTTTAGAAGTTGTGTTACATCAAATTATGATTTAGGTACTGATGAAATTAAAAAAATGAATGATGAGCGATTAAATGGTAAAGAAAAATCAAATTCATTAGTTTATAGTCTTAGAGAATTAGCTGATAGATATGATTTAACTATGGCTGACCAACCAGTAGAAGAAGCAGTACCATCAATAGAATATGAATTGACCAATGGAGGAGCAGGAGCATGAGAAAAAACGACATATTAGAAGCAATAGAAGCAGAACTATGTGGAATCATATATAGTGGTAATACATTAATACCACACCATATAATAGAAGTCATCAGTAAATATAAAGACGAAGAAGAGGAATTTGAGGAATGGGATTGGGAAGATATGGAACGCGCTGACCGATTCGAAACATGGAACGAAGCACCTTATGGTGACGATGACGATGAAGATTAAAAATAAGTTTGGCCTCCGGGCCTTTCTTTATTATATTTAATCATTATGAAAATAGAGTTAAAACAAGGTCAAAAATTATGGTTCACAAGTGATACTCACTATAACCACTCCAACATATGTAGAGCAACTACACGTTGGACTGATGCTGATAGTGTGACTCGTGATTTTGCTTCATTAGAGAAAATGAATGAGGAGTTGGTGTACTGGATAAATAGAAGAGTAGCTCAAGATGATATCTTAATCCATTTAGGTGATTGGTCATTTGGTGGCTTTGAGAATATTAAAGCATTTAGAGATAGAATTATATGTCAAAACATACATTTAATTTTAGGTAACCATGACCACCATATTGAACGGAATAAAGATAACATTTGTAGTATATTTTCATCTGTAAATCATTATGTTAAATTAGATTTACGACGTCCATCTCAAAAAGGTAAAGGACAAATAGATAGATTTAATTTTGTATTATGTCACTTTCCAATTGCGAGTTGGGATGGAATGAATGATGAAGTAATACATTTACATGGACACGTCCATTTACCTGAGCACCTTAGAGTAGCTGATGGTAAAGCAATGGATGTAGGAGTAGATGGGAATAGTTTGGAACCTATTGATTTAGATAGTATATTAAGAATAATGAGTAAGCAACCAATTGCTAAGTTATCGTTACCAAAAGATCATCATGAAAAAAGAATATAATATGGAAGATAGAATACAAATAAATGGGGTATGGTATACTCGAGAGGATAACCAATCAACACAAGAAATAAAACCATTAAAGAGAGAAGATGTAACTGGCTTTAAAGGATTTGTATATGAAACAGATAAATTCTGCTATGAAGCAACTATTATAGCAAAAAATGGTTTGTTTGAAGAAGGTGAATATTATGATAATATTGATATTAAGTTCACTGACAAACGTATTAAACCATGGGTAGAAGATCACTGGGATAGTATGGCTTGGTTTAAGGGAGTACTTGAAAATAACCCTGAATCAACTAAGGAATTATTAATTGGGGATCGCATGAATAGAGAAGATGTAGATGGGTTTAGATCATTTTTAGCATTTTTAAAACAACAAGGATGGCTGTAAGAACATATATTAGAGTAACATACGTAGCACTATCACACTACGGCAAACCAATAGCAACTGCCCATACAGAGAAGGATCTCAAAGATGGGATAGATGAATACTATGGAATAGGAACAGACAACAAAGCTAAGTATATTGAATGGGTAGGTAATAACAGCAAATACCCAGACGAACTTGAAGGACATCATATCTATGAAGTAGATGATTTCAATGGTGGATTAGAGTTTGAGCATGTAAAGGTGTATTGTGTAGAATTTTATCCGCATACAAAATATGAAGTGGATACTCAAAAAGAAGCACTCATTGAATTAACAAATATAAACTTAGAAGATGAAAACTAAAACAGTAGAACGTCTAATGAACGAGACACCAGAGCATGTCAAACAACAAGTTAGTGAGTATGCTGATAATTTGGTAACCGTTAAAGCCTCAACAACTCAAGAACCATCACTTCATGTTGTAACAGTACCTAATCATGTAGGTTATTATTGTTTAGGAGGTAATATTGGGTTTTGTATTGCGTTTGCAAAAAAGCCTAACTGGTTTCATCGTACAATGATGAAGGTGTGTTTGGGATGGGAATGGAAGGATAAGTCATGACACCACAAGAGAAAGCAGTTGAATTGTTTAATAAATTTGGACGTGATGCTATAAACCAAATAGATAGTATGTTAAAGAGTATGTCATTTCATTTTGGATTTATAGGTTATTCAACGCTTAAGTATTGGAATGAAGTAAAAGAGGAAATAAATAAATATGATACTAACACCACTACAACAAATTAAAGACAACTACTATAAAATGAGTGAAACCCAATTTCATTATTGGATGTCTCAAAACATAGAAACGTTGATGAAACAAGAACGTGATATAATAGTTAACGCTTACGATAGAGAACCAATAGACGGAATACAAAACTGGTTTATAAGAGATGGTGAGCGGTATTATGAATTACATATGGAGGGAAAGAGCGGAATTAGAGAATATAGTTCAGGGGAAACGAGTAGGGAGAACAAACGTACGACGGACGAAAATTATTCATTTGAAGACGGTGTGTAGGGGGGACAAGTTAGGGTGAACAGGTAGGAGTATAGGGTAGGGGAAACAAAATGTGATAACGTAGGAGGAACGAGTACGGGAGAAAGGGTAGGGGTATCAAGTAGGGTGAACGAGTAGGGGAATCAAGTGTGACAAACGGAGGAACAAGTGTGACTCACATATCCAAATATAAGTATATACAAGAACGGTATGTGACAAACGTAGGGAGAACGGGTTATATGAAATGGGGAGGGTATTAACCCACCTCGCCATCACAAGCCAAACTTTTTATCGAAAAAGGATATACAAAAATTCCCCACCCCGGGGCAAATAAATGGGGATCCCCCGCGGGGGAACGGGTAGGGGGAGCAAGTAGGGGGAACCTGTAGGGGAAACACGTAGGGGGATCAAGAGGGGGGAACAAGAAGGTTTGGCCCCCTGGGGGAGGGATGTTATATTTAGCTAAATAAATAAGCACATATGACACTACAAGAGCTAAAAAAAGAGGTTGCAAAGAAGATAATGTTGAAAAAGAATGCGTGGACGGAAACGTACGCCAAGGAAGGAGCGCCCACGGATTTTGAAAGACAGACCTACAAGGAGTACGCCGACATAATTGATAGAGAAATCAAGGAGATGATCCCTGAAAGTGAGTGGCTGACAATTGAGCTAACAGGGTGCGC
>Ga0164292_10000063_pt1 | contig 66140 bp, 67 predicted proteins | sample GEODES117metaG_FD_111486 | JGI IMG/M metagenome (GOLD analysis project Ga0164292, IMG submission 111486) | Eutrophic lake water microbial communities from Lake Mendota, Wisconsin, USA - GEODES117 metaG | ecosystem: Environmental > Aquatic > Freshwater > Lake | place: USA: Lake Mendota... | reverse complement strand
GCCAGCAAGGTCCGATTGACCGGCGTGGCCACGCCCAGCCGCTCGCCCAGGGCCACCACCGCGCCGTTGACGTAGTCGATTTCGGTGACCGAAGCTTTTTCAAGGCTTTGCAGCATGGAGGTCTTGAAGTCCGCGCCCAGCCCGGCCCCGGCCTTGTTCCAGGCGAACAAGGGATCGGTGATGGACAGCGCAATGCCGCGGGCCCGAGCCACCGCCATGGCCTCTTCGACCGCTGCCACGCCCAGGGTCTGCAACTGCGGCTGCGCGTAGAGCTGGCCATAGCTCAGGCCGGTGATCGCGGTGATGGCGCCAGTGGCCACATTGATCAGGAGCTTGTCCCACACCGTGCCCAAAATGTTCTGGCTGACGAGCGTGTGCAGACCCGCCGCGTTGAAGACCTGCGCGATGCGCTGCACCCGCTCGCTCATAGCCCCGTCCAGCTCGCCCAGGTGGGTGTCCTTGCCGTGGTAGCCGGCAATCACATGGCCCGGCCCCAGCGGACTGCCGCCCACATAGGTGCGGCCCACCAGCACCCGCTCGCGGCCCACATGGCGGGCCAGGATGTCCTCATGGCCCAGGCCGTTTTGCAGCGAGAGCACATCGGTCTGCGGGCCCATCAGCGCCAGCGCGCCTGCCATGGCCTGGTCGGTGTGGAAGGACTTGACCAGCACGATCACCAGGTCCACCGGACCCACCTCTTCGGCCCTGAGCGCTGCACGCACTGCCACGCGGCGGTCCACGCCGTCGACCCGCATCACCAAACCGTGGCGACGCAGATGCTCAACCCGATCGGCATGCCGATTGATCAGCCAGACCTCATGGCCGGCCTCGGTCAGCACACCGCCCATGGCACAGCCCAGGGAGCCGGCGCCCAATACCGCAATCTTCATGAATACATCCGAAGTGGGGAAAGAAGGTATTTTGCGTGACGGGTTCCCGCGAAGCAGACCTCAGCCCTTCGATACCTTTGAATCAGGGCAGGTCCTGGGCCAAAGTCAAGCGCCATCGCACCTAGCCAGACTGCTTGACCACCAAGCCTTTGGCCCTGAGCAGGGCGGCGATTTTTTCGCCATGGTCACCCTGCACCTCTACAGCGCCGTCCTTGACGGTGCCGCCTGACCCACAGGCCGCCTTGAGTTGCTTGGCCAAGGACTCCAAAGCGGCGGCATCCATCGCCAAGCCTCGCACCACAGTCACCGCCTTGCCGCCACGGCCCTTGGTTTCGCGGGCGATGCGCACAGGGCCTTGGGTCGGCGCGGCAGGCGCAGACTTCGCGCACATGCACTGCGCCATGGCCTGACGGCACAAAGGGCACATGCGGCCAGAATCGGTCGAATAGACAAGGCCACCGCTTGGCGATCGGAACTTCATGGCTTCAACCAAGAAACGGTTTTGACCGCTTGTGATTGGCGGCAAGTGTCTGCTTCAAATGTCTGTCTGCCATTTTCTAAGTCTCACCCATTTAGCAAGCGTGCGACGCACCCGATTGCCCGCCCGCGCAATGCTAGCTAAGTTGCTCATCGGTACAAGGGAACAAACTGCGGCCTCCCCGCCCCTGGACAGCGCAGCCACACACTCTGGTGCGTCCACGGCCGTTTTTACGATGACATGCCTGGCGGTCATGAATCATGGAGGCACACGAATAAGCAGTCCTGCATGCATTAGAGGCTCTCTCATGCTGCCCTCCCACTCCCGCCCCAAGGTCCGCAGCGCGAGTCGGTATACCGGCCGTTAATGAACTGACCGATCTACGGGCGGTGGCAGGACGGATGCCGCTGGCGCAGACCAAGGCCTGTTGAGCGGCGCAGGCAGGGGCACGGCCCCGTCAGCAGGCAGCCCGCGCTAACGCGAACACACATCCACCTGCGCGCAGGACTGCGCCGCAGAAAAGCAACCGGTGCGAAAGTCGCCACCGCCAGCTTCGGTGACGTTACAGACATCGGTGCAAGTACCGTTGGCAGGCTTGAGCACATCCGGTCCGCACAAACGGGCTGCGTTGGCGCACGCACTGACGCAAGAGGTGGGCGCAAAGCTTTGCGGTTCAAAGGGGGGCTCTGGCGGCACGCTGGCGCAGGAGGCCACCGTAAAAACCAGGGGCAGCATCAAGAGGTGCAAGCGCCTCATACGATCACCTCTGGAATCCATTGCACCGCGTACAGATCTTGGATGGGCATGGTGGCGAAAAAGTTGCGGTCGAAGTTGCCGTAGCCCAGATCGCCCCAACCCGTGCCCCAGCTGTTGAGCACGCGCACCACTGGCCCGCGCACGGCCGTGATGACCTGCATATGCCCGCCCACCGAGCTGCCCATCGAGGCCAGCACCGAACCGGTGTAGGCGCTGTAGGCCGCATCGACGCCCATGCCAAAGAGCAGTCCATAGCCGCGAACCAGCGCATCTTCGATGGCGCTCAGGCGTGTCGGCCCCACCTCGTCAATTCGGTAATAGCGCAGACCCACGGCGTTGTAGGCCCCCACCGCCGCCACTGGCGACGGTCGCCGAGTGACGGTGGCTGCTGAAAACGGCCAAGCCGCCTCGCTCAGCAGGCCGCGCTTTTGCACCGCATTCATCACCAGCCGCGGGAAGCTGCCCTTGTCTTGGAGGGGGCCCTTATAGCCAGGCTGCTCGGCCTCCAGCCCCACGACATAGGGCCAACTGACCGACAGATCCATAGAGCGACCCGCGATGCCGGCGCAGATTTCCGCCGCAGCGGCCAGAGCCTGCCCGACGCAGGAGTTGGTGGTGAGCTGGTGGCGCACCCGCCTGACGTAGAGCTCCTGATCTGGGGTCGGCAAGACCACGGCCGAGAGCGCCACGCGGGCTGTACTGAAACGCAAGTCGCGCGCGTCTTGGGCGTCGACTCTATAGCCAAGTCCGGGGGTGTTCATGACCATGCCCGCTGGCTTGCGGAACGTACCGGCTCAAGGAGGTAGGTCTTCATATTGGCAGAACCCATAAAACTCGCATTGATTAATTCTGTAATCATATTTATTTTTGTTCAGTTGTTTGTAAAGAATTTCCGACGGAGGCTCGGCCATTGCCACCTCAAGGGCTATTACCCGCATTTTTGTCACGGATCTCTACCTTTTGCCCGCATGAATGCTCTTCCAGAGATCAAATACAGTTCATGTTGAAGATCCGGGCTTGTTGCGCTCGCCATAAGGCCAGCGCCATTGCGGGCCTCGAGTACTGGTCCGTCGCCCGGGACCTGCTTTCGCTGTTTTCATCCTTACGCCATCCACGCCATGACCCAACGCACCACCGCCCACCGCCTGCAAGTTGCTACCGAGCTGCACCGTTTCATTGAAGACCGGGTGCTGCCCGGCACCGGCATTGCGCCCGCGCAGTTCTGGCAAGGCTTTGATGCCATCGTGGCCGACCTGGCGCCCAAGAACATCGCCTTGCTCGCCGAACGCGACCGCCTGCAGGTCGAGCTCGACGGCTGGCACCGGGCGCATCCCGGCCCGATTGCCGACATGGCCGCCTACCGCGCCTTCCTGGAGAAGATCGGCTACCTGGTCAAGCAGCCCAAATCGGTCAAGATCACCACCCGCAAGGTCGATGACGAGCTGGCCACCCAGGCCGGTCCGCAGTTGGTGGTGCCCGTGCTCAACGCCAGGTATGCGCTCAACGCGGCCAACGCGCGCTGGGGCTCGCTGTATGACGCGCTGTATGGCACCGACGCAATCTCCGAGGCCAATGGCTGCGAGAAGGGTAAGGGCTACAACCCCAAGCGCGGCGCCAAGGTCATCGAGTACGGGCGCTACGTGCTCGACCGCACCTGCCCCCTGCGCAAAGGTTCACACATTGATTCCGTGCGCTACCGCATCAAGGACGGCAAGCTCAGCGTCAAACTCAAGGACGGCAGCAAGACCTCTCTGGCCAAGCCGGCGCAGCTGGTGGGCTACCAAGGCGAGGCCGCCGCGCCGAGCTCGGTGCTGCTGGTGCACAACGGCCTGCATCTGGACATCCGCATCGACCGCAGCACGCCGATTGGCGCGAGTGACGCGGCAGGTGTGTGTGACCTGGTGGTGGAAGCGGCGCTGTCGACCATCCTGGACCTGGAAGACTCGGTGGCCGTGGTCGATGCCCAGGACAAGGTGCTGGCGTACTCCAACTGGCTGGGCATCCTGCAAGGCACGCTCACCGAAGAGGTGAGCAAGGGCGGCACCACCTTCACGCGCGGCCTGAACGGAGATCGTATTTACACCGCGCCGGCCGGCAAAGGCCAAGTTCGGCTGCACGGCCGCTCGCTGATGTTCGTGCGCAATGTCGGGCACCTGATGACCAACCCGGCCATCCTCTACACCGACGCACAGGGCCAGCAGCGTGAAATTCCCGAAGGCATTTTGGACGCGGTGGTCACCACCACCATCGCCATGCATGACCTCAAGCGCACGGCCAAGGACAAGATCCGCAACTCGCGCAAGGGCTCGGTCTACATCGTCAAGCCCAAGATGCACGGCCCAGCCGAGGTGGCTTTTGCCGACGAGTTGTTCACCCGCGTCGAGGGCATGCTGGGCCTGGCGCCCAGCACCGTCAAGCTGGGCATCATGGACGAAGAGCGTCGCACCAGCATCAACCTCAAGGCTTGCATCGCCGCCGCCAAGAGCCGGGTGGCCTTCATCAACACCGGTTTCCTCGACCGCACCGGTGACGAGATGCACAGCGCCATGCTGGCCGGCCCCATGATCCGCAAGGGCGACATGAAGAGCAGCGCCTGGATCCAGGCCTACGAGCGCAACAACGTGCTGGTGGGTCTGTCCTGCGGTCTGCGCGGCAAGGCACAGATCGGCAAAGGCATGTGGGCCATGCCCGACCTGATGAAGGCCATGCTGGAACAAAAAATCGGCCACCCCAAGGCCGGCGCCAACACCGCCTGGGTGCCCAGCCCCACGGGTGCCACGCTGCACGCCATGCACTACCACCAGGTGCTGGTCAGCGACGTGCAAAAGGAGCTGGAAAAAATCGATGCCGACGCCGAGCGCGAGAGCCTGCTGCAAAACCTGCTGACCATCCCCGTGACCGCCACGCCCAACTGGAGCGAGGCCGACAAACAGCAAGAGCTCGACAACAACGCACAGGGCATCTTGGGCTATGTGGTGCGCTGGGTGGACCAGGGCGTGGGCTGCTCCAAGGTGCCCGACATCCACAACGTGGGCCTGATGGAAGACCGCGCCACGCTGCGCATCTCCAGCCAGCACATGGCCAATTGGTTGCGGCACAAAGTGGTCACGCCGGCACAGGTCAAGGCCACCTTCGAACGCATGGCCGCAGTGGTGGACCAGCAAAACGCGGGCGACGCGCTGTACAAGAACATGGCCGGCCGCTTCAACAAGAGCGCCGCCTACAAAGCCGCCTGCGACCTGGTGTTCAAGGGCATGGAGCAGCCCAGCGGCTACACCGAGCCGCTGCTGCATGCATGGCGCCTGAAGGTCAAGGCCGCCAAGGCCTGAACTGTCTTGCTCCCTCTCGCCTCAGGGCCGGGGTGAGGGCAGCGGCCCCAGCCCCTGTAAAGCGCCTGGGCTGGACCTGTGGGTACGCGCAGTCAACCAGCGAGGCGGCTTTGGCATCTGGTGCTGGGATGTGGTCAAGGGCGAGCCCGCCAAGGTGGCTGATGTATTGACCCACCAGGCTGCCCTCGCTCAGCAAACGGATCCGATCGGTGAGGTCTGCCTTTAGCAAGCCTTGCGTGCAGTGCGGCGAACCTTGTGGGTGGATGCTGACAGCTGCACGGGGCCTGCACACCTTTGCACATGGGCCGGCCAAGCGCAGCATGGCAGAACCTCGCATGAGCGCTTTCGCCATGAAAAAGACTCCCACACACCCCATGCCACTGCCGGGCGCGCCACCGCCGGATCAGCCCGACAGTCCCACCCATCAGCCGATAGACCCGGACGACGGTGCGCCGGTGGCTCCGCAGCCTGATGAAGAGGGTGACGCGCAGTGGAAGCCGCCGCGGTGACGGGCGTCAAGCCGCCACGGGAGCGCGGCTTCACGCTGATCGAGTTGTTGCTGGTGTTGGTCATCATCGCCATCGGCACCAGCCTGAGCCTGCTGGCACTGCGTGACCCAGCTCAGGCGCAGCTGCAGGGCGACGCAACCCGGCTGGCTGGCCTGCTCGAAGGCGCGCGGGCTGCCTCGCGTGCGCAAGATACGCCGCTACTCTGGCGGGTCGAGGCCGCAGGCTTTCGCTTTGAGGGTTCGGTGCCATTCCCATCCGGCGGACCTTGGCCTGATCGCTGGCTGCATGGGGACACACAGGCACAAGTGCTCGGCGGCAGCGAGCTCATCCTGGGCCCGGAGCCGGTGCTGGCCGCGCAGGCGGTTCTAATGGGCCACAAACTGGCGCCAGAGCGGCGCGTCTGGGTGGCCACCGACGGTGTGCGGCCCTTTGAGGTGCTGCCCATCCGACCCGAATTGCAGCGCTGAAGGCATGGCATGCGACGCACCGGCCTGACGCTCATTGAGGTGCTGGTGGCCTTGTTGGTGATGGCCGTGATGGCGCTGATGAGCCGGCTGGTGATCGACGGCATGCTGCGCAGCCAGGCCGTGGCGCAAGAGCGCGGCGCCAGCCTGAACAGCCTGCAGATTGCGCTGGCGCAGTGGAGCCGCGACCTGGACCGCCTGAGCACCACGCCCTATGTGAACGCGCTGCAATGGGACGGTCAGGTGCTACGGCTGCTGCGCCACTCTAGCAATGAGGATGCCCTGGTCGTGGTGGCCTGGAGCGCGCGGGGCGGGCAATGGCAGCGCTGGCAGTCGCCTCCCCTGAGCGAGCGCGGTGCGCTGCTGCGCAGCTGGGCCCTGGCCCAACGTCCCGAAATCGCAGACCCCGCTGAGCTCAGCCGAGCCAAGCTGCTGCCCATAGGCCAATGGCAATTGCAGGTTTGGGCACAGGGGCAATGGCGCGATGCGCCGATTCAAGACGATAGGCTGGTCGACCTGCCCGCAGGCCTGCGCCTGCAACTGCGAGGCCTGCAAGGCGTGGGCGGTGTGGGACTATGGCAGGTGGACTGGGCTCGGGGCGCTGCTCCATGAAGACAGCAGGTCCGGGCGCAGCCATCGTCGCGGCCATGCTGACGGTGGCCCTGGTTGCCGCGCTGGTGATGACAGGCTTTTGGTACATCTGGCGCAGCACCGAGGCCGAAGCGGGCTGGCGCCAGCAAGCACAGGCGCGCTGGCTACTGGGCGGGGTCCTGGACTGGGCGGTGGCGCTGTTGCAAGACGACGGCAGGCTGCAAGCGCAGGTCGATCACCTGGGCGAGCCCTGGGCGCAAACACGGCGCGATCTGTCGCCCGCGCAGTTGCTCGCCCAAGGCGAGGCTCCGGCCTCGGCCGAGGCGCCAGACTTCACGCTGAGCCTGCAAATTGCCGATGCGCAGGCCAAGCTGAACCTGCTCAATTTGCTGGAGGGTAGCGGCCTGTCGGCGCCCTGGAGCGAGGTGTTTGCGCGCCTGTTCGCACAGCTGAACCTGCCCGCATCCGAGCTCGATCTGATGCAGCAAGCACTGCGCAGGGCCAGTGCTGGCACTGGCGAAGGCGCCTCCGGCCAGTCCCCGCTCATGCCCCAGCGCGCCGAAGACCTGCACTGGCTGGGCCTGCTGCCAGCCACGGTGGCGGCCTTGCGCCCGCATCTGACGGTGCTGCCCGGGCGCTTGCCGGTCAACCTCAACACGGCAGACGCGGTGGTGCTGCAAGCCGTGCTCGGCGGCGGGCCGGTGGCCATGGATGCCCTGCTGGCGCGAAGAAAGGCTCAGCCTTTGGGCAGCTTGGCCGATGCCGGTCTGGGCGGGCCCGGTGGGCCAGCTGCGTCAGATCAGCTGTCGGTCAACAGCAACTTCTTTGAAGTTCAAACCTCGGTGCAGCTGGGCAGCGCCTTCCGGCTCGGTCAGCGCGCGCTGCTGCAGCGGCAAGGCCCTGTGGTGCGGATTTTGTGGCGGTATTAGCATGGGGGCATCGGCCCGGCCTGGGGACCAGCGGGTCAACCCCGCTTGACGATTTACTTCAGACCTAAATAATTGAGGCCGTAAGCAGATGAATCCTCGGCGGGTGCTTTGCCCAAGCCGGGGCTTGCTCTTGCAAGGAGTCACGTCGCATGTCCACTGCCCGTTCCAGCCCACAGCCTGACCGATTTGTGCAGGAGCGTTTGCCGGCGCCCGATCTGTGGCCCCAACTGCGCTACGACCTTCCCGAGTTACAGATCCCCGCCGAGGCCAACCTGGTCGATGCGCTGATGGCCCAGGCCGAGCAGCGCGGCTGGCTGGACCGACCGTTTCTGCGCTCAGAGCGCATCACGCTGAGCTATCACGATGCCGACGAGCGTCTGCGCCGCATTGCGCAGGTGCTGACCGAAGACTTTGGTCTGGTGCCCGGTAACCGGGTGCTGCTGCGCGGCGGCAATTCCGTCGGCATGGCGCTGGCCTGGCTGGGCGTGGTCAAGGCAGGCTTGGTGGCGGTGGCCAGCATGCCGCTGCTGCGCGCCAAGGAGTTGCGCGAGATCATCAGCAAAGCCGAGCCCACAGTGGCGCTGTGCGACGCCGCCCTGCTCGAAGAACTGCAAAGCGCCCAAAAGGGCACCGGGCTGCGCACCATCGTCCCTTTCAATCTGATGGACGCGCCCGGCTCGCTGGCGGTACTCAGCAGCACCAAGGACGGCCGCTTCGGGTCCTGTCCCTGCCGGGCCGACGACATCGCCATGATGGCCTTTACCTCCGGCACCACCGGCTCGCCCAAGGCGGCGGTGCACAGCCACCGCGACGTTCTGGCGGCCTGCCAGGCCTGGCCACGCCATGTGCTCAAAGCCACGCCCGACGACATCGTGATCGGCTCGCCGCCCTTGGCCTTCACCTTTGGGCTGGGTGGCATGCTGCTGTTTCCAATGTCGGCCGGCGCCAGCGTCTACTACCCCAGCAAGCCCTACTCGCCGCAGTCCATGCTCGAGACCATCGATGCAGTCGGGGCCACCATCACCTATACCGCGCCGACCTTCTACCGGCAGATGGCCGTGCTGGCGCGTGAGCGGCCGCCCAAGAGCCTGCGCATCAGCGTCAGCGCCGGCGAGGCCTTGCCCCAAGCCACCCGCCAGCTCTGGTTAGACGCTACCGGCATCGACATGACCGACGGTATTGGTGCGACCGAGATGTTTCACATCTTCATCTCCAGCGTCCCCGGCCAAACACGGGCTGGCGCCATTGGTCAGGTGGTGCCGGGCTACCAGGCCAAGGTGGTGGACGACGAAGGCCGTGAAGTGCCGCGCGGCACGGTGGGCAAGCTGGCGGTGATCGGGCCGACCGGCTGCCGCTACCTGGCCGACGAGCGCCAGAGCAAGTACGTCAAGAACGGCTGGAACCACCCGGGCGATGCTTTCACGCAGGACGAGGACGGCTATTTCTTCTACCAGGCGCGCGCCGACGACATGATCATCTCGGCCGGTTACAACATCGGCGGGCCCGAGGTGGAGGACGCGCTGCTCACCCATCCGGCGGTGGCCGAATGCGGCGTGATCGGTGTGCCCGATGAAGAGCGCGGCATGGCGGTCAAGGCTTTTGTGGTGCTCAAGAGCGGTCAGGTGGGTGATGCGGCCATGGCCAAGGCCTTGCAAGACCATGTGAAGGCCACGATCGCGCCCTACAAATACCCGCGCCAGGTGCAGTTCCTGACAGCCCTGCCGCGCACCGAAACCGGCAAGCTGCAGCGCTTCAAGCTCAGACAGACAGACCCGGCAAGCGGTGCCTGAGCGCAAAAACAAAAACGCCAACCGCAAGGTTGGCGTTTTTCACTGAATTGGTTGCGCGGGCAAGATTTGAACTTACGACCTTTGGGTTATGAGCCCAACGAGCTACCAGGCTGCTCCACCGCGCGTCAGAGCCTCTATTCTAATCGCAATCGAGGCGGTCTGCGAGACCAGGCGCGATTTATCGCAAAAGAATTTGTATTCAGTTGTCAGTCCGACAGGCATGGCCAGCCCCGCCTAGGCGACAGTCGCGCAGCGCATGCGCTTCCTATAATTTTTACGGGTCGCTCCTGACCTCAGCCCAACCGCAAGGTGAACCATGCCCTCTGTACGACTGATCCCCCAACTTCTTTGTGGCCTGGCCACTGCCGCCGCGCTTTTGATGAGCGCTGGCGCCCAGGCACAGACCAAATCCACCCGGCTGGTGGTCGGCTTTCCTCCGGGCGGGCCCATCGATGCGGTGGCCCGCATCATGAGCGAGCAACTGGGCCGCGAACTGGGCCAGACCGTGGTGGTCGAAAACAAGGCAGGCGCCAACGCCGGCATCGCGGCAGAATTTGTGGCCAAGTCCACCCCCGACGGCACCACCTTGCTGATCAGTACCGCCGGCGCCATGACCATCAGCCCGGCCCTCTACGACAAGCTCGCGGCCGACCCGTTTCGCGACCTGGTCCCGGTCAGCCTGGTGGTCAACACCGACGAGGTGCTGGTGACCGCGGCGAACAACCCCGCCAACACCGTGCCTGAGTTCATCGCGGCCGTGCGCGCGCGCAAAGAGGGCGCCACGCTGGCCTCTTCAGGCACAGGCAGCGTGCCGCACCTGGCCATGGAATTGCTCGCCGATGTGACCAAGGCGAATCTGCGGCATGTGCCCTACAAGGGGGTAGCGCCTGCCATCACTGACGTGATCGCCGGCCATGTGGACGGCATCTTCATCGACTTTCCGGTGGCACTGGTCCACATCCGGGCCGGCAAACTCAAGGCCCTGGGCCTGGCCGCGCCCAAGCGCCACCCGCTGCTGCCTGAGACGAGAACACTCGAGGAGATGGGAATTTCGGGCGTGGACTCCAACAACTGGTATGGCATCTTCGCGCCCAAGGGCACGTCAGCGGCCGACATTGACCGCGTCAACCAGGCGATCCGCCGTGCGCTGGAGTCCGAGGGCGTCAAGTCGCGCCTGCTGGCCGCCGGCCTGATCGGTGCGCCGGGCAGCCCTGCGTCGCTCGCCGCCTTGCAAAAGGCCGATTTCGAGAAGTGGTCGCGCGTCATCAAGACCAAGGGCATCAAGGGCGAATGAGCGCGCACCGCAGCGCCAAGGCGCAAGAGCGGGGTCATTTGCGCATAGGCGCCGGCGCCAGCTATGCCGGTGACCGGATCGAGCCGGCCGCGTTGCTCGCCGAGCATGGCGCGCTCGACTATCTGGTGTTTGAAACCCTGGCCGAGCGCACCATTGCGCTGGCCCAGGTGCAACGCCTGAAGGATCCGGCCACCGGCTACAACGAGCTGATGGAAGAGCGCCTGCGCGCGGTGCTGCCACACTGCAAAGCACAGGGCACGCGCATCGTCAGCAGCATGGGCGCTGCCAACCCGCAGGCCGCAGCGCACAAGGCGGCGCAGATCGTGCGCGAGATGAAGCTCGGCCCTTTGAAGATTGCTGCGGTGATCGGCGACAACGTGCTCGACTACTGCCGCGCCAACGCGCAGACCCTGCCCATCATGGAGTCGGGCCTGCCGCTTTCCAGCCTGCAAGGCGAGATCCTCAGTGCCAATGCTTACCTGGGCGCAGACAACATCGTCCAAGCACTGGAGCAAGGAGCCGACATGGTGCTGACCGGCCGGGTGGCCGATTGCTCGCTGTTTCTGGCGCCCATGATCCATGAGTTTGGCTGGAGCCAGTCCGACTGGAACCTGCTGGGCCAGGGGCAGGTCTGCGCCGACATGGTCGAGTGCGGCGCCAATGTCTCGGGCGGCTTCTTTGCCGACCCGGGCTACAAGGAGGTGCCCGACCTGGGCAACCTGGGCTACCCCTTTCTGGAGATGCGCCCTGACGGCCACGGCGTGGTGGCCAAGGTGGCGGGCACCGGCGGCGTGATCAACCGGGCGATCTGCACCGAGCAAATGCTCTACGAGATTCACGACCCGGCCCACTACATCACGCCGGATGTGGTGGTCGACTTCACCGAGGTGCGGCTGACCGAACTCGGGCCGGACCGGGTGGGTATCAGCGGCGGCCAGGGGCGGCCGCGGCCCGATCAGCTCAAGGTGTCGGTGGGCATCAAAGAAGGCTGGATAGGCGAAGCAGAAATCACCTACGCCGGCCTGGGCTGCCTGAACCGCGCCAGGCTGGCCGAGCAGGTGGTGCGCGAGCGCTTGCGCATAGGCGGGGTGCAGCTCGACGAGTTGAAGGTGGACTACATCGGTATGAACTCGCTGCACGGTGCGGCCTCCCTGCCCACGCCCCACGAGCCCTATGAGGTTCGCCTGCGCTTTGCCGGTCGCGCCAAGGCCAAGCGCGACGCGGCCAAGCTCGCTGGCGAGGTCGAAACCCTGGTGGGCAAAGGCCCGGCCATGTCCTCGCTGCCACGCACGGCGGTGCGCGAGGTGCTGGCGATTTATTCGGTGCTGATTCCGCGCGCCGCGGTGCAGCCGCAGCTCTTGATGCTGGAGGTGGCATGAAGCGCTTTTACCTGCGCGAAATCGCGCATGCCCGCGCCGGCGACAAAGGCGATGCCAGCAACATCGGGGTGATTGCCTATGTGCCGCAAGACTATGGCATCTTGCTCGAGCAGGTCACGGTCGAGGCGGTGCGCCGGCATTTCGGCGCGCTGGTCAAAGGCCGCATCACCCGCTATGAAATGCCGCATGTCGAGGCCCTGAACTTTGTGCTGGAAAACGCACTGGGCGGCGGCGTTACCCGCTCGCTCTCGTTGGACCCGCATGGCAAATCCTACGGCGCGCTGATCCTGACCCTGCCGGTGACAGTAGACGCGACCGTGGCCGAGCGCCTGATCGCCCAAGGCCGGCAGCCCTTGCCATGAGCGCGGTCGACGCGGATCGCATTGCCCTGAGCGTTGATGCAGCGCGCGCGCTGGCCCGTGCGGCCTTGCACGCGCTGGGCTATGACACCCATCAGACGGAGATCTTGTGCGAGCACATGCTCGATGCGGCGCTGTGCGGCTATGAATACTCGGGCCTGCCCAAGATCTTGCAGATCGCGGCCAACCCCAAACGCCAACGGCCCACCACGACCATGCGCGATATCCATGCCACGCCGGTCTCAGCCCTGATCGACGGCGGCAACCATTCGGGCATGCTGGCCATGCACCATGCCACCGATCGCGCGATCGCGATGGCGCAGGCCCACGGCTTTGCGCTAGTGGGCGTAACCAACAGCTGGATGAGCGGACGCAGCGCCTACTATGTGGAGCGCATGGCAAGAAGCGATCTGATCGGCATACACACGGTGGGTTCGGCCAGCCTGGTGGCCCCGCCCGGTGCGAGCCGACCGGCCTACGGCACCAACCCAATCGCCTTCGGCTTTCCCAAAGAGGGCGATCCGCTGGTGATCGATGTGTCGACCGCGGCCTTTCCCGGCACCGAGCTTGATTTCTACCAGCTGCTGGGCCTGCCGCTGCCGGCCGGGGTGGCGCTCGATGCGAACGGCCTGCCCACCACCGATGCGCAGGCCGCCAAGCAAGGCGCCTTGCGGCCCTTTGGCGGCCACAAGGGCTATGCGCTGGGCCTGGCTATGCAGGCACTGGGCGTGCTGGCCGGCTCAGGGCTCAATGCAGCCAAGGACTATGGCTACATGATCATCGCGATGCGACCCGACCTGCTGCTACCGCTGGCCGACTTCAAACGCGACCTGAGCGAGCAACTGGCACGCATCAAGGCGGTGCCGCGCCAAGAGGGGGTGGCCGAGATCCGGCTGCCTTCCGAGAAGTCGTTTCGTGCGCGCGAGCGCGCACTGCGCGAAGGCATAGTGATCGACCGCGGGGTGCACCAGCGCCTGCTGGCGCTCAGCGCAAGCGCCCCTCCCCAAACCCCTGAGCCCGAAACACCATGACCTCCATTGCCCGCGTCGACAGCCACGCCCATGTGTTCGATCCGGTCGGATTTCCGCTGCGCGACACAGGTGGCCATATGCCCGGCCCGGCCGAATGCGGTACCGCGCAGCAGTTTCTGACGGTGCTGGGCGCACACCAGGTCACACACGGCCTGCTGGTCAATCCACAGGCCGGCTACGCCACCGACAACCGCTGCATGCTCGACGCCATTGCCCGCTCACAAGGTCGCCTCAAGGGCGTGGCCCTGGTGGACCACGGCATCACCGATGCGCAACTGGCCAAACTCAAGAACGGCGGCGTGGTCGGCGCACGCTTTAATTTGCTGTTCGCCCATGCCACCTCCATCCGCGGGCGCGAGGGCGAGGTCTTGCTCCGGCGCTTGCACGAGCTCGGCTGGTTCGCGCAAATTTACTACCGCGACGACAGCCTGCTCGAAGCCCTGCCAGTGCTGCAAAGCTCAGGCATTGCGCTGGTGATCGACCACTGCGGCGGCTTCGACCCCGACAAGGGCTTGCAGCAAGCCGGCTTCCAGGCCTTGCTCCAACTCGGTCGCGAAGGTCGGGCGGCCGTCAAGCTCTCGGGGGCGTTTCGACTGTCAAAACAGCCCTGGCCCCACAGCGACCTGGACCCTTTCATTGCGGCCTTGCTAGAGGCCTTCACGCCCGATCGCTGCGTCTGGGGTTCGGACTGGCCTTTTGTGCGCCATCCTGCGCGCACCGACTACGGCCCACAGCAGCGCCTGCTCGAACGCTGGGTGCCCGATGAGGCCGCTCGCCGCAAGATCGAGTGGGACACGCCGAGCCGGCTGTTTGGCTTTGCGCCACTGCGCTAAAGCGCGGGCAAGCTTCAGGGCTTGGCGCTGGGCGGCGAGAACAGCTCGTCGTACTTGCGCTCATAAGCGTGGTAGTCCAGAAACTCGTAGAGCTCGCTGCGCGGCTGCATCAGATCAAGCACATTTTTCTGGGTGCCATCGCGCAAGATCGCCTGATAAACCTTGAGTGCGGCGGCAGACATCGCGCGCGCGGCTGACAGCGGGAACAAGGCCGCTGACACGCCCGCGCCTGCCAGTTCATCCAGGGTAAAGGCCGGCGTGAGCGAGAACTCGGTGATGTTGGCCAGCACCGCATGGGGCCGGGCTATGGCATCGACAAAGCGGCGGTATTGCCCAAGCTCGCTGCAGGCCTCAGCAAAGATCATGTCGGCGCCGGCCTCCACATAACGGCAGGCTCGCTCAATGGCTGCGTCTATGCCCTCGACCGCGATGGCGTCGGTGCGGGCGATGATGAAGAACTGATCGTCGGTGCGCGCATCGACCGAGGCCTTGATGCGGTCGACCATCTCGGCGGTCGAAACGGTGGCTTTGCCCGGCCGGTGGCCACAGCGCTTGAGGGCCACCTGGTCTTCGATGTGCATGGCCGCAGCGCCGTCCTTGATCAGACCTTTGACCAAGCGCGCGATGGAAAACACGCCGCCAAAGCCGGTGTCCACATCGACCAGCAGCGGCAAGCTGCTGGCGTCGGTCAGGCGCCTCACCTCGGTGAGCACATCGCTCAAATTGGTGATCGCCAGATCCGGCAGGCCATGCGAATAGGTGGCCAAGCCGCCACCAGCCAGGTACAGCGCTTTGTGGCCGACCCGCTCGGCCATCATGGCGCAGTAGGGATTGATGGCGCCGACGATGGGCAGGGGCTGATGTTCAGCCAGGGCCGATCTGAACCTTGCGCCTGCGGAGTGAGATAGCGTTGTCACCGTAAGTCATGCCTTGAGAATGGGGGATCGAACCATTCTATTGCGGGGTAGGCGCCCGCTGCTTCCTCCACACGACACCTATCGTCAAAGCTACACTGGATAAAAGACCGAGGCGAACATGGCGGCGGGCTGCACCGCCACCCATCAGGCCCGGAGGCTCACATTCAAGGAGGCAGACCATGATGCAGATCAAGATCGGCGGGCACATGTTCAAGTGGATGCTGGGTGTGCTGATGTGCGCCTTCGCGCTCCATGTCGCCGCGCAAAGCTTTCCGAACCGGCCCGTCAAGATCATCGTGCCCTTTGCCGCCGGCGGTGGGCCGGACATCGACGCGCGGCGCCTGGCGCCCCGCCTCTCAGATGCTCTGGGCGCGCCGGTGGTGGTTGAAAACCGGGTCGGCGCTGCAGGCATCCTGGCTGCCGAAGTGGTGACACAGTCGCCTGCCGACGGCTACACCGTGCTTGCCGGTTCGATCTCGCAGGTGGTGCAAAAAATCCTCAGGCCGCAGGCCAGGTTCGACCCCCTGACCAGCTTTGTCCCTGTGGGCCTGACCGCCACTTCGCCTGCGGTGCTGGTCGTTCCGGTCGACTCTCCGGTCAAGACGGTCAAGGACCTCGAAGCCCTGGTGCGCGGCAAGCCGGGCCAAATCAATTTCGGCTCGGGCGGGATCGGCACCTCTGCGCACATCGCCGGAGCCAGCTTCGTCAACCTGCTCAAGCTCAACGCGGTGCATATTCCCTACCGCGGTTCGGTTGAATTGATGCCCGCATTGATCGGCGGCCAAATCCAATTTGCCTTTCCGATTGCAGGCACCGGCGTGCCCATGGTCAAGTCCGGCAAAGCCCGCGCCTTGGCGGTCACCAGCGCCAAGCGGATCAGCTCCTTGCCCGATGTTCCGACCATGAAGGAGCTGTATGGAGAAGATTTGTTCATTCAGGAGTCGTGGTCTGGCCTGTGGGTGCCGGCAGGCACGCCTGCTGGCGATGTGCAAAAGCTCCACACCGCCTTGAAGCAAGCCCTGGGCGACCCGGAGCTGCGCGCCTATTTTGCAGGGGCGGGCTCTGAAGTCGAGGTCTCCGCCAGCCCAGAGGCCTTCGCCAGCTTCATGAAAGCGGAGACGCAAAAGTGGGCCAAGATCATTCAGCTGACCGGCGTGAAGGCGGACTGATATGGGTCTCAATGCGCTGCAGGGTGTTCGGGTGCTGGACCTGTCGCATGTGATCGCGGGCCCGACCGCTTCGCACTATCTGGCACTGGAAGGGGCCGAGGTCATCAAGATCGAAAAGACCGGCAAGGGCGACATCCTGCGCCGCTCGGGCCAGGCACTGGCGCCCGGCATCTCGGTGGGTTTCGCCGCCATCAACCTGGGCAAGAAGTCACTGGCGCTGGATCTGAAGACGCCCGAGGGCAAGGATGTGCTGCGGCAACTGATACCGACGGCCGATGTCTTCATCGAAAATTTTCGGCCAGGGGCTGTCGCCCGCTTGGGCTTTGACTACGAAGCCGTGCGCGCCCTCAATCCCAAGATCATCTACGCGTCCATATCGGGCTTTGGCCAGGAAGGCGCCTGGAGCTCGCGGGCCGCTTATGACCACGTGGTGCAATCGGCCATAGGCATGAGCATGATGCAGGGGGAAGAAGGACAAGAGCCGATGAAGGTGGGCTTTCCGGTGGTGGACACCGCCACCGGCATGATGGGGGCGCAGGCGATTTTGACGGCTCTGCTGCGGCGCTTCAGGCAGGACCAGGGGGCCTTCCTGGATGTGTCGATGGCGCAGGCGGGCTTGCAGCTGATGTGGCCCGACGCCTCTCGCGCGGCCCAGGGCGCAGGCGATGCGCCACGCATCGGCAACCGAGGTTTTTCCGGCAGTCCCGGCGCCGCGACTTTCCAATGCGCCGATGGCTGGATCTCAACGGCGGCCAACACCCTGGGCCAGTTCACCGCCCTGTGCAAGGTGCTGGATGTGTCAGACGTGCCGCAGAACCCCGAGCTGATTGATCAGGTGGCTTTGCAAAACGGCGGCTTTCTGGTGGCCAAGGATGCGGGGCGCATACACAGCTTGCTGGCAGGCGCCATCAAGACCCGCCGCGTGGAAGAGTTGGAAAAGACCTTGATGGAACACCAGGTGCCCTGTGCGAAATTGCGGCCACTCAGTGAGCTGGTCACGCGCTGCCAGTCTGAAGACCTCATGACCCTGCCGGTCCGCCGCACCCACTACCCCTTGGGCGTCATGACGGATTTTGGTTCGGGCTACAAGTCTGACCACAGCCCTGAACCTGATCTGCCCAGCGCTCCGCGCCTTGGACAACATTCCCGCGAGATCCTCGCCGGGCTCGGGATGGCTCAGGCAGCGATCGACGCGCTGATTCAATCTGGAGCCGTGGCTGACGGTGCTTGAGGGCCCGCCGACGAAAAATTGCAAATACAAGCCTGAGCGAGCAACAACACTCGCCCTGGCCTGCTGATCATGCCCGAGCCGACTTCGCAGCGCATCACCCTGACAGCCCGCCAAGCGCACGCGCTGGCCGTGCGCGCACTGCTGCGCCACGGCTACAGCGCCGACCAAGCGCAGCCGGTGGCCGAGCATGTGGTCGATGCCGCCCTGTGCGGCTATGAATATTCAGGCCTGCCCAAGATCCTCAATCTGATCGAGCATGCGCAGCTGCGCGGCGCGCACCAGCGGCTGCGCGTCCTGCACGAAACCCCGGTATCGGCCCGGCTGGATGGCGGCAACCAAAACGGCATGCTGGCCATGCACCATGTGACGGAGATGGCGCGGCTCAAGGCGAGGGAGCATGGCTTCGCCGTGGTGGGCATCCACAACATCTGGATGAGCGGGCGCAGCGCGTTTTATGTGGAGCGGCTGGCGCAGGCCGGCTTGATCGGGCTGCACACCGTAGCATCACGCCCGCAGGTAGCACCGCCCGGTGCAGCGCGGCCGGCCATAGGCACCAATCCGATCGCCCTGGGCTTTCCCACCGAGGGGGACCCCCTGCTCGTCGACATGGGCACTTCGGCCCTGATGTTCACCGACCTGATGTTCCGCCAACGGATGGGACTGTCCCTGCCCGAAGGCGTAGCGATTGATGCACAGGGCCGGCCGACCACCGATGCGGCTAGCGCCCTGCTCGGCGCGGTCCTACCCTACGGCGGGCACAAGGGCTTTGCGCTGGCCGTGGCCATGGCTGCCCTCGGCGTAGCCGCTGGCTCGGGCGAGGACCCTGACCAGGCCGGCTACCTGCTCATGGCCATTCGGCCCGACCTGCTGCAACCGCTGGCGCAATACCGGCACGAGCTGTCGCTGCTGATCGAGCGGATTCGGGCCACGCCGCGCCAACCGGGTGTGGACGCAATCCGCATTCCCTCCGAGCGCGCCTTTACCGAGCGCAGACGCAGGCAAGAGATCGGCATCGAACTCGACCAGCGGGTGGTCGATGCCTTGCTGGAGGCCGCCGGCGAGAGTGCCGCTTTTATTCGGGCTTGATGCCGCTGTCGCGGATGATCTGCGCCCACACGCCGATCTGCTCACGCACATAGGGGCCGAAACTCTCGGGCCCCATCGGCGAGATCTCAAAGCCTATGCCGCTGAGCTTGTCCTGCACATCGCGTTGAGCCAGCGCCGCCATTGCTGCCTCGGCCACCTTGCTCATGGCCTCGCGAGGCGTGCCCGCCGGTGCAAACAGCCCATTCCAGGCAGAGATGTCATAGCCCTTGAGCACCTCGGCGATCACCGGGACATCGGGCATCAAAGGGGTGCGGCGCGCCATGGTGGCGGCAATCACCCGTGCCTTGCCTGAACGCACATGCGGCATGGCGGTGGCAAAGTCGGCAATCAGCACTTGCACCTGACCGGCCACCAGATCGAGCATGGCTTGCGGGCTGGACTTGTAGGGCACCTGCAAGATATCAACGCCGGCTGAACGCTTGAAGGTCTCCATGCCCACCAAGGTGGCGCTGTTGGGCGTGGCGTAGGCGAGCTTGCCAGGGTTCTTCTTGGCATAGTCGATCAACTCTGGCACCGACTTGGCCGGCACGCTCGGGTTGACCAGGAGAACAAAGGGGAGCAGGCCGAAGCGGACCACAGGCACCAGGTCTTTGACCGGGTCATAGGGGAGGGTCTTGTAGAGGCTGGGGTTGGCCGCATTGGCACTGGCGCCGCCCATGAGAAAGGTCAGGCCATCGGGCGCGGACTTGGCCACCGCGTCGGCGGCGATGATGCCATTGGCGCCCGGCCGGTTGTCCACCACGATGCTGGCGCCAAGCTTTTCGCTCAGGCCCGGTAGCGCGATGCGCAGCACATTGTCGGTGTAGCTGCCGGCGGCGAAGGGCACCACAATGCGCACCGGCTTGGCCTGGGCCCATACAGGGCCATAGGCGGCTGCCAAGGCCGAGGCTGCCGAGCCCAAAATAAGACGGCGGCGGGAAGAGGAAAAATTCGGATTTAGGACGGGACGCGCTGAGGACATGAGAGGGGCACCTTTCACAGCCTATTGTAGGGAGCTACAGCAGCCCGGGTCCCCTCAGCCTTGAGCAGCGAGCCCCCCACCATGAAAAACGCCCGCACAAGGCGGGCGCTTGAGGGACCAAGGGCAGGCCTTATTCAGCCTTGCCGTCTGCAGCCTCGTCGCTGACTTCAGGGCGGTCAACCAGCTCGACCAGGGCCATGGGAGCGTTGTCGCCCACACGGAAACCCATCTTCAGGATGCGGGTGTAGCCGCCCGGGCGGGTCTTGTAACGCGGGCCCAGCTCAGCAAAGAGCTTGACCACCATATCGCGGTCGCGCAGACGGTCAAAGGCCAGACGCTTATTAGCCAGGGTTGGCTCTTTGGCCAGGGTGATCATGGGCTCGACCACGCGGCGCAGTTCCTTGGCCTTGGGTACCGTGGTCTTGATGGCCTCGTGCTGAATCAGCGAGTTCATCATGTTGCGCAGCATGGCCAGCCTGTGGCTGGTGGTGCGATTGAGTTTACGAAGTCCGTGTCCGTGACGCATGTGCTTGTCCTTTCCGATTTTTTAATGCGGGCAGCCGTATCAGGTACTGCCCGTGCACAGCCTGCCTTCAGGCAGGCTTGAGTGTCAGCGCTTGTCCAAGCCGGCCGGGGGCCAAGCTTCCAGGCGCATGCCCAAGGTGAGCCCGCGCGAGGCCAGCACTTCCTTGATTTCATTGAGCGACTTGCGACCCAGATTGGGGGTCTTGAGCAGCTCGTTTTCGGTGCGCTGAATCAGGTCACCGATGTAATAGATGTTCTCGGCCTTCAGGCAGTTGGCCGAGCGCACGGTCAACTCGAGCTCGTCGACCGGACGCAAGAGTATCGGGTCAAACTGCTGCGAGCTGCGCTGCACCGGCGCGTCAAAGGCAGCCAGTTCATTGCCCTCGAGCTGCGCGAACACAGCCAGCTGCTCGACCAGAATCTTGGCCGAAGAACGCACCGCATCTTCAGCGCTGACGGCGCCGTTGGTCTCGATCTCGAGCACCAGCTTGTCCAGGTCGGTGCGCTGCTCGACGCGGGCGCTCTCGACGGTATAGCTGACGCGGCGGACCGGCGAGAACGATGCATCGAGAACGATACGGCCAATCGACTTGGTCGACTCGTCGCCGAAACGGCGCATGGAACCGGGCACATAGCCGCGGCCGCTCTCAACCTTGATCTGCATGTCGATCTTGCCGCCCTGGGCCAGATTCATGATGACATGGTCGGGGTTGATGATCTCGACATCATGCGGGGTCTGGATGTCGCCGGCAGTGACCGGGCCGTCGCCTTCCTTGCGCAGGCTGAGCGTGACCTCGTCACGGTTGTGCAGCTTGAACACCACGCCCTTGAGGTTGAGCAAGATGTTGACGACATCTTCTTGCACACCGTCGATCGAGGAGTACTCGTGCAGCACGCCGGCAATGGTGACCTCGGTGGCTGCGTGGCCGACCATGGACGAGAGCAGCACGCGACGCAGCGCATTGCCCAGGGTATGGCCATAGCCACGCTCGAAAGGCTCGAGCGTGACTTTCGAGCGGTTGTGGCCCAACTGCTCGACGTTGATGGTTTTGGGTTTCAACAGATTGGTTTGCATGCAGTCTTCCTCTCAATACCCTCGGCTCGTTACACCGATAAGGCCGGGTGAAGCGCCCGGTGGGCAGAAAGCCGCCCTCCGGGAATGAAAATTTTCAGCGCGAGTACAACTCGACGATCAACGACTCATTGACGTCGGCAGCAAACTCATCACGGTCCGGGGACTTCTTGAAGGTACCCTCGGCCTTGTCGATGCTGACCTCAACCCAGCTGGGCATGCCCACTTGCTGAGCCAGTTGCAGCGCTTCAACGATGCGGTTTTGCTTCTTGGACTTTTCGCGCACAGCCACCACGTCACCGGCCTTGACCATGTACGAAGGGATGTTGACGCTTTGGCCATTGACGGTGATGGCTTTGTGCGAAACCAGCTGCCGAGCTTCGGCGCGAGTCGAGCCGAAGCCCATGCGGTAGACCACATTGTCCAGACGGCTTTCGAGCAAGGACAGCAGGTTGGCACCGGTGTTGCCCTTGCGGCGATCGGCCTCTTCAAAGTAGCGGCGGAACTGACGCTCAAGCACACCGTACATACGCTTGACCTTCTGCTTTTCGCGCAACTGCAGACCGTAGTCAGAGGTGCGGGCGCCCGATGTGCGGCCGTGCTGGCCAGGCTTGGAATCAAATTTGGCCTTGTCCCCGATGGCGCGGCGTGCGCTCTTGAGAAACAGGTCTGTGCCTTCGCGGCGGGAGAGTTTGGCCTTGGGGCCGAGATGACGTGCCACTTGAATAATCCTTCAATCAGCTGCTGCACCGCTGGGGTACAGGAGCCGTCAGGCGAAGTGCCAGACGGCGGTGGGCTTGGGTTAAAACAGAGCGGGCCGACCGCCGCTTGCACGACAGTACAGCCCGTACCGGGATGGCTCAGATGCGGCGACGCTTTTGCGGGCGGCAGCCGTTGTGCGGAACCGGGGTCACATCGGAAATCGAGTTGATCCGGATACCGAGTGCGCCGAGCGCGCGCACCGAAGACTCGCGGCCAGGGCCAGGGCCCTTGATCTCGACGTCCACGTTCTTGATGCCCTGCTCGATCGCGGCGCGACCGGCGACTTCAGAAGCCACCTGAGCGGCAAACGGGGTCGACTTGCGAGAGCCTTTGAAACCCTGACCACCCGACGATGCCCAGGACAAGGCATTGCCCTGGCGGTCGGTGATGGTGATGATGGTGTTGTTGAAGGAAGCGTGGATGTGGGCGATCCCGTCGGCCACATTCTTGCGAACCTTCTTGCGCACGCGCTGAGCGGCGTTGGAGCTAGGTGCTTTTGCCATGAGGTGCTTTCTTTATTTCTTCAGAGCGGCGGCGCCTTTGCGCGGACCCTTGCGGGTGCGGGCATTGGTTCGGGTGCGCTGACCACGCATGGGCAGGCCGCGGCGATGGCGGAAGCCACGGTAGCAGCCGATGTCCATCAAGCGCTTGATGTTCATCGTGGTTTCACGGCGCAGGTCACCCTCGATGGTGTACAGGCCGATCTGGTCACGGATCTTCTCGAGATCAGCGTCCGTCAGGTCCTTGACCTTCTTGCTGTAGGCGATGCCGCAGGCTTCGCAAATCTTGCGAGCGCGGGTGCGACCAATGCCGTAAATAGCCGTCAGGCCAATTTCGGCATGCTGATGCGGCGGAATGTTGATACCAGCGATACGAGCCATAGCGTCCTCTTCAAATTCTTCAAATCAACCCTGGCGCTGCTTATGGCGCGGGTCGGTGCAGATAACCCGCACCACACCCTTGCGGCGGATGACCTTGCAGTTGCGGCAAATTTTCTTGACCGAAGCTGAAACTCTCATTTACTTCTCCTAAACACCGACCATGCACGAAGCCATGGCCTTGAACCTTACTAGAGCCGCTCAGGGGCCGGCTTTGAAACTGGCCTTCTTGAGCAGCGACTCATACTGTTGCGACATCATGTAGTTCTGCACCTGGGCCATGAAGTCCATGGTCACCACCACGATGATCAGCAGCGAGGTGCCGCCAAAATAGAAGGGCACGTTGTACTTGAGAATCAGGAACTCGGGCAGCAAACACACGAAGGTGATGTAGATCGCGCCAGCCAGCGTCAGCCTGACCAAAATCTTGTCGATGTAACGGGCTGTCTGATCGCCAGGGCGGATGCCAGGCACAAACGCGCCGCTCTTTTTCAGGTTGTCGGCTGTCTCGCGGCTGTTGAAAACCAGAGCCGTGTAGAAAAAGCAGAAGAACACGATGGCCGTCGCATACAGCAACACGTAGATCGGCTGCCCTGGGGCCAGGGTCGAGGCCAAGTCCTTGAGCCAGACCATGCTTTCGCCCGTCGAGAACCAACCCACCACGGTGGCCGGAAGCAAGATGATGGACGAGGCAAAAATGGGCGGAATCACGCCAGCCATGTTGAGCTTGAGCGGCAGGTGCGAGGATTGCCCACCGTAGACCTTGTTGCCCACCTGACGACGGGCATAGTTGACCAAGATCTTGCGCTGACCGCGCTCTACGAACACCACGAAGTAAGTCACCAGGGCCACCAGCACCACGATCACCAGGGCCACCAAAATGCTCATGGCGCCTGTGCGCACCAGCTCCAGCAGGCCGCCCATAGCACTGGGTAGGCCAGCGGCGATGCCCGCGAAAATCAGAATCGAAATGCCGTTACCCAAACCGCGCTCAGTAATCTGCTCGCCCAGCCACATCAGGAACATGGTGCCCGCAGTCAGACTGACAACGGCCGTCATGCGAAAGCCAAAGCCAGGAGCCAGCACCAGACCGGGCGAGCTCTCCAGTGCAACCGCTATGCCCATGGACTGGAAAATGGCCAGGGCCAAGGTGCCGTAACGGGTGTACTGGGTGATCTTGCGGCGACCGCCTTCGCCCTCTTTCTTGAGCTGCTCAAACGTCGGAACGACGTAGGTCAGCAGCTGCATAATGATCGAGGCAGAGATGTAGGGCATGATGCCCAGAGCAAATACCGTGAACCGCTCCAGCGCACCACCGGAGAACATATTGAACAGGTTCAGGATGCCGCCCTGCTGGCCGAACAACTGCTGCAGCTGACCTGCATCGATTCCAGGCACAGGAATGTGCGCGCCGATGCGGTAGACCACCAGAGCCAGCAGCAAAAAGATCAGGCGCGCGCGCAGATCCCCGTACTTGCCGGTTTTCGCCAAAGTTGCTGAGCTGGTAGCCACGCTAAAGGTCTAAGGTTGTCGCTTATCTGTGGGAAATCAGGCGATCGAGCCGCCGGCGGCCTCAATGGCAGCCTTGGCACCGGCAGTCGCGCCTATGCCTTGCAGCTTGACCGCTTTGCTCAGGGTGCCGGTCTTGATGACCTTAACCGTCTTAGCCAGTTGGCCGATCAGGCCTGCGCTTTTCAGCGCCGACACATCGACTTCGGCCAGGCCGAGCTGCTCGAGCGCGCCCAGGGTCACTTCAGCATTGAACTGAAGCGACTGGGATTTGAAGCCACGCTTGGGCAGGCGACGCTGCAAGGGCATCTGACCGCCCTCGAAACCAACTTTGTGGTAGCCACCGGCGCGGGATTTTTGACCCTTGTGGCCGCGACCAGCGGTCTTGCCCAGGCCAGAGCCTATGCCACGGCCGACGCGGCGCTTGGCATGCTTGGCCCCAGAGGCCGGCTTGATGGAATTGAGTTGCATGGTAGGCCGCCTATTACAGAATCTTGACCAGGTAAGCGATCTTGTTGATCATGCCGCGCACAGCCGGCGTGTCCTCGAGCTCGCTGACGCTGTTGACACGGCGCAGGCCCAGTCCGCGCACGGTGGCGCGGTGTGACTGCTGCGTGCCGATAGGGCTGCGAACGAGCTGAACCTTGAGTTTGGGATGGGTCGTCATGGTGTGCCTCTTCAGCCGAGGATTTCTTCGACAGACTTGCCGCGCTTGGCCGCGATTTCAGCCGGCGTGGTCGATTTATTGAGGGCGTCCATGGTGGCGCGCACCATGTTGTAGGGATTGCTAGAACCGTGGCTCTTTGCCACGATATCGGTAATACCCATCACCTCAAAAATGGCGCGCATCGGGCCACCTGCAATGATGCCCGTACCCTTGGGGGCCGGCGCCATCATCACGGATGCAGCACCATGATGGCCTTCGACAGAATGGTGGATGGTGCCGCTGCGCAGCGACACCTTGACCATATTGCGACGGGCCTCTTCCATGGCTTTTTGCACCGCAGCGGGTACTTCCTTGGACTTGCCCTTGCCCATGCCGACACGGCCATCGCCGTCGCCGACCACGGTCAAGGCCGCAAAGCCCAGAATACGACCCCCTTTGACCACCTTGGTGACGCGGTTGACCGCGATCATCTTTTCCTTGAGGCCGTCCTCAGGAGCGTCGTTTTGCGATTTAGCTTGAAACTTAGCCATATTTCGTATCCTGCTTAGAACTGCAAGCCAGCTTCACGGGCTGCCTCGGCCAAGGCCTTGACACGGCCGTGATAGGCGAAACCGGAGCGATCGAAGGCGACTTTCTCGACACCTGCGGCCTTGGCCTTCTCGGCAATCCGGCGGCCTATGGTTTGGGCCGCAGCCACATTGCCACCCTTGCCGGAAGCACCCAGGCTTTGACGAACCTCGACCTCGGCGGTCGATGCGCTGGCAATCACCTGCTGGCCGTCGCCCGACACCACGCTGGCGTAGATGTGCAAGTTCGTGCGGTTCACCATCAGACGGGCCACGCCCTGCTGGGCAATGCGCACACGGGTCTGACGGGCACGGCGAAGGCGCTGCTCTTTCTTGGTCAACATGATGCAGCTCCTTACTTCTTCTTGGTTTCTTTGATGACGATCGTCTCGTCCGAATACCGGATGCCCTTGCCCTTGTAGGGCTCAGGCGGACGAACGGCGCGCACCTCGGCAGCGATCTGGCCGACGCGCTGGCGGTCAAAGCCCTTGATCAACACCTCAGTAGGGGTCGGGGTTTCGACCTTGATTCCGGCAGGCATATCCATCACCACTGGGTGGGAATAACCGACAGTCAGGTTGAGCTTGGTGCCCTGGGCCTGAGCCTTGTAGCCCACGCCAACCAGGCTAAGCTTCTTTTCGAAACCCTTGGCCACGCCGGTAACCATGTTGTTGACCAACTGGCGCATGGTGCCGCTCATGGCGTCTGCCTGGCGCGAATCGTCAGCAGCCACGAAAGTGAGCTTACCGCCCTCATTCTTGACCGTCACCAGCGCACTCTGGGCCAGCGAGAGCGCACCCAGAGCACCCTTGACGCTGATCTGATCTTCTTTGATTGCCACGTCCACGCCTTGCGGCACGACGACGGGGTTCTTGCCTACTCGAGACATCTTGATGTTCCTTTCTGTCCCGGCCTTAAGCCACGTAGCACAAGACTTCGCCGCCCACACCAGTGGCCCGGGCCTTGCGATCCGTCATGACGCCCTTGGGCGTGGTGACGATGGCGACACCCAGACCGTTCATGACCTGGGGGATGGCGCCGCTGCCCTTGTACACACGCAGGCCAGGGCGACTGACGCGCTCGATGCGCTCGATCACCGGACGACCCGCGTAGTACTTCAACGCGATTTCTAACTGCGGACGGCCGTCATCGCTCTTGACCTGGAAGCCATCGATATATCCCTCGTCCTTGAGGACTTGGGCGATGGCCACCTTGACTTTGGACGAAGGCACCAGCACCGTGGTCTTCTCAACCATCTGTGCATTGCGGATACGCGTCAGCATATCGGCGATGGGATCACTCATGCTCATAAAAGTTCTCCGGGTGCTTACCAGCTGGCCTTGGTGATACCGGGGATGTCCCCAGCAAACGCCAGCTCACGGATCTTGCCGCGGGCCAGACCGAATTGACGGAAGGTGCCACGCGGACGACCCGTGATGGCGCAGCGGTTGCGCTGACGCGTCGGGTTGGCATTGCGGGGCAACTTTTGCAGATCCAGGCGGGCGAGCGCACGCTCGTCGTCGGAACGCTTAGCGTCACCGGCGATGGCCTTGAGTTCAGCATATTTCTTGGCGAACTTAGCTGCGAGCTTGTCGCGCTTGAGTTCACGTTGCAGCAGAGCTTTTTTTGCCATGGTGCGCGCCTTCAGTTCTTGAACGGGAAACGGAAAGCGGCGAGCAGTGCCTTGCACTCATCGTCAGACTTGGCCGTTGTAGTGATGCTGATGTTCAGGCCGCGCAGAGCGTCGACCTTGTCGTATTCGATCTCAGGGAAGATGATCTGTTCCTTGACCCCGATGTTGTAGTTGCCACGACCATCGAAGGCGCGACCGGAGATACCCCGGAAGTCACGCACACGGGGCAGGGCCACAGTGACAAAGCGGTCCAGAAATTCATACATGCGCACGCCGCGCAGGGTGACCATGCAGCCAATCGGCAGACCTTCGCGGATCTTGAAGCCGGCGATGGCTTTCTTGGCCTTGGTCACCACAGGCTTTTGACCAGCAATCTTGGTCAGGTCGCCCACGGCGTTGTCCATGACTTTCTTGTCGGCAACGGCTTCACTGACACCCATGTTCAGGGTGATCTTGGTGATGCGCGGCACCTGCATGGGAGAGCTGTAACCGAACTTTTCGATCAGGGCCGGCGCGATCTTTTCGCGATAGAGAGCTTGCAAGCGAGCCATGGTCATGCACCCTTGATTTCTTCGCCGCTGGACTTGAAGACGCGAACCTTCTTGCCGTCAGCGAGCAACTTAATACCAACCCGATCTGCCTTGCCGGCAGCGGCGTTGTAGATCGCCAGGTTGGACTGATGAATGGGCATGCTTTTCTCAACGATGCCACCAGTGGTGCCCTTCATGGGGTTGGGCTTGGTGTGTTTCTTCACCAGGTTGATGCCCTCGACCACCAGGTGATCTTCACCGGAGCGCAGCGACACTTTGCCGCGCTTGCCCTTGTCCCGACCGGCGATGACGATGACTTCGTCGCCTTTGATTAACTTGTTCATGGTGGAGGTCCTTACAGAACTTCAGGCGCCAGCGAGACGATCTTCATGAAGCGCTCGGTGCGCAATTCGCGCGTGACCGGCCCGAAGATGCGGGTGCCGATGGGCTCGAGCTTGGCGTTGAGCAAGACGGCGGCATTGCCGTCGAACTTAACGAGCGAGCCATCGCCACGGCGGATGCCCTTGGCGGTGCGCACCACGACGGCGCTGTAGACCTCGCCTTTTTTCACCCGGCCCCGCGGGGCGGCTTCCTTGATGCTGACCTTGATGACATCGCCCACGCTGGCATAGCGACGCTTGGAGCCTCCAAGCACCTTGATGCACATGACGGACTTGGCACCCGTGTTGTCAGCAACATCGAGTTTCGATTGCGTTTGAATCATTTGATGGTTCCCAACTTGTCCTGGCAGGATCGCCGGCCGGCTTGACACCGTTCGGCTGGCCCTGGGCCAGTCAGTCTTGGGCCCGTCGTCCACCTGGCAAACCACTCGCCAGACTTTCGATTGGGCTTTACTTTCCGCTTTACTGATCGACCTTCACTACCTTGGGTTTCAAGAAGCGAAGCCCGCAAGTATAACTTGTCTCGGCGATGGCGTCAACAGGGCCTGTCAAGCGCCTTGGGTCAGCCCCGCCTTGAACGCCCGATCGGACCTTCCCCTGGTCGGAAATCGATCGGATGAGACGCAAACAAGCCAATCGCCAGTCAAAGCGCACCGATATGGTGCATTCCTGGAGTTGACCTGGGCTCTGCTAACCTAGGATCACACTTTCCGTCCCTTCAGGCCACCTTCCCATGATCAGCCCAACAAGCATCCCCCCATCCATCGCCTTTATCGGCGGCGGCAATATGGCCACCGCCCTGATCGGCGGCTTATGCCGTCAAGGCATGCCCGGTCAGCAAATCTGGGTGGTCGAGCCCCAGCCCGAGCAGCGCGAGCGCCTGCAAAGCCAGTGGGGCGTGCAGACACTGGGCGCCGCCGGCTCCGAGTTGAGCGGCTCAAAATTGGTGGTGTGGGCGGTCAAGCCCCAGATATTCGCCCAGGCTGCCGAGCAAGCCGGGCCGCATCTGCGCTCGGCGCTGCAGCTGAGCGTGGCCGCCGGGATAGGCACCGAGACGCTGGCGCGCTGGCTGGGCAGCGAACGCATCGTGCGGGCCATGCCCAACACGCCCGCGCTGATCGGACGCGGCATTACCGGCCTGTACGCCCGCCCGGCGGTCAGCAGCGCCGAGCGCGAGTCCATCGCAGCGGTGATCGCCCCGACCGGGCCGTCGCTGTGGCTGGAGCGCGAGGAATTGCTCGATGCGGTCACCGCGCTATCGGGCTCCGGGCCAGCCTATGTGTTTTATTTCTTAGAGGCCATGATCGAGGCTGGCATCGACATGGGCTTGGCGCCTGAGCAGTCACGCCAACTGGCCTTGGCCACCTTTGGCGGCGCCTGTGCGCTGGCGGCCGACTCGCCTGAGTCCCCAGCGGTGCTGCGCGAGCGGGTGACCTCCAAGGGCGGCACCACCTACGCCGCCCTGAGCGCCATGCAGGCGGCCGATATGAAGGCGCATTTCATGGCCGCCATCCGGGCCGCGCAGGCCCGCGCGCATGAGCTGGGGCAGGAGTTCGGCCGCCATTGAGCGGCGCCGCAGCGGCCGGATCAGACCGACAGCGCCACCCCCAGGAAAACCGTCAGCCCCAGCCAGTGGTTCATGCGAAAGGCCAGGAAGCAGGCCTGACGCTCGCGGTGGCGTATCAGCCAGCCGTGCCACAGCGCCTGAGCTGCAGCAAGACCAAGGGCGAGCCACAGCCAGACCGAGCGCTGCGGCGCATCAAGCACCCAGGCCCAGATCAGCAGATAAGCCGCATAGAAAGCCAAGATGGCCGGCACGTCCCAACGGCCCAAGGTAATGGCCGAGGTCTTCATGCCGATGCGAAGGTCGTCGTCGCGGTCGACCATGGCGTACTCGGTGTCGTAGGCCAGCACCCAAAACAAATTGCCCAGCAGCAGCCACAGCGCCTGCGGCGGTACCTGGCCCTGGACCGCCGCATAGGCCATGGGGATGCCAAAGCTAAAGGCCACACCCAGCACAGCCTGGGGCATGGCCACGAAACGTTTGGCATAGGGGTAGGCGATGGCCACCGCCAGCGCAGCGAAGGACCAGGCAATGGCCGTGGCCTGGGTGGTCAGCACCAAGGCGAAGGCAGCCAGCGCCAGCACCCCACCAAAGACCAGCGCCTGCCTGACCGACAGCGCGCCGCGCGTGACCGGCCGCTGGGCGGTGCGCTTGACATGGCGGTCAAAGTCGCGATCGGCCACATCGTTGATGCAGCAGCCAGCACTGCGCATCAAGACAGTGCCCAGCACAAACACCAGCAGCAGATGCCAGCCGGGAAACCCGCCAGCGGCCAGCCACAGGGCCGACAGCGTGGGCCACAGCAGCAGCAGCCAGCCAGCCGGCCGGTTCCAGCGGATCAGGTCCAGGTAAAGCTGCCACCGCGATGGCTGGGGTTCGATGGGCAGGTCGGACATCTTGCGCAAGCGGGTGTCTCAAGACAGCCGCGTCACCCCGGGTAACTCGCAGGCGTAGATCGAATTGCGCAGAGCGGCAATCGCCTCGTAGCGGGTAAAGCTGCGGCGCCAGGCCAGCACCACGCGGCGGCTGGGTATATGGCCCTCAAAGGGCAGGTATTTCACGTAGGACGGCCGCTCGGGCGACTCACCGCGCAGGGCGCGCCCACGCCGCACAGGCGCCGGATCGCTGGCCTGCAGACCGCCCTGCGGCACGCTCAGGCGCGGCAGCAGGGTAATGCCCATGCCGGCAGCCACCATGTGCTTGATGGTCTCGAGCGATGAGCCTTCAAAGCTCTTGCGTATGCCGTCAGCGGTGCTGGAGAAGCGGGCGAACTCCGGGCAGACCTCGAGCACATGGTCGCGAAAGCAATGGCCATTGCCCAGCAAAAGCATGGTCTCATGCTTGAGCTCCTCGGCTCGGATGGTGCTGCGCGCCGCCCAGCCATGGCTGCTGGGCACCGCCGCCACAAAGGGCTCGTCGTACAAAGGCGCAATGGCCAGATTGCTGTCGGGGATGGGCTCGGCCAGGATGGCGCAGTCGATCTCACCGGTGCGCAACTGCTCGAGCAGTTTGACGGTGAAGTTCTCCTGCAGGATCAGGGGCATCTGGGGGTGGCGCGATATCGCCTGGCGCACCAGGTCGGGCAAGAGATAGGGCCCGATGGTGTAAATCACACCGAGCGTCAGGGGGCCGGCCAGTGGGTCCTTGCCGCGCTTGGCAATTTCGCGGATGCCGTCGGCCTGCTCGAGCACGCTCTGGGCCTGTCGCACGATGTCCTCGCCCAGCGGCGTGACGGTGACCTCGCTGGCGCTGCGCTCGAAGAGCTTGACATCGAGCTCCTCCTCGAGCTTCTTGATGGCCACGCTCAAGGTCGGCTGCGAGACATGGCAGGCGTCAGCGGCCTTGCCAAAGTGCTTCTCGCGCGCCACGGCCACGATGTACTTGAGTTCGGTCAACGTCATAAGCGCAATTGTCCTTCAAGCTGGCCGGCCTGCGGTACCGCTTACAGGTTCAGGCTTTGACGAATTGCGAGCGTGCCCCCAGCCAGCGCGTCACATGCCGCTCGGCCAGCTGAGGGTGCCGCTCGAGCATGCGCGGGGCCAGTTCGCGGGCCCATTGCAGCCACTGCACATCGGTGGCCAGGTCGGCAAAGCGCAGCAGCGGCGCGCCCGACTGACGCGCGCCTAAAAACTCCCCGGGCCCGCGTATGTCCAGATCCCGGCGGGCAATTTCGAAGCCGTCCTGCGTCTCGGCCATGGCTTTGAGGCGCGAGCGGGCGGTCTCGCCCAGGCGCGGGGCATCACCCGTGCTGTACATCAGCACGCAGGCCGAAGCCGCCGCGCCGCGGCCAACCCGTCCGCGCAGTTGGTGCAGCTGCGACAGGCCGAAGCGCTCGGCATGCTCGACCACCATCAGCGAGGCATTGGGCACGTCCACACCGACCTCGATCACGGTGGTGCTGACCAGCACTACTGTCTGACCGCTGGCAAAGGCGGCCATCACCGCCTTCTTTTCGAGCGTGGGCATGCGTGAATGCAGCAGGGCCACCGCATGGCCCGGCAGGGCAGCGGCGAGCTCCTCGTGGGTCTCGGTGGCGTTGCGCAAATCCAGCGCCTCGCTCTCTTCAATCAGGGGACAGACCCAGTAGACCTGCCGGCCCTCGCCCAACTGCGCGCGAATGCGCTCGATCACCTCGTCGCGCCGGCTCTGGTTGACCACCTTGGTCACGATAGGGCTGCGCCCTGGCGGCAGCTCGTCGATGGTCGAGACATCCAGGTCAGCGTAGTAACTCATGGCCAGCGTGCGCGGAATCGGCGTGGCCGACATCATCAGCATGTGCGGCTCCAGGCTGTCGCCGTTGTCATCGCTGCTCATCTTGCTGCGCAGGGCCAGACGCTGGGCCACGCCGAAGCGGTGCTGCTCGTCAATGATGGCCAGAGCCAGCCGGGCAAACTGCACCTTGCTCTCGATCACCGCATGGGTGCCCACCACCAACTGCGCCTGGCCTGAGGCAATGGCCGCCAGCGCCGCGCGCCGCTCGGCCGCCTTCTGGCTGCCGGTCAGCCAGGCGGTGACGATGCCCAGCGGCTCCAGCCAGGTCACCAATTTGCGAAAGTGCTGCTCGGCCAGGATCTCGGTGGGCGCCATCAGCGCGCATTGCCAACCCACCTCGATGCAGCGCAGCGCGGCCAGCGCCGCCACCACCGTCTTGCCCGAACCCACATCGCCTTGCAGCAGGCGGTGCATGGGCTGCTCGCGCAGCAGGTCGGCGCCGATCTGCGCCTCCACCCGCTGCTGCGCCCCGGTCAGGCGAAAGGGCAGCGCCGCCAGCAGGCGCTCGCGCAGGCCGCTGGCCACCGCGGCAGGCTGCAGCACCGGCGAGCGCATGGCGTCGCGCGCGCGCCTGGCCTGCAACTGCGACAGCTGCTGGGCCAGCAACTCCTCGGCTTTCAGGCGCTGCCAGGCCGGATGGCTGCGGTCATCGAGCTCGGCCAGGCTGACCTGCGGGCTGGGCTGGTGCAAGAAAGTCAGCGCCTGCCGCAATGTCCAGGCCGGGCCCTGCGCCGCCGGCCAAGCGCCAGCAGGCAGGGTCTCCGACAAATCAGCCCGGCCCAAGCCTCCGAGCACCGCCTTGCGCAAATAGGCCTGGGGCAGTTGGGCGACCGTGGGGTAGACCGGGGTCAGGGCCTGCGGCAATTCGCCGCCGGCGAGCTTGAAGCTCGGATGCACCATCTCGCGACCCAAAAAGCCGCCGCGCAGCTCGCCTCGCACCCGCACAAGAGCACCTTCGCTGAGGGTTTTTTGGTGGGCAGGGTAGAAATTGAGAAAGCGCAGCACGCAGGTATCGCTGCCGTCGTCAACCTCCACCTTGAGCTGCCTGCGCGGGCGCAGGGCAACCTCGCTGCGCAGCACCCGCGCCTCGATTTGCACCGTCTCACCGTCGCGGGCGTCCGCCAAGCGGGTGATGCGGGTTTCGTCCTCGTAGCGAAAGGGCAGGTGAAGAGCCAGGTCGATATCGCGCGCCAAACCCAGCTTTTGCAGCGCTTTTTGCGCTGGAGATGTGGGCCTGTTGGACTGGCTCGCGGCTGCGGCGTTCGACATGCGCGCCGATTGTGCCTCGCCGGCTCCCTCGCCCGCATCGCAAGGCGTTTGACCAGGGCCATGGTCAAACAGTGACAGTCGACGCCACAAAGTTGACTATTGATTAATTTAATTAACAAGATTTGATACTTTTCCCCTTATCAATATTTAACCAATTGATTACCATCATCGCCGGCCGGTCAATGACTTTGACCGTCAATTGAATTTCGAACCGAGAGCAACTATGAACGCAGGTCGTCAACTTTTGCAGACCCTGGTAGCCGCCGGCTTGGTGGTCCTGACCGCTTGCAGCGGCGGGGGCGGCAGGGCGGGTTACACCATCACCGGGGTGGCTGCTTCGGGCGCCGCAATTTCACAGGGCATCCTGGACGTGCATTGCCAACAAGGCTCGGCCAGCGCCGTCACCGCGCTGGACGGCAGCTACAGCGTCACCATCGCCGGTGGCCAGGGGCCCTGCATCTTGCGCGCCAGCCAGCCAGCCACCGGACTGGTACTGCATTCGCTGGTCGAGGGCGGCGCGAGCAGCGCCAACATCACGCCGGTCACCGAGCTGATCCTGGCGCATCTGTTCGGGCGCGCTCCGGCCGAGGTGTTTGCCAATTTCGGCCCCGAGCAGATCCAGAAAATCACGGCCGAGCGGCTCGCGCTGAGCAAGGCAGTGGTGCTGGAGGCCACCAAAAGCTGGCGCCTGGCCACGCCCGAACAGGCCGAATTTGACCCCTTCCAGGCGCCTTTGAAGGCCGCCACCAGCCTGGCTGGCGGCAACAACTTTGACCAAACCCTGGACGCGCTGATGGCGTCCATCATCGCGGCCGACACCAGCCTGCCCGCACTGGCCCTGGGCCTGGCAGCGGCCACTCAGAGCAACGCGCCGGACAAGGCCAAGGCCCTGCTCGGCACCAGTCAAGATAAGCTGGACGGCTGCCCAATAGCGCGCAGCGGTCCGCTGTGGCTGCTCGATTTCAGCAACGCTTTCGACGGCCCCCGGCGCTTTCGCATCGACTATGCCCAAAGTGCCCTGGTGCAGCAAGGTCCGCAGGAGCAAGAATTGGCACGCAGCCCCATCGCGCTATCAAGCACCGAATACTGCGCATTCAGCGCCCAATTGGACGGCCAGACGACCCAATTTCGCGTCTCTGGCAGCGGCCTGATGCTTTGGAACAACCCGCGCTACGCCGGGCTGGCCGTGCCGCGCCAAAGTCTGCTGAACCTTGCTCCGCTGCAATACCAGGCCACCCAGGCTTCGCTGGCTTATCTGGTGGCCAACGTGAGCGGGCAAACGGTGACACAGGCCATTGCCAACCGCTTCGAGTGGAATGCCGGGCGCCTGAGCACCTACGGCTGCGACTTCAGCGATGCCAGCCGACCGGCTTGCGCCACCGACCTGAGCCAGTCCTTTATCCTCAGCTGCTCGCCCACCCCGGGCGTGGACGCGCGCGAGGCCCCATTGCAATGCCGGCGCAGTGACAACGCAGCGGCCGGTCAGTCCATCGGTTTTGTGTCCGGCTCGAGCGCCATCAGCATTGTGGCGGTGCAGGACTTCCCGATTGCGGCTCCTGGCCTGACCGGCGGCCAGGTGCTGGCGCGCGGCATCATGATCGTCTCGCGCGCCAGCCCTCAGGCCACGCCCGAGCCTGGGTCAGCCCGTGCCGAGCGCAGTCTATGGTTCGTCGGCCTGGATGCCAGTGGCCAGCCGGTATCGGGGTACACAGCCGCCAACACAGTGGTGTCGGCGGGCGCTGGGCAATACAGCAGCCAAGAGGCCGGTCAGAGCTGGCTCAGTCTGGTCGATCAGCCCGCTCTGGGCATGGTCTACAGCAGGCCTGCCCAGGCCAGCGGTTTCCACCTGAACGTCCCCTCGGCCGAGGGCTGGAGCTTCGCCATCGACGCCACCGGCCCCACGCCTGTGCCCCGAGCCTCGGTGCGCACCCACTTGCGACCCTGACGCCTGCCCGACCCGCTCTGGTGATTGCCGGCGGGCAGCATGACAAAATCCGCTCCCCTCACTTCCTTGGAACGGGCCCGTCCGGCCCTCAAGCACCATGGCATTGCCCCCCGACGCCAGCGCAGCCCGCGACTGGACCCTGGCCGACTTTGACTTTCAACTCCCGCCCGAACTGATCGCCCAGCACCCGCTGGCAGAGCGCTCGGCCTCGCGCCTGCTCGATGGCCGCGGCGATGCAGCGCTGGATCGGGGCATGCGCGAACTGCCCGAACTGCTGCGCGCAGGCGATCTGCTGGTCTTCAACGACACCCAGGTCATCAAGGCCCGACTCTTTGGCCACAAGCCCAGCGGCGGGCGCCTGGAATTGCTGATCGAGCGGGTGCTCGATGCGGATACTGGCCTGGTGGCGGCGCACATGAGGGTCAGCAAAAAACCGGCCGTCGGTACGCTGCTGCACATGGACGGCGGCTTCGAGGCGCGGCTGCTGGGCCGCTGGCCGCAAGACAGCGGCCCTCTTTACCGACTGGCGCTGAGCGGCGATCCCTACGCGCTGATGGCCGCGCACGGCCATGTGCCGCTGCCGCCCTACATCGCGCACGAGGACAGCGCCGACGACGAGGCGCGCTACCAGACCGTGTTTGCCGCCAAGCCGGGGGCAGTGGCTGCGCCGACCGCCGCCCTGCATTTCGACCAAGGCATGCTGGAGCAACTGGAACGGCGCGGCATCGAGCGGGCCCAAATCACCCTGCATGTGGGCGCGGGCACCTTTCAGCCGGTCAAGACCGAGCGCATCGCCGACCACCTGATGCACCATGAGCGCTTCGAGGTGCCGGCGGCCACCCAAGAGGCCATCGCCCGCCGCAAGGCCGCAGGCGGTCGGGTGCTGGCGGTGGGCACGACCACCGTGCGGGCGCTGGAGTCGGCCGCGCATTTCGGCCCCGATTGCGAGGACACCAACATCTTCATCACGCCAGGCTTTGAATTCAAGGTGGTCGACCTGCTGCTGACCAACTTTCACCTGCCCAAAAGCACGCTGATGATGCTGGTCAGCGCCTTCGCCGGCTATGAGCACATCATGGCCCTGTACCGCCACGCCATCGCCGAGCGCTACCGCTTTTTCAGCTACGGCGATGCCATGCTGCTCAGTCGCGTCCCGCGCGCATGAGCGCGTCGGCGATGGTCGCCGGATCGGTGAACCAGATCTCATGGCTGCCCTGGCACTCGACCAGCCGGAACAGACCCAGGCGCTCCGACAGCCGCGGATGCCAGGGCATGCTGTGGGGCATGGCCGCATCCTGCTGGCAGTTCAGATAGGACTTGCCGATCTGCAGCGCGGCCAAGGGTGCCTTGAGCGAAATCCCTTCGGTAAACGTCTTGTACGGGTGCGGGTTGAGGCGCTCGTACGCCGACTGGGCCAGCGCCAGATCGGCATCGTTGATGAAGGCCTCGCGCCAGATCGGAAAGGGCAGGGTCACCGCGTTGTTGTTAGCCGCCGCCACCGCATCGAACAACTGCTTGTAATGCGGCGGCACCATGTCGTTCAGGCACTCGCCCGGGTTAGGCACAAAGGCGTTGACATAGATCAGGCGGGCGATGCGCTCGGGCATGAGGTCGGCCACCCGTGAGATGACCATGCCGCCATAGCTGTGGCCGGCCAGCCGGACCTGGCTGAGATTGTGCTCCCGCAGGTAGTCACAGACCGACTGCGCAGCGTCTTCGAGCCCGATCTGGCTGCGGTCGTCGCCCGGGCGGTTGCCTTTGAGGGTGGGGCAGTGAACCGTGTGGCCTTTTTGGCGGATGTACTGCGCAGTGGGCTCGAGCAGTTCGCCGGTGTGCCAGGCACCATGGATCAGGACATAGGTATCGCTCATGATGTTCTCCAGTGGATAGAAGGTGGGCTAGCGCAGCAGAAGAAAGCGCCGTGACGCTGCGGTCTCGGCATTAAAGCCGGGGTGCAGATACCCGTCAAGCAAGGCAAGCCCCCGCCCAGGCCCGAGAAAGTCCAGAATTTGTCATCGATGCCGCCTCCATGGCCTCGCCCCGCTGGGCTATCCCGGCGCGCGTCCTCCTACACTCCCCCCATGCTCGAGTTCCAACTGCTCAACACGGACCCCACCAGCCATGCCCGCCGCGGCACGCTGACCCTCAACCACGGCGTGGTTCAAACGCCGATCTTCATGCCGGTGGGCACCTATGGCACCGTCAAGGGGGTGATGCCGCGCAGCCTGCACGAGATGGGCGCGCAGATCATCCTGGGCAACACCTTTCACCTGTGGATGCGGCCGGGCCTGGACATCATGAAAAGTTTCGGCGGTCTGCACGGCTTTGAGCAATGGAGCAAGCCCATCCTCACCGACTCAGGCGGCTTTCAGGTCTGGTCGCTGGGCGCGATGCGCAAGATCACCGAGCAGGGCGTGCACTTTGCCTCGCCGGTCAATGGCGACAAGCTCTTCATGTCCCCCGAGGTGAGCATGCAGATCCAGGCCGTCCTGAACTCGGACATCGTGATGCAGCTCGACGAGTGCACGCCCTACGAGACCGAGGGCCGGATCACCACCGAGGCGCAGGCGCGCACCAGCATGGAAATGAGCCTGCGCTGGGCCCAGCGCTCGAAGGACGAATTCGAGCGCCTGGCCAACCCCAATGCGCTGTTTGGCATCGTGCAGGGCGGCATGTTCGAGTCGCTGCGCCAGGAGTCGCTGCAGGCCCTGGTGGCCATGGATTTTCCGGGCTATGCGATCGGCGGCGTGAGTGTGGGCGAACCCAAGGACTTGATGCGCCAGATCATGGCCCATACGCCGCACCGCCTGCCCGCGCACAAGCCGCGCTACCTGATGGGGGTGGGTACGCCTGAAGACCTGGTGCAGGGCGTGGCCGACGGGGTGGACATGTTCGACTGCGTCATGCCCACCCGCAACGCACGCAACGGCACCGTCTTTACCCGCTACGGCGACCTCAAGCTGCGCAATGCCCGCCACAAGAGCGACCCGCAGCCGCTGGACCCGAGCTGTACCTGCCATGCCTGCGCAGGCACATCGGGCGTCCCCTGGAATCAGGGCGGGCGCGGCGGCTTTTCACGCGCCTATCTGCACCACCTCGACCGCTGCGGCGAGATGCTTGGCCCCATGCTCACCACCATCCACAACCTGCATTACTACCTGAACTTGATGCAGGAGATCCGACAGGCGCTGGAAGCTGGCAGCTTCGCCAGCTTCAGGCAGCAGTTTCAGAGCGAGCGCGCCAGCGGCTGCTGAAACAAGCGGGTCCGCGCTCGGGGCCCAGCCTGGGCCCTCAACAGGAACCCTCTGCCGTGAGCCCGAGCTGGGCCTGAACCTAGCCCTAAGCGGTGGGGACGCGGGCGTCGCTGACCAGCTCGCCGAAAGCCAGCACATCGGCGTCGTGCGCGGGCTCTATCCAAGGCTCGGCCAGCGCCGCGTCGTACCACTGGCGCATGGCCGGCAGCGCGAGCAGTCTTTGCACATAAGCGCTGCACGGCGGATCCAGCGGCAAGCTGTAGGTCTGCACCCGAAACGCCACCGGGCAGAAAAACGCGTCAACGGCGGTAAATGCCGCACCCGCCAAAAAAGGGCCGCCAAAGCTTTGCAGGCCGCCTCGCCACAGACCTTGCAGCCGCTGCAAATCGGCGGTCAGCGAGGCCAAGGCCTCAGGCCGCAGGCGCACCCGCACGCCGCAGCTCATGGAGCAGACATTGCGCAGCGTCGAAAAGCCAGCATGCATTTCGGCAGCGGCCGAGCGCGCCCAGGCCCGTGCGGCGGCCGACTGGGGCCAAACCGCTGCATGGCGCTCGGCCAGGTACTCAGCAATCGCCAGGCTGTCCCAGACGGTTAGCTCACCATCGACCAGACAGGGCACCTTGCCCGAAGGCGAAAAGGTGCCAAATCCGGACGGCCCGCCGCCCATGGGAAAGGGATGCAGCGACTCTTCGAAGTCCAGACCCAGGGTGCGCATCAGGACCCAGGGGCGCAGCGACCAGGAGGAGTAGTTTTTGTTGGCGATGTAGAGCTTCATGGGGGACGTGGTCAACAAAGGGACCCGACATCATCGGCCATGGCTGGCCTGGCGCCTAGGCAAGCCACAAAATTTCACCATCCGGGCCAGGGACTCAGGCCGCCACCGCGAACACGGTCAGCACACCGGTGTAGCCGTACAGGCTGTTGCCGGCGATTTCGCCGGCTGCAAAGAATCCGACCAGCGGCACATCGCCGAGCGCGCGCCGCACGATCTGAAGTTCCGCGCTGGGTCCGCCGAAATGCGGCCCGCCCCGGCCCGAGCAGCTGACGTAAATCGCCCCTGCGATGCGCTGCGAGGCGGCGACCGGGGCCAACTGCACCAGAGGCGATTCGGTGGACTCAATCTCCTCGCGGATCTCGGCACAAATACGCACCAGATCACTGCGCGCGGCGGCCGCATGGCGCTCGCAAAAACTCAGTCGCATGCCAGGCTCGGTGGCCTGCGCCACGGCCACTGCATGGCGGGCCGGATCCAGGCCGATGATGTGGCGCACCAGGGTGTCGGCGCCAAAAGGGCCGGTACGCCGCTTGCCCTCGCCGACCTCGGCCGCAGGACGCAGACCGACCAGGGTGCGCCGCACCTTGGCCAGCGCCGTCTGCGGCTCATCCAGGCTGACCTGCAAGTCCGCCAGCAGGACCTCCAGAGCAGGCTGGCCATCGAGCTCTATGACCACATGGCCGTCGCAGGCGGTGATGGTGCGCTCCGGCGCAATCGGCTGACAGCCCTGGGTCACGCGCGAGATCAGCGCCACCTCCGGGCCAAATGCCACGCCGCTGAAGCCGCCGGCAAACACGCTGCCGGCAGCGCCCTGGCCGCGCATATGGCCCCGCCCGCTCTGCGCAAACTGAACCACCTGCCCCCGGCTGGCGGCCAGGCCGCCAAACAGATAGCCACTGCGGGTGCGCTGGGCCAATTCGGCGATCAGCTCGGCCAGTTCCGGCTCGCCCGGGTCGGCATGAACCAGAGCGGTATGAGCGGCAAAACCACTGCCTGAGGCGCCAAGCGGAGCGACGCCAGAAAACACCCGGTACTGATCGGCCGGCAGCTCGCAGAGCATGACCGCCAGCGCCGGCTCGTCAAAGTACTCCACATTGTTCGATGCAATGCCCACCCCCACCGTGCCGGCCCAGTCCAGCACCTGCGGCAGCTCAGCGCTGAGGTAGTCGACGATGTCCTGTGCCTGCTCGGCGTAATGGTCAGTGATGTAGAGCAAGCCCAGATTGGGCGAGCCGGCATGGTCGGGCCGGGCCAGCAGCGCACGCAGCTGCGCCAGCACCAGAGCGGCAGCCATGCCCCACTGCGGGTGGGTGGCATGGCCAAAGGCAAACAATTTACCCACCGTACGGGCTCAACGGGACGCCGAGGACTTGCGCGAGGCGGCGGGAGCGCGTTTCGCCGATCTTTTGGCGGCTGGCTTCTTGGTTGCCGGATTGCCCACAGCAGCGGCGCCCGCCGCCCGCGCTTGTGCCGATTGGGCGTCGGCCATGGCGGTGCTGGCGATCTGCTGAAACTGCTGGGTCAGTGCGCCCCACCACTGCATGGGGTCGACCATCGCTGCGTCCGCCCCCGCAGCGGCGCCAGCCCTGGCGGCGGCTTTGCCAGACTTGGCACGGGCTTTGGCCGCCGGCGCTGCCGGCTCGGGCGTTTTTGCTGCCGGCTCAGCAGCCGCCGTGGCAGCAGGGGCTTGAGCAGGAGAAGAAGGCTTGGCGCTAAAGGCCTGGGCCATGTCCTGCATGCTCACATTCATGCCTTTGAGCGCGCTCAAGGTCATCTTTTGCACCTCCAGGGCCTGAATGGTGGCCTTGAGCGCGGTACCGTTTTGCTCCAGCCAGAACAGCACCGCCTTGAGCTCCTGGATGCGCTTGTCGAGCTCTTCCACATTCAGCGTGGGCGCCACCCAGTGGCCCAGAGGCGAGGCGGCCGTGGGCGCCGGTTGGGTCAGGCTTTGCAGAAAATCAAAGCCGGGCACCCATTTGCCGAAATCTCCGAAACCCGCTGCTTGGGCGTCACTCATGATGAATTCTCCTTGGTGGATCCTGACCGGGAACGGCCAGATGCGCCCGCCAGCACAACACGATGACACCATTGTGCAATGACCGTTGCGCGGACTGTGAAGTTTTGACTCTACTTTAGCCGCCTCTGACCCGCCCCCTTTTTTAACTTCGCAGGCGAGGAGATACTCTTATCGGCGCTGGCGCTCAATCGACGAACGCAGCCGATGAACAGGCCCACAAGACCATGGAACACAGCTTTGCCTCGGCCACGATACTGCTGTTGCTGATCACCGACCCGCTGGGCAATATCCCGATCTTCGTCAACGCGCTCAAGGCGGTACCCGCCGAGCGACGTGCGCGCGTAATCCTGCGCGAGGTATTGATTGCCTTTGGGGTGCTGCTGGCTTTCATGTTCGCCGGCCAGGCCTTCCTGCGGGCCATGAATTTGTCCGAGGTGTCCTTGCAAATCGGTGGCGCGCTGGTGCTGTTCCTGATTGCGCTGCGCATGGTCTTTCCGCCAGCACCGCAAGACAGCCCCGAGACCGAGAATGAGCCGCTGATCGTGCCCCTGGCCATCCCGGCGCTGGCCGGCCCCTCGGCGCTGGCCACGGTGCTGCTCTTGGTCAGCCAGGCGCCCGAGCGGCGGCTGGAATGGGTTGCGGCGCTGTGCGTCACGATGGCGGTGTGCGCGGTGGTGCTGCTGTCGGCCGAGCGGCTGCAGCGGGTGGTGGGCGCGCGGATGATCAACGCCTTCGAAAGGCTGATGGGCCTGATCCTGGTCAGCATCTCGGTAGAAATGCTGATCCGCGGCATCAAGACCCTGGCCCAGACCTGGCCGGCCTGATCCCGACGTCTGCACGATTTTTTTGACTGAGGCCTCAGTCGGCCTGCACCGCCGCCTCCACCGACTGGGCAAAGGCACGGAGTAAGACAGCGCCCTCTTCCTCCTTGCGATAGGCCAGGGCCAGGCCAATATTGCCCAGGGGTAGATCATGAAGCCGCTCAAAACGGACCGCGCGGACAGCCAGGTGTTGCCAAACATTGGGCACCAGTGCGACGCCCAGACCGCTTTCAACCAATGCCAGCATGGTCTGCGCCTGTGAGGCCTCCTGGACGATATGGGGCGTAAAGCCGGCGCTCGCGCAGGCATGCATCATGGACATATAGGACGCCGACCCCTCGAGCGGCGAGGGCATGATGAAGGGTTCGTCCCGCAAGTCGGCCAGTTTCAAGCGGGGCTTGCCTGCTTTCGGGTGCGAAGCCGGCAGGGCCGCAACATAGTGGTTGGTCTCTACAACGACGGTGGCCACCGTCGGATGATTGGGCGCCGGGTATCGCACCAGTCCAAGATCGATCACGCCGTCTCGCAAGCCGACCATGGCAGCATTGGTGCCCGATTCAGACAGACGCAAATCGACCCCCGGATGGCGCGCCCTGAAGTGCGCGATCGAGCGGGGCAGCAGCCGTATGGTCGACGAGGGCACGAAGCTGATGCGCAAGGTTCCAATCTGGCCGAGCGAGCCCATGCGGGCCGACAGCCTGAACTGCTCGGCATGAAACAGCGTGCGCCGCGCATGCTCGAGCACCCCCTTGCCCGCCACGGTGAGCTTGACCCCGGCCCGCGAACGCTCAAAAAGAGGGGCACCGATTTCTTCTTCGAGCTTGCGTATCGATACCGACAGAGGCGGCTGCGCCATGTGCAGACGCTCTGCCGCCAGCCTGAAATTCAGGGTCTCCGCCAGCACCAGCACCTGGCGCATCTGTTTGAGATCCATTTTCTTGATATCAGTTTCGTATCAGTTTGACAAAAAACAATATTAGACAGCATATGAGGGTGTTCCTAGGATGCAAGCTCTGGCTGAGCCAGCAAAGGGCGGTGAAGGAGCTTCTGCCCTGGACAGACAAGCCGGGTTCGATGGCCGGCCTGCGATCGCTTCTCGGCACAAACCACACCGCCCGGATCGATCACAAGCTGGCATGAGCGCTTGATCTTGTCGAGAACCCATAACAACCATCTTTGAGGGAGCTTTCACATGACACCACTGAGCCTCGTACGCCGTCCATTCCTTGCCAAACTCGCGACGGGCCTGCTCGGCTGCTCCTTGGCAGCCCTGAGCGCCCATGCCCAGACCATCGAAAAACCGGCCGGCTTTCCTGACAAGCAGGTCCGCCTGGTCGTGCCATTCCCGGCTGGATCGCCCCCCGATCTTCTGGCACGCATCATCAGCCCCTCGCTGTCCAACCGGATTGGCCAAACCGTGGTGGTCGATAACCGCTCCGGTGCCAACGGCAACATCGGCACCGAACACGTGGCCAACTCAGCGCCTGACGGCTACAGCTACATCGTTTGCGGCATCACCTGTTCAACAGCCGATGTCTTCTACAAGAACATGCGCTACGACATGCGCAAAGACCTGCTGCCGGTCGTGAACTTTGGCGTCTTCCCGCTGGTGCTGATCGTCAGCAGCAATTCGCCGTTCAAGACCGCCAAGGACTTGCTGGACTACCTGCAAAAGAACCCAGGCACCGCCTATGCCACCTACGGGCGCGGCGGCTCACCGCACATCGCGGGCGAGCAACTGAGTTCCATCGGCAAGGTCAGCCTCACCCATGTGCCCTTCGGCTCTTCGGACCCGGTGCTCGACATTGCCGCCCAGCGCGTGCCCTTCATGTTCATTCCTTCGGGAACTGCCAACGCCAAGAAAGACATCGTGCGCTCGCTGGCTGTGGCCAGCGCGCAAAGAGAAGCTCTGCTGCCCGACCTGCCGACCATGCAGGAAGTGGGCTTGAAGGGCTTTCAGATGGAAGCCTGGAACGCCCTGTGGGCGCCCAAGGGCACGCCCATCGACCGCCTGGAATACATGAACCGCCAGATCAACGCAGTTTTGAACGAGCCCGAAATCCGCAACCGCTTCAACGGCGCCGGCATGCGCATCATTGGCGGTACCCGTGCCCAGTTGTACGAGTACTACGACCAGGACAACAAGCGCTGGCATGAGGTCGCCAAGGTTCGCGGCATCGTGCCCGAGTGAGAGTGCCTGCCCCGCCGACACCACCGCGCGCCTGAATGCTGCAGTGGTGTCGGCAGCGCACTGGGTCGGCGCAGCCACTTGAGCACCGCTGCAAACCCAGGGCCCGCCCTTCTTCCCCCTTCAGGTTCATGAGCCGACACCCGCCTTCTTCGAACGAGCTGCCACTGGACGGGATCCGCATCCTGGACCTGACCAGTGTGATGCTCGGCCCCTATGCGACCCAGCAGCTGGGCGACTATGGCGCCGAAGTCATCAAAATAGAAGCTCCAGAGGGCGACACCACCCGACGCACCGGCCCCGCCATGGAGCCGGGCATGGCCGCCACCTTCATCGGCGCCAATCGCAGCAAGCGCAGCGTGGTTCTGGACCTCAAGCAGGCCAGCGCGCGCCAAGCCATGCTCGCCCTGGTTGACAGCGCCGATGTACTGATTTGCAGCATCCGCCCGCAAAAAATGGCAGCCCTGGGCTTGGCGCCTGAGCAACTGCGTGAGCGCAACCCCCGGCTGATCGTTGTAGCCATTTCCGGCTTTGGCGCCGATGGCCCCTACGCGGGCAAACCAGCGTATGACGACATCATCCAGGGCCTGTGCGGCCTGGCCTCGCTCAGCGAAATCGGCGGGGGCGCACCCAGCTATGTGCCCACCGTCGTGGCCGACAAGACCTGCGCCCTGTTTGCGGTTCAGGCGATCTTGACGGCCCTGGTGGCCAGAGGCCGCCATGGACGCGGCTGCCATGTGGAAGTGCCGATGCTCGAGGCGATGGTCAATTTCACCTTGGTCGAGCATTTCTACGGCGCCCACTTCCAACCGCCGCTGACGCCACCGGGCTATGCCCGGCTGACCACGCCCTGGCGCCGGCCCTATGCAACCACAGACGGCTACGTCTGCATCGTGCCCTACACCGACCAGCATTGGCAGCGGTTTTTCACCGAAGCACAGCGGCCCGAGCTGTTGCAGGACGAACGCTTTTGCACCATGTCGGCACGCACCGCCCACATCGATGCCTTGTACCGGGAGCTCGCCGCCTGCGTGCTCAGCCGATCGACCGCGCAGTGGCTGCAAGCCTGCGAACAGCTGGACATACCGGCCGCCCCCCTGCGGCGCCTGGCCGACCTGCAAAGCGATCCGCATTTGCAGGACACCGGGTTTTTCATCTCGCTGCAAGACCCGAAAATGGGCGCGCTGATCATGCCCGATGCGCCCCTGAAGTTCGATGGCGCCGGGGCCCGTCCGACCCTGCCGCCGCGCCTGGGGCAGCACACGGTCGAGGTGCTGCAAGCCGCCGGCGTATCGCCAGAGACCATCGCCCATCTGCTACAGACGGGCGCCGCCATTCAACACAACACCCAGGAGACCCAGCCATGAATCCGATCAGCCGTCGCACCGCCATCGCAGCCACCCTGAGCACACTCGCAGCCAGCACACGCGCGCAAAGCGATCTGCCCAGCCGCCCCATCACCCTGGTGGTCGGCTTCGCGCCCGGAGGGCCGAACGATCTGGTCGCGCGCCAGTTGGCGCTGCGCCTGTCCGACCAGCTCAAGCAACAGGTGATCGTGGAAAACCGGCCCGGCGCCAACGGCAACATCGCAGCCATGCATGTGGCGCGGGCACAGGCCGACGGCAGCACCTTGCTGTACAACAGCTCGTCGCTCGCGCTCAGCCCGGCGCTCTACCCCAAGAAGGTGGTCGAGCCGCTGGCCGAATTGACGCCGGTCACTGGCACCGCCTCGCTGCCCCTGGTCTGCGTGGTGCCCAGCGACTTTCCTGCCGAGGGCTACCGCGACTGGGTGGCCCGGGTGCGGGCCAACCCGGGCAAGTACAACTATGGCAGCCCCGGGCCCGGCAACCTGGCCCATGTGGTGCCGGCCATGATCCTCAAGGCCAACGGCCTGTCCGCCGTCCACACCCCCTACAAAGGCAGTAGCGAGGCCTTGCAGGGCATGCTCAGCGGCGCCACCCACTTCCAGTTCGACTCGGTCAACTCACCGATGACGCTGATCAAAAGCGGGCGCATCAAACCCCTGTTCGTCACCTCGGCCCAGCGCTCGCCGGCCCTGCCCAATGTGCCCACCATGGCCGAAAGCGGCGCGGCCAACTTCGACATGGCGGCTTGGCAGGGCGTGATGGCGCCAGCCGGCACACCGCAGGCGGTGGTGGCCAGACTGGCCGAAGAAATCGGCCGGGCCATGAACAACCCGGAACTCAAAGGCTCGCTGGCCAACCAGGGCGCCTACATCATTGCCAGCACCCCGCAGCGCTACGGCGCCTTCATCGCCGAGCAGTTGGCCGCCTATAAAAAGGCTGTGGACGACGCCGGCATCAAGCTCGACAGCTAGGAACAAGACCATGGATTTCAGCTTAAGCCCCGAACAACAATCGATCCGAGAGGCGGTGCTGCGCACCTGCGAAAAGTTCGACGCCGCTTACTGGTTGGAGAAGGACCGCCACGGCGGCTTCCCACTCGACTTTCACGCGGCCATCGCCGAAGCCGGCTGGCTGGGCATCTGCATGCCGCCGGAGTATGGCGGCGCCGGACTGGGCATACAGGAGGCCGCCTTGCTGGTGCAGGCCATCAGCGAATCGGGCGCCGGCCTGAGCGGCGTGTCGGCCATACACATGAACATCTTCGGCTTGAATCCAGTGGTCAAGTTCGGCACCGATGCGCAAAAGCAGCGCATGCTGCCGCCGCTGATCGCCGGCAAGGAAAAAGCCTGCTTTGCCGTGACCGAGCCCAACACCGGCTTGAACACCACCCAACTCAAGACCTTCGCCCGCAAGGAAGGCGACACCTACTATGTGACAGGCCGCAAGGTCTGGATCACCACCGCGCAGGTGACCGAGAAGATGCTGCTGCTCGCGCGCACCACCCCGCTCGACCAGGTCAAAAAACCCACCGACGGCCTGAGCCTGTTCTACACCGACCTCGACCGGCGCTATGTGGACGTGCGTGAGATTGAAAAGCTAGGCCGCAAGGCGGTCGACTCCAACGAGTTGTTCATCGAAAACCTGCCCGTCCCCGCCGCCGACCTGATCGGCAAGGAAGGCGAAGGTTTTCGCAACATCCTGCACGGCATGAACCCGGAGCGCGCCCTGGCTGCGGCCGCCGCCATTGGCCTGGGGCGGGTCGCCCTCAAGCGCGCGGCAGCCTACGCCAATGAACGCATCGTCTTCGACCGACCCATCGGCAAGAACCAGGGCGTGCAACACCCGCTGGCCAAATGCTGGATGGAACTCGAAGCGGCCAACCTGATGGTCATGAACGCAGCCTGGCGTTACGACCAAGGCATGGAATGCGGGGCCGAGTCGAATGCGGCCAAATACTTGGCGGGCGAGGCCGGCTTCAAAGCCTGCGAGCAGGCCATCTTGACCCACGGCGGTTTTGGCTACGCCAAGGAATACCACGTGGAGCGCTACTTCCGCGAGGCCATGCTGCTGCGCATTGCGCCCATCAGCATACAGCTCATCATGTGCTACATCGCCGAGAAGGTGCTGGGCCTTCCAAAATCCTACTGAGAGAAAGACCCGCCATGAAGGATCTGGGGCGCCTGAGCCGAGGCCTGTTTTATGAAGACCTGCCGGTGGGCACGCGCTGGCACAGTGCCGGCCGCACCCTCTTCGAGGCCGACCTGGCCGCCTACGTCAACCTGACCTGGTTCACCGAAGAGCTCTTTACCAACCTCGACGACCGCGGCGGCAATGCCATCGCGGGTCGGCCGGTGCCGGCCCTCATGGTGATGGCTGTCGCCGAAGGTCTGGTGCTGCCCTCCATGGAGCGCACAGGCCAGGCCTTCCTGCACACTGAGATGGATGTGAAGGGACCGATTCAGGTGGGCGACACCGTCTACGTGGACTGCGAGGTGATTGAATCGCGGCTGACATCGGCCGGCGACAAGGCCCTGGTTCGCACCCGCAACACGGTCAAGAACCAGGCCGGCAAGGTGGTGCTGATCTACCAACCGCTGCGCCTGATGAAGTGCAGGCCGGCGCCATGAATCCCACCGTCGCCTACACACGCGACGGCGCGGTGGCCCTGCTGCGCATCAATAACCCGCCGGTCAACGCCCTGTCACAAGCGGTGATTGAGGGCTTGAGCCAGGCTGTCCAGGCCTTCGCAAACGATGCCGACGCCAAGGCGCTGGTGATCACCTGTGCGGGCCGCACCTTCGTGGCCGGCGGCGACATCACCGCCTTTGATGCACCCGACTTCTCGGCGCTGCCCTACAACGCGGTGCTGGCGCGCATCGAGGCGCTGGACCGTCCGGTGGTCGCCGCCCTGCACGGAACAGCTCTCGGCGGCGGTATGGAGCTGGCGCTGGCGGCGCATTACCGCGTCGCGCACAGCCGCACACAGTTGGGCTTCCCGGAGGTCAAGCTGGGCTTGCTGCCAGGCTCGCTGGGCACCCAGCGCCTGCCGCGTTTGATCGGCACCGAGCGGGCGCTGGCCATGATTTCGGACGGCCACAGCATCAGCGCCGCGCAAGCGCTGGACTGGGGGCTGATTGATGCGGTCTCTGGCGAAGAGTCCGAGGCTGCGGGCCTGAAATATGCCCAATCGCTGCTCGATAGCCAGGCACCCGTGCGGCCAACCAGCGCGCGCAGCCTGCCCGCCGGCGATGCCAGCCAGGAGCAGCAAGCCGCTCAGCAGGCCCAGCGCAAAGGCCGCTTCTATCCGGCTCTTTCGGCCATCGTTGAAGCGGTGCGAGCTGCCAGCCAGCCCTTCGCCCAGGGCGAGGCGATTGAGGCCAGGCTGTTTGAGGCGCTGCGCGCATCGCCGCAGTCACGCGCGCTGCGCCACCTGTTTTTCGCCCAGCGGCAGGCCGGCCGCGTGCCCGGCCTTGCGCAAGACCTAGTGCTGCGATCGATCCAGCAGGTGGGCGTGCTCGGCGCCGGCACCATGGGCCGCGGCATCGCCATCAACTTCCTCAATGTCGGCCTGCCGGTGCTGCTGGTCGAGCAAAGCGCGCAGGCGCTGGAAGCGGCTGAGGCAGCCATACGCCAGATCTATCAGGCCAATGTGGCCAAAGGGCGGCTGGCCGCGACCGAGTTGGAGCAGCGCATGGGCCTGCTCAGTGGTGCACTCAGCGAGAGCGCTCTTGCCAATTGCGATCTGGTCATTGAAGCGGTGTTCGAGGACATGGCCCTCAAGAAACAGGTCTGTGCCCGCTTAGGCGCGATCTGCAAGCCCGGCGCCATCATCGCCACCAACACCTCCACGCTCGATGTCGATGCGCTGGCGATGGCCACCGGCCGGCCGCAGGATGTGGTGGGCCTGCATTTTTTCAGCCCTGCCCATGTCATGAAGCTGCTGGAGGTGGTGCGCGGCGCGCAGACCGACCCGGTGGTGCTCGCCACCGTCATGCAGCTGGCCCGCACCATCGGCAAGGTGGCGGTGGTCTCGGGCGTGTGCTATGGCTTTATCGGCAACCGCATGGCCGAGGTCTATATGCGCGAGGCCGAATTCCTGATCATGGAGGGCGCAGCGCCATCGGAGGTGGATGCGGCGGTCGAAGATCTGGGCATGGCGATGGGGCCCTGCCGCATGCTGGACCTGGCCGGCATCGACGTGGGCGCCAAGACCGTCATCGAGTACGGCAAGGCCGGCGGCTTGCCGCCTGACGCCAGTTACCGTGCATTGGTCCAAAAACTCTTTGCGCAAGGGCAGTTCGGCCAGAAGACCGGGCTGGGCTATTACCGCTACGAGGGACGCCAGGCCTTGCCCAACCCGGCGGTAGATGTGCTGGCGCAAGAGCTTGCGCAAGCCCACGGCATCGTTCGCCGCAAGGACATCAGCCGGGCAGAAATCACCGAGCGGCTCCTGTATCCGCTGATCAACGAAGGCGTGCGGATTCTGGAAGAAAGCATAGCGTACAGGCCGGGCGATATCGATGTGGTCTGGACCGCCGGCTACGGCTTTCCCGACCATGTCGGCGGGCCGATCTTCATGGCCGATGAGGTCGGCCTGCCGCAAATTGTGCAGCGCATGGCGCACTATGCACAGACCCGCGGCAATGCCTACGGCTACTGGAATGTGTCGCCTCTGCTTCAATCCCTGGCCGATCAAGGCCAGCGCCTGTCTGACTGGAAAGCCCCCGCATGAAAGAAGCCGTGATCGTCTCGACCGCGCGCACCGGCATAGGCCGCGCCTATAAGGGCTCGCTCAACCACACCCCCTCGCCCAGCCTGCTCGGCCATGTGATCGGCCACGCGGTCGAGCGCGCCCAGATCGAAGGCGGCGAGGTCGACGACGTGGTGATCGGCACCGTGCTGGCCACGGGCACCGCCGGCATGAACGTCGCCCGCAACGGCCTGCTCGCAGCAGGCCTGCCGGCTTCGGTCGCGGCCCAGACTATGGACCGGCAATGCGCATCGGGCCTGATGGCGATCGCTACCGCGGCCAAGCAGGTGATGGTCGACGGCATGCAGATCGTCGTGGCCGGCGGTCAGGAAAACATCACCGCGGTGCAAAAGCCCTATTTCGACGCGGTCACCGCCAGCCGCGATCCAGCGGTCGAGCGCATGGCCCCCAACGCCTATATGCCGATGCTGCAGACCGCCGAGTTTGTGGCCCGCAAGTACGGCATCAGCCGCCAGGCGCAGGACGCGTATGCGCTGGAATCTCAGCGCCGCACCGCGCAAGCGCAGGCCTTAGGCCGCTTTGACCAGGAAATCGTGCCGATCACCACCACCATGGCGGTGACCGACAAAGCCAGCGGCGCCATCAGCCTGCGAACCATCACCCTGGACCGCGACGAGAGCAACCGCGCCGACACCACGTTCGAAGGCCTGGCGTCTTTGAAGCCGGTGATCGACGGTGGCGTGGTGACCGCCGGCAATGCCAGCCAGTTGTCTGACGGGGCCTCGGCCTGCGTCATCATGGAAGCCGCTCTGGCGGCGCGGCGCGGCCTGACGCCTTTGGGGGTCTATCGCGGTATGGCCGTGGCCGGCTGCGCGCCAGAAGAAATGGGCATAGGCCCGATCTACGCCATCCCCAAGCTGCTCAAGCTCCATGGCCTGGGCATCGAGGACATCGGCCTGTGGGAGCTCAACGAGGCCTTTGCCTGCCAGGCCCTCTACTGCCGCGACCACCTGGGCATAGACCCCGAGCGCTACAACGTCAACGGCGGCGGCATTTCCATCGGCCATCCCTATGGCATGACCGGCGCCCGCCTGGTCGGCCACGCGCTGATCGAGGGCCGACGCCGCGGCGTGAAGTACGTGGTGGTGACCATGTGCGTGGGCGGCGGCATGGGCGCGGCGGGTCTGTTTGAAGTCGCCTGAGGGGCCAAAGCACCTACCTCTCAAGATCGGCTGAGCGCCAGGCCCACTGGCGCTCAATCTGATCGACAGCCGGGCGCGCCAGGGCATTCGGCGCGAGGCGCGACCTCAAGGCCTAGTCTGCAGCAGGCGCACGCTCCAGGGCTGTGCGCTGCCGGGCTCGACCCCCACACGCACGGCACGCACGTCGTTAGCGCCAGGCACGATGAGGCGGGATAAATTGGGAATCGGGGACCTGTTCAGACTGAAAGGTTGATCGAAGCGAAACAGGTGGCTGTCGCCATGGATGAGCAGGACGGGAATGCCGGCGGCGGCGGCCAGCGGCAGCAGGGTTTGCCCAATGCTGGTCCTGAAGCCCGAGTGTGGCGGAAAATCCTCCCACGCCGATTTGGACTCCAGCGGATCCCCGTGCATGGCGATCACCAGGGCCTGGGCCCTGCTTTGCTGGGCCTGGGCGAACGCGGCCTTGATCCACGCCACATTGGCGCGGTCGCGCTCCAGGAATTCGGTGACCGCGCCGGCATCGCGCACCTCAAAATTGTTGTTGCTGCCGACAACATGCACCGTGACGAAGAGCACCCCCTGGTGCTGCCAGCGTAAATTCTCCACAAACTTGTCATGGCCCTCCCGGGCCTGGCTGTGCACCGCCAAGCGCTCCCGGCCCAGGGACCAGCCAGCAGGGAAAAACAGGGTGCGTAAAAAAGCCAGCCTGTCCAGGGGGTCATAGGAACCATTGCTGGCGCGATGACAGTCGGTCCACTCGTTGTCTCCTGGGGTATAGATCACGGGTGCCTCAAAGAGGCCGAAATGTCCGAGCTGAGTCCTGTACTCCTGCTCATCGCAACGCGAGCCGCCGGATTTGATGTCCCCCACGTGGATGGAAAACGCCGGCCGAGCGCGGTTGATGCCTTCAATCAGGGCGCGATAAGGCGCTCCCACTTTGGCCGCATCGCCATAAGGCAGATCCCCCAGGGCCACAAATTCGAAGCTTTGCGCCCTGGCCACAGCCGCGGACAAGACCAAAGCCAAAGCGGCGACACAGCGCAAGACGGTAGGGATGAACTGGGCCGGGCGCGGCATAAGCGAGTTTCCAAGCTAAATGAATCAGATAAGCTTAGCGGCCAGCCATGACAAGCACGTGGCAAGCATGCGCGCCCCGGGGGCGCTGGCTTAGCTGCGCGGGGTCGAATGTCACGCTGCTGCAAGCACCGGGCTGACAAATGTCACGATTTTTTCATGCGATCGACATAAAGTCACCGGAATACCACTCGAACCCAGCAAGCACCGGCACTGGTGTACCTCCTCCCATTCGGTCACCCCCGTCCATGATCAGAGGCTCCGTGATTTCTCGTCGAAGCATTGCCGCGCTGCTGCTGGTCGGGCTGCTGGCAGCCTGCTCGCCGCGTCAATTTCTCCTGAACCAGGCCGCCGACGCATGGACGGCACAGGGGCAGGCCGAAGAGGAAGACATCGGACTGGCCCGCGAGGCGAGCGCCTTTTATCTCAAGGCGTCTGAGGCTTTGCTGCGGCAGACACCGGGCCACTTGCCGCTGGCCGAATCGGTGGCCTCAGGGTTGACGCAGTACGCCTATGCCTTCGTGGCCTTTGAAGCCGAGCGTCTGCAGGCCTCTGCGCCCCAGGCCGCGCACCGACTCAACCAGCGGGCGCGCCGGCTTTACCTGCGCGCCCACCGGCACGCCATGGCTGCCCTGGCCCTGTCCAACCCCGCTTTGGTGCAGGCGCTCAAGCCGGCCAAAACCGGGCCGTTGCCGCAGCTGCGCAAGGAGGAAGTGGGGCTGACCTATTGGGCGGCCGCGTCCTGGGGGGCCTACATCGCACTGTCCAAAGACGATCCAGACGCTGTGGCAGATCTGCCGCTGGCCATAGGGCTGGCCGAGCTGGCCTGGAAGACCTCGCCCCAGTTTGGTGACGGCGCCCTGGCCAGCTTGATGGGCAACTTCGAGGCCGCCCGCCCCGGAGGCTCTGCTTCGACGGCCGCAGCCTACTTCAACCAGGCCATGGCGATCAGCGCTGGTCTCAACGCGGGGCCTTATGTCGCGAAGGCCGAGGCCATCGCCTTGCCGGCCGGTGACCGGCCCGCCTTCGAGGCCTTGCTCAAGCAGGCCCTGGCTGCCAGTGAAAAGCGCACCGACCTTTCCAACCAGATCATGCGTGAGCGCGCCCAGTGGCTGCTCGACGCTGCCGACGACCTCTTTTAAACGGAATACCCCATGACCTTTAAGCATGCCGCGCGTAGGCAATGGCTGGCCCGCGCTTTGACCATCGGGGCTGCACTGGGCGCCGGCCTGACGCATGCCAACGAAAAGACCTTGCGCATCGGCTCGCTGGTGCCCAAGAACTCCCTGTATCACCGCCAACTGCTGGAAATTGCCGACAGCTGGCGCAACGCTCAAGGCGCTGGTGCCAGATACATGGTCTACCCCGACGGCAGCCAAGGTGGCGAGGCCGAGATGGTCCGACGCATGCGAATCGGCCAATTGCAGGGTGCCTTGTTGTCGGTGGTGGGCTTGCGCGAGATCGAGCCATCCATCGCTGCGCTGCAGTCCATGCCGCTGCTGTTTCGCAACTGGGAAGAAGTCGATCATGTGCGGGAAAAGATGCGCCCGGCCATGGAACAGAAATTCCTGGACAACGGCTTCGTGGTGCTCGCCTGGGGCGATGCAGGCTGGGTTCGGTTCTTCTCGAAAGAGCCTGCAGTGCGGCCCGATGACTACAAGCGCATGAAATTCTTTGCCTGGGGCTCCGAGCCCGACCAGCAGGCGATCATGAAGAGCCTGGGCTACACGCCGGTGCCGCTGGAGACGACCGACATCCTGCCGGCCATTCAGACGGGCATGATCAATGTGGTGCCATCGACACCCTACTTCGCGCTGGCCACCCAGGTCTACAACTCGGCACCGCACATGCTGAACATCAACTGGGCGCCCATCGTGGGGGCTTTGGTGGTGACCCGCAAGGCCTGGGACGCGATGTCGGCCCAGACCCGGCAGGCCGTGCGCAGCGCCAGCGAGAAAGCCGGCACGCAAATCCGCAGCCAGGCCCGGCAGGAGGTTCAGGAGGCGGTCGCCGCCATGCAAAAGCGCGGGCTGATCGTCAGCACGCCCAACGCCGAGCAGATGAAAGAGTGGAATGAGCTGGCGGAAAAGCTTTATCCACGCATTCGCGGCACGATGGTGCCCGCCCAGACTTTTGACGAGGTCATGACTCATATCAAGGCCTACCGCGCCGCGCTGCCAAAGTGATGCCCGCGCTATTTGGCCCCAGTGCCCGGCGCCTGCCGGCGTTCGACGAAGCCCTGTCCTCAGCCGCACTGCTGCTGATGGTGCTCATACCGGTCGTCGAAATCCTGATGCGGCCCTGGCTGGGCAGCGGCATCGAGAATGCGCCGGTGGTGGTGCAGCATCTGGGGCTGGTGCTGGCCATGTGGGGCGCGCTGGCGGCCGAACGGCACGGGCATCTGAGTACGCTGGCTGGTGCGCGGCAGGCGCAGGCCCCAGGGCTGGCTGGCTGGACAGCGGTGTTCGCCCACGGCATGGCGGCGCTGGTCTGCGGCATGCTCGCCATGAGCAGTTGGCTATTGGTGAGCAGCGAACGTCAGGCCGCGCAGACGCTGGCCTATGGCCTGCCCGTCTGGTGGATTCAAGCGAGCATGCCGGTGGGTTTTGCGCTCTTGGCGGTCAAACTCGGCGCGCGTTGCGTCACGGCCCCAAAGCTTCGGTACTTGGCCGGATTGGCCCTGGCTTTGTGCGGCGGCTATTTGCTGAGCTTGTTCGATGGCACGCCGGTGCTTTTGTGGCCTGGGGCTTGTCTGTTGCTGCTCGCCTTGCTGGCCGGCGCCCCAATTTTCGCGGTGCTCGGCGGACTGGCCTTGGCCCTGTTCTGGCAAGAAGGCATGCCCCTGGCTTCGATTGCGCTTTCTCACTACCAGATCACCGTCAATCCTTCATTGCCTGCTTTGCCGCTGTTCACCCTGGCCGGCCTGATATTTGCAAAGACGGGTGCAGCGCAAAGGCTGAGCCATCTGTTCGTGGCCTTGTTCGGCCAGGGCACTACCGGCACGGTGCTGGCGACCGCGCTGCTGTGCTCCTGCTTTACCGCGCTGACCGGCGGCAGCGGAGTGACCATCTTGGCACTCGGTGGTTTGCTGCTGCCACTGCTGCTGCGGTCAGGCTACCCAGAACGCCGAGGCATTAGCCTGGTCACCAGTGCCAGTGCATTGGGCGTCTTGCTGGCACCGTCGGTCCCGCTGATCATGTACGCCGTCATTGCGCGGGTGCCCATCCACACCATGTTTTTGGCAGGACTGCTGCCAGCGCTGGTGATGATTGCATTTTTAGTCGTGTTTGGCGGCTACTTGCGATCGCCACGCCCGCCCGGCCTTGCCGGCAACTTGCCCAGCCCAGCCATCAAGACCCCGGTGTGGCAGGCCGCATGGTCTGCAAAATGGGAGTTGCTCGCGCCAGTGGTGGCCATCGGCTCGCTGGTTAGCGGCCTGGCCACGCCCACCGAGAGTGCTGCGGTCACGGCCCTGTACGCCATCGCGACCCAGGCCTGGGCGCACCGCGAGTTGGGCCCTCGCCTGCTGGGTCGCTGCCTGAGCGAGTCGGCACAGATCATCGGCGGAATTTTGCTGATCCTAGGGATGGCGCTGGCCCTGACCAATTACCTCATAGACGCCGGCATTCCCGATGCAGCCATCGAGGCGGTACAAGGGGTTATTTCCGACAAATATGTCTTCATGGTGGCTTTGACGCTGTTTCTATTGCTTGCTGGGGCCTTGATGGAGATTTTTGCGGCCATTGTGGTGCTGGTGCCCCTGCTGCTTCCCGTGGCCATGAGTTACGGCGTCGACCCGGTGCACTTTGGCATCATTTTTCTTGCGGCCATGGAGATGGGCTTTCTGTGCCCACCGGCTGGCATGAACATCTACTTTTCCTCGGCCATGTTCGGCAAGCCGGTGCGCGAAGTCGCGGTGGCGGTTTTGCCCGCCTTGCTGGCCATATTCTTGGGCACCCTGGCGATCGCCATGCTGCCTTGGCTGGCCACTGGGCTGCCCAGCTTGTTCAAGCCCTGATTGAAGCAGGGGCGCTGCTGGGGCCCGGCTGACGCGCAGCGTCTGAGGCCGCAGCCAGCGGCGCAATGCGCTGGTCGATCGCGCCAAATAAGCTCTGGCCGTCCTTGCCCTTCATCTCGATGCGGATGGTGTCACCAAACTTCATGAAGCCGGTGCTGGGCTGACCGTCGAGTATGGTTTCCATGGCGCGCTTTTCCGCAATGCAGCTGTAGCCGCGCGGCCAGCTCTTGCGGCCGTCTTCTTCCACCGCCCGGTTGCTGACAGTGCCGCTGCCCACCACCGAGCCGGCGCGTACATTGCGCGTCTTGCACAGGTGGGCGATCAACTGGCCGAAGTGAAAAGTCATCTCGGGGCCGGCCTCACACAGACCGACCTTGCGCCCGTTCCAGCTCGACTGCAGCGTCAGGTGGACCCGACCGCCCTGCCAGGCATCACCGAGCTCGTCGGGCGTCACCGCCACCGGGCTGAAGGCGGTGGCCGGCTTGCTCTGCACAAAGCCAAAGCCCTTGGCCAGCTCGGCGGGGATCAGGTTGCGCAGCGACACATCATTAGCCAGCATCAGCAGACGTATGCCGTCAATCGCCTGCTCGGCATCGCTGCCCATGCTCACATCGCCGGTGATGACTGCGACTTCGGCCTCAAAATCAATGCCGAAGGCTTCGTCGGCGCAGATCACAGGCTCACATGGGCCGATGAAGTCATCGCTGCCGCCCTGGTACATCAGCGGGTCGCTGTAAAAGCTCTCCGGCACCTGGCTGCCCCGCGCCGCCCGCACCAACTCCACATGGTTGATATAGGCCGAGCCGTCGGCCCACTGATAAGCCCGCGGCAAAGGCGCCATGCAGCGCTGCGGCTCAAAAGGGAAGGCATGCCGGGCCTTGCCCAGGTTCAGCGTCTGGTAAAGGTCCTGCAATTGGGGTGACAAAAAGTTCCAATCGTCCAGAACCTGTTGCAGGGTCTGCGCGATGTCGGTCGCATAATGGGCCGTCGTGAGATCGCGCGAGACGACGATCAGTTGGCCGTCACGGGATCCGTCTTTGTAGCTTGCAAGTTTCATGGTGGACAGGCTGCCCGGCAGGTCCTGGCAGGCAGCGTCATGTTTGTGGACTCAAAGCTCAAGCTTAACCTCTCTACGCACCACACCGGTACGCCCCCCTGGCCGACGGCACTGGCGCTGACCTTGGTGGTGGTGGCGCTCCACGGCTGGCTGCTGGCGCAGGGGCCCGATTCCATGTGGCTGGGCGCGCGCGAGGCCCTGACACCCAAGGTCTCTCTGAATACGCGCAGCATTGTGGCGGAAGGTGCCCAAGCCGAGCCCGCCGCCACGGCCGCCAAGCCGGCGCCGCCCGAGCGCAAGTCCACCAGCCCAAGCACATTGACGATGCAAGAGAGCGCTGAGGCTAGCTCCGCCCCGTCTGAGGCCGAGCGGGCGCAGGCCGAGCGAGCGCAGGCCGAACAGGTGGCCGCTGCCAGCCCGTCCGAGGCGCTGGCCGAGCAGGCGCCCCAGCCTTCGGCGCCGGCCTCCAGCCCATCGCTGGCGCAGACCCCACCAGCGACTGCGCCTGCAAGCGCGGAGGCGGTCGAGCCCCCACCTACTACTGCACCTACTGCAGCACCCACCACCGCACCATCGCTGGCATCCGACCCAACAAGCCCGCCGGTCACCCCACCAGCGGCCGAGCGGCAGCTGGCACTGGCGGTGCCCGGCTCGGCCCGCCTGAACTACCAGCTCACCGGCCGGGCACGCGGCTTCGAGTATTCGGCCAGCGGCCAGCTCGACTGGCAGCACGACGGCCAGCGCTACCAGGCGCGGCTGTCCATCAGCGGCTTTTTGCTGCCCAGCCGCAGCCAGAGCAGCGTGGGCGAGATCGGGCCCGAGGGCCTGTCGCCCCGGCGCTATTCCGATCGGGCGCGGGGCGAGCAGGCGGTGCACTTCCAGCCCGAGCTCGGTCGCATCAGCTTTAGCGCCAACAGCCCGCCGGTGGCCTGGCAAGCCGGGGCCCAGGACCGCCTGAGCGTGACGCTACAGCTGGCGGCCCTGCTGGCCGGCGACCCCGGGCACTTTAAGCCCGGCGTCACGGTGAGCATGCTCACGGCCAGCAGCCGCAACGTCGAGCCCTGGGACTTCAGCGTCATCGGCAGCGAAAGCCTGAGCCTGCCCATGGGCACGCAGCCCGCGCTGCACCTCAGACGCGCGGCCAGACACCCCTATGACCAGACGATAGATCTCTGGTTTGCGCCGGCCCTGGGCTATCTACCGGTGCGCATCCTGCTCAGCCAAGGCAATGGTGATCTGGTCGACCAGCGTCTGGCCAGCATCGAGCGCCCTTGAAACACGCCCCACCGACCCACAATTGAGCCCAACCCCCGATAAGGCCACAACCCCATGACTCTGCAAATGCTCTATGACTCCGACGACTTCGTGGTGATGCACATGGTGGCCGACGCCGAGTCGCCCGCCGATGCGCAGCAGCCCGCCCTGGTTCGCCATGGCTTTGAGATCGTTGACAAGCGCCACGGCCGTGAGGTCTTCCTGGAAGGCTCCTGGGCCGAGCTTTTTCAGCAGCGCTTGCAGCACTGGCGCGATCACGCGCCCACCCAGGACGAGGTCGAGGCCACCCTGGAAGGCTATGCCCAGCTGGCGCAAACCCCGATTGGCTTGCACTGATGCAGCGAGCCGAGAGCCGCAGCACAGCCCAGCCGCGCGCTGAACTCAGGCCGGCTTCACCTCGACGCGCTGAATTTGGCATGGCGGCATGACCCCTGCCCAAAACGCCACCCGCTCAAGGACAGGCCGGCTGGCCACCAGCCTGCTCATGCTCGGCCTGGTGCTGGCCAGCTCGGTGCTGGGGGCCGCCCACGCGCAGCCCCGCGCCGCGCTCAGCACCCGGCTGAGCGCGCTAGCGCCTTCGCAGGTGCTGCTGCTGGGCGAGCAGCACGATGTCGCTGAGCACCAGGAGATCGCCAGGGAGCTGGTTCAAGCCCTGGCCGCCCAGAATCAACTGGCCGCTCTGGTGCTGGAAATGCTGCCAGCCGGCCGCAGCAGCAGCGGCTTGGCCCCGGGCAGCCAGGAGCAGACCGTGCGCCAGGCGCTGGGCTGGGACGAGCGGGGCTGGCCCTGGCAGGCTTATGGCCCGGTGGTGATGGCGGCGGTCGCAGCTGGCGTGCCGGTGTTCGGTGGCAATCTGCCCCTGGAAGCGCTGCGGGCCAGCATGGGGCGCAGCGAGCTCGATCAGCGCCTGCCCGCGCCCGCACTGGAGCAGCAAAAGCAGCTGATGCGCGAAGGCCATTGCGGGCTCTTGCCTGAAAGCCAGATCGCTCCCATGGCGCGCATACAAATCGCGCGCGACCTCAGCTTGGCGGACACGCTGCAAAGCGCGGCCGCATCAGCCAGCCCCGGCCAGCAGGTCTTGCTGCTCAGCGGCAGCGTCCATGCCGACAAGCAGTTGGGGGTGCCCAGGCACCTGAGTGCATCGCTCAAGGCGGTGAGCGTGCGCCTGCTCAGCCAGGGCAGCGATCCGGCCGGCGGCAGCTTTGACGCCCACTGGCCCACCGGCCCTGCCCCGGCGACCGACCACTGCGCGGCCCTGCGCGAGCAGTTCAAAGGACGCAGCGCCAATCCGCCAGCGCGCCCCTGAGGCGCCAGAACAGGCCGGGCAAAAGACGCTCAGGCCTGCTGCGAGATCGCGTCGGCCAGCAGATCGACCATGCGCTCGATCTGCGCCGGCTCGATGATGAAGGGCGGGCACAGCACGATGTTGTCGCCCGCCGGCCGCACCAGCAAGCCAGTCTGAAAGCAGCGCATGAACACCTCGTAGGCACGCCGGCCGGCCACCGGCCCGGGGGCCAGCTCAACGGCGGCCGCCAGCCCCAGGCTGCGTATGCCCACCACATGGGGCTGGCCGCGCAGGCGGCTGTGCATCGCATCACCGAGCAGCGGGCCCATGCGGGCGGCGCGCTCGAACAGGCCTTCTTGCTGGTACAGCTGCAAAGTGGCGATGGCGGCGGCGCAGGCCACCGGATGGCCCGAATAGGTGTAGCCATGAAACAGCTCGATCGCATGTTCGGGGCTGCCGCTGTGGGCCTGCATCATGGCCTGGTAGATGCGATCGGAGCAGATCACGCCGCCCATGGGGATGACGCCATTGGTCACGCCCTTGGCAAAGTTGATCATGTCCGGCACCACGCCAAAGTAGTCGGCGCCAAAGGCAGTGCCCAGCCGGCCAAAGCCGGTGATCACCTCGTCGAAGATCAGCAAGATGCCGTGCTTGTCGCAAATTTCGCGCAGGCGCTTGAGATAGCCCTGGGGCGGGATGTACCAGCCGGCACTGCCGGCCACCGGCTCGACGATGATGGCCGCCACATTGCTCGCATCGTGCAGCGGCAAGATGCGCTGCTCCAGCTCAAGCAGCGGGTCTTCGGCCCAGACCGGCTCGCTGCCCTGTATGTACGCATGGTTGACCGGATCGTGGATGAAGCGCATGTGATCCACATGCGGCAGCATTTGCGTGCCATAGACCTTGCGGTTGGCGGGCAGGCCGCCCACGCTCATGCCGCCGAAATTGACCCCGTGGTAGCCCTTCTCGCGGCCGATGAACACATGCCTATGCCCCTCGCCGCGGGCGCGGTGATAAGCCAGCGCCACCTTCAGCGAGGTATCGGCCGCCTCCGAGCCCGAGTTACAAAACAGCACCTTGTTCAGATCGCCTGGGGCCAGGGCGGCAATCATCTCGGCAGCCTTGAAAGCCTGGTCATTGCTCACCTGAAAAGCGGTGGCGTAGTCCAGGGTAGCGAGCTGACGGGTGATGGCCTCGTTGATGGTCTTGCGCTTGTGGCCGGCGCTCACGCACCAGAGGCTGGAGATGCCGTCGAGCACCTGCCGCCCATCATGGGTGGTGAAATGGGCGCCATCGGCAGCGACAAAAACCCGTGGGTTTTGGGCAAAGCTGCGGTTGGGCGTGAAGGGGAGCCACTGGTGCTCCATATTGAACTCAGGGTAGGCCATGGGTTTTCCTGCGGAGCCAGGGCGGCCCCGTGGGGATTTTCGCACCGGCCTTGCAGCATGGGCCGCCAGGCTGACCGCCGTGCGCGCATTTGAGACAATCGCGCACTATGAGCTCCACCTATATCCTCACCCTGTCCTGCCTGGACCGTCCTGGCATCGTCCACGCTGTCTCCGGCTTTCTGTTCGAGCGCGGCGGCAATATCCTGGATGCGGCGCAATATGCCGACGACAAGGACGAGGACGCCACCGGCCTGTTTTTCATGCGGGTGGGTTTTGGCTGCGCGCTGCCGGCCGAGCAACTCAAGGCCGAGCTGGCTGATTTGGCCAAGGGCTTTGGCATGAGCTTTCAGCTCAAGCCCACCGGCGAGGCGGTCAAGACGGTGATCATGGTCAGCAAGGAAGGTCACTGCCTCAACGACCTGCTGTTTCGCTGGAAAAGCGGCCTGCTCAAGCTCGATGTGCGCGCCATCATCTCCAACCACCGCGAGTTCTACCAACTGGCGGCCAGCTACAACGTGCCGTTTCACCATATCCCGGTGACGGCGGCCACCAAGGCCGATGCCGAGGCCCGGCAGTACGAGATCATTCAAAGCGAGGGCGCCGAATTGGTGGTGCTGGCGCGCTATATGCAAATCCTCAGCGACGAACTGTGCCGCAAGCTCTCGGGCCGGGCGATCAACATCCACCACAGCTTTTTGCCCAGCTTCAAAGGCGCGCGGCCTTACCACCAGGCCCATGCGCGCGGCGTCAAATTGATCGGCGCGACCGCCCACTATGTGACCTCCGACCTCGACGAAGGCCCGATCATTGAGCAAGACGTGGCCCGGGTCGAGCACAGCAAGACGGTCGAAGACCTGACCGCCCTGGGCCGCGATACCGAAAGCCTGGTGCTGGCGCGTGCGGTCAAGTGGCACAGCGAGCACCGCGTGCTGCTCAACGGCCACAAAACGGTGATCTTCAAGTAAGCCGCCGGCCATGAGCCAGGCCGCTGCCAAGCGCATCCCGCCCATTCAGTGCCTGCTGACTTTCGAGGCGCTGGCGCGCCTGCGCAGCGTCACCCTGGCGGCCGACGAGCTCTTCGTCACGCCGAGTGCGGTCAGCCACCGGGTCAAGCAGCTCGAGCAGATCCTGGGCACCAAGCTGTTTGGCCGGGCCGACTTCTCGCTGACCACCGAGGGCATTGAATACCTGGCCCATGTGCGCGACGGTCTGGCCACGCTGCAAAAATTTCCGGGCATTGCCGGCCAAAGCTCAGCGCCGGGCAAGCGCCGGCTGCGGGTGGCGGTCACGCCCACCTTTGCACGGGCCATCCTGATTCCGCGCCTCAAGCAATTTACCGACGCCTACCCCGAGATCGAGCTGGCTCTGCAGGTCTCGATTCCGCTGCTCGACGTGGTGGCCGAAGACGCCGACCTGATGATCCGCTTTGGCAGCGGCCGCTATGCCGATGTCGAGCATGTCTGCCTGGTCAAGGACGAGGTCACGCCGCTGGCCTCGCCCGCCTTTGTGCGCGAGCACGGCCCCTTTGAGCTTGCGCAAGACCTCGAAGGCCAGGCCCTGCTGCGCTCGCCCCTGGAGCCCTGGCGCACCTGGTTTGCCGCCCAGCATCTGGACTGGCCCGAGCCGACCGAAGGCTCACAATTTAACGACGTCGGCCTGATGTGTGACGCCGCCGCGGCCAGCATGGGCATCGCCCTGGTCAGGCTCAAGCTCGGCGCGCCCTGGCTGGACAACGGGTCGCTGGTGCGCCTGTTCGCCCAAGCGGTCCCCAGCCCGCATGCACACTACCTGTGCTGGCGCACCGGCGCCATGGACCGCTGGGAGTGCCAGGCTTTCGCGCAGTGGCTCAGGCAGGCGGCTTGAGGGGCGTTCACGGGGAGATGTAAATTTCCTCACGCGGCGGCCCGGACTGTCCGCTACAGTGGCTGCTGCTGGAGATTGCCCATGAACGCCCCCCTAAGTCCTGCCCAAACTTCGTCGATGGAGCGCGCCGCCCGCCAAGCCCAGGTGGTCGCGGCTCTGCAGCGGGTGCTGCCTGCGCATGCCCTGCTGTGGCACAGCGAGGACACCACGCCCTATGAATGCGACGGCCTGACCGCCTACCGCGAGCGGCCGCTGGTGGTGGCGCTGCCTGAAACACAAGAGCAGGTGCAAGCCGTCCTCAAGGCCTGCCACGCGCTGGCGGTGCCCGTGGTGGCGCGCGGGGCGGGCACCGGCCTGTCGGGCGGGGCCATGCCCAACCGCCTGGGGGTGACGCTGTCGCTGGCCAAGTTCAACCAGATCCTGAACATAGACCCGCTGGCGCGCACCGCCACCGTGCAGTGCGGCGTGCGCAACCTGGCCATTTCCGAAGCGGCTGCGCCCTACGGCCTGTATTACGCGCCTGATCCCTCCAGCCAGATCGCCTGCACCATAGGCGGCAATGTGGCCGAAAACTCAGGCGGGGTGCACTGCCTCAAATACGGACTGACGGTGCACAACGTGCTACAGGTCAAGGGCTACACCATCGAAGGCGAGCCGATTGAGTTGGGCAGCACCGCGCTCGATGCGCCCGGCTACGACCTGCTCAGCGTGGTCATCGGCAGCGAAGGCATGCTGGCCATCACCACCGAGGTGACAGTCAAGCTGGTGCCCAAGCCGCAACTGGCGCGTTGCATCATGGCCAGCTTTGACGACCTGCGCAAGGCCGGCGAGGCAGTGGCGGCGGTGATTGCCGCCGGCATCATCCCGGCCGGGCTTGAGATGATGGACGGGCCGATGACGGTCGCGGTGGAAGACTTCGTGCACGCCGGCTACGACCTGAGCGCGGCCGCCATCTTGCTGTGCGAGAGCGACGGCACGCCCGAAGAGGTGGAAGAGGAAATCGGCCGCATGAGCGCGGTACTGACCGCAGCCGGCGCCACCGCGATCACGGTCAGCCGCGACGAGGCCCAGCGCCTGAAGTTCTGGAGCGGACGCAAGAACGCCTTCCCCGCATCGGGCCGCATCAGCCCAGACTACATGTGCATGGACTCGACCATTCCGCGCAAGCGCCTGGCCGACATCCTGCAAGCCATCAGCGAGATGGAAGTCAAGTACGGCCTGAAATGCCTCAATGTCTTTCATGCGGGCGATGGCAACCTGCATCCGCTGATCCTTTTCGATGCCAACGACGCAGACCAACTGCGCCGCTGCGAGCTGTTTGGTGCCGACATCCTGGAAACCAGCGTGGCCATGGGTGGCACCGTCACCGGCGAACATGGCGTGGGCATCGAGAAGGTCAACAGCATGTGCGTGCAATTCTCAGCCGATGAAAACGAGCAGATGTTCGCCCTCAAGCGCGCCTTCGACCCGCAAGGCCTGCTCAACCCCGGCAAGGTCATTCCCACGCTCAACCGCTGCGCCGAATACGGCAAGATGCTGGTGCGCGCAGGCCAGATCAAGCACCCGGACCTGCCGCGGTTTTAAGAGGGGCCAGCAGGCAAGGGGCTGCCCCATCGCGCCGAGGCGGCGCTCCCACAAAGCTCCAGCGAATCCCGTTGGAGGGGGTGTGGGAGCTGCGCCCTCGCAGCGATGCGGCGATGATTCAGCCAGCAGGCCTCGTTCATAGGCCCTATCG
>Ga0164292_10000061_pt1 | contig 67450 bp, 59 predicted proteins | sample GEODES117metaG_FD_111486 | JGI IMG/M metagenome (GOLD analysis project Ga0164292, IMG submission 111486) | Eutrophic lake water microbial communities from Lake Mendota, Wisconsin, USA - GEODES117 metaG | ecosystem: Environmental > Aquatic > Freshwater > Lake | place: USA: Lake Mendota... | reverse complement strand
CCTTTTTGCGGACGGTCAGCACGCCATACGGGTTGAATTTGATATCGTTTAAACGGAAACTCAATTTCATTTTGGTGTTGCACAACATAACGGGCAAAAGGAACGGTTAGGTCGTAACGAAGGGCTTTTTCAGAAATTTTACCGGAAAGTTTTTTATAATCGATAACATTCAATTCATCGGAACCAACTTTATCTAAATAATCTCCCGAATTCAAAATCTTAAAAATCAATCGATCGCCTTCTTCCCCATATTTTCCCATCAACGTTTCTGAATTTTCAAACGAAGGTGTTTCAATTGGCTGAAAACCAAACACCTCAAAATGATGCTTCATAATAGAACTGATGTAGTTTCGTTTTGCGACCTCCGCCGGTGAAAAATCTCTGGTTCCTTTAGGAATACTCGGTTTTTGTGCCATTATTGTTTTTTAATATAATTTTGAAAATGGTTTTACAATTGATTTTTGATAGTGTCATTGCCTTTTGTCATTGTAATTGATTTTTGCCACTGTCATTTCCTTGTGCAAATATCTTACTTTTTAAAGAAAATAAAGAAACCTTGTAACAATTATTGTAATTTCGTGTCAAATTAAGCATATGGCTCGATTAGTTAAAGAAAATATCAAAATTGCACTGGGTTCTATTAAAACACAGTTGCTTCGTACTATCCTGACGATTGTAATTATTGCAATAGGAATTACTGCTCTGGTAAGTATTTTAACGGTAGTATCAGCTCTTGAAAATACCCTGTCAACCAATTTTGCATCGATGGGAGCCAATACCTTTACCATAAGACAATATGAACTGGAAGTTCGTGTGGGAAATGGTAGCAGGCAAGAACGCGAAATCATCAACCCGATTATTTCCTATCCGGAAGCAAAAGGATTTCAAGAAAAATATAATTATCCTTTCACCCATGCCTCTTTGTCATTTACCGCTACTGCTGCTGCCGAAGTAAAATTTGAAAATAAAAAAACTGACCCTGAAATTACAGTACTAGGTGTTGATGATTACTTTTTAACCAATTCAGGATTGGAATTAGCCGATGGTAGAAACTTTACCGGTTTCGATATTGAAAATAACAATTTTGTTTGTGTAGTGGGCTCCGATTTTGAAAATGGCCTTTTAAAAGATGTGAATCCTATTGATAAAATCATTTCTATTCGCGGGGCCAAATTTAAAGTCATTGGAATACTTAAAGAAAAAGGTTCAACCTTTGGTAATAGTCAGGATTTAAGGGTAATGATTCCAATTCAGGTAGCTCGTTCACTATTTACACAACCCAATATTAATTATAACCTTAGTGTTTTAGTAGACAAAAAAGAGTTATTGGATGCTGCCATAGACAACGCAATCATTACGATGCGAAAAGTTCGAAAACAAAATCCGGTTCAGGATAATAATTTTGGAATTGTTCGAAGTGACGAATTAATCAATCAAATTCTATCGTTAACTTCTGTTTTAGGAATTTCGGCGTGGATAATTGGGGTAATTACCATATTTGGTTCCTCTATTGCTTTAATGAATATTATGTTGGTTTCCGTGACAGAACGAACCAGAGAAATTGGTGTACGAAAAGCGTTGGGAGCTAAAAAAAGTACGATTGCTTTTCAGTTTTTTACCGAAACAATTGTAATTGGCCAATTAGGTGGGATTCTTGGTATTATTTTAGGTATTTCAATTGGCTCAGCTTTTGCAGCCTTACTCGAATTTGATTTTATTATTCCATGGATGGCAATCATTGCCGCGGTGATTACCAGCTTTTTAGTTGCAGTTGTTTCCGGTTTATATCCGGCTATAAAAGCGGCAAAACTAGACCCGATTGAAGCATTACGCTACGAATAATAATTTTTCCTTTTTCTAAAAACTTTTTACCGCTCTGAGCATTCGGTCATTTCCATAAACATCCTGTCGAAGTTCTATTTCTGTAAAACCATAAGAAGCTATTAATGCAATCATTTCAGTCCCTAAATACTGATTAATTTCAAAAAACAATTGTCCGTTAGGCTGTAAATATTCTTGAGCCAACTGAGCGATTTTTCGATAAAACAACAAAGCATCATTATCTGCAACAAATAAAGCCAAGTGGGGTTCAAATTTTAAAACGTTGGTATTTATTTCCTTTTTTTCAAGCTCCCGAACATAAGGCGGATTCGAAACAATTACGTCAAATTGCTGCTCCAACATTGTGGTTGCTAAAATATCATTTTGAAGAAAAGTTACATCAACTTGATTCATTGAAGCGTTTTTAGTGGCAACTTCTAAAGCTTTCTCCGAAACATCCAAGGCAAAAACAGTTACTTTTGGTAATTTTTTTTTCAATGTAATCGGAATGCAACCGGTTCCTGTTCCTATATCCAAAAGGCTGATTTGTGAATTGGTTGGATAAGTTTCAAGAATCCATTGCACCAATTCTTCTGTTTCCGGTCGCGGAATCAAAGTATGCTCATTTACCTGAAAAGTTAACCCATAAAAAGAGGTTTCTCCTAAAATGTATTGAATGGGTTTTTGCATTTTCAGTTGGCTTAAAACGGAATCCCAATACTGTTCTTCTTCAACAGTGATTTCAAAATTTGGATTCAAAGCCAAGTCAAGACGCTTCAATTGATGCCTCTTTTCTAGGGTTAAATAGAAAAACTGATCAATCTCCATCACATCAAAAAAGGGCGATAGTTCGTTTTGAAAAAAGGATTTGTATTTTTTTACTTCCATTGAATATAATTACAAGTCTTTTAACATCCAAACCGGACACGATGTATGGCCGGTGCAACCCATAGGAGCATCGATATATTGAAAACCAAATTTTTTATACAATTTCTGAGCATCTTCCATATAGGGCATAGTTTCGAGATAACATTTTTCATACTTAAAAGAGATTGCTGCTTGCAAACACTTCTCTATCATTTGCGAACCTAATCCTAGCCCACGAGCTTCCGGTAAAAAATACATTTTTTGTAACTCACAAATAGTTTCTGCTTCATTTGCTAACTGACTCACTCCGGCTCCACCTGTAATTTTACCATCATGTTCTACAACAAAATAAGAACTTCCGGGGATATTGTACGTTTCAAACATAGCGTCTAAAGAAACATCTGCATAAGCCGTTCCTACTTTTGGAACATTGTGTTCAATTAAAACGGAACGGATAACAGCTGCTATAGCTTGGTTATCAGTATAAAGTATTGGTCGAATGATTATCATACAAATTGATAGCTATTTAAAAACTGTAAAAGTAAAACTATTTCAACTTTATTAGTCAAAAAGCGTAATTTTGTCTTACCATGTGTCATGAAATTTACATCCAACGTTGCCTCGAATTAGCTCAAAATGGGTTGGGTTCTACTTATCCTAATCCAATGGTTGGAAGCGTAATTGTGCATAGGGGAAAGATAATAGGGGAAGGTTGGCATCAAAAAGCAGGGGAACCACATGCAGAAGTCAACGCAATAAATTCCGTAAAAAATAAATCTCTGCTAACCAAATCAACTATCTATGTGAGCTTGGAACCATGCAGTCATTTTGGAAAAACCCCACCTTGCAGTGACTTAATTATCCAACATAAAATACCAACAGTAATTGTCGGAACTGTTGATCCTAATGATAAAGTAGCCGGTAAAGGCATTGAAAAACTTCAAAAAGCAGGCATTAAAGTTAAGGTTGGTGTTTTAGAAAAAGAATGTCGGGAATTGAATAAACGTTTTTTTACTTTTCACACCAAAAAACGTCCGTATATCATTTTAAAATGGGCCGAAAGTGTCGATGGTTTTCTTTCGCCATTGAATAAAAAAGAGCAAAAACCGTTTTGGGTAACCAATGTGTATTCACGACAATTGGTTCACAAATGGAGAACGGAAGAACAAGCAATACTAGTTGGAACCAAAACTGTTTTAGACGATAACCCCCAATTAAATGCTCGGGATTGGTTTGGAAAAAATCCAATTCGAATTATTTTAGACCGCTGCGGAAAAATTTCGGAGGATTATGTCGTAAAAAAAGGAAATCAAAAAACAATCATCTTAACAGAACAGGAAATTTTAACAAAAGATGAAAATTGTATTTATGAAAATCTTATCTTTGGAGAGCAACTTCCTGAAAAAATGAGTAATTTGCTTTATCAATACCAAATTCAATCAGTCATTATAGAAGGAGGACTTCAAACCTTACAATCTTTTATCGACAATAATTTATGGGATGAAGCTCGCATTTTTAAAGGAAACATCATAGTACATCAAGGAACTAAAGCCCCAATCCTGAAAGGTGAAATTGTAGTAAAACAAAAAAGCATAAATGACGAACTTATAATCATTAAAAGCCATGATTAACGCTATCATTTTCGATTTCGGAAACATATTTATTGATTTAGAGAAAGCTGCTGTAGAGAAAGCCTTCCGTGATTTAGGTTTAACCGAATGGCACGCTGATCTAGATGAACTAAATAAGCGTTTTGAAGTGGGCAAAGCAACGGAATTGGAATTTATTAAAGGCTTTCAAAAACATTTACCCAACGCTTCAATTGAAGATATACGAGAAGCATGGAATGCAGTTTTGGGCGATTTTCCATTGAAAAGATTAGAATTCCTTCAGAGCTTAAAAGGTAAATACCGTATGTTTTTATTGACTAATACCGATATGATTCACATTGACCGCTTTGAACACAAAGAAGGAATGTCGATTACGCGGGATTTCTACAACTGTTTCGAAAAGGTATATTATTCCTATGAAATGGGAATTCGTAAACCTAATGTAGAAGTCTTTAAATTCATATTGCATAAACATGAATTATCACCCAAACGAACTTTGTTTATTGACGATAGAAAAGAAAACACTGATGCAGCAGCTTCCTTAGGTATTCAAGTTTGGAATTTACAAGTTGGAGAAGAAGAGGTAACTGATTTATTCGCAAAAAAAATAATTAGCTTGTGATTTATATTGTTTTAAGTGTTCTTTTCAACGCCGTTCTTTTTGTAATTCTAAAACTGTTTTCCCGTTTTAATATCAATACGCTACAAGCCTTAGTAGTCAATTATTTTACTGCTTTTGTGATTGGTTTAGTACTTTATGACCAATCCTTTAACTTGTCCGAAATAGTTCAAAAACCATGGTATCCGGGCAGTTTCATGTTGGGTTTTTTGTTTATTTCCGTATTTTATGTCACGGCGGTTACATCGCAACGAAACGGACTTTCTGTAGCCTCGGTGGCCTCAAAAATGTCTGTCATTATTCCAATTTCTTTCGGCGTTTGGCTTTTTGGCGAAGAATTGGGAATAGCCAAAATTTTAGGTGTTATTTTAGCCTTAATTGCCGTTTATTTCACCGCTAAAAAGGAAGAAGGAGCTGTAACAGATTCCAAAAATTTGATTTTCCCTATATTGGTTTTTTTTGGTGCCGGAGCGATTGATACCAGTTTGAAAGTATTACAGAATGACTATCTTCCGACTGAGGAAATTTCATTATTTTCTTCTCACACCTTTTTAATGGCTTTTACGATTGGAGTTTTTTTAATTGGAATCGCTATCATTAAAAATAAAATGAAAATAACCGGTAAAAGTATTTTGGGAGGTATTGTATTAGGTATACCAAATTATTTTTCACTCTATTTCTTAATCAAAATGTTAGACAGTGAAGTATTTGAAAGTTCAACCATTTTCACCATTCACAATGTGGCAATAGTAATGGTTTCAACATTGGTTGGTATTGTATTTTTCAAAGAAAAAATATCATTTCGAAACGGAATTGGAATAGCATTGGCGCTCACCGCTATCTTTTTAGTAACCAGTTAAAAACAATGGCTGATTCAAAAGATACATACAAAACAATCCTCACCCCTTCAGAAGAAGTCTTGTTTAAAGAAAAAAACAATAAATTTTTCGGGTATGCTTTCCCGATTACCAATGAAGAAGAGGTAAAAATACAGTTAGAACATCTAAAAAAGATACATTTTTCAGCTAGACATTGGTGCTATGCTTATCAATTGGGTACCGAAAAAATCAGTTTCAGAGCCAATGATGATGGCGAACCAACTAACAGTGCAGGAATGCCAATTTACGGACAAATCCAATCTTTTGAAGTAACTAATGTATTGGTAGTGGTAGTTCGGTATTTCGGTGGTGTAAAATTAGGTGTAGGCGGACTCATATCTGCCTACAAAACAACTGCTCAAATGGCTTTGGAAAATGCTGAAATCATCGAAAAAACCATTGACCTTTATTATACTATTTTTTTTGATTATAAAAACATGAACAAAGTCATGCGAATCATTAAAGAGAAAAACCTGGAAATTGTCTCTCAAAAAATGGAATTAAATTGCGAAATCAAAGTAGCAACGAGAAAAAAAAATGCCGAAACGATTTTCGACATTTTTTCTTCTCTTTTTGAAGTTTCCATAAAAAAGGAAAATTAATTTTCCAATAATTCCATGCTGTCAATAATCGCTTTTATATTTGACGGTGGCAACATGGGTTTACCAGTTTTAAGGTCAACAAAGACCAAAATAAAATCGGCTGTTGTTAATAACTCCCTATTTTCACTTTGAATTTTACATTCAAATTCTATCTTTACGGAACTCTGTTTTTTGAGTTTGGTAATGACTGTAAGTAAGTCATCATAACGTGCTGGTTTTTTGTAACTTATATTAATATTAACGATAGGAAGTGCAACCCCGCTCTCTTCCATGCTTTTATAAGAAATCCCATGATTCCTTAGCCATTCCACCCTACCTATTTCAAAATAAGGCAAATAGTTACCATGATACACTACGCCCATTTGGTCAGTTTCCGAATAGCGAACACGGACTTGTAATTGATGTTCTTTCATACTTTTCTGTAATTTTTTTCTTAGTATATTTTTGAAGCCTTAAAACGTCTTTACAACATTTTTTCTATAAAATCAATAGCATTTTATTTTTTTTTAAGTTTTTTTGTTCACATATTTGTTATCCCAAAAGTTAATAAAGAAATGACCTAATTTCTTTGTAAGATAACCTTTAATAAACAATATTATTTTTAGAATTTATGAGTAAAACTGCGGAATCGGTATGGGAAAACTGTCTATCCTTTATAAAAGACAATATTCAGGAGCAAGCTTACAAAACTTGGTTCGAACCTATTCGATCAGTGGAACTCACAGACAATGCTTTATACATTCAAGTACCCAGCAAATTTTTCTATGAATGGCTTGAAGAACACTATGTGAAATTACTCAAAGTGGCCTTAACTAAAGAACTTGGGAAAAATGCAAAGTTACTCTATAAAATCAAAATGGAAAACACTTATGGCAATAAACAACCGTTTACTGAACAACTGCCTAGTGCTCACCGTAGTCCGGTCAAACCACAAGATGTTGACGCTCCATTAAAAAACATAAGTCCTGAACTTAAAAATCCATTTGTGATTCCCGGTATCAGAAACCTTAAAATAGAATCACAGTTAAATGCAAATTACAGTTTTGATAATTTTTTGGAAGGAGATTCAAACCGTTTAGCTCGTTCTGCAGGGATGGCTGTGGCCAATAAACCCGGAGGTACTTCTTTTAATCCGCTTTTAATTTTCGGTGGTGTTGGTCTAGGAAAAACCCACTTGGCTCATGCTATCGGTGTTGAGATCAAAGATAAATACCCTGACAAAACCGTATTGTATATTTCAGCAGAAGTTTTTACGCAACAATACATTGACTCTGTTAAGAAAAATACACGAAACGATTTTATACATTTTTATCAATTAATTGATGTATTAATTATTGATGATGTACAATTTCTTTCCGGAAAATCAGGAACTCAAGATGTATTTTTCCATATTTTTAATTTCCTGCACCAAAATGGCAAACAGGTTATTTTAACCTCGGATAAAGCTCCTGTTGATATGCAGGACATTGAACAACGTTTATTGTCGCGTTTTAAATGGGGATTGTCTGCCGAATTATACCAACCAGATTATGAAACCCGTATTTCCATTCTAAAAAATATTTTATACCGTGACGGTGTAGAAATTCCGGAAGAAATTATTGAATATGTTGCCAGAAATATCAAATCGAATGTAAGGGAATTGGAAGGAGCCATTATTTCATTGATTGCTCAATCATCTTTCAATAAAAAAGAAGTAACATTAGATTTAGCAAAAAATGTCGTTGAGAAGTTTGTGAAAAATGTCAAACGCGAAATTTCTATCGATTACATTCAAAAAGTAGTGTCCGATTATTTCCAGTTAGATTTAGACACATTACAATCTAAAACCCGTAAACGACATGTTGTGCAGGCCAGACAGTTAGCTATGTTCTTTGCCAAAAAATTCACCAAAGCTTCCTTAGCAAACATAGGCTCGCAAATTGGCGACCGTGACCACGCTACCGTTTTACATGCTTGCAAAACAGTAGACAATTTAGTTACGACAGACAAGCAATTCAGAAAATTTGTGGATGATATTCATAAAAAACTTTCTTTATAAAAAATAGTTTCAATATTCTTAGTACTTTTGAATGCTGAAATTTTTTAGTTTACTATTTTATGCCTATAAAAATATTGATGGTTTGTTTGGGAAACATTTGTCGTTCGCCTTTAGCGGAAGGTATTTTAGCCTCCAAACTTCCAAAAGAAAAATTTTTTGTCGACTCTGCCGGAACCGGTCATTGGCACGTTGGAAATCCTCCTGACAAACGCTCAATCCTGACAGCCGAAAAAAATGGCATCTCTATTTCCAACCAAAAGGGAAAACTGTTTAAATCCTCTTTCTTTAAAGAATACGACCACATTTATGTAATGGACAACTCTAACTATGATGATGTTATCAGTATGGCTCCCAATGAGGAAGCAAAACAAAAAGTGATGTTAATTCTTGATGAACTTTTTCCGGGGGAAAATGTGGATGTTCCGGATCCTTACCATGGTATCCAAAGTAATTTTGACCAGGTTTTCGAAATGTTGGAAGAAGCGTGTGATACCATTGCAACCAAAATGTTGAAAAAATATTCCGAAGAATGAAACCTATCTCCTTCATAGGAAAATTATATTTGATACCCACAACCTTAGGTAACGTGACACCCGATGAGGTGTTGCCACAAACGGTAAAAAGAGCCATTGATTTCATCAACGATTATGTAGTAGAAAACGAAAAAACAGCTCGGAAATTTATAAAATCAATCAATGCTGAAAAAGTTCAGGCTAATTTAAGACTTCATGTCCTGAATAAATTTACAGATGCATCTGAATACAATGAAATGCTTAAGGCTTGCTTAGAAGGTCGCAATTTAGGCTTAATGAGTGAAGCAGGTTGCCCCAGCGTTGCAGATCCGGGTGCAGTGATTGTAAAACTAGCCCATGAAAAAGGCATTCAAGTGGTTCCCTTAGTTGGCCCCTCCTCTATTCTGCTGGCTTTAATGGGTTCCGGCATGAACGGACAAAGTTTTGCTTTTAACGGTTATTTGCCAATTGATAAAAGTGAAAAAAAAGCGGCTTTAAAAAACTTAGAACGCCTTTCGATGGAAAAAAATCAAGCACAGATTTTTATCGAAACACCTTATCGTAATAACAAATTATTGGAAGATATTTTGCAATCGCTTCAAAGCTCAACTCGACTTTGCGTTGCAACGGACATTACCTTACCAACCGAATACATAAAAACCCTGACAATAAACGATTGGAAAAAAACAAAGGTCGATTTACACAACCGACCTACTATCTTTATAATTCAAAAATCGTAGTAATTACTTAACTTTAGCTTTCCCATTAGCAACAATATGCGAGGTATCATATCCGCCAAATTGTTTGATGTAACTTTTTAAGGAAGTACCGTAACCATCTTTTAAAGCTCGTTTACCATTGCTTTTCAAAAACTTTTTAACCGAACCGGAACCACCTAAATGGGCAGCCGCTAACAATCCCGATTCTGTAATTTTTACACCATTAATGGTTTTTCCTTTATACTTTTCAATTTCATTTTTCAAAACATGCTTATTGATTGCTAAAAGAGCTTTAAATGCTTTTTCCTGTAAATGAGGTGAATTCATAAAAGCAGCACTATCGGTAATACCTAAAGTACGAAGCGTCCCAACACCAAACTGGTATTTACCCATATAACCTAATGTATTCACTAAATTATATCGACCTTGTGATTCTTTAAAACTGAGAGCTTGCTTAAATCCGGTAAAAGTTTTTCCTGTTTGTGGAATGTTTAAACTTACATATTGTAATTCCTCTTGGGTAGGAACAGTATAATTCAATCCTTCTACCGCGTGATCCACATAAAACCAACTCATTTTTTCTATTTCGAAAGGTTTAAAACCTGAACTGATTATGGCCACTATAAGGGCAATACAAGAATAAAAGTACCATTTTTTCGACATACCAATTTATTTCTCAAGTGCTGTCACCGGCTTGAATTTCACGGGGCAAATATACAACTTTTTATTATAAATTTGACAATCAGCGAGTTAAAATTTCCTAAAAGTAGAATAGATAAAATCTAGTACCTCCGGAGGCATTGATTTCAAACGTTGGAGTAGGAATTTTAACCGAATTGAAAATAGAAAAAAGGGTGCTTAAAAAAGGTGATTTCGTTTTAATTCTAGACAAATCTATATCTAAACTCAGGTAAAATTGGCGAAAACTTTCGTCATTTTCAGAAGGTATTGCCGTTATCATACCCTCTGCTCCATACCCTAAAGCAACATTTAACCAGGAAGGTATTGGTGATTGTTTTAAAAAAGAATGCAAATTAACAGATAACCAATACGTTTGTCCGTTATAATCTTTCAAAATTTGCTCACTTAATGAACTACCTAATACGTCCGGTCTTTGATCAGCATAAGCTGTAGTATGAAACGAAAACTTTGGAATGATTCGTTGCTCATTCCACAACAAGGATTGCGAAACATAAAGTGCCGTTCCGGTAGCATTAGCAGCCACATCGCCCCAAGAAAATCCCCATTCCGATGAATAACCGTCAAATACCTCAACCGCAGTTAAAAACACAAATCCATAACCCGCACCGTATAGTAATTGATTCTTTTTTGAAACACCTGACCATGCTAACATTTCTGCACTGAATCGCCCAAGATGATAAGCCGAATAAAAATGGCCCAATTTATCCATCTGCAACCAATTGGTATTGTCATTCGCATAATGAAAATCAGATTTTGGATAATCTGCATACCAAAGCTCATTTAAACCAACGAGTGCAGTTGCCGTTAAAACAGATTCAGTAATTATTAAAGTATTTCTTCTGCCTATATTTAATGAATCAGAAGGTTTAAAAAAAGAATCAAAAGAGGATTGCGAAAAAACAATGTTCATAAAGAACAAAGCTAAAAGGAATACAACTATGCTGAATTTTACTTTCAAATTACTGTGGAACAGTTTGATTTGTCAACCAAGCAATGTACTTTCTGGCATTTACATTATGTTGTTCCAGTGTCGTAGCAAATTCATGATAACCAAAATTAGTTACACTGGCACAAAAATAGAAAAAATCATGCTGCTCCGGATTCAATACGGCTTCCACCGCATTAACATCAGGCATATAAATAGGTCCGGGAGGCAATCCTCCATATTTATAAGTATTATAAGGTGAATCCGTAATTAAATGTTTATTAACTACTCTTTTAATCACTTGCGTGAAATCATTTGTCTCTTTTTTGTAGGCATAAATTACCGTAGGATCGGCTTGTAAAAGCATTCCTTTTTTTAACCGATTCAAATAAACTTCTGCTACTCGGGGACGTTCGCTAACCTTTGCGGTTTCTTTTTGAACAATGGAAGCTAAAATAGAAACCTCTATCGGGGTAAGTCCTTGTCGTTCAGCCTTCGCTTTTCGCTCTTCATTCCAAAAACGATAGTATTCTTTGGTAAATTGATTTCTTAACTTCTCCGAGGAAGTATTCCAATAAAATTCATAAGTGTTTGGCAGAAAAAGAGTAAAAACAGTTTCTTCGGTAAAGCCGTTTTCCTTTAAAAAGGCAGGCTCTTTAAACAAGTTCAAGACTTCCAAACTATCCAGTTCCAACTGTGAACCCAATCGTCCGGCAAAATCTTCCAATCGTTCCTGGTTATTAAAAGTCACTTTCACCGGTAGATTTAAACGCAAAGCAGTAATAATCTTGTTATTATTCATGCCTTGGGTTATTTCAAATTTTCCTGCTTTGATATTATTAGAGTAGGATCTTCTTTCGGCTAAAGAAACGAACGTACCCATGTCTTTTATATAGGGCAAAAGAATAGTTTGAACTTCTTCAAACGAAGCATCAGTAGGAATATAAACAGCAACTTTCGCATCTGAAAATTGAGTATTGGGTGTAAAAATAATTTGGTAAACATTAAAACCAAAATAGGCCACAACAACTAGAACAGCCAACGAAATATAAAGAATTATTTTTTTGATTTTCATAAGTAATTAAAATAGTGTAATTGCAAAATTATCGAATTAATTGGTAAAGTGCTTCATCTGAAAAAATGCCATGATTAAAATTCCAATCTTTTTTGATTCCCACACATTGAAAACCAAAAGTAGTGAAAAGAGAAATACTGGCTTGATTAGAGGTCGCAATAGTGGCAAACAATTGATGTAAGAGTAAATGTTCAAAGGAATAATCTATCAATAATTTCAATGCCTGCTGACCAAAACCGTGGTGTCTGTTTTCAGGATTTTTAATTAAGATACCTATCCCTGCCCGTTGATTTTTAGGATCATAATCAAACAAGTCAATTAAACCAATAGCTTCAAAGGAATTATTCTTACAAATCGCTAAACGCAATTGCTTCGCTTCATAAATATCTTGATGAGCATTGTCTAAATATTGCCGAATTAAAAATTTGCTGTAAGGTGTTTGTGTCTGACTGATTTCCCAAACCGAAGTATCATTTTCTAACGCATAGACAAATTCTAAATCTTCCGGTTCTAATGCTCGTAAATAAATATGTTGTCCTTGAAGTGAATTCATTTTTATAGGGTTGCTAAGTCAATTTCTCCTCTAAACACATTGGTTGCCGGGCCTGTTAAAAACACATGAGTATAGTTTCTACCCTCTTTTTCAAAACGTACCTGAAGTGATCCGCCTTCCACCAATAATGAAATTTCATTTGAAGTTGTTTTTCCAATGGCATTCATGGCAATGGCCACTGCTGTAACGCCGGTTCCACAAGACAAGGTTTCATCTTCTACCCCTCGCTCATAGGTCCGAACAGCAAAAAGTGTTTCGGATAAAGGTTCTACAAAATTCACATTACTTCCGGCTTGTCCATACAAATCACTGTACCGAATTTGGCTTCCAAGTTCTTTCACTGGAACCGATTTTACATCATCGACTAAAGCAACATGATGTGGCGAACCGGTATTCATAAAAACGTAATCGGAGGCTACTTGAATGGTTGTAACATTTTTCATCTGTAACGAAACTAAACCGGCGGTTGTAAATCTTGCAAAATGCTCCCCGTCAACCGCTATAAATATTGTTTCTTGTTGAATAATTCCCAATTGTTTAGCAAAAGCAACGATACATCTTCCGCCATTACCACACATTGAACTTTCATTTCCGTCTGAATTATAATAAACCATACGAAAATCTACATTTTGATCATTTTCAAGTAAAATCAAACCATCGGCTCCTATTCCAAAACGGCGGTCACACAACTTTTCAATTAATTTTGTGTCCTTTTTTGGAAAAATTTCTAAACGATTATCCACCATGATAAAATCATTTCCCGTCCCTTGATATTTGAAAAATTGAAACTTCATTTTTATTTTTGTGTCTCACAAAAGTACAATTATTTTAAAGAAAAGTTAAAGATTGTTAAGGTTCGTTAAACCTATTTTAAGAAAACAATAAATCGTATAATTTTACATTTGTATAACTAATAATAGATGTTAACCATGAAAAATACAACCAATTTATTTTTAGTATCCTTGTTAAGTGGCATTACGACAATAGGGGCTTACAAATTATTCATCGAAGAGACAACTACTTCAAAAAACATAATTACAACAGCAAATGCTTTATCTGCCAAAACTGTGGGACTTTCAACCGAAACAATTGATTTTACAGAAGCTGCCGAAACAGCATTACACCAAGTTGTTCACGTTAAAAACGTATCATATCGTACCGTTTCTAATCCAATCATGGAATTCATGTATGGCTATAAAGGAGGACAACAACAACAGCAAATTGGAACAGGTTCAGGGGTAATTATTTCGGAAGATGGCTATATCGTCACCAATAACCATGTAATTAATGAAGCCCAGGATATTGAAATCACCCTAAACAATAAAAAAACATACAAAGCCAAATTAATCGGAACAGATTCAAAAATGGACATTGCTTTATTAAAAGTAGATGCCGAAGAAAAATTACCCTATGCAGTCTTCGCCGATTCTGATGAAGTAAAAGTGGGTGAATGGGTATTAGCGGTCGGAAATCCATACAACCTCAATTCAACAGTAACAGCCGGAATCGTTTCAGCAAAAGCCAGAAATTTAGACACCGGTGGAATTCAATCTTTTATTCAAACTGATGCGGTGGTAAATCCCGGAAACAGCGGAGGGGCATTGGTAAACACACATGGTGAACTAATCGGAATTAATACAATGATTTCATCTAATACCGGGAGTTACGTGGGCTACTCGTTTGCCGTACCTTCTAATATAACCCGAAAAATTATTGAAGACATCATGGAATTTGGAAATGTTCAACGTGGCATTTTAGGTATTGAAGGATATGAATTAAACGGAAATGCTTCAAAAGAATTAAACCTTTCAGAAACACAAGGTTTTTATGTAAATAAAGTAACCAAAAATTCGGGAGCGGAAAAAGCAGGAATAAAAACGGGAGATGTGATAACAAAATTAGACAATCAAAACATTACCTCCTTTGCTGAGCTTTCTGGCTATGTAAATACAAAACGACCAAATGATGAAATTAAAGTAGCGGTCAATCGCGAGGGAAAATCACTGATTATACCGGTGAAATTAACCAAAAAAGAACACATTAACTACGAATTTTATGGGTTGGAAATAGAAGATTTAGACGCTGCTGACAAAAAACAATTCGGCATTAAAAGCGGCGTAAAAATTAAAAATATTACAAATGAAAAACTGGTTCCTTACAGTGAAGAATTAAAAGGAAGCATCATTTTAAGCATAGATGGCATAAAAGCGACTGATGTGGAAAGCATCTCCAGAAATTTGGGTAGTAAATCTGAAAAACAAGGTGTACGGGTAGAACTGTTGCTTAAAAACGGACAAGTAATGAGAATCATAATATAAGTTGATTAGTTAGTTTGGGGTAAATCCTGCAAAGTCCACGGTTGGACTTTGCAGGATTTTTTATTTTTAAAAAAACCAAAAAAAAGTTTACGAAAACGTTTGAAATCTATACTTTTGCACCAAAATCAAACAACACTAACTAATTTAAACGCATGAAAAGTAATCCATCTTTATACGAAAAAGAACTTTCATTTCAAGCAGACCGTCGTAGAGCCGGAGTTGAATTTATCAAAATTATCAGTGATTTATGGTATGACAAATCCATCGAAGTGGTTTTGTTCCGAAACCAATTAATCGACAAAAATGTATCTGAAATTCTAAACTTGCATGAATATGCCGGTGAATTTGTGGGTAAACCAATTTCTATTTTTGATTCTGTGGAAATTGCTCGGGAAATGTTGTCACTAGACTTACCACCATCCAAACTAGATATTGGAAAATTAACATTCGAGTACCATTTAGAAGATGATAAATACCACAATACCAAATCATTTGTAATAGATAAATTACGCAAAGCCAAAGATGTTGACAGCATTAAACCAAAAGATGTTGTGTTATATGGTTTTGGTAGAATCGGACGATTATTAGCTCGGGAATTAATGTCCAAAACCGGAAAAGGAAACCAATTACGCTTGCGTGCCATTGTAACCCGTGATAAAAATGATGCGACGATTTTAGAAAAAAGAGCTTCCTTATTACGGTATGACTCAGTGCATGGCAATTTTCAAGGTTCTGTGAGTGCAGACGTAGAAAATAATGCATTAATTATCAACGGCACAACCGTACACATCATTACGGCCAATGGACCGGAAGAAATAGACTATACAAAATATGGCATTAAAGATGCTTTAGTCATTGACAACACCGGTGCTTTTACCAACGAAGAAGCCTTAAAAAGACATTTAGTTTCAAAAGGAGTTTCAAAAGTATTACTAACTGCTCCTGGAAAAGGGGTTCCAAATATTGTTTATGGCGTAAACCATAACGACCATAATCCGGATAAAATAGATATTTTTTCTGCGGCTTCCTGCACAACCAATGCCATAACACCTATTTTGAAGGCTATTGAAGACACATTGGGTGTTGTAAAAGGACATTTAGAAACCATTCATGCCTATACAAATGACCAAAATTTGGTGGATAATATGCATAAAAAATACCGCAGAGGTCGTGCTGCCGCATTAAATATGGTTATCACCGAAACCGGAGCAGGAAGTGCAGTGGCAAAAGCATTACCTTCATTGGCCGGAAAACTAACATCGAATGCAATACGGGTGCCGGTTCCGAATGGTTCGCTAGTCGTATTGAATTTAGAAGTGGGTAAAGAAACTTCAATCGCTGAAGTCAACGAAATAATGAAAAAATATGCCTTGGAAGGGGAATTAGTGGAACAAATTAAATATTCTTTGAGCAACGAATTAGTTTCTTCAGACATTGTGGGCACCAATGCTCCTTCCATTTACGACAGTAATGCTACTATTGTATCAGGCGACGGGAAAAATATTGTACTTTATGTATGGTACGACAATGAATTTGGATACAGCCATCAAGTAATTCGATTAGCTAAATACATTGCTAAAGTAAGACGTTATACATACTATTAATAGTTAATAATCAAAATTTTATCATCCGTTTTATGTTTCATGAAACGGATTTTTTTATCTTTAGATTCTAATTATAGCATGATGAACTATTTTTATTTATGTTTTTTGTTGATTTTACCTTGTTCGGGAATTTGTCAAATACAACCGACTCCAAAATCATATCATAAAATTAAATTTTTATACCAAAAAAAATCAACCCTACGATTGGATGAAAAAGGAGTATATGCAGACACCCTTCAACTGAAAAAAATGTTTCCGGATGTTGAATTTGAAAAAATAAAGCTCTCCGAAGAAAATAATAATACGGTAGTTGGCTTCGTTCCAATTGAAAAATTGAATGGGATTCATAAAAACGAAATTTTGAATCATCTTTCCACCAATAATTGCCTGATTTATGGAACGGCCTATCCCAAAAAAGACCTGATTGATTTTACTGTCGATTATAATTCACCGGAAACTGCTCTGGCTTATTATTTATTCGGAAAAACACAAACTCAATTCAGCCATACGTATTCGTATACTTATTTAGAAAAAAATGCACGGCTTGAAATTAGTTCTTCTGGAACTAAGCAAGCGTTACCAATAACTAAAAATCAATTGACCTGGATAAACAAAGACCAACTGACTGGAACATTTTCTGTAACCGAAAAACCTAATACTAAAAAAAATCAGTTAATTCAAATAGAGAAAAATTTACCCCGTTGGATTTCGCCAATTCCTTTTTTTGAAAATGTTCAAATGGGCATAAAATCAATTTATGATGTAGAAAACGACTACCAACTGATTGCTGTTTCGTATGAATAATGGTTTTTCAAAAATACAAGTATATAGTCCCATCGGACAATTGGTACTCGAAAAAACAGCCACTACCGAAATTGATATCGCTCATTTAGCCAACGGTATCTATCTCGTTAAGGTTTTTGATAGCGAAAAGGTTACTGTTATCAAGGTGATGAAGGAGTAAGAAAAAGTTTAAAAGGGCAAAATTAATTTGAAAAATAGCGTTAATTCTCCATTAAAACATAGCAAAAAGTCTGCGTTAACCCAATTATTGGATTTGCAAAGCCATTATTTTCTATACTAAACAATCAGCGAATCTGCGGCTAAAATTACCTATCATCATTAATAAAAAGGTAATGAATCTTAATACCTTAATGGTTAAAAAATAAACTAGTGTACAATCTTAAATAGTGTAATTTGTTACTGAAATTTTAAAAAAGAGGATAAAGATCATAGCTAATTTGATAAAACAAAAAACTCCCGAATAATAGGGAGTTTTCTATGTTAAGAAACGTTGAATTAAGCTTTTTCGGCTGCATGAACTGGCTATAAACTGGCTCTGCAAACCGAAATAGATTTAGCAAATTTATATTAATCAAGAAAACAAGGTCCAATTCAAATGATACTTTACATTTCTACCATCACCTGCTCTTATCAAAGCTCCAATTTCAAATAAAAATTGTAAATCTCGGGTTGCTGTTGCTTTTGAAGTTTTGGTGATTGAAATGTATTTCTTGGCTGTCATTCCTCCTTCAAAACCTGACTTCCCTTTTTCAGTCATTTTTTGCAAGACTTTTGTTTGACGTTCATTCAATTGATGGTTATAACGTTTAAAGAATAGGGCTTTTTCAACAACATACAGCACTGTTTCTTTTACTTCTTTTTGTGCTCCAATTAAAATTGTAAAAAAATATCGTAGCCAATCACTAACATCTTGTTTTCGTTGTGCTTGTTTTAGTGTCTCGTAATAGGCTTGTTTGTTTTCTTCAATTTTCTTGGAAAGACTAACTAAAATTGGCTTTTCAAGTGTTTCTGCCAATGCTTTTTCAGCTAAAGCTCTCCCTATTAGTCCATTTCCATCTTCAAAGGGATGTAATGTTTCAAAATACAAATGAACTAAAGCGGAACGTAACATAGCTCTCCCAATTTGACCAATCTCATGGTAAGGAAAATGGCGATACCATTTTTCAAAACGAGTTAAAAGGTTTACTAATTCAGTAGATGGTGGTGCATCAAAATACACTTCAATCTTCCTTGTTCTACCGGAAATAATTTGCATCGGCTCTGTGCTGCTTCGCCATTCACCCTCTTTCACCGTTTTGTCAAACTTCATTAACGTGCGATGCCATTCCTTTAACATAGCTAATGAGAAAGACTGTTGATAATCTTTCCGAACTTGCAACATCAATGTTGAAATGGCTTGTGCTCTTTTATCTTTTGAAACAATAGGTGCATCTAAAATACCTAATTGTTTTTGCAAAGAGGACATGACATCTGCTCGACTAAAGTATTCGCCCTCAATTTCAGATGTTTTTATAGCTTCCGACAAAACAACTTGTAGCAATAGTTCGCTTTTATCTTCTTCGGATACATTTACAAACAATCCGTTAACTTCGCCAAATTCTGTGGCAAATTCTTGTATTTGACTTATAAAATCATCTACTTTAAATTGAAAATTAGGAAAATCAGTCTGTTGCCAAAAATAATCCATGAGCCGTTTATTTTTACTATTCGGCTCAAATATACAAAAAAAATGAGCCGATTAACCTAACTAATCGGCTCAAAATAACAAATCAATAGCTCAGCTAACAGCTGCTGATTTTGCTTAATTTATCAAGAAAACGAATTGAAAACATGACCATTTTTTTTACTGTTTTAAACCCGTTGAGCTTAAGTAATACAAAATTTATTTTTTAAAAAATAGGTGATTTCACCTTTCAAACATAATCAAAAGTGAGTATCAACTCAATTATTTTGCATAGCCATGATTTTCTGTACTAAACTAAACAAACTGCGAATCTGCGGATAAAATTAACTATAACCATTAATAAAAAGGTAATGAATCTAATACCTTAATGATTAAAAAATATACAATTTTACAATCTTAAATAGTGTAATTTGTTACTGAAAATAAATTAAGTAGGTCAACCAACCCTTATCAATAAAAAAACTCCCGATAAATCAGGAGTTTTCTATGTTAAGTAACGTTGAATTAAGCTTTTCCGGCGGCAATTAAATTCAATGCAGAACCTGCTACAAACCAACCTATTTGACTTTCGTTATAGGTATGATTGGCTAAAATGATATCCTTCGTTCCATCCGCATGAACAAATTCCAGTGTTAATGGTTTGCCCGAAGCAAATTCCGTTAAGTCTAAAAAGTTAATGGTATCATTTTCCTGAATTTTATCATAATCCGCTTCGTTGGCAAAAGTTAAAGCTAACATACCCTGTTTTTTCAAATTTGTTTCATGAATACGGGCAAATGATTTTACCAATACCGCTTTCACACCTAAGAAACGGGGTTCCATAGCAGCATGTTCACGTGAAGATCCTTCACCGTAATTGTGATCACCTACAACAATCGAAGAAACTCCGGCTGCTTTGTAAGCCCGTTGAACAGCTGGTACAGCATCATAAATTCCGGTTAATTGATTTTTAACTTTGTTAGCTTCCTGATTGAACGCATTAACAGCTCCAATCAACATATTATTAGATATATTATCCAAATGACCACGGAAACGCAACCAAGGTCCGGCCATAGAAATATGGTCTGTCGTACATTTTCCAAAAGCTTTGATTAACAATTTTGCTCCGGTGATGTTATTTCCATCCCATGCCTCAAAAGGAGCAAGCAATTGCAAACGGTCGGAAGTTGGTGAAACAGCTACTTGAACACTACTTCCATCTTCTGCAGGGGCTTGAAAACCGGCATCCTCTACGTCAAATCCTCTTTTAGGCAATTCATCTCCAAAAGGAGTTTTCAACATTACTTCTTCTCCTTTATCGTTGATTAAAGCATCCGTAAGCGGATTAAAATCTAATCTGCCTGAAATAGCTAAAGCAGCAACCATTTCTGGTGAAGTGACAAAAGCATGTGTATTTGGGTTTCCATCGGCACGCTTAGAAAAGTTTCTATTAAACGAATGCACAATCGTGTTTTTTTCTCCTTTATCTGCTCCTTCTCTGTCCCATTGACCAATACAAGGTCCACAGGCATTGGTAAATACTTTTGTTCCCATTTTTTCGAACGTTGCGATGATTCCGTCACGTTCAATCGTATAACGAATTTGCTCAGAACCCGGATTTATACCGAATTCAGCTTTAGGCGTAATGCCATTATCCACGGCTTGTTGAACGATAGAAGCAGCTCTCGCCATATCTTCATAAGAGGAATTGGTACAAGAACCGATTAATCCCCATTCTACTTTTAAAGGCCATCCATTAGCAGCAGCTTCCTCTTTCATTTTAGAAACAGGAGTTCCTCTGTCAGGAGTAAATGGTCCATTAATATAAGGCTCCAATTCTGAAAGGTTGATTTCTATTAATTGGTCAAAATAACGTTCCGGATTAGCATATACTTCATCATCTGCCGTTAAATAAGAAGCTACTTTATCTGCTGCATTTACAACATCTTGACGACCCGTAGCTGCTAAATATCTTCTCATGGAATCATCATAACCAAAAGTAGAAGTAGTAGCACCAATTTCAGCACCCATATTACAAATGGTTCCTTTTCCTGTACAAGACATGGAAGTGGCTCCTTCACCAAAATATTCAACAATGGCTCCTGTCCCTCCTTTTACGGTTAAAATATCGGCCACTTTTAAAATAACATCTTTAGGTGCGGTCCAACCTGATAATTTACCGGTTAATTTTACGCCTATTAATTTGGGAAATTTTAATTCCCAAGACATACCAGACATTACATCAACGGCATCAGCACCACCAACACCAATGGCTAACATTCCTAATCCTCCTGCATTAACCGTATGTGAATCCGTTCCTATCATCATTCCTCCCGGAAAAGCATAATTTTCTAAAACAATCTGATGAATAATACCGGAGCCCGGTTTCCAAAAACCGATTCCGTATTTATTCGAAACGGAAGAAAGAAAATCAAAAACTTCTTTTGATTGTGAATTAGCTAAAGCTAAATCTGATTTAGCACCATTTTTAGCAAGAATTAAGTGGTCACAATGTACCGTGGTGGGTACAGCTACAGTCTTTTTTCCTGCATGCATAAATTGCAATAACGCCATTTGAGCCGTTGCATCTTGACAAGCAACTCTATCCGGAGCGAAATCTACATAATCTTTTCCACGGGTAAAAGCGGTGGTGGGATTTCCGTCCCAAAGGTGAGAATATAATATCTTTTCAGATAACGTAAGTGGACGACCAACTAACTCACGAGCTTTATCTACACGAGCAGTAACGGTTGCATACACTTTTTCAATCATTTTAATATCAAAAGCCATGGTAAAAAAGATTTATTTTGTTTGTGATGCGAATTTACGAAAACGATAGAACATTGGAAAATTAATAGCAAAATATATCTTTTGGAATTGATTTTTTACAGAAAAGTTACTTTTTTAGCCTTATTTTCAATAAAAGCTAAAATAAGGGCATAAAAATGTAAAATTGACAATTTTAGAGTACAAATTACTTGTCCCGTAAATCAGTCATTGGCTTTTCGTAGAATTTATACAATAGCGTACTTAAGAAAAAAGTTATAATTAAATAAATAAAAGTAAAAAAATGCAATTGATGGAGAGATAAACCCTCCGTATTAAAGTAATGTTTCATAAGTTGCAAAACGACTCCATAATGCAATAAATAAACAGAATAGGAAATGACGCTGATAAAAACAATTGGTTTTCGGATAAAAGCTAATTGAATCGTTTTCCATTCCGCTAAAAAAGGAAGGAACAAAGCAAACGTTAAAGAGGTTAAAGGCAAATAAAAAATAGCCCAAAAAAGAGGGAATGAAGCAAACGTAAGTTGAAAATAGCCAACTCCGGCAAATAAAAATCCAAATAAAAACAAACCCAGAACTGCCATAACATACTTGCCTTTTATCCAAAGAGCAGTAAAATTTAAACTAATCCAACTAAATAGAACCCCTAAAAAAATGGCATCCAACCGATAAATAACCACCGCTTTTAAACCAAGGTTCCATTGATTGATATCTGAAAGTGGTGTGATGAAAGCATACCAGACTTTAGTGAAGAAAAAAAAGAAAATAAACCCTATAACTACATATAAAAAAAAACGAGATTTGTTAATCGGTTTGACTAGTAGCGTTTTTAAAAACAAGGCAATTGGAAAAAGCAAATAGGCAAACTCTTCTAAGGAAAGACTCCAGGATTCCGTAAAAAAAGGAAGCATGGGTGAAGCAAAATTTTGCAAAAAGAAAAAATATTTCCAACCCTCCTGAATCGAATAACCAACAATAAAACTGATTAGAACATTAATTAATAAAACTAGATAATAATTGGGCAACGTTCGAAACCAACGCCGTTTTAAAAAATATAAAACGCTTGAAATAGTAAAATCATCCTGTAAATAAAGTCGGTAAACAATTCGGCCAATCAAAAATCCGCTGAGTACAAAAAAAATTTCAACGCCTAAATAACCAAACAACTGAAAAACTTGCGAAATAATGCCATTATCTGGCGGATAAATCCACAATAAATGAGAACTCAACACCATTAAAATAGCAACCGCTCGCATCAAATCTAATCCGAATATTCGTTTTTCAGAATGAAGGTGCAAAAGAGACATTAAATTATGTATTTTTGAATTAAAATTTGGCAATTGGATAAACCAAAGATACTAAAAATCACATTACTTTTAATAGTGCTCTCCTTGGCAGGTGGCGTCATTTGGTATACTCAATTATCTAATCGGCACAAAGCGATTGTGAAAACTACTTTTTTACACAAAACGGGATTAGTTGACAGTGATTGGAAAATCGAAAAAGCTAATAAAGAATACAAAATGCTGTCGCCCACATTTATTGTAGACAACATTTACAAATCAATGGAGGGGCCAAAAGCAACCAATACAGTAATGCTGTCACAAGATTCTACTTTGTTGTGGATTACCGGTTTTAAAGTGGTTGCTCAAGATGTAGATACAGAAAAAAGGATAACAAATGATTTTATTTGCCACATGAATGTGGATATTAATGATGCAAAATATTACTCCCATTTTGGATTAGAAAACCGCATTGGCAAACAATACCCTAGACTGACTTCCCTTTCACATGGAATGGAATCATTCGAATTCCCGAAGGGTTTTGGTATCCCTATGAAAGGAAATGATTTGCTGTTTGTGACCACACAAACCTTAAACCACAACCTGAAAGAGGTCTATAAAAAAGTAAAACATAAAGTAACTATAAATTATCAAGACAAGCCTTCGCTATTCCCTTTAATGAGCAAAACAGCTTTTATCATGCTTCCGTATGATCAATATGACCCATATAAAAGTCCAACAGACCCGGGAACTGATTTTTGCATTCCGGTGGAAACCAAAAACCATAGTTATGAAGATGGAAAAGGAAATAAAGTGTCCGGTCATTGGGTAATCCCAAAAGGAAAAAACACTTACCGAAGTGATATCAACCACCAATTAGAAATCAAAGACAGTCTGCGTTTACATGCCGCGGCAATACACGTGCATCCTTTTGCCACAAGAATCATGCTCTACAACAAAACTAGTAAAAAACTGGTTTTTGTGAGCAAAATTACGAACCATAAAAACAGTATTGGATTGACCAACATTGAAAATTTTTCCTCTACAGAAGGAAAATGGCTATATGCAAATCAGGAATATGAAATAATACTAGACGTTAATAACACCTCTTCAGAAAACCAAGATATGATGGGGAGTATGTTCCTCTTTTTTTATGATTCAGAAATGGACGAAATTCTCAAAAACTCAGTAATTCAGTAACTCAGCCCTCTAAACCAGCTTCGCAATAATCGCTTCCACACTCAGTCCTTCTGCGTCTGCTTTGTAGTTTTTTACAACACGATGACGTAAAATCCCTTCAGCAACCGCTTTCACATCTTCAATATCGGGTGAAAATTTACCGTTAAAAGCAGCATTGGCTTTAGCAGCTAATATCAAGTTTTGAGAAGCTCTGGGACCTGCCCCCCAATCGATGTAGTTTTTAATAAAATCTGTTGCTAAATTACTGTCCGGACGGGTTTTAGTAACCAACATAACAGCATATTCGATAACATTATCAGCTACCGGAATACGACGAATCAAATGTTGGAAATCGATAATTTCCTGAGCCGTGAATAAAGAGTTTATAACCGGCTTATCATCAGAAGTGGTGCTTTTTACAACTTGAACTTCCTCAGCAAAAGAAGGATAGTCTAATTTTATGGAAAACATAAAACGGTCTAATTGTGCTTCCGGTAAAGGATAGGTGCCTTCCTGCTCAATCGGGTTTTGAGTTGCCAAAACAAAATAAGGCAAACTCAATTTGTAATTTTGACCGGCAATGGTTACGGCACGCTCTTGCATCGCTTCTAACAATGCAGCTTGCGTTTTTGGTGGCGTACGGTTTATCTCATCCGCTAAAATAATATTGGAAAAAATGGGTCCTTTGATAAACCTAAACGTTCTGTTTTCGTCTAAAATTTCACTCCCTAAAATATCAGAAGGCATCAAATCGGGGGTAAATTGAATACGTTTAAAATCCAACCCTAATGCTTGTGCAATAGTATTAACCATTAATGTTTTCGCCAAACCGGGCACACCAACCAAAAGAGCGTGTCCGCCGGAAAAAATACTCAAGAGTACTTGATCAACTACTAAATCTTGTCCAACAATAATTTTTGAAATTTCTTTTTTTAACGCCAATCTTTTTTGGACTAGGGTTTGTATAGCGGTTACATCTGACATAATGGTTATGGATAATGGGTTATGGTAATAGGCTAAAAAGCTTTATTTTTTTAGCCAATTATTAGTAAAATCGCAATCGCGGTATTCCGCATTAATTCGGATGTAGGTTTCTAATATTTTTTCGTTAGACCATTTTCCGATAGCTTCAAATTGTTTTTCCTTTAAAGCTAACTCTTTAATCTTAACATAATCCGTAGCATAATCGGCCACGTGGGAATCAATTCGATTAGTTACCATCAATAATTTATATTTCTTCATCCCTTTTTGATCTTCATCTAAAACAGGTTGCGAAACTTCATTTGGCTTTAAACTGGAAACTTGACTATATAAGCTTGGATCCATTTTAGTTAACTCAAAACGGGTATCCAATGTTTTCGGATTCAGCAAAATACCCCCATTCGCTTTGGTTTCTTTTTCATCGGATAAATTACGGGCTGCCTCAGCAAAAGTTAATTCGCCTGAAACAATCCGACTTCTGATTAAGGTTACTTTTTCTTTCGCCTCTCGTAAGTCGTCATCCGTTATTTTTGGTGTTAAAAGGATATGACGCAATTCAACTTCTTGTCCTTTTATTTTTTCTACTAAAATAATATGGTACCCAAAATCAGTTTGAAAAGGCATCGATATTTCTCCTTCATTTAAACTAAAGGCAACGTCTTTAAATTCTTTGACGAAGGGTGTTTTTCGATTCATTTTATAAAAACCACCGGAGGAACGGGAACCTGGATCTTGTGAATACAATACCGCTCGTGTTCTGAAACTGGAACCGTTTTCTAAAACGTCTTTCCTGATTTCTATTAACTTATCAATTACTTTTTGTCTTTCTACATCACTTACTTTGGGTTCAATCACAATTTGAGATAACTCTAATTCCGCTCCAAAAACAGGTAATTCTTCCGTTGGGATTTTCTTAAAAAAAGTTCTCACTTCTTCTGGCGTAATCTCTACATCTGCTACCACTTTATTACGCATTTCAGACGATAACTTTCCTTGCTTTAAAACATCAAAAAAGAAGGAACGAAATTCTTCCTCATTTTTCTTGTTATAGAATTTTAGCATTTTATCCATCGACCCGATTTGCTCTAACATATAGGTAAGCCGTTCGTCCATCATGTTTTGTATTTCACCATCATTCACCACAATGGTACTGTCTTGTAACGCTTGATGTGCATATAAACGGTCTTCCATCAACTTCCCTAATAATTGGCATCTGGTGATGTCATTAACAGAAATACCTTGGCTGGTAAGCTCAATATATTCCATGTCTATATCTGAATCTAAAATAATAAAATCCCCTATGGTGGCAATAACACCATCCACTTTTTTGCGTTGGCTTACTTTTTTAACTGTATCTTTTTTAACAGCAGCCTCCTCCTGAATTACTTCTTGTGCTGTTGCAATAACAGTAAAAAAAGCAAATGTAAACAGTAGGAGAAACTTGTTATTTAAAAATTTCATAGTTTTTATTTTTAATGGCATCATCGGTAATTTCTTTCTCAAATTTTTTAATTAATTCTAATTTTCTTCTGTTTATGATTAACTCTTTTAGAGTAGATTTCACATATTCATAGGGACTCACCTCATTTTTATCAATTACATTACTAATCTTCACCAAATAAACATCCGTTGAATCGGGATATTGAATCGTTTTTCCCGGAGCAATATAATTTTCACTGTTATCCGGAGTTATAAATGGCAATTTTTGATAAACCTGATTCATTTCTACCCAAACACTGTCATTCATGGCAGAGCCTTTAAATTGCAATTGATAGGTTTCCCAAAATTTAGCATCACTTTTTTTAGTATCAAAAAACTTACTCTTAATCAAATCGAATTTCGGATGCTCTATAGACAAATGAATATACCGCAACCTAATTAAGACTCCATTTGTTCTGAAATTCTCTTTATTCTCTTGATAATAAGCTTTAATTTCAGCATTGGATACTGACGTATCTACCTCTCTTTTAACAATGGCTTCTAAATAGGCTTTCGTATATAAATCAACTTTGTACTGCTGAATCAGTTTATCAAATGCTATTTGCTCTTCTTTCGTAATATTTAATTCAGCGGCATTAATCAATAACTTTTGAGTAGCCCAACGATTAATGAAATTTTGTACAATAAGTAGACTGTCTTCTTTCGTAGTACCTTCCGGCAATAAATCGGCTATGTCGCTTTTATACAAATAACTTTCTCCAACTCTGGCAATGGCTTCGGGTTTTGCTTCGGGTTTAAAATAAGAACACGAAACAAAAACAAAAAACACAAGCACGATGCCAAGGGGTTTCAACATTAGTTTTTAATTTGCTTTTTAACACTTTCAAACACACTTTGATTAACAGTAACGTTGAATTCTTGCTTCAAATTAGTAAACCAATTTTCTTCCAAATATTGTTGATAGTCATTGATTACCCTGCCTTTACATTCTACTAATGTTTTTGGTCCGGCTTCTTGAACGGTATTGACTTGAACAACATAGAAATAATTTTCTTCATGAACTACCGGTTGTAATCCTTTTTGATAGGAAACTGTTTTAGGTAAAATAGCATTATCTTCCTCAAAAATTCCGGCAGTTGTCATCACATTAACAACATCTTTCGTATTCAATTCCTTTTTAATTTCCTCAACTGATTTTCCTTGTTTAAGTAATTTATGAGCTTTTTTAGCAATATCTGCTTTGGTAGAGGAAATAATCAATACATCATATCTTTTTTTCCAAAGGTATTTATTAGCATTCTCTGTGTGAAACGCTTGTAGTCCTAGTGTGTCTGTTTTAGATTTTTCCCAAATCTCTTTCTCCATTAAATCAAACAACAATAATCCGTCACGGTATTCATCCATCACAGCGGCAAATTCAGGAAATTCATTTTCTAAATTGTCATTGTAATAGGTATTTAATTCAGCATCAACAAAATTAGAATAATGAAAATCAACCAATTTAGCAACAGGTCTCACTTGGACAGGATTTTTTTGTTGGGAATACAAATAATTTAAAAACACTTCCCCACTCACGTTTTGATTAGCAAAAGTAAACAAAGAACCTGTAAAGTCTTTCATGCTTTCAGGCAATTTCCAGGTAGAGTCATAAAAACTGTCATTCACCGTCTTTTTAACTTTAGTAAACATCGCATCCGAACGTTTAACCGGATACTTAGCTCTCAATTTTTCATTCAGTGACTCAGTGATTTTTCTGGAACGCTCATCACGACCAATTTTAGTTTCAATATCTGGCTTTGCCTCTTCATAGGTTTTGACAGGATGTTTTTCAATCAATTTCATAATATGCCATCCAAATTGGGTTTGAAAAGGCTTCGAAATTTCACTCGTATTTTGAAGAGAAAAAGCAACGGTTTCAAACTCTTCTGAACTCAATTGACCGGAACCAAAACGATTTAAAAGACCTCCTTTTGACGCTGAAGATTTGTCTTGTGAAAACTGCTTTGCCAATGCTTCAAACGATTCTCCTTGTTGAATTTTATTGTAAATTTCAAAAATGGTAGTTTTATTTTTCTCCAGTTCTGTCGGACTGTCATCCGTGGGATTCATCAACATAATGTGAGCAACCGTAACGTCGCCACGATTATCCCGAATGTCTTTTACTTCTATGATATGGTAACCGAAACGGGTTCGAACAGGTTGCGAAACAGCCCCCTTGGAAGTAGTAAAAGCAGCTGTCTCAAAAGGATAAACCATACGGAAAGCAGAAAAATAACCTAAATCACCTCTGTTTTCTTTAGCACTAGGGTCTTGAGAATATTGAAAGGCCAATTGACCGAAATCTTCCCCTTTTAAAACCCTGTTTCGCAATTCTATAATACTTTTATAGGCAGCTAACGTATCTTCCGGCTTAGCATTTTCGTCTATGGTTAACAAAATATGAGCCGCTCGAACTTCTTTCAAGGAACGGGCATAGCCTTCATCAATTAATTCTTTCGTAACTTTTGAATCAGTCAAATAATTTTTAGAAAGCTGTGTACGATAGGATTTTAATTCATTTTGATATTGCGGATTATTTTGCAAGCCCAAAGCATTAGCTTTAGTAACTTTCAATTTGTACCCTACAAATAATTCTAAATAATGATCCAAATCTTTCTGCGATTCATCTTTAACCAAGTCTAAGTTTTTATTATAAACCCTAATAAATTCATCAGTATAATAAGGTTTATCATTAATCGTAAAAAGCACTTGCTCAGAAGATTGGGCAGAAAGTAATGCCGTCACAAAAAAGGCAAATCCCAAACAAAATTGTTTAACAGTCATTTTTAAATGATTTAAAAGAATGATTTTTATAATAGACAACAAATTATAGCTGTTGCAACTCACAAAATTAACAATTCAAAGACATTAAACAAGTATAGCCCCTACTATTAACAAAAATTTATTAACGTAAAATGTTTATACTTTTTTGACTAAGAAATACTATTTTTGCACACCTTTAAAAAGTGTTATGAGTTTTATAGAAGAAATCAATAGAAGAAGAACTTTTGGTATTATCTCGCATCCCGATGCCGGTAAAACAACCTTAACCGAAAAGCTTTTGCTTTTTGGAGGAGCAATCCAGGAAGCGGGTGCCGTAAAAAATAACAAAATCAAAAAAGCGGCAACTTCCGACTTTATGGAAATTGAGCGACAAAGAGGGATTTCTGTGGCCACTTCTGTTTTGGCTTTCAATTATAAAGACAAAAAAATAAACATTTTAGATACGCCGGGTCACAAAGACTTTGCGGAAGATACGTTCAGAACGTTAACGGCTGTTGATAGCGTGATTGTAGTGGTGGATGTGGCAAAAGGAGTCGAAGAGCAAACTGAAAAATTGGTGGAGGTTTGTCGCATGCGAAACATTCCAATGATTGTTTTCATCAATAAATTAGACCGTGAAGGAAAAGATGCCTTTGACCTAATGGATGAAGTGGAACAAAAGTTGAAATTAAAAGTTACTCCTTTGAGTTTCCCTATCGGAATGGGTTATGATTTTCAGGGGATTTATAACCTTTGGGAGAAAAACATCAATTTGTTTAGTGGGGATAGCCGAAAAAATATTGAAGATACCATTGCTTTTTCAGATTTAAACAATCCGGAATTGGATAAAATTATTGGTCAAAAAGCGGCTGACAAACTCAGAGAAGAATTAGAATTAATCAGTGAAGTCTATCCTACTTTTGACAGAAAAGAATATTTAGAAGGACATTTACAACCGGTGTTCTTTGGTTCTGCCTTAAATAATTTTGGTGTTAGGGAATTATTGGATTGTTTTATTAACATTGCCCCTTCACCAAAAGCGAAACATTCTGATACGAGACTCGTACAACCAAGCGAAACAAAAATGTCTGGCTTTGTTTTTAAAATTCATGCTAACATGGATCCAAAACACAGAGACCGTTTAGCTTTTGTCAAAATTGTTTCAGGAACTTTTGAGCGAAACAAACCCTATTTACACGTACGTCTAAATAAAAGTTTAAAATTTTCTAGCCCTAATGCTTTTTTTGCAGAAAAAAAAGAAATTGTAGATATCTCCTATCCGGGTGATATTGTGGGACTTCATGACACGGGTAACTTTAAAATTGGCGATACCTTAACGGAAGGAGAAGTAATGAATTTCAAAGGAGTTCCGAGTTTTTCACCGGAACATTTCAGGTACATCAATAATGCCGACCCTATGAAAGCGAAGCAATTAGAAAAAGGAGTTGATCAATTAATGGATGAAGGGGTTGCCCAGCTTTTTACCTTGGAAATGAACAACAGAAAAATAATTGGAACCGTCGGTGCTTTGCAATATGAGGTAATACAGTACCGCTTAGAACACGAATACGGAGCTAAATGTACGTATGAAAATTTTCCGGCTCACAAAGCCTGTTGGGTAAAACCGGAGGACCCTAAAAATGAAGAATTTGCAGAATTCAAACGGATTAAACAAAAATTCTTAGCCCATGACAAATACGGTCAATTGGTTTTTTTAGCAGATTCTGAATTCACAATTCAAATGACACAAAGCAAATTTCCTAGGGTCAAACTTTTATTTACGTCTGAATTTGAATAGCAAGTGGTTCAAAAATAAATCGTTGTAAATTTATTTTACTATTAATTATTCTAAAAAGTATAATTTTTACTTTTATTTTTAAAAATGATTACTATCTTTGCTGCTGATTCCATTTGAAATATGAAAAGTTTATATAAAATTTACATTCTCGCATTTGTTTTATTATCTGACGTAATGTTGTTCGCTCAACCGGGTGATGATGATGGAACTGGGGGATTAGAAGGTAATGATACACCGGCCGCTCCAATTAATGGGAAATTAATATGGCTAGCTTTAGTTGGAATAGGTTTTGCCTTTTATTATTTTAATAAAAAAAGACAAAAAGCATAATAGTTAACCCCTTTCAAGGGGTTTTTTTATACCTGATAATTTCTCATACAAATTAGTTTGATTTTCTTTTCCAAAAAAAAAACAAAGCTCAAAGATATAATTCCTGATAATTTCGTGGATATACATTCCCATTTAATTCCCGGAGTTGATGATGGGTCAAAAAGCATGGAAAGTACTTTAGGAATGATGGAAAGCTTAAAATCGTTAGGCTTTGAACAATTCATTACAACGCCGCACATTATCCAAAATGTTTGGAAAAACAACCGCGAAATTATTCAACAAGGAGAAATTGCAGTCTTAGAATCACTGTCAAGTAATAACCAAGAAATACCATTCAAAGCTGCAGCAGAATATATGTTTGACACTTCCTTCTCAGAACTTTTACAAAAAGAAAAACTACTGACCCTGAAAGAGAATTATGTCTTGGTAGAAATGTCCTACCTGAATCCCCCCATGCAATTAGTAGATTTGATTTATGAAACTCAACTGGCAGGAAATATTCCCGTTTTAGCTCATCCGGAGAGGTATTTGTTTTACCACAACAATATGAGTGAATATGAAAAACTTAAAAAAGCAGGTTGTTTATTCCAAATGAACTTACTCTCGTCTGTCGGATACTACGGAGAAGGGGTTGCCAAAACAGTAGATAAACTATTAAAAAAAGGAATGATTGACTTTGTGGGCTCTGATGTACACCACCAAAAACACATTGATGCTTTTTCCGGAAAAATCGTTATAAAAGAAATGATCCCTTTAAAAGAGGCCATTCAAAACAATCAGTTATTTCGATTTCTTTTGTAATATTTTTTTGTGCCAAGGCAATTGTTCTAGCTCTGAATCTGCTCCATAGCCATACCCATAGCCGTAGCCATAGCCGTAGCCGTAGCCGTAGCCATAACCATAAGTCTTAGAAGGATCTGTACCATTCAAAATCATGGCCATGTTTGGCAATTTATTCTCTTTGTGTAATGATTTTGGAATAATCAAGGAATGTTTTTTCAGGAAATTAGCTCGAACAACATAAACAAAAACATCAGCAAATTTACTAACCAATAGTGTGTCTGTCACCAAACTAACGGGAGCTGTATCCACAACAATATAATCGTATTGCTTTTTCAATTCATCGAAAAGGTCACTAATTTTAGTACTATTCAATAATTCAGCAGGATTTGGAGGAATAACTCCGGATGGCATGACCCAAAAATCCTTATGTCCTTCTTGACGATAAACGATATCTTCAATTTTTAATTTATCATTAGAAAGATAATTACTTAAACCAACTTTCGATTTAATTTTGATATACTCCATGATTTTAGGGTGTCTCAAGTCCATTCCTATCAAAAGTACTTTCTTACCATATAAAGATAGTGTACTGGCAATATTAACAGCCACAAAAGTCTTCCCTTCTTTTGGAATAGTAGAAGTGATAAATATTGTTTTGGCCTGTTCTTTGTCAGTGGTAGCTAGCATAAAATCCAAGTTGGTCAACAAAATCCTGAAAGATTCAGCGGTACTAGACCTACTTTCTGAAGTCATAATCTCATCACTGGTTTCCGATAAAGGAATATCGCCTAAGAAAGGTAATTTCAAATACTTTTCTAAATCATGACGGGAATGTATTTTAGTGTCCAACAACTGTATTAAATAAATAACAGAAAATGGAATTAGCAAACCAAGTAACAAAGCAATCAGGTAAATATTTCTGGTATTTGGCGAAACGACACCAATAGAGTAAGCAGAATCAATCACTTTAGCCTTAGGAGAAGTAACGGCCATGGTAATGGCTGTTTCTTCTTGCTTTTGTCTCAAATATAAGTATAAGGCTTCCTTAATATTTTGTTGTCGTTCAATGTTTCTGTATTTTCTGTCAAGCGTAGGAACTTGAGAAACTTTACTGTTAAATTTCGATTCTTGTTGAAGCAACTGTTTTTTGGCAATAGTCAATGAACTTTGTACATTTCTGAGACTCTGTTGTATGGTACCTTTTAGTGCCGTGATTTGCTGATTATAATTAAGCACATTTGGGTGATTGGCCGAAGTGCTTTTCAAAAGGCGGTTTCGCTCTAACACCATAACATTATATTGATTAATCAGCGAAGTGGAAGCATTTTCCGTGGGAATAATATTCTCTGGAATAGTCTGATCAATATCGGAATTCTTAATGGAATTCAACATAAATTCTACGACCATTAATTCTTTCCCGTTATTGGCTAATGCCTTTTCATATTCGGAAGAGGTGGTAAGGTTTAATCCTGCATCGGTTACTAAGTCGGTTAATCGATTATCTTTTTTAAATCGCTCTGCACTGCGTTCAACGGTATCTAATTCACCAGTAATAATACTTAAGCGTTCATCAATAAAATCTTGTGTGTTTTTAGCTACTAAATTCTTATCATTTAAAGCATCTTCATTAAATTTCATGACCAACGTATTGAGGTAATCCATTCCTTTTGAAGGCAATGGATCTACTACAGAAAGCTGAATAATACTGGTCTTTTCACCTACAGGAGCTACCGTTAAAATATTTTTATAAGCAATAGCAGCAGTCATCAAAGGGGTAATTTTAATGATTATAGTATTGGTGTTGATAGTAGCTTTTTTATTGCGATTAATTACAATATTACCTAAAGAAGTAGGTATAACTTCACCAAAAGTGTGTACCTTATCTGTTGATTGTTCATTATACTGAAGTTCAAAAGAGTTATCTTTCAGAAATTTAAAATAAAACAATCCCCACTTATTTTCGATAGATTTATCATTTTCAAAAACTAGCTCAATGGGTGATTCAGTATAAAGCTCAGGGGTTAAAATCCTTCCTTCAGCATAATAAGAAACATTAAATTTTAATTCTTTAACGGTATTTTGGGATAATATACGAGAACGAAACATCTCAATTTCATTCTCTAAATTACTCTTTTTGACTCCTAAAATACCCAAATCATTAAAAGCATCTAATTCAGTTGCTGTACCTTTTTTGTCATCTTTAATTAATATTGTCGTGGTTAAACCATACTGAGGCATCTGATACCGCAAGTAAATATAAGCAATCGATACAGCGATTAAAACACTTAACACAAACCATTTCCAATTCCGTAAATATTTAAATAACTGTTCAGTTAAATTAATTTTAGAATCTACTTCTTCGGTTGAATTAATAAAAGAATTTTGCATGTTTTAATCTGTTAATAGTATTATGGTAGTCAAAGCAAACCCAAGCACAGAAATTGCTGCTAAGATATTAGGTCCAATAGCAGTGGAATCAATTTTTCGTTTATTGGGCTCTACGTACAAAACATCGTTTTGAGTAAGATAGTAATAGGGAGAATTAAGCAGGTTAGGGTCAGTCATATTAATTCGCACTGTTGTTTTTACACCTTCTGTTTCTCGAATCAAGAGCACATTTTCCCGTCTGCCAAACAAAGTCATATCACCGGCTAAAGCTAAAGCTTCCGGAATAGTAATTCGGTCACTTGAAATAGTATAACTCCCTGGATTAGCAACTTCTCCCAAGACTGAAACTTTATAGTTTACAATTCTTAAATTGATTACAGGATCTTTAGCATATTCAGAAATTTTGGTATACAATATTTCTTTAACTTGATTTTTATTTAACCCACTTACTTTTAAGGTGCCAAGAACAGGAAATTGAATAGTTCCGGCATTGTCTACTAAATAAGTAGAACGCTCCATTTGCATAGCATTAGTCGTTGTTCCTGCTTCTGAATTACCAATATTGAAGGGTTGTGAAGCTTTTGGGTCTAAAGTGGTTACATTAATATATAAAACATCATCCGTTTTGATAACGGGTTCATAGTTTGATTTATTCTCGGTTGAGGCGGTGTCAATTTCCTGAAAGTAAATCACTTTCTTTTTGGAAACACAAGAAGTGAATAAAAAAGCTGAAAGTATAAAATATAAAAAAGAAAATTTTTTCATAGATAGAATGCTGATTTGGTGCAAATATAAGTTTATTAATCTTAAGCCTAGTAGTGTGACAGTAAATTATTTAAGAATCCAACTCTTGAAAAACAGAATTCATACTCTTAAATTCAGGAACGATTTTTTTCATCTTTGAAACAAGTATATCTTTTGATTTCACATGAGCACTGATAATTAAATCTTCTATTAAATCACTAACTACCTCAAACTCATCACAAATTTCCTCAGCTATCATTATTTTTTCATGATGAGTAGCTAAATTTTTAGCAGAATCATTCAATAGCTCTTCATACAATTTTTCACCGGGTCGCAAACCAACAATCTTAATTTTAATTTCTTTATCTGGCGTATATCCGGCTAATCGAATCATTTTTTTAGCTAAATCAATAATTTTAACCGGATCACCCATGTCAAAAATAAAAATCTCACCCCCTTTACCCATAGCTCCGGCTTCTAAAACTAATTGACAAGCCTCCGGAATGGTCATGAAATAACGAATAATTTCCGGATGGGTAATCGTAATAGGCCCACCTTCCTGAATTTGCTTTGTGAAAAGTGGCACAACGGAACCATTGGAACCCAATACATTACCAAAACGTGTCGTGATAAATTTTGTCTGACTGTCAGCATTTATTCTGTTTTTTTTGAAATGCAGGGATTGAACATACATCTCCGCAATTCGCTTACTGGCTCCCATCACACTGCTCGGGTTAACTGCCTTGTCGGTGGAGATCATTACAAATCGTTCAACATAGTATTTGCAGGATAAATCAGCTACGTTTTTTGTCCCCATAACATTTGTATAAACAGCTTGTGCAGGATTTTCTTCCATCAAGGGAACATGTTTGTAGGCAGCCGCATGATAAACGACTTGGGGTTTATAGAACTTGAATTTGCGTTCTAAAAACTCATAATTTCGAATATCCCCAACTAAACTTTTGATGGGATAGTTATAATTCATCGCCTCGATTTCAAGGGTCAAACTATGCAAAGGGGTCTCAGCTTGGTCTAACAAAATGATGGAAGATGGCTCAAAACCTAACACTTGACGTACAATTTCACTGCCAATAGAACCGGCAGCACCGGTTATCATAACTGTTTTTCCACGCAATTGGGATGAAATAATGCGGGTATCCAAAACAATGGGTTTTCGCTCTAATAAATCCTGAATTTCAAAATTCTTAATATTCTTAGAAATTTCTTTTTCGTTTTCCCAGTCGGTTACTAAGGGGATAGTAAATACTTTATAATTAAAATCGATGCATTCATCTACCAATTGCGAACGTTCTTCCTTGGTTAAACTTTTGTCAGCTATTATTAAAGCATCGGCTTTATTCAAACGCATCAAAACAGGAACTCGTCTTTTGAACTGAAGAATAGGAAGGTCTAATATTCGTTTCGTATTATTTTGATTCTTCTTATCTATAAAACCAATCAATTTAAATCGTTTGGGTACTTCTGATTTCAAAGCATTAGCAACAGCAATAGCATTGGCATCCGTTCCATAAATTAAAGCCGTCGTTTTGGGTGTCTCTGCAGCAATAGTAAAATATTTTTCAAAAACTTGTTTAACTACAACACGGTAAAAAAACAAAAAACTAAAAGACAAAACAGCATGTATAAAAATACCGGTATTCAAATAGATTTTATCCCAACCGATCAAAACAAAGATAAAATTGACTAGAACAAACGTACCTAAAGTAGCAAATTGAGAAAAAAACAATTTTAATGCATCTATGTAAGAAGAATGGCGAATAATACCTGAATAAGTTCTGAATATCCAAAAATAGAAAATATTAACCCCCAAGTAAAGAGGAAGGGCTATAAAAATTATTTCCGTTTCAATATAATGAAAACGAATACCACTCAATAGGATAAACGTCACTAAACCGGAAAAAAGTACAATCGAGGAATCTAACAAAAGGACAACCCATCGCGGTAAATAACCAAGATTTTTAAAATTAAAATGCAATTGCAACTGAGCAAAATAGTTTAAAACATCTTCCAGTATAGTTGTCTTTTTTTTCAAAATTCTTTTTTAATAATTTTGTAACATGTAAAAATAAGTATTTTTTTTAAAATCTTAAAAAAATCTTAATTTTTAACCAAATCTTTATTTAAACCAACAGAAATAAAGAATTTAAATGAGCTATCTCTTATCTCCTTCCTCAATTATCTTTCTTCTTTCTTCTATTCTCTAAATTCATCTCCTACTTAAAAACCGCTTGGACCAAATCCGTAATCCTATTTCGTTCCGCATCCGTTAAATTAGAACCGGACGGAAGACATAAACCATCGTTAAACAAATTTTCCGATACGGTTCCGCCGTAATACGGATACTTTTCAAAAATAGGTTGCAAGTGCATCGGTTTCCATAAAGGCCTGCATTCAATATTTTGTGCTTCCATTGCTAAGCGTAAAGTTTCTCTCGTAATACTATTAGTCAAAGCAGGATTAAGTAAAATAGCAGTCAACCAATGATTGGAAAAATAAGTATTATTAGGTTCAGAAAGCACCTTAACCCCCTGAATATCAGCGAAAAGATCAACATAAAAAGCATGCATTTTTCTACGTAAAGCAATGTGGTCATTCAACACTTCCATTTGACCTCTTCCGATTCCGGCACAAATATTACTCAAACGATAATTATACCCGATTTCACTGTGTTGATAATGAGGGGCGTTATCACGAGCTTGGGTAGCTAAAAAAACCGCTTTATCTTTTAAAACTTTATCAGGGGCAACTAAGGCTCCACCACCGGAAGTGGTAATAATTTTATTTCCGTTAAAGGATAGCACCCCAATTGTTCCAAAAGTACCGCATTTTCGACCTTTATACGTACTGCCTAAAGCTTCCGCACTGTCTTCTAAAACAGGAATTTCATACGTTGAAGCAATGGCATTGATTTCATCCACTTGATAAGGCATGCCATATAAGTGAACAGCAATAATGGCCTTAGGCTTTTTGCCTTTGGAAATCCTGTCTTGAATGGCTGTTTCCAGGGCAATCGGACACATATTCCATGTCTCCGACTCACTGTCAACAAATACCGGTGTTGCTCCTAAGTAGGCAATAGGATTAGCTGAAGCTGAAAAAGTCATACTTTGACAAATCACCTCATCACCGGGTTTCACGTCTAATAATATCAACCCTAAATGCAACGCCGCTGTTCCCGAACTCAAAGCCGCCACAAATTTATCCGCTTGGATATACTGCTCTAAATCAATTTCAAAGCCGGTCACATTCGGACCCAAAGGAGCAACCCAATTGGCGTCAAAAGCTTCTTGTACAAATTTCTGTTCATTTCCGCCCATGTGCGGCGAGGAAAGCCAAATTTTTGAATTATTCATCTTGTAAATTAAATTTAATTATTATACCGGGATTACCTACTACAACGGCATAATCCGGAACATCTTTAATAATGACTGCTCCTGCCCCTATCGTAACCCATTTACCAATTGTGATGCCTTGAATAACACACGAACCGATTCCTACATGCGTTCCTTCACCAACAGTAACATTTCCTGCTAATGCAACACCTGGGGAAAGATGAGCAAAATGACCTATTTTGCAATCATGCTCTACAATAGCTCCTGTATTCAAAATACAATGTTTCCCTATAACAGCATTTGGATTAACTTTTACACCGGCCATAACTACCGTTCCCTCACCAATTGCTATATGTTTGGAAAGTATCGCAGAAGGATGAATAGCGTTTTCAAAGGTAACATTTAGTTTTTTAGCTAATCGTTTTCTTACTCTATTATTACCAATAGATAAAATCAAGGAATCAATTTTTTCGGAATCTAATAAAGAAGCAGGAACTACAGGCACTCCTAATAAACTGGGCTGTTTAGGATAATCATCATAAACAACGTCTACAGATTGTCCTATCAATTGTAGAATATCTAAAATTACTTTACCATGTCCACTGGCTCCGAATAGCGAAATTTTAATTGCCATCAAATGGTTCTATTGTGGCTGCATCGGCAGCGTTAATTCCTTCTTTTTTGATTACTTTTTGAATAGTTTTGAATAATATTTTAACGTCCAAACCAAAACTCAAATGGTCCACATACCAAACGTCATACTCAAATTTTTTATCCCACGAAATGGCATTTCTCCCGTTTACTTGTGCCCATCCGGTAATACCGGGCTTTACTTCGTGACGACGATTTTGAAAATCACTGTATAAATGTAAATAATGAGCTAACAAAGGTCGGGGACCTATCAAACTCATATCGCCTTTGAGCACATTTAGTAATTGGGGTAATTCATCTAAGGATGTTTTACGGACAAAAGAACCAATAGGAGTTAGCCGTTCAGCATCAGACAGCAATTTACCTTCATTATCTTTTTTATCATTCATTGTTTTAAACTTAACAATATTAAAGATAACGCCGTTTTTTCCGGGGCGGGGTTGTATAAAAAAAGGCTTGCCTTGATTTGCAAAATACAGAAAAATTGTAATTATCAAAAAAATTGGGCTTATGAGACTGAGTCCAACCAATGAGGCAATAAAATCCATTAATCTTTTGATGTATTTCTTATACATTACTTTACTTTCTGTTTTGAGGTGTAAAAGTATAAAATTATTACTGAAAGATGTTTGAGTTTCATACACTATCTATACTTTATCTATGCTTTAAAATCAAAGAAGCTAACTTCATCCTATGTAGAATTATAATTTTTGATATTCCTTCAAAATAGCCTGCCAAACAACTTGCTGTTCATACCGATTAACAATCATAGGCCTCGCGTATTCCCGCAATTGTTCATAATAAGCCTTGTTTTCCATCAGTTCTATCATGACCTCCAACAATGTTTTTTCATCCTTAGTAGGAATGATAACCCCGTTTTGATGAGGAACAATAATTTCATTACAACCGTTAATATTAGACACAATCGAAGGTAGCTCCATCGCACCGGCTTGCATCACCACATTGGGAAAACCTTCGCGGTAGCTAGGAAAAACAAGACAATAAGAGATGGAAAAAAACAACCGAACATCTTGTTGATAACCCACCGCCTTAATTTGTTTTACATTTTCAATAGCTTCTAATGTTTGGGGAAGTAAAGGGTCTAGTTCGGTTTCCAAGGGGCCTACCAATAAAAGCTTCGCCGTAGGATGATTAATTTTTAATTTTTTAAAAGCGGCAATCAATTCATTAATTCCCTTATCTGTAACCAATCGACCCACAAAAATAAAGACAAAATCGGTGTCTTGAATATCATAACGGGCTTTCAGTTCCTCTTTTTGGGCAAAACTGAAATGGTCGTTAGAAAAATAAGTAGTATTGATGCCATTCGTACTGCCGTTGGCCAATACTTTCAATTTTGAAGCCTTACAATATTCGTTTTGAAGAATAATTTCTTTCAATCCATTCGAATTGGGATATACCCGAGAAGCAAATAAATACGTTAGTTTTTCCACAAAATCGAGCATCTTTCTTTTACTACCTGTTTCTTCTAACAAAGGTAAACCGGCTACCGTATGAAAACGATGCGGAACTCGGGCTAAAAAAGCAGCCATCATTCCAACAATTCCTGCTTTAGGTGTGTGTGAATGCACAATATCCGGTTTCGTTTTTAATAAGAACAAAGTAAGCTTAATAACTGCCATTAAATCGTGTAGGGGCGTAATTTTTCTGGTCATTTCCAAGTGAAATGTAGCCACACCCTCTCTAGCTCCTACTTTTTCTAAATATTCCTTTTCAGAAGAAACTGCAATTACATCATACTGTTCTTGCATAAACTTTAGTTGCCCTTCTAACAATTTATCTAAAGACAAAGGAACTGTAGTAATGCGAATTAATTTAGGTTTATTTGTTTTCAATTGATTGATTTTTTTGAATTGTAGACAATAACCACAAAATAGCGACAACCATAAATGGAGCATACATAAGTTTTGTTCTCATAAAAATACCAAAATTGGCATACCGGAAGATATACACACTCCCGCAATACAAACTTAGAAAAACGGCAGTAGACCACCACAAAGGCAAGTGTATATTTTTAATTTTTTTCCAATAAAAAACTAGTACATAAATAAACAATAGGTGCAACAGTAAATAAACTGCATTCTCAAACCCGGCCAACCATCCTTTTAAAGTATTGATCTCACCAATAAAGGGTCTAAAATAAAAGGAAACAAACCGATAAAATAGTGAGTAATCTTCCATAGGAACATAGGTTCCTGAACGCTCAAAAGACAAAACCGATCCTTTGTTAAAACGAATAATTCTATCCCAATCCAAATAACGAATATGCGAAAGTTGCAAAACCATATAACCCAAAATGCCACTGGCGGAAATCCCAAAAAATGTCCATGCAAGTTTTCTTCTAACGTGGTCTTTACTAAAAATTATATAACTTGTTCCAAAAGCAAACAATAGCAATAAAGCAACATGAGGTCGGATAATCAATAACAAAACAGAACAAATGATAAACGAAAAAGACACTGATTTGTAGTTTGAAATCGTCCTAAAAATCTGCACCAAGCACATAAAAAGCAAGGGCTCTTTTCCTAAACCGGCTGTCCAGTAATGTAAACCGGGCCAAAAAGCAAGAATAGACAACAAGTTAATATTTCCAAGAGATAGCGAAGAATCGGTTAGGGTTTGCAACCACTTTATAAAGTGTAAAATAGCAAAATAACCCAGTAAACCATGGAGTAAAAAACCACCCCAAAAAGGAACACCCATAATGATAAATGGATAATTAAGCCAAACGATAAAATCGGTGCCGTAAGAAAAGAAGTCAAACCAACTATGTTGTGAAATATCAAAATTTTGAGCCCAGTAATAATGAGCATCGGAATGACCTTTTTGCACGCGTTCTTGCCATACAAAAAAAACAAATACTAAATGCCAACACAAAAGCAACCATTTAAAACCTAATGATTCCGGTTGATTTAAAAAACCTATTATTTTTTTGTTGAATAAACGCAAACTAGTAAAGTTTAGCAGTTAAATCAGCCATAGTAACCGATTCAAAACCAAATTTAGCCTGCAAATGCAAATACCATTTAGCAATTTCCTGCAAGGCTTCCATTGATTCTTTGGGATGATCACCAAAATTATGCGGGTGCCACCATAAATGATATACTGCTCCCTCTTTAGCGGCCTGCAACATTTCATTTTTAATTCGTTGCAACCGTAATGAATTTAAAAAGGACAAACCATGGTGGGGTCTTAAAAAACGACTAGCAGGTTGAGCTGTTACAAAATCAGCAGTTACTTTTTCCATCGGATACGAGGTAGAACCCAAAGGCAAATAGGCATCGCCGGTTCGGAATAACTTAGTGGCTAAGGTGGATTGTGAGGTATCTTTCCAATACCATGCATCAGGGTTGGAACGCAATTGCGTAATGCCTCTTTCCTGGCAACTAAATAGATAATCCGGGTTCCACTGATTTCTGGGAAAAACTAAAGAATGTAAGGTAGCTCCAAATTGAGTCGCCATTTTTTTGGCTAAATCCAAATCACATTCAAATTGTCTTTTAGTCTGTCCCGTCTCTAAACAATAATAATGAGAATAAGTGTGAGTTGCTAATTCTTGACCGGGGGTTGATTGTATGAATCGAATTAAATCTGGTGCAAAAAAGAAACGGTCTAAACCCGCTGAACGATGTTCGAGCCCATAAGCATAAGCATCTAATTTTAAATTGGTGTAGGTTGGCTTTTCATCCGGCAAATTAGCTAGCCATTCTTCCCAATTTTCGTTGAAAAGCATCCCAACCGTTGCCCAAGTTACCTTGATCTCATGCTTTTCAAAACATGCTAACATATGGGGAATAACCTTTCGGGTATTGTCAAAATAGGCAATTTTTTTGTTTAGTGTAATGTGGTCAAACACACCCCAAACCAATTCAAAATCCAACGAAATGACAAATTTTCCTTTCTTCATATTCCTAGTCTGTTGTTTGATTTAGTGTAGCTTGCAATCGTTGTTGCCGATCATACTCTTCCTGAGCCAAAAAATAATAAATAACAAAAAAAGCAAAATACATCACCATAGATTTTTGTCGCATGATAATACCAAGATTTGACATCACAAAAGTCATTGCAAAAGAAGTCAACAAAAAAGCAATGGCCGACATTTTAACCATATATACTGAATTTTTGAAAAACCGAATAAACCGCTTATTGAGTATTTTGGAGAATAATAGTAAATATAATAAATTTTCCAAGGAGCTAAAAACACCTAAAAGGCTAGGGGAATCCACAAAAAGGGGTCTGAACCAAAAGGTAAATAATTTAACAGGGAGCGAATAATTACTCATTGCCACACCTGAGCCAGATTTTTCTGATAATCCTTGGGACCGGGCCTCTGCAAACGCTTCAAAATCGGAAATCACATTTTCGGAGTTTTCTAATTTAGCCACCGCTAAAATTGAATTACTGGCGGCAGCTAAAAACCCGATAGAGGCAATAACTATCAAAACTTTTAACCCGGAACTCATTCGCTCTTTCCCAAACCAAAGTCCAACCATGACCGCTACCAACATAAACAACATAACATGAGGCCGAACCATATAAACAAAAAAGCCCCCTAGCAAGAGCAAAAACCAACGCTTATAAGGGGATTTTACGGCATAAGTAAAAATCATCAAACCCATAAAAATAACAGAACCTTTTCCTAACGAAACTGTCCAGAAATGCATATTGGGTAAAAACAATAAAAGGGTTAATAAATCATATTTTTTTAAAATCTTAATATCAATCGGAATGTTTTCCCGCATAAAAAGATAGGCAAACACAAAACCCACATAACCAAACCAGGAAAATATAAGCATGAGGGATTCATATGACAACCCTATTTGAACAAAAGGGGAGGCTAAAAAATTAATGAAATTCGTACCGCTTTCAAAAAGACTGGGCCAATCATTACCGATTTGACTGGCTACATAATAATATTGTATTGAATCGGAAGGATTAAAAAGTGTATAGGTATAATATACTAAAAAGAAAAGTAAATGATAAAAATAGAGGTAGTTCAATAATTTTTTATTAAAAAACGGATGTTTTCGGGCAAGACTAGTGAGCAACACTTGGGTTGCTATCAATAATATAACGAAAACAACTATTGCATCCATTGTTTAAAATAATTCTAAATCACCCATGGCGTAGTGCCATCCTCTGCTTTGTTTTGATTGTTGCAAAATTACATTATTTAACGTTAAGTCTTTGCAGGTTAAAATGGGTCCGAATGCACCATAAAAAGCAAACGAAAACAATGACTTCTCCGTGGTAGAAAGCAATAAACATCCTTGTTTGGTGGCATAATTGACAACTTCTTGTTGAATTTCTTTTTTGGCTTTTGAAGTATTTCCGCCAATTACTTCGGCAATACGCAATTCGTTAAAACGTTTGTGTTTTTTAACATACATGGCCACATACCAATCCTTTCCGGTCAAAAAGGTATAGGGTTGCATCGGATTAGTGGCATACCGCCAATGTAAATAAGCCTCAGTTTTAGGCGTAAATAATTCCTTTTTGGCTTGAAGTTCCAAATTGTGTTTAAAACAAATGGCTTCAATTTGTTCTTCATTTAAAGATAAAAGAGCGTCGGCTCGCTTACTAAACAAATAAATAAAACGATAAAGTAAAACAGGTACTAATGCTATTTTTATTTTACCCAATGCCTCCCATCCCATTTTTAAATAACCGGGACGACTTTTTTCGTTGGGAGTATTAAAAATAAAGCAATCATTTTTTTTTCCCACATCGGCTAAAGCCTGCAGGGTTAATTTCTTAAATATTCCTTTGCCTTGATGTTCCGGATGAGTGGCCGTGTCTACCGCTCGGTAGGCTTGCCAAACCTTGTCTCCGAGTTGCCATTTCCATGACATAAAAGCTCGAACACCTATAAACTGACCATTTTCCTCGGCTACCAAAACATAAGAAGCCCCAAAGGGATTTTGAACATGTTTAAAATCCCAAATAGAGGTAGTTTTCTTTAACAACGACTCGCCTAAGCTATCTTTTAAAAGGGCAACAATAGCGGGTATATCTTCGGTTTTGGCTACTCTAACAATCATATAGAATAGTGTTTACGATATAAATCTTCCAAAGTCAAAATCATAGCATCCATGCTAAAACTAGCTTTAGCACGAACTCGGGCTCCTTGTTGAAGATAAGTCAACTTAGCGGGATCATTCTTGAGTTGAACGATGAGCTCTGTTAATTGTTCCCATTGGTCAACACCTACCACCAAACCGTCTTTTTCATTTCGAATAACTTCTTTTATTCCTCCGGCATCAGTGGTGACTATTGCACATTCCATACTCATGGCTTCCAGCAACGCAATGGGTAATCCTTCAAAAGAAGAGCACATCATAAACGTGTCCATTGCCTCATAATAAGATTTGACTTCGATTTGCAATCCGGCAAAAAATACTTTTCCTTCTAAACCCAAAGCCGCATATTTTTGTTCGATTTCCGATTGTAAGGGTCCGGCACCTACTATGATTCCATAGATGTTTGCGTCTTGTTCAATCGCTTTTTTCATGATTTCCAACCACAAATCGAGTCGTTTTTGAAAACGAAAAACCGCTACGGTTCCCACTACAAATGCATCCGCCGGAATACCAAATTGTTTCCGTTTGGATGAATCAGCAAACGAACCTTTTCGTTGAAAACTATCCGAATTTACCCCATTTAAAACCGTTTGCACCGGAATAGTAGGATGTATATTTTTTTGAATGGAATGGGACACATCATCTGAAACACCAATTCCAAGTGATTGACGATTAAAGGTTAATTTATTGATGGTTTTGGTCAAAAAATGGTAGCGTTCCTGCATATTGTGTTCCGTATAAAGCACCGGAATCTTGGTCAAAGAATGCACCAAACGGCTTACAAATCCTGCCCAAGGCAAATGAGCATGAATCAATTGAATTTGATTTTCCCTACAATAGCGAATGATTTTTTTGTATTGCCACAACAAAAGCAAATTATTTTTTGCCGCAAAACAAGTTACTTTTCCACCCGCTTCTTCTATAGCATGTACCATTTGGTCTTTCCAAGGCAAAAAGTAGATATAATGAAATTCAAACGCCTCTTGGTTGTGTTTTTTTAAGGTTTCCGGTAAAAGCATTTCTGCTCCGCCACGCCCCAACGATTTGATGATATGAATTACTTTAATCTTTGCCATGTGTGAGTGCCTTATAAACGGTTTCAAACTGCTGGGCAAGGTACGTATTATTAAATTTTTGTACAACGAGTTCGTTGGCATTTTTAACATATGAGGCTTCTTTGCCGTTAATTTTCACTTGTTCTAAGGCGTGAACAAAACCCATTTCATCCCCTTTCTCCACTAAATATCCGGTTGCACCGTTTTGAATGACTTCTGAAATACCGCCCACATTATAGGCAATCACAGGGGTTTTGGCATACATCGCTTCTAAAATTACACCAGGTAAGCCTTCAATAATACTTGGCAAAACTACTACATCGGCTTGGTGCATGTAGTTAATTGCTTCTTTGCTAAAACCATAAAAAGAAATGTTATCCGCTAGGTTTTTTTCAGCTACCGCTTGCTCTATTTCGGTTCTCAACGGACCATCGCCAATGAGATGCAAATGTGAATCGGGACATCTTTTCAACCACTGTTCAAAAATGGAAAGTAAACCATGGTGGTTCTTTTCAAATGAAAATCCGCCCACATGCACAATCTGAAATGCAGTTAGCGGAGTATTTTTCCAGGCTACCGAAGTAAACGGTTGTTGGTTTATACCAATTGGGATTACAGTTGTTTTAACTTTTGTTTCCGGAAACAATTGATTCAAATCTTTCGCCGACAAGTGCGATACCGAAACAATGGCTTGGGTACGGCTATACAGCCAACGGTTGAGCCTTTTAATCAGTGGATTTTGAATGTACGCACTCACCATGCTCGCATTCCGGGCGATGATTGGGACTTTCCATCCACAAAAAAGTTGCGAAAAAACCGCAAATTTTAGCGTATCGCCGGCATTGCATTGCACAACATCAACATGATGTTTTTTGATTAAATTGGCTAAAGCTTTCCAACCTTCAAAATCATTCCACCGTTTGTGTTGTGGTCTGTTTAAAGGGATAAACGTCGCATTTATTGGCAAAGTGGACTCACCCGGAAACAAGGCTACAACCAAAACAGTATGCCCCATTTGAACCAATTCATTGGAAAGTTGACTGGCAAACATTTCTGCTCCACGTAATTGCGGTTTTTGAATGAGTTGGAGAATGGTCATTTTATAATTTTAATATATAATTCATACATTTTTTGGTGTACCGATTCAATTTCAAACTTTTCTTTAAATAGCTTTTTACTAATTTCTGAAAATGAATCCCTCATTTCCTTGCTAGAAACCAGCTCACAAATTGCATCGGCGAGCTCAGAACTATTGTCTAAAGTAAAAGTTAATGCATTTTTATTTATCTCTACTACTTCAAGCATCATCGATAAATTAGTACAAACAATAGGAAGTCCCGATGCCTCTGCTTCAATTAATACGCCAGGTAAGCCTTCAAATCTCGAAGGAAAAACAAAAACATCTGCCATTTTTAGTAGCGAAGGAATATCTGTTCTATGACCTAAAAAAGTTATTTTTGAATTTAATTCATTATTTAATACTTGTTCTTGTAAAATCAAGGTAGATTTACCTTCTCTACCAACAATTAGTAAATGTACTTTTTCTAAAACGTCTTTAGGAAGCATTGACATAGCGTTTATTAAAACATCTTGCCCTTTCTGGTATTCTTGTCTTGCAACGTTAATTAATACTAAAGTCTTTTCTTCTATACCGAAATTTAATTTTAAAACTGCTGGAGCATTTTCATAATTACTTGCCTTACGCCCTCTGTACACTACAGTCATCCGTTTGAATGAAATTCCAAGCTTTTCATGATAATGTTGTGCAACTGAATTACCGTTAGGATGAAAATGATCTGTCCCAAAAAAACTACTTACACAGTCTAATATCCTAAAAAATAACAATTTCATCTTAGTAACTCCAACTTCATTTAGTCTGTTTTCACTGTAGGAGTGATTAACTAAACTTTCTAAGTGCACGAACGAACTGTTAAAAAACCGAATCGATCTCACTAATAAATTAGATTTAAATAGCACTGAATGAATCACATCAGGTTTAAATTCGCTTATTATTTTTTGTAATGCTTTTCTTTTTATTAAAAAACTTCCATTAGGTAATGTTGTTATTATATTTTGATCTATATCAAAAGAATCTGAATCATATTCTGGTTTCTTTTCTTTTAATTTACAAATTTTAATATCAACTTGTTTTTCTTTCAAAAAAGCAAATAATTCTAGTGTAGAAAATTCTGCACCTCCTGTAAAAAAAGAATCTATAACTAGGAGTATTCGCATATTACCTATTTGCTTATTGTTTGTTGTGCATCAATAAATTGCCAGCCATCTATTTGATTGTAAGTATGAGTAGCAACTAAATTGCTTTTCCATTTAGGTAATATAGAATCTACCAAAAGCTCCTCATAAATATTTTCATCTAATTTAATTATTTGATAAATTTGAATTGCATAGCCATACTTAGGTGCTCCTAATTGTGCTGGTCTGTATGTTTTGCCTTGTTTTTCAAATATTTTCCCTGCAGACCTTCCACCTCTTACATCAATTTTTATAGGACTGCTAGGATGTTGTTTCCATGAACCTAGAGGTCCATTTTCAAGTATATATAAATTCAATAAGTCATTAACACTTTGTGATTCTCTAGAACGTTCAGAGGCAAAACAATACCATTTTCCATTAAATTGAAATGGTGTTACATCATATAGCTTTTTATTAGGAATCAAAATATTAAACTTTTCCCATACATATGGAAAAGATATTGATTTGTAAATGATAACATTCCCAAAGTCGCCCGTTTCGGGAATCATAAATATGTTATTTTCATAATTAAAAATATAAGGATACGATAAATGAAATTTTTCTTCTATACAAACCTTTGGATTTGCGAAAATCTTTTTTTCATTTAAATACTCAAAACAAATAATTTTTCCTAAACCATTTGTTTTAAATTCTTCAACAAATAACCAGAGTTTATTGTTAAAAATCATGGGGAATGGATCTGCCCAATTTAATCCCTTTGGCGGAACCAATTCTTTAAAACGATAAATAGATTCTTCGCTATTATTAATTTTAGAATGACTTATAATCCATTGTTCTTGTTTTACTATAGTATAAAATCTTCTTTTTAATACTCTAATAAAATAGATAAATGCTATTTTGATTGCTTTAATATTGCTGGGGTCCTTATATAGAAAATTATTATAGAAATCAAAGGTTGTATTTTCAACTACTATTTTATCTTCAACTAATTTATTTAATTGTTCTTGAAACAAACGAACTCCTGTTTCAAACAAATTTACTTGATTACGATGAAAAGATAATAAATCGGATTTAATAAAAGCTCGACCAATAACAGCACCTCCATCTAAATCTTCAGTTATTTTTTGCAACGTCACGCCTGATATAATTTCTTGATTAACTACCTCCCAAAAACCAGGTGGTCCTCCTCTATTTACTTTATTATCTCCATGATGTAAAGACCAAACTCCTAAACGAGGCATCTTTAATATATCACCTCTAAGAATTCTAAATCCAAATCGTAAAATTAAATCTGGCTGTAGATTATTAATTTGGTCTAAACAATCTTTATCTAACCAATCACTAAATTCTTTCTGAATAGGAATTGTATTAATAATTATTTCTTGTTTTACTGGCAATAAAACTGTTTGAAAAGGATTACTTTTAGTTTTAAATATTTTTCTGTCTATAAGCCTTAAAAATTTATAAGCAACAGAGGATTTTGATTTTTTTGTAGCGTTATTAATTATTACACCAGAAATAACATAGCTAGGAGATGTTGAAATATATTCAACAATATCTGCCACCCATTTTTTTATATAAAGATTATCTGTTAGGATTATAACTTTTATCTGTTGTTGCATATAATTATTTTTTTATATAAAAATTAGTAGATTATTGCTAGATATTAATAGACTTCAATTTGTAAACAATTCATCCTTTTATAACTTTTATCTTTTCCAAAGGTAACTCAAGTGCTTTTGCATTCGACTCCTTAATGGTTTGAGAAGTTGAAATAAAATAATCTACTTTTTTAGCCGTTAAAGCATCATACCGTTGAATGTAAAAAAGTTTAAGTTTTCCCGGTAAAGAAAGTTTTTGATAACGTTCTTCTATATAAGAGTTGTTTTCCAAACTGGAAACTAACGGCGTTTTAAAATAACGTTTTACTTTTCGGTAAACAATATCGGCACGAAACAATGTGACATGAACTAAATCAGGCTGTTCCGCTTCAATAATGGGTTTGAGTTGTTGCACAATTTTGCCGAAAGTATATTTTTCAGGTCGGTTGAGTGAAATCACTTTAATACCCGCCTGTTGGACTACTGCTGCCAATTGATTGCCTTTGTATAAGGTAACAAAAACCGACTCAACTGCTTTGTTTTGGATAGCAATATCGAGTAGGCTTTTTTCTGCTCCACCGGTTTCAAATGTGTCGAGGATGTAAAGGGTTATTTTCAATTATTATTTTATCACATTTAATAAGTGAGTTCTGAATTGACTTTTTAAATTTAATATAACAGTATCAAAATCATCTGCTTTATATGATTCAATTAAATTCGCTATAAGTTCCTTAAAGTCTATAGAATCATTATAAAATTGATGATACTGTAACTTATCCATTTTTGATAATAAATCTACAATTTTTCCTTTATGTTCGGTTGGATACTTTTTTTCTGATTCAATTACTAAAAAAGGAACTTTATTTTTAAGACTAAAAATAGTAGAATGGAAACGATCGGTTACACAAAAATCAAAATATTGATAACAGGTCGCCCATTCTAATGAATTTAAAACATCTGAAAAATTTAAATCACAAAATTTATTGAACTGTCCAATTCCAACCAATTGAATATTGTTTTGTTTTGCAAAGTGATAAATTTGTTCTGAAGCTTTTGAAAAATCAGAATTGTTTGAACTCAAATTTAAAGCAAATCGTTTTCGAGTAAAATCAACGCCAACTTTTTCTAACTTTTCTTTCACTCCACTTGCATGCCAATCTACACCAAAAGTTGGGTCTGGAACTTGATAAAGTGGTGCATCTACTTCTAGACTCTTAATAAAATTAAAAGTATACTGATCTCTAACGGCTATAGCATGAAAATTATTGACAATTTTTTTTGCCTGGTTTTTAATTTCGGTGTTTTGAAGCAATTTTGGATTTGAACCATTTGCAGAAGCGGCAGAAGCTATTCTTTTGGCTTTAATACCTGATGGTAACCAATAGATATTTGGAAATTGTCTGGCATATTTTCTATTTAATATTTTCCAAACTTCATCACTTCCAACAATTACATAATCATAATTTTGATTATTTATAAACTTTACAGCCTCCTCAACATTATCAGAAATTAATTTTTCTTCTGTCAATGGCAAAAGTTCATTCACAAATTTTTTAAAACTGTAATATTTTTTAATTTTAGAAAATGCTCCTTTTTTTAATTTAAGTAAACTTTTAAAAGCTTCTCTTTTTTCAATTTTTTCTATTGTTTTATGTCGATAATCAATGACTTCAATTACTGCATTGGGAAATAACTCTTTCAACGTATTAACATGTCCCAACGTTTGCAATACTGCCCCGTCATTAATCACGTGATGATACGTTAATATTCCAATTTTCATGAATTTACATTTTTAAATTTATAAAAGTCTCCTGCCCAAGTGGCGGTATACAAATTGCCTTGTTCATCAATAGTTGGCACTGATAAAGCTTTGGCATACTCAATTTCCCAAACGATTTCTGCTTTTTCAGAAAGACAAACTAGCGAACCTTTTTTGACTGTTTTTTTGGTATTGATTAAAATATGATCATTGGCCATCAACGAAGGGGAAGTCCATAATCCTCTATCTTTTGAAGCAATAGCTAAAGAATATAATTCCTTTCCGGTGGCTTTGTCCAAAAGATAAACCGTTCCGTTTAAACCTAAAAACACAATGAAATTTTTTCTGCTAATGGCTACCGAGGCACGACATCCATACGTAAATTCTTTTTTCCAAAGAGTAGTACCGTTTAAATCAGTTTTATAAAGAATACTTTTTTTATTATGATAACTTTCAGAATGATAAATACACTTTTCAACCGGATCTATACTCGGATTAGCCCAAGCATTGGAGCGAGAAAAGGCCTTTTTGTGCCACAATAAAGTACCGTTATCCTGAAACAAATGCAATCCGCTGTGTTGTCCACAAACAGCAATCACCTCTTTCTGTTCATGTTTGGTAACCGCAACTCCGGCCAAATGAAAACCGGGTGAACCCAATGACTTCTGCCAAACAACTTGCCCGGAATCCTTATCAAGCAAAACCAAACCTAAACCATAAAAAACAAAAGCGATGTTTTGTTTATTCACCAAATTAGGCGAAACCCAAGTGTTTATTTTCATGAATTTTTTAAACTCATAATCATATGAAATATAATTATAGAGGTTAACAAACAATCGCTTTATTTTTGATTGTTTGGCAAAGGCAAGATAGCCATCATATTTCCACACTAAATCGCCCTCTAAAGTCAAGCAAAGTAAAGTAGACATATTACAGCCAATATAAATTTTCCCGTCTACCAAAAGTGGACTGGAATATACCTTATATTCTGTCACAAACTGCCATTTGATTTGTCCGTTTGGATTCATACAATAAATAGAACCATTGTGTGAACCAAAATACAAATTTCCGTTCATGTCAATTACCGGAGTTGATTCGGCACAACGGATAGGGTCTTGTTTGAAAGTAATTTTCCAAACCGGTTCAGGTAAAGTAGAAAAAATATGTTCTGACGGAATACGACCCGTGCGTTCTTGATCAAATAAAAACATATTATCGTTTTAATTTATGAACTATTTTGTGCAAAATTAGTTTAAAAGGCTCAAAATCTGTCTTTTTATACCGAATAATATCTCTTATTGGAATACCTGTTTCTTTGCTGTAAAAATACAAAAAGAATAAAGAAGCGGAAGAATAACTTATCAAAGACGACAAAGCAGCTCCTTTCGAACCGTAGAGCGGAATAAAATAAAAATTACAACCTAAATTAATCAACAAGGGAACAACCATAGATTTCATAGCAATCCAAGGTTTACCTTTTCCCGCTAAATCCATATTCATCACTTTAAAAACAGTAAGCAAAACCACACCCGGTAATAGAATTTGCATCACAGGTACACTGTCTAAAAAAGCTTCTCCAAATAAAAGTAAAATGACGGGTTTGGAAAGTAACATTAAAACAATTGCCACAAAACTAACCATGATTAGAGATAATCGCAATAATTGAGCTACTTTTCTGGAAAAGGCTAATCCATCTTTGGAAACCGCACTACGGGCAAAAATAATAGAGCTGAACAATAGCGGGATTTGCCATAAATATTGTACAATACTGGCTCCTTTGGAATAAATACCCAATTCATAAGAGGTACTTAAATTCTCCAACAAAACCACATCAATTTTATAATTCAAATTAACAATTAACAAGGCAATAGCATAAACTAATCCTAAGGATAACATTTTTTTGATTACTTCTGCATCAAAGGATAAGCTTTTGAGGTGCAAATTATCTCTCTTTAAAATCAATGCAATAAATATGGACAAATGGCCTAAAAGGTAGGCCAACATAGCACCCAGAATTTCTAAATTAAAAAAATAAATTAATAAAACTGTCGCTAGAAATGTAATAAAATTTGGTATCCAATTGATTTTATTAAACTCCTTGATTTCATTTTTACCCAAAAATATACCTGAACAATAGGTATTGTGCAAACTAAAAGGTATACAGCTGATGGAAACAAAAACTAAGGTATAATCAGGGATATTTTTAGATAGAAAATAAAACAGAAAGAAACAAACTACCATACTTATAACAGAGGTAATCAGCCAAATCTGGGTGACGGCATTTCTGATACGATCTAATGAAAAGATCTCTTTACCTACAAAATAAGTGGTAGATTGCCTGATACCCATGGACCCCAACACCATAAATAAAGAAGGATAAACAAGCAAGGTGGCAATAATTCCGTTTTGATCCGGCGTAAGTAAGCGAGCAGTGGCAATAGATGTCCCAACTCCAAAAATAATAATATTTACTTTTGAGAAACCTACCCTTACTAAATCACTTAAAAAGGAGGCCATCTTTAATTAGTAATATAAAAGTTCTTATACCAAGCAACAAATTCCTCAACACCCTTTTCAACTGAAGTAGAAGGCGTATAATCAAAATCATTTATTAATCCATCCACATCAGCCCAAGTGCGTTCTACATCGCCCGGTTGCATAGGGAGCATTTCCTTAATCGCTTGCTTACCTGTAGTTTTTTCAATAGCTTCAATAAAATCAAGTAATTTCACCGGTTTGCTGTTACCAATGTTGTACAAAGAATAGGGTTTTTGCACCGCATCTTTTTTAAAGGTGTTGACAATAGTAAGCATACCACCCACTATGTCATCGATATAGGTAAAATCACGGGAAAGATTTCCTTCATTAAAAACTTGAATCGGACGGTCATTTAAAATAGCATCGGTAAACAAAAACATCGCCATATCCGGCCTGCCCCAGGGACCATAGACCGTAAAAAAACGTAATCCCACCGTTTGAATACCAAACAAATGGCTATACGTATGAGCCATCAATTCATTGGCTTTTTTAGTAGCAGCATACAAACTGATAGGGTTGTCTACTGTGTCAGTAACCGAAAACGGTATTTTTTCGTTTAATCCATACACACTGGAACTGCTGGCATAAAGTAATTTTTTCACGCCATGGTTTCGACAACCTTCTAAAATAGATAAAAAACCGGTAACATTGCTGTCTACATACTGAAAAGGTTTTTCCAAACTATAGCGAACGCCGGCTTGAGCAGCTAAGTTACAAACTAAATCAAACTTTTCGGCGGCAAATAAATGATCAATAGCCTGATTATCCTCTAAATTTAATTGGATAAAGCTAAATTGTGCTCCGTGTTTAGAACTGCTTATTTTTACATTATAATCAATTTGATGTTCCGCAATACCCAATTGGGCTAAACGACCAAATTTTAAATTCACATCGTAATAGTCATTGAGGTTATCCAGCCCAACTACCTGATAGCCCTGAGCAATTAATTGTTCGCTTAAGTGGTATCCAATAAAACCGGCTGCTCCTGTGACTAATACTTTCATTTTTTCTGTTTTTTACAATTTCAAAGGTTAAGAAGTCAATAAAAATTCTTCCAAAGATATGTTTTTAATGCCTTCGTATGTATGCCCGGAAAACGCATCGAGTGTAATGACTGTTTTTTGATAATTGTCATGAATACTTTTTAAATTTCCAAACTCGCGTTCTATCGTTTTAATGTCATTAATGGTCAGAGCAACTTGAAAATACTGTTTTTCGCCATTTTTTTGGGCTATAAAATCAATTTCATTTGTATTTAAAACACCAACAACAACAGAATAGCCCTTAAACAACAAATGATTATAGACGACATTTTCAATGATCTTACCTCGGTCTTCCAATCGATATCCCCAAATTCCATTGCGAATTCCAATATTTTCAAAATAATATTTTTCCCCAATTTCAAAAATTCTTTTTCCCACCATATCGTATCGAGGGACTTTGTGAACCAAAAAAGCAGAAATCAAATAATGGCTATAAATTTGTACTTGATTGGCAGGCATATTGGTTCGTTGCGATTTAAGGAAATCACTTATCTTTTTTGCGGAAAAAATGCTGCCAATATTTCCTGCCAAAAACAATACTAATTGTTCTAAAAAAGGAATATTTCGCACCGTGTACCGATTAATAATATCCCGGTAGACAATAGTATTGTAAATATTTTTTAAATACTCAAATACAACGGTATCTTCTAAAGGCAAATGCTTTAAATAGGGTAATCCTCCATATTTCATATATTTTTCAACACTTTCAGCACTAGTTGTTAGTGAATGGAAATCCAAAAACTCAATATAGGAAAGACTATAAATCACAATTTCAATATATCTCCCACTCAAATGGCCTGCAATGTCACCTGATAACAAATTGGCATTGCTTCCGGTAATATATAAATCTAAATCTTCGTATAATAGCAACGAACGTAACGCAGCCTCAAAATTTTGTATATCTTGAATTTCGTCAATAAAAACATAGGTTTTTTGCATTGCCGACTTGTTTTCAATAACATACTGATGAAGGTCTTCGGCATTTTTTATGAACGAAAAGGCCAAATCTTCCTTATTGATGTAAAGTATCTTGACCGTGTTGTCATTTTGTAAAAAATGGATCAATTGAAATAAAAAATAACTTTTTCCAACACGTCTTTGACCCGTAAATACTTTTAGTATATTTTGTCCAATAAACGGCTTTACCTTGTCAAGGTAATAGTGTCTATTGTTAATATTTTGAGGTACTTTAAACATATTTTCTGTAGCCACGCTTACAACTTGTTTGTAAATATACAAAAGTTATAGATATAGCTATAATTATTTTTTAAACCTAACGGGTGATACGCTCATTATTATACTTTTCCATTGCCTCACTCATTATTTTTTTATTTTAAAACGTTCCAATCAAAACAATTCTCAACTCAATATTCTGGTGATGGTTATGAATATTGTTTTTCGTAATATTTTTGATAATCTCCGGAAGTGACATGTTGAAGCCAAACTTCATTGTTCAAGTACCAATCAATAGTTTGCTCTAATCCTTCTTCAAAAGTAACAGAGGGTTTCCAACCCAATTCAGTATTTATTTTTGAGGCATCAATGGCATAGCGTAGATCATGTCCGGGACGGTCTTTCACATAAGTGATCAATTGTGAAGAAGTTCCTGGCATTCTTCCTAATTTTTTGTCCATTTTTTGACACAACAATTTCACTAAGTCAATATTTTGCCATTCATTAAATCCACCAATATTATAGGTTTCATGGTTTCCTCCTTGATGAAAAACCAAATCAATCGCAATGGCATGGTCAAGAACATATAACCAATCACGAGTATATTTTCCATCACCATAAACCGGTAAAGGCTTATTAGTAATTATATTGTGAATAAAAAGTGGAATTAGTTTTTCAGGAAAATGATTAGGACCGTAATTATTGGAACAATTGGTAATCACATAAGGCAAACCATAAGTTTCGCCATAAGCACGAACAAAATGGTCCGAACTGGCTTTGGAAGCAGAATAAGGAGAATTAGGGTCATACGGCGTTGTTTCAGTAAACAAATCGGTGGAGCCTAAAGAGCCATACACCTCATCGGTAGAAATATGATAAAAACGTTTCCCGGCAAAGTCATTCTTCCAAATTTCACGGGCAGCATTCAATAAATTCATGGTGCCAATCACATTCGTTTTCACGAAAGCCAACGGATCTGTAATGGAACGATCCACATGAGATTCAGCCGCCAAATGGATAACACCTTCAAATTGTTCCTTTTGAAAAAAGGCAGTAATAAAATCGGCATCTGTAATATCGCCTTTTACAAAGGTATAATTGGGTAAATGCTCTATATCGGCAATATTTTCTAAATTTCCGGCATAGGTCAAGGCATCCAAATTAAAAAGTTGATACGTTGGATAATTAGTCACAAAACGTCTTACAACATGTGAACCAATAAAACCTGCTCCTCCGGTAATTAGAATTTTCTTCATACCTTATAATTTTCCGTCTGCTTGATTTTTTAAAATGCCTTTAACATCATAAACAATGCTATTAGCCGCTTTTAAATTTTGGAAATTTAAATTTAAAAACTCTTTGTGTGCAACACCTAATACAATCGCATCAAAAGTTTCCTCCGGTAATTGAGTAGAGGTAATAAGATTATATTCATGTTTCACCTCAGCTGGGTTGGCCCAAGGGTCAAAAATTAAAACTTCAATGCCATAATCCGCTAAAGCAGCAATGACATCAACAATTTTTGTATTACGCACATCCGGACAATTTTCTTTAAAAGTGATTCCAAGCATAAGCAATTTGGCTTTATTCACAGTAATCCCTCTCTTAATCATCAATTTCACTACTTGTGAAGCAACATATTCACCCATGCTGTCATTTAACCGTCTTCCGGCTAAAATAATTTCAGGATGATAACCCGCTTCTTGTGCTTTTTGAGCTAAATAATACGGGTCAACACCAATACAATGACCTCCAACTAAACCGGGTTTAAAAGGTAGAAAATTCCATTTAGTACCGGCTGCTTCCAACACAGCATGGGTATCAATCCCTAACATATTGAATATTTTGGCCAATTCATTCACAAAAGCAATATTGATGTCACGTTGCGAATTTTCAATTACTTTGGCCGCTTCAGCCACTTTGATAGTGGGAGCTAAATGCGTTCCGGCTGTAATGACAGATCCATACAAATTATTTACTTTAATACCTATTTCAGGGGTAGAACCTGCTGTTACTTTCAGTATTTTTTCAACGGTATGCTCTTTATCACCGGGATTAATCCGTTCCGGAGAATATCCGGCAAAAAAATCTACGTTGAATTTTAGTCCACTTATTTTTTCTAAAACGGGCACACATTCCTCTTCTGTTACACCGGGATATACGGTCGATTCATACACCACAATATCCCCTTTTTTTAACACCTTACCTACCGTTTCACTCGATTTATAAAGTGGCGTTAAGTCTGGTCTGTTGTTTTTATCAATCGGAGTTGGAACGGTAACGATAAAATAAGTACAGTCTTTGATATCTTCTAGATTAGTCGAACAAAAAAGCCCGTTGGCTGTTAACGGCTCCTTCACTAAAACGGATTTCAATAATGCTTCTTCTACTTCCAGCGTATTATCTATTCCCGAATTGAGTTCAGCCACTCTTTTTTGGTTTATATCAAATCCAACCACTGGATATTTTGTAGCAAAAAGTCTTGCCAATGGCAATCCAACATATCCCAAACCGATTACTCCAATTTTTATACTCATTTCAATTTTTTATTATGACCCTATAGCCTGGTATTTAAAACCAATTTTTGTTAATTTTTCTTTGTCTAACAAATTTCTACCATCAAAAATAAAGGCAGGTTTGTTCATATCATGATATATCTTCTCCCAATCATAGTGTTTAAATTCATCCCATTCCGTTAAAACGGCGATGGCATGAGCTCCTTTACAGGCTTCATAAGGATTAAGTATAGCTTTAACAAACTTACTGTTTTCAGCTTCCGATCTTGATTGCAAATAATTCAAATCGAAGAGCATTTGTTCTTGAGACACTTTGGGATCATAAACCGCTAATTTGGCTTGTTCAAACAATAAATCATTGGCTACATAAATCGCAGCTGATTCACGGGTATCATTAGTATCTTTCTTAAAAGCCCAACCTAAAAAAGTGATTTTTTTATCGGCAACCGTATTGTATAAAGTAGTGACAATATTTTTGGCGAATCGGCTTTTCTGATGGTCATTCATAATAATAACCTGTTCCCAATAATCTGCCACTTGGTATAACCCATACGATTTAGCAATGTAAACCAAATTTAAAATATCCTTTTGAAAACAAGAACCCCCAAACCCAACGGATGATTTCAAAAATTTAGAACCAATACGGCTATCCATACCAATAGCTCTGGAAACTTCGTTAACATCTGCACCTGTTTTTTCACATAACTCAGAAATAGCATTGATGGAAGAAACACGTTGTGCTAAAAAGGCATTGGCTACTAATTTTGACAATTCAGAAGACCAAACATTAGTGGTTAAAATACGCTCTTTGGGAACCCAATTAGCATAAATTGAAACCAGCGATTGAATGGCTTTATCTCCTTCCAGAGTAGCATCACCACCAATTAAAACCCTGTCCGGACTAAATAAATCCTCTACAGCAGTTCCTTCAGCTAAAAATTCCGGATTGGATAAAATTTGATATTTCACCCCGTTTCCGGTATTGTGCAAAATACTTTTGATGGCCTCTGCAGTTCTAACAGGAAGGGTAGATTTCTCCACTACAATTTTATCTGTTTTAGAAACACGGCCAATTTGACGGGCACATAATTCAATATATTTTAAATCGGCCGCCAATCCTTTACCTGAACCGTAAGTTTTGGTAGGGGTATTCACAGAAATGAAAATCATTTCAGCTTCGTCGATGGCCTTGTCAACTTCAGTTGAAAAAAACAAATTTCGCCCACGAGCATCTTTCACCACATCACTCAAACCAGGTTCATAAATAGGAATATTTTCTACATTAGGGTCATTCCATTTTGCAATGCGTTCTTCATTCAAATCAACAACCGTAACTTTAATATGTGGACATTTTTGGGCTATCACAGCCATCGTAGGACCACCTACATAACCGGCACCAATACAACAAATCTTTGTAATATTCATTTTATTATTCTTGAAATTATATTAAATTATGCCAATACCAATCTACCGCTTCTTTCAGTCCTTCACTAAAGGAATAGTTCGGATGGTAATGCAATAATCTTTTTGCTTTATCTATACTTGCTAAAGAATGAGGAATATCACCGGTCCTATTCGGACCATAAACAATCTCTACCTCAGCAATTTTTGAATCAAACTTGGATAAATAGTCTTTTAAAAGCGTTACCATCTGATTAAGAGTGGTTCTTTCGCCATAGGCCGTGTTATAAACCGTATTGCTCACTGCCGGATTATCAGACAGCATGGCCAATTCATTCATCTGCACCACATTGTCAATATACGTGAAATCCCTTGAAAATAGACCATCTCCATTTATCACCGGACTTTCATGTTTCATCAATTTCATCACAAACTTTGGAATAACGGCCGCATAAGCTCCATTGGGATCTTGTCGTCTTCCAAAAACATTAAAATATCGTAATCCAATCGTTTCTAAACCATAGGTTCTACTAAAAATTTCAGCATATAATTCGTTCACATATTTAGTAATCGCATAGGGAGATAGTGGTTTTCCAATCACATCCTCCACCTTAGGCAATGCTTCAGAATCACCGTAAGTAGAAGAACTCGCTGCATAAATAAACCGTTTCACTCCGGCATCTCTAGCTGCAACCAACATATTTAAAAATCCGGAAACATTCACTTCATTTGATGTAATCGGATCATTAATTGACCTCGGCACTGAACCTAATGCCGCTTGATGTAGAACATAATCTACCCCCGTAACTGCTAGTTTACAAGTCTCTAAATTCCTTATATCACCTTCAATCAATTCAAATTTAGGGTTCTTAAAAAATGGTTCAATATTATACCTATGTCCGGTTGCAAAATTGTCCAGACAAATTACATCATATCCTTTATTTAAAAAATATTCACACAAATTAGAACCAATAAAACCGGCTCCTCCTGTAATTAAAACGGAATACTTATTAATTATTTCCATTTTTTTATTCTAAATTTATGTTTGATTTTATCAAGTAATGTTTTTGGTTTGTCGTCATCGTTATAACCATTCGAATAGTTACCATAAATGTATCCATAACCGTAGCCGTAGCCGTAGCCGTAGCCGAAGCCTGTTCCGTATTTTGCTCTGTTTTCAAAACTATTGAAAACGATACTAACATTTTTCAATTCTTCTCTTTGTACTCTATTATTCAACAAATTAACCATTTCCTTTTTAGTATGGTTTTGTCTTATGATATATAATGTTGCGTCTACATAAGGTATTAATTCAATCGCATCTGCAACTAAACCAACCGGAGGCGTATCTAAAATAATATAGTCATATTTTTCTTTCAAGGACTTCATCAACTCATCCATCGTTTCCCCAATCAACAATTCAGATGGATTTGGTGGAACAGGTCCTGAAGTAATCACATCTAAATAAGGAATGTGAGTTTGCTGAATTATTTCATCTAATGAATATTGACCAATTAAATAATTTACTACTCCAATTTCATTTTTAATTTTAAAATCATCAAAAATTTTGGGTTTCCGTAAATCCAATCCTACGATTACAGTTTTCTTTTCACTCAAAGCAAATACAGTTGCTACGTTAATGGAACAAAATGTTTTTCCTTCTCCACTTATCGATGAAGTTAGCATTAATGTTTTAGAGCCATCAATTTTGTTTTTCTTGTACATAAATTGTAAGGAAGAACGAATTGCCCTAAATGATTCTGATAGAGATGACTTTTGTTTCTCAAAAACTGTTAAATTTGATTTAGTTTGTTTAACCCCTACAATTCCTATTATTGGAATAGTAGTTAATTTACTAATATCCTCAATACTCAGAATTGTATTTTCTAAAAAGAAAATAGTCAATATAGCTATAAGTGGAATAAATAATCCAAGAAAAAAAGCCAATACATAGTTTACTTTAGTATTAGGTCCAATTTGTCCTCCACCAATATCTTTGGCTGGATCAATAAAATGGATATCGGCTAAATTAGCAGCTTTTACAATATTCGCTTCGTTTCTTTTTTCTAAAAAACTAGTAAATATTTCATTGTTTAAATCATATTTTCTATTGATTTTAAGCAACTCTTGTTGTTCTGCAGGGAGTTTACTAATAGTTGCTTCTGATTTACTGATTTTGTCATTTACTAACTTTAAATCGTACTCTAAAGAAATCCTAACAGAAGAAATATTTTCTAAAAGCACCTTTTTAAGAGCTTCAATTTCATTATCTAAATCTTTAAACATTTTTGGGTTTTTGATAGTATAACCCATTTCAGAACGTTGGGTTGATAATGTTATCAATTTTGAAACATTTTGTATAACATTCGGATCATCTATTCCTGCGACAGTGGGTGCTGGAAGTTTTGAAAAATCAACACTTTTTAACAAATAATTTTTTAATGAATTATAGTAGGCGATTTTTCTATTAACTCCATCTCTTTCCACTTCATATTCAAGAAGTTTTCCTGAGGCTTGTTGTCCACCATTATTAATTTGAAAATAATCTTTATTCTTACTGAAATTTTTTACTTCATTTTCATTATCTTTAAGTTGCTTTTCCATAGCAATTAAAGTACTATCAATAAAAGCTATGGTATTTGTAGCAAATTGATTTTTTCTGTCCAATTGCATTTTAATCATAGTTTGGACAGTCTCATTTAAATATTTTACCACCCTATTTTTATTAGTGCCCTCAAGACTTAATTCTATGATAGAAGGTGCATTTTTATCTAAAACAGCTTTAATTTCTTTATATTTTGATACAGTTTCATCAAAATTATTAAATTTAATAAAATATTCTTTCCCTCGATAATCCCCAATAAAATCGGATTTTACCAATTTAAAATTCAAAAAAGGGAGATTAATATCTTGATTAATAGTAAACTTTCCTTTAAAACCCCCTACCTTATTTTTATTCTTTGAAGAAAAATTGGTTTCGTAAATTATTAACTCGGAATTTTCACTTTCAAAATTTATTGATAACTCGAATTGTGAATCATTAATAAATTTTATTTTTATTAATGTTTTTAACAATTGTGGCTTGGCTTTATCTAATACAACTTGGAATGGCACATCTCCGTAGACATCTTTCATATAATACTTGTCTTTTGACAAATAGTCAATATAAAAATCCAAGTTATTTACAACAATTTCATTATGAGATCTTGAACGAAATGTAGAAGCTAATCCTTGTACTTGATCCGATGTTCCTCCCCAATTAAAGACTAAACTTGTATTTGATGTAAAAAAAGGATTGTTTTCCTCCTTAAGCGCTATGGTCGTTTCTAATTTATAGATTTTCTCTTTTCTGATATTTACGTTATAAGCTATTAAAAAAGCTACAATCCAACTTATCAGAAACCATTTCCAATAGCCTGCTGTTTTTATTATAAAGCCTTTAAAATCAAATTTTAATTGGTTTTCAAAAATTGAAAAATCTTTAGATTCAAGCATATTGTCTATAAATTATAACTGCATTAATACTATAATAGTAGTGACCAAAGAAAGGACAGATATTATTGTAGTTAAGGATTGAATACCGGTTGTTCCGGTTCCCCATGATTTTTGTTTTAAAGGATTTACTAATATAAAATCATTTGGTTGTAAATAATAATAAGGGGATTCAAGTGCTTTTTTATCCAACAAATTAATTTTATGCATTTCCACTCCATGCGGGTATTGTCTGACTACAATTACATTTTTGCGATCGCCAGTCATTGTAATATCTCCAGAGTTTGAAATTGCATCCATTATAGTTGCATTTTCAACAAAAAGTGTGTTTGTTCCCGGTGCTTTAATCTCTCCATTGATGGTATATCTCATTCCGGCAATTTTTACGGAGACAAATAAATTCGCTTCAATATTGAAATATTCTTCTAACAATCTTTTTTCAATTAAAATTCGAATCTCTTCTGTTGTTTTTCCAATTACATTAATCTCTCCTAAAACCGGAATCCTTACATTCCCGTGATCATCTACTGTATAACCTTCAAAAAATAAAGTTTGTTCATTGTTAATACTTTGCGTTCTATCTGATGGTTTAAACATTGTTGATACCTTAGGATCAATAGTTTTAATATTAATCATTAAGATATCATTTGTTTGAACTCGATATGGCTTTCTAACTGATTGATTAACAACAATTGAATCTTTAATTTGCCCATTATCTTGAAGATAAGTCAAATCCTTAGTGGGAACGCATGAACTTAAAAAAAGCAGTAGTATAAAAAATATAAATAGGTTGATTTTGTTCATTTTAAAAATTTTAGCAAACAAAGATAGTTTTTCAAATGTAATTACAAAAAAATGTAGTGTTATAATTAATTGTTCTTCATCGTGTTTTCAAACGGAATACGATTTAGAATGCTTCTTCCTAGAGTAATCTCATCGGCGTATTCCAATTCATCTCCTACTGCTATTCCTCTTGCTATCGTTGATGTTTTGACTTCTAAATCTTTAATTTGTCTGTAAATGTAAAAATTCGTTGTGTCCCCTTCCATCGTTGAACTTAAGGCGAAAATAATTTCTTTCACTAATTGAGCCTTGACTTTTTCAACTAATGAAACAATGTTTAATTGGCTTGGTCCTACTCCATCAATTGGAGAAATTTTACCCCCTAAAACGTGATAAATTCCTTTAAACTGTCCGGTGTTTTCAATTGCCATCACATCACGCACATCCTCTACAACACAAATAATTTGGTGATTTCTCTTTTCGTTGGCACAAATTTCACAAATTTCTTTGTCAGAAATGTTATGGCACCCTTTACAAAACTTTATTTCTTCTCTCATTTTTGTTAAGGCTTCCGACAAAAACTGAGTTTGCTCTTTAGGTTGCTTTAATAAATGTAAAACTAATCGCAAAGCTGTTCTTTTACCTATTCCAGGTAATTGAGCCATTTCATTTACAGCTTTTTCTAATAATTTTGAAGAAAATTCCATCGGTGCAAAAGTACATTTTTCAAAAGCATTTTTATAGCATTTCACTCTTAATTTTTAGTCCATTATAAAATTATAAATTAATTTCCTTTTTGTATTTTCACAAAAATTTTAATCTCCTATGCAGCCAATATCAATTTTAATTCTCATTCTAGGTTATTTTGGACTTTTAATTCTGATTTCCTATTTCATCAGTAAAAAGGATGAAGGGAATGATGCTTTCTTCAAAGCCAATAAAAACTCCCCTTGGTATTTGGTTGCTTTTGGAATGATTGGTGCTTCGCTCTCGGGTGTAACTTTTATCTCCGTACCCGGAAAAGTAGAAGCATCTCAATTTGTCTATTTTCAATTGGTATTGGGCTATATTGTTGGTTATTTCATTATTGGAACCGTATTATTGCCTTTATACTATAAGTTAAACTTAACCTCCATTTATTCTTATTTAGGTGACCGATTTGGCCGTAATTCTTATAAAACAGGAGCTTGGTTTTTTATTATTTCACGAACTGTTGGTTCAAATCTTCGCTTGATGTTAGTGGCAGATGTATTACAAACATTGGTTTTTGACAAATTAAATTTCCCTTATTGGGCTACCGTTTCTATTACAATTTTACTAATTTGGGTTTATACCAATAAATCGGGTATCAAAACCATTATTTGGACCGATACGTTGCAAACTTTTTTCATGTTGGCTTCTGTGGTATTTTGCATCGTTATTGTTTCGCAGGATTTAGGTTTAAATATCTCAACCATTTCAGGTTTCATAGCAGAAAGTGATTTTTCCAAAACTTTCTTTTTTGATGACATCAGTTCTCCTAACTATTTCTGGAAACAGTTTTTATCCGGAGCTTTTATAGCAATAGTAATGACCGGACTAGATCAAGACATGATGCAAAAAAACCTTACCTGTAGAAGTTTGAAAGATGCTCAAAAGAATATGTTTTGGTTTACCATTGTACTAACTTTCGTGAATTTTTTGTTTTTAGTTTTAGGATTATTGTTTACGGAATATGCACTCAAATACAATATAGATACACACAAAGATCAACTTTTCCCCATTTTAGCAAATGAATATTTGGGTGTTAGCGTTGCCTTTTTCTTTATTTTGGGATTAATTGCTGCGGCTTATTCGAGTGCAGATAGTGCCTTGACCTCTTTGACAACTTCGTTTAGTATTGATATTTTAGAAATCGAAAAGAAATATGACTCCATTAAACAAGTTGTTATTCGAAAACAAAT
>Ga0164292_10000060_pt1 | contig 69752 bp, 68 predicted proteins | sample GEODES117metaG_FD_111486 | JGI IMG/M metagenome (GOLD analysis project Ga0164292, IMG submission 111486) | Eutrophic lake water microbial communities from Lake Mendota, Wisconsin, USA - GEODES117 metaG | ecosystem: Environmental > Aquatic > Freshwater > Lake | place: USA: Lake Mendota... | reverse complement strand
GTACAAAACGCCCGCAGAAACATGCCATTTTCTTGACTTTCGACCGACATCTGACTGCCAGAGTCCGTTCTCGATGCTCGGAGCATGCCACCATCGGGGCTTGATTCGGGCGAAAGGCACACTGATCTGCCGATGTGTTTCTCGATTGTGATCGGACATGGCCTGACAAACCACTGCCATGCGACACATCATTGCCCAGCCAGAAGCTGATTGTATTCGCCCCGCCATGCATTCGGTAATCATAAAGATGGGTTAAAGAACCAGCGTTCCAATACATGAAAAAGCCTGCCATCCGCCTGGACGGACGTGGCATCATCCGGGTGCAGTCGGGGTCGCAGCACCGCGTCTGACATTGCTGGAAACATGCACGAGCCGACGTGCACCAGTGCTGACACCGGGCCGGCAATCTGGCAGATGGATTCGGCGGATGCACACCTCGAGCGGACGGCGCGCAGCGTGCCATCCGGGCCAGAGGCGCCCTTTGCTGATGACTGGGCCAGCCTCGGCCCAAACCCGATTGGATCAGGATCTGTCATGACCGTTTTCCATGCCGCCAAGCCTCCGGTCGCTGCCAAGCGCACGGTGACGCACAGCGCCCACGGACTGAGCTGGAGCGACGAGTATGCCTGGATCCGGGCTGGTAACTGGCAGGACGTGCTGCGTGACCCCGAAACACTCCCTGCCGAGATCCGCAAGCTGCTGCGGGCCGAGAACCGCTATTCCGCCGCGCTGCTGAAGGACACGGCGACCTTGCAGAAGCTACTGGTTGCCGAGATGCGGGCGCGCATCAAGGAAGACGACACCGCTCCACCAACGCCGGATGGGCCATTCTCCTACTATGAGCGCTACAACCGCGGTGGTGAACATCCCATCCTGTGCCGCAGACCGCGCGAGGGCGGCAAGGAGCAGATCATGCTCGACGGGCACAAGCTGTCACGCGGCAAGGATTTCTTCGATCTCGGCGACAGGGCGCATTCACCCGACCACACGATGCTGGCATGGAGCAGCGACGAGGCAGGCTCGGAACTCTACACCATCCGCGTTCGCAAACTTGGGACAGGCATCGATCTTGATGACATGGTGACGGAAACTGGAGGCGAAATGGTCTGGACTGCCGATTCGCAGGGCTTCTACTATGTTGCCGTCGACGCGAACCATCGCCCCTCGCGGGTGTTCAGGCATGTTCTCGGTCGCCCGCAGAGCGAGGATACGCTGATCCATGAGGAGGCCGATGCGGGCATGTTCGTCTCGATCTCGGAGACGCAGTCCGGCGCCTTCCTGTTGATCGATGTGGGCGATCACGAGACCTCGGAGGTCAGGGTCGTCGATCTGACAGTGCCGGATGCCGCCGCCCGGCTGGTCCATCCGCGCCAGGTCGGGCTGCGCTATGACATCGAACATCACGGCAAGCAGTTCCTGATCCTGACCAACAAGGATGGAGCCGAGGATTTCAAGATCATGTCGGCCCCGGTCGCGCTGCCGCAGATCGACCATTGGCGCGATCTGGTGCCTTACCGGGAAGGCTGCATGATCATCTCCCATGTCTGCCTCAGGGGCAGGCTGGTCAGGATGGAACGTGAGAATTCGCTGCCGCGCATCGTCATCCGCGATCTCGTCACCGGCGAGGAGAGCGCCATCGCCTTCGACGAGGAGGCCTACGGGCTGGGCATGGATGCGGGCTACGAGTTCGATACGGACTGGCTGCGCTTCACCTATGCCTCCATGGCGCGCCCTGCCGAGACCTATGACTACAACATGAGCACGCGAGAGCGCCGGCTGATCAAGACGCAGGAGGTGCCATCGGGCCACGATCCGGCCAACTACACCGTGCGGCGGCTGTTCGCCACGGCCAAGGATGGTGCCCGGATCCCGATCTCGCTGCTGCACCGCGCCGATCTCGACATCGACGGCACCGCGCCTTGCCTGCTCTATGGCTATGGGTCCTACGGCTCCTCGATGTCGGCTTCCTTCCGGGTTCGTCCTCTGTCGCTGGTCGACCGCGGCTTCGTCTATGCGATCGCGCATGTGCGCGGCGGCACGGAAAAAGGCTGGAACTGGTATCAGGACGGCAAACTGGCACGCAAACCGAACAGCTTTACCGACTTCATTGCCGTCGGCGAGGAACTGGCCAGGCTTGGCTTCACGGCGCGTGGCCGGATCGTCGCCGAGGGCGGCAGCGCCGGCGGGTTGCTGATGGGGGCGGTGGCGAATTTGGCGCCGGACCTGTTCGCCGGCATCATTGCCGATGTACCCTTCGTCGATGTGCTCAACACGATCATGGATGCCACTATGCCGCTCACACCGCCGGAATGGCCCGAGTGGGGCAACCCGATCACCGATCCCGACGCCTTCCTCACGATCCAGTCCTATTCGCCCTACGAGAACGTCAGGCCGCAGGGCTATCCGCCTACCCTGGCCATTGCCGGGCTCACGGATCCGCGCGTGACCTACTGGGAGCCAGCCAAATGGGTGCAGCGCTTGCGTGACCGGATGACGGGCGGCGGGCCGGTGCTGCTGCACACCCACATGGCAGCCGGACATGGCGGAGCGGCGGGCCGCTTCGACTCGCTGAAGGAAAGCGCCCTTGCCTATGCCTTCGCCATCAAGGCTGCCAACGGCTTCAGGCCGATGACCGGCCACACGCCAGGCAATGATGACGCATCCGGCGCGGTGTCGTGATGCGGCTTGGCGCGCGCACCTCGCAACTCCTGATCGTCGATGCGCAGGAGCGCCTCAGTCCGGCGGTTCTGCAGCCGGCCCTGATGCTCTCCCGGATCGGGCTTGTGCTGGATGCCGCCGTGCGCCTCGGTGTGCCGGTGACGGTGAGCGAGCAGTATGTGAAGGGGCTCGGGCCGACCGTGGAGCCGCTGCGCAAGGTGCTTGGGCCCGATGCCGTCACGCTGGAAAAGCTCAGCTTCTCCTGCCTGGGCGACGAGGCGCTTGCCCGCCGGCTCACCACGGTCAGGCTGGGCGGGCGTGGCACGCTGGTCGTGTGCGGCGCGGAAGCGCATGTCTGCGTCCTGCAGACGGTGCTTGATGCCGTGGCGCAGGGCTACCGTGTGGCATTGATCGTGGACGCCACGTCAAGCCGGAGCGAAGTCTCGAAGACGACGGCGCTGGCGCGTGCAGCGCAGGCCGGAGCCGAGCTTGTGACCAGTGAAATGGTCGTGTTCGAGTGGCTCGAACGGGCGGGCACCGCCGAGTTCAAGGCACTGATCGGGCTCATCAAATAGCTTCCGATCCTTCAGTCGGCCCTTCAGTCGGCGGAACGTCGTGCTGCCATGAAGGCCTTCAGTTCCTCCATTGACCGGAAGAGGTGCTGCCCCTCGGGCGTCGTAACGCGGATGCGTCCATCGGCCAGCATGGCATAGGCGCTGTCGCCGACATTGTAGGCGGCCACAACGCCTTCGTCGGACGCTGTCGGAGCTTCGGGCATAGCCGCTGCGGCAGAGTGCTGTCCGGGCAGGGCCACGAAGGGCCCGTGACCGGGGGCAATGAGATCGGCCCGCAGATCGGCAAAATCATCGTCGACGTCAGCCGCACGGACCTTCGTCGGGCGGCCCGCACTGTCAGCTGCAGAAGGCGCCTCGTCCCCGTCGGGGCGTGCACCGATGTTCGTCGGCGTGCCCTCGTCAACGGCAAGTGGAATAACGTACTGGACGTCCGGCGACGCTTCACCCTGCCATGGTACATCAGCGGCGTCGGCTGGCTCGTCGGGCTCCGGCGCAAGTTCCAAATGCGATTGTGGTGTTTCAGCTGGTTCGCCTTGTACTGTTGCAGCGCCTTCACCGGCATCCTGTGTGATACTGCGCACAGCCTGATCGAAGCGCGCAAACAGATCGTCGCGCCGTGCCAGATGGGATGCCACCTCGTCGTCAACGGTGCCCTGCTCGCTGTCAGCCGAACGGCCGGCGGCCGGTGAGAACGCTGGCTCTTCATCCCACGACCTGGAATCTGGCGTGTTGCTGACACCTCTGTCAGCGCCAGGCTGGTCTGCAGCAGTCTGGTCTGCGACCGGCCCGGCCAGACGGGCGAGCAGATCATCGAGGGCATGACGATCGGAGGCCGTCAGCTCGCTCGCCGTCTTCACCTCTGGCAGCGCGGGCTCTTCCCATGTGGGCTCATCGAAGGTCGGCCTGGCGTGGAGCGGCATGGCAGGCTCAGCGCCGATCCCGCCGGTGCCGGAAAGCACGTAGTCATGGTCAGTGTCGTCATCAGCAGCGGTTTCGGGCAATGCCTTGCCCGCTGAATCAGATTCGGAAGCACCCGCCGCAGGATCGGGGGTGACCGCGCTGAGAATGCTCTTGGCCGCCACGGCCAAGCCGCCAGCAGCGAGCCCGCCCGCGAGCACGGCACCGGCAGGCGCGCCGGAAGCTGGCACCTGCACTGATCCCTGATCGGCAGACTGCGCTTCCGCCAATGGCTCGCGCGCGGCTTCGGACAACACCGGCTTCCGCTCAAGGCCGTCAACCGCCCGACCGGACGGTGCGGCATCGACAGCCTCTGCGGCGCGCAGCATCAGGATGTCGCTGCGCAGGGCCGAAAGGCGCTGCAAGGCTACGCCGAGCAACAGGCAGATGAGACCGGCCGACGCGATCACCAACCCCGCGATAACCAATGTCCCACCCCAGTCGAGCATGTAATAGGGGCCGCCCCAGGCGAGGAGCCCTGCCCCGATCACCAGCAGCAGCACACCTGCAATCTGTCCAAGTCGCCCCAACGCCTGCGTCTCCTGCCCGATCAACCCGGAAGGTTCAGCCTCGGCCAACTCCTTCGGACATGAAGGATAGCCGGAAAGACAGCGAAAAGCCAAACCCGTCCACGGCAAGCCGGTTGCCGGAACGCCACGCGAGGCTTACCTACGAAGAAGAGCCGCCATGCTGGACGCCAGCAGGTGCCTGTCGACCGGTGCGGCCAGATGGCCGGACGGGCCGCCCCGCGTGTCATCCAAGGAGACCATGATGTCGTTCACATTGCCCGATCTGCCCTATGCCCATGATGCCTTGCAGCCCTACATGTCCAAGGAGACGCTGGAGTATCATCACGACAAGCACCACCTCGCCTACGTCAACAACGGCAACAACCTGATCAAGGGCACCGAGTTCGAAGCCAAGAGCCTCGAGGACATCGTCAAGGGCTCGTTCGGCAAGAATGCCGGCCTGTTCAACAATGCCGGCCAGCACTTCAACCACATGCACTTCTGGCACTGGATGAAGCCCAATGGCGGCGGCAACATTCCGGGTGCGCTCGAGAAGGGCATCATCGATGCCTTCGGGTCCGTTGCCAAGATGAAGGAAGATTTCATCGCGGCCGGTGTCGGCCAATTCGGCTCAGGCTGGCATTGGCTGGCCGTGCAGGGTGGCAAGATCGTGGTGATGAAGACCCCGAACGGCGAAAGCCCGCTGGTGCATGGTGCCACGCCCATCCTCGGCAACGATGTCTGGGAACACTCCTACTATATCGACTACCGCAACCGTCGCCCGGACTATTGCAAGGCCTTCATCGAGAACCTTGTGAACTGGGAGTATGTGGCCGAGCTTTACGGCAAAGCCGTCGCCTGATCGGGCATTCCACCGGGCGGGGCCTTACGGCCCTGCCCACCAATGGCATGGCGGCGCGCCTGCACGCTGCCAAACTTCACAGGTCAGCAAACCTGACCAACTGGTGGCCCTCCGACCAGCGGCCTTCGCTGAGCACCAGGAACTCGGTCTCGCGGCTCTCGACCACCGGATCAAGCCGCCGCAACGTGTCGTCGACATGGCCCGGATGACACATCACGAGGTGACGCTGTCCGGGCATCTCCAGAAAACGGCGCATATCGGCGGCAAAGTCCCGTATCGGATCGAAGGGTGAGACGCCGCTGAACCCCTGATTGGTGGCAAGTCCAGCCAACCGCACCGCCCGACCGAACCCCGTTGCCAGCCCGCTGATCAGCAATGCCTTGCGCACCGCCACGCCGCGCGCCCTGATGGCGGCGATGCTGTCCGATGGATCACGCACATAAGGCACGGGCGACCCTGCATGATCGCCTTTAGCCCGTTTCAGTGCAGCACGGCGGACCAGTTCCTCGATCACAGGGCGGCGCACGCCGGGCATGGCGTGAACATGCTGGTGTCCGTCGATGAAATCCGGCCTGCGGCCCATGGCCTGTTCGAAGGCGTCGATCTGGCGAGCTGTCTCCGCCCTGATCTCGGCGCGTACATCGCCCGACAGCAACGCTGCGCGCATCACCACACTGAGCGCCGGAAAGCTGCCCGACGGACACAGCCGGGGCATCGGCGCGATCGGCTTGCCCAAGGTCAGGTTGAGATGCACGCCGATGTCGATCCTGGCCGCATGGCCTGCGATCTCATGCGACCAGGCCCGCCAGTGCGGCCGGTTGGTCATGGCACCCGTCGCACTGATGCGGCCAGCATCGGCCAGTGCCACGATGGCGCGGCTGACACCATCGCTAAGGGCGAAATCATCGGCGCAGAGAACAAGCCGGGTCATGGTCTCATCGGGTCATGTTCGGTTCACATCAGGGGTGGCATGAGCGGCTGTTGCCTGATGATACTTTTCAACCATCAGTGCAACATCGGCTTGTCGTCAGGCGCGTGATCCGCTTCTGTGATGGCCGAACCGAGATCAGAACTCTTCCGGGACGGCAGACGTGGTGCAAGCGGTCAAGACCAGCCCCGACATCGAACTCAGCGTCGTTATTCCTGTGTTCAACGAGGCGCGCAATCTCCGGCCCCTTCTGGATGCGCTGCGCCCCGTGCTCGATGCGTCAACCAGCGGATGGGAGGTGATCTTCGTCGATGACGGCAGCGCCGATGATTCGCTGGCGGTGATCCGGGTCCTTAACAGCACGGACACGCGCCTCAGGGCCGTGTCGTTCAGCCGGAACTTCGGCAAGGAAATCGCCATCGCAGCCGGCCTTGACCATGCGCGCGGGCGGGCCGTGGCAATCATGGACGCCGATCTCCAACATCCGCCGTCCGTGCTGCCACTGTTCCTCGCCAAGTGGCGTGAAGGCTATGGCATGGTCTATGGCGTACGCTCGGACCGGGATGGCGAGGGCCGCCTCAAGCGCAACTTTGCCCGCGCCTTCTACAAATTGTTCGAGCGCTTCGGCGAGACGAGGTTGCCCGAGGGAGCCGGAGATTTCCGCCTGATGGACCGCAAGGCCGTGGACGCGCTGTGCGCGATGGGGGAACGCGCGCGCTTTTCGAAGGGGCTCTACGCCTGGGTGGGCTTTCGCAGCATAGGCGTCGTATTCCAGGTGGCGGAGCGGCTGCACGGCACCACGAAATTCAATTTCCGCAAGCTTTTCGGCTTTGCCTTTGACGGCATTTCATCGTTCTCGACCGTGCCGCTGAAGATCGCAACGTATTTCGGCGTGATGATCGCGGTTTTCGCCACGGCGCTGGCAGTGTTCTACGCCCTACGCACGCTGCTGTTCGGCACCGACCTGCCGGGCTTTCCGACGCTGGTGGTCTCGATCATGTTCTTCTCCGGCATCCAGCTGATCTCGCTGGGCATGATCGGAGAGTATGTCGGCCGCATCTTCGCTGAGGTGAAGCGCCGGCCGCTGTATCTGGTCGGCGAGACAGTCGGCCTCGCCGAGCCTGAGGCAATGGAGCCTGTCAGGCCTGCCGCACGCGCGCGCGCCGCGAAGTCTGCCAGCACGGCGTGACAGCCTCCTCAGCGCCACCCAGTCACGGCGGCAGTTGACCCGGTCGGGGTTGCGCGCAACGGTCCCGGCCAGACATGTTCAAAAAGATTCTCTCGGTTGGCGGTTTCACGCTCCTGTCGCGCCTGACGGGCTTTCTGCGCGACATCATCCTGGCAGCGATCCTGGGTGCCGGGCAGATGATGGATGCGTTCGTCGTGGCGCAGAAGCTGCCGAACCAGTTCAGGGCGATCTTTGGCGAAGGGGCGTTCTCATCGGCGTTCATTCCCGCCTATGCGCGGCTGCGCGAGCAGGCAGGAATGGCTGCCGCAAAGCTCTTTGCCGACCGGGTCTTCACGCTGATCATGCTGGTTCAACTCGCCATCCTGGCGCTGGCCCTGCCGCTGATGCCCTGGCTGATCGGGCTTGTCGCTCCGGGGCAGCGCGCCAATCCAGAGGCGATGCAGCTCACGGTGGCGCTGGCGCGGATCACCTTCCCCTATCTGCTGTTCATCACGCTCGTCACCTTGCAGGCCGGCCTGCTGAACGCGGTCGACAAGTTCGCCGCTGCCGCCTTCGCGCCGGTGCTACTCAATCTGTCGGTGATGCTGGCGCTTGCCGTCGCCTTCCTGTTTCCGTCAGCCGCCCATGCAGCGGCCTGGGGCGTGACCATCGCCGGCATAACGGAGTGGGCCCTGCTGACGCTGGCGGCGCAGCGCGCGGGTGTGATGGCTGGCCTCACGAGGCCTGCTGTTGACCGCGACGTGAAAGACTTCCTGAAAGCCCTCGGGCCGGCGGTGCTCGGCTCCGCCGGCGTGCAGATCGCTGTCCTGGCCGACATGATCATCGCCTCGTTCCTGCCGACGGGCTCCTATTCCGCGATCTACTATGCGGACCGCATCTACCAGTTGCCCGTGGGTGTTTTGGGCATCGCCGCCGGCACCGTGGTGCTGCCAACCATGAGCCGGCTGATCGCGGCGGGAGATGCGCCGGCTGCGATGCGCGAACAGAACCGGGCCATTGCCATGACCGTGGTGCTGGCCATGCCGTTCGTCGCCGCGTTCCTGACTATGCCGGATCTGCTGGTCAAGGCGCTGTTCGGGCGGGGTGCCTTCGATGCGCGAGCGGCGGAGACGGCGGCGAGCGTGCTCTTTGCCTATGCCCTTGGGCTGATTCCGGTCTTGCTGATCCGGTCTGTCGTTGCCAGCTTTTTTTCTCGCGGCGACACGACGACGCCGGTGATCGCGTCGCTCACGGCGCTTGCCCTCAATGTCGTGCTCAAGATCGTGTTCGTCGGCCCCCTGGGCGCGGCTGGCCTCGCGCTGGCCACGGCCATCGGGGCTTGGATCAATTTTGGTATCCTTTATGCGCTCGCGCTGCGGCGCGGCTGGACGAAGCCCGGGGACGTGCTGGCCAAAGCGCTGATTGTCTCCTTCGCTGGTGCGATCGCCTTCGAGATCGCCATCCTGATCCTGCGCGATCCGGTGATGTCCATTGCGGGCATGGTCCCACGGGAGCAGGCGCTGGTGGCAGCCGCCATCATCGGCACTGCGGCGCTGGCAGCCTATGGGCTGGTGGCGGTTGCTGGCGCGCGACTGCTGAAACTCGACCTGAGGTTTCCGGGGAGCCGCAGGCCTCCTCAGACCAGCGCCCCCAACGAGAAGTCCATGTAGAGTTCGCGGGCTTTGCGCGCGACCGGGCCGGGCTGGAGATCGCGGTTGTCGATCCTGATGATCGGCACGATCTTGGAGTAGTTGCCCGACGAGAAAATCTCGTCTGCGGTCTCGAAATCGGCATAGCGCAAGCTCGACTCTTCGACCACATAACCTTCGGCGCGCAACAGGGCGATCGTGCGCTGGCGCGTGATGCCATTGAGGAATGTGCCGTTGACGGCTGGTGTCCTGACGACGCCATCCTTGACCATGAAGACATTGGAGGTGGTCGTCTCGGCGACATTGCCAAGCATGTCGAGCACCAGCGCATTGTCGAAGCCAGCAGCCTTGGCTGTGCGGAGCGCGCGGGCATTGTTGGGATAAAGGCACCCTGCCTTGGAATCGGTCGGCATCGTTTCGAGCGTCGGCCGCCGGAACGGAGACAGGGTCACGGAAAAACCAGCGGTCGCTGCCGGCATCGGCGCCTCGAACAGGCAAAGGCAGAAACCTGTCGACTCCGGATCGGGCATGATTGTGGATGGACCGTCCGCCTCGCCCCAATACATCGGCTTCACATAGAGCGCTGTTCCGGGTACAAACTTACGGGTGCCTTCACGCGCAAGCGCGACGATGTGATCAGCCGCCATCGTCGGCTTCAGCCCGAGGCCCACGGCAGAACGGTTGAGCCTCGCCGCATGCCTGTCCATGTCCGGCATCACGCCATCGAAGATCCGGCCGCCGTCGAACACGGTCGAAGCGAGCCAGGCGCCATGGCTGCGCGGGCCCATGATGCCGGGATTGCCCTCGACCCATGCGCCATTGATCCAGTTCCACGTTTGGGAATGCCAAGCCATGTCGTGCCCCTGCCCTTGTGCCCGTCCTCTTGTCTACCCTTGGATCGGTCTTTCGTGCGCTTGCGTCAACGGCTGGCCCGGGCCTGAACCGGTCAATTTCCCTGATACAAGTCGTCGTTCGGGAACATAGGCGGCTGGCAACTTGCGCCGCGCCAAGGACATCCCTACACAGCCAAGGCTCAGACAACCCCGCTCCGGAGCCTCCATGCGCCCCTCCAAACGCCTTCCGACCCAGATGCGCCCCGTGACGCTTGAACGCGGCGTGGTGCGCTATGCAGAAGGCTCGTGCCTCGTGACCTTTGGCGAGACCCGTGTGCTCTGTGCCGCAACGGTCGAGGAGAAGGGCCCACCATGGCTGCGCGGCACCGGCAAGGGCTGGGTCACCGCCGAATACGCCATGCTGCCGCGCGCCACGCTGGAGCGCACCCGCCGCGAATCCACCACTGGCAAACCTTCGGGCCGGACGCAGGAAATCCAGCGCCTGATCGGGCGTTCCCTGCGCGCAGTTGTCGATCTCGGCGCGCTCGGCGAGCGCCAGATCACCGTCGATTGCGATGTGCTGCAAGCGGATGGCGGCACGCGCACGGCTTCGATCACCGGGGCCTGGATTGCCCTGCATGATGCGCTCAAGTGGATGGAGGGCCGGGCCATGCTGCAGGGTCGCCAGCCCCTGAAGGATCACGTGGCCGCAATCTCCTGCGGGATCGTGGCCGGCCAGCCCGTGCTCGACCTCGACTACATCGAGGATTCCGGCGCCCAGACCGACGCCAACTTCGTGATGACCGGCAAGGGCGGCATCGTCGAGGTGCAGGGCACGGCCGAAGGCGAGCCGTTCAGCGAAGAGCAACTGGCGGCGATGATGGCGCTGGCCCGCGCTGGCATTTCAGACCTCGTGGCGATGCAGAGAACGGTGATCGCGGGATGAGCGGGAAGGACGCGAGCAACGGGCACGAGCGGACCGGGTCCCCCCGTCCGTTGACCGGCAAACTGGTTATTGCCACGCACAATGGCGGCAAGCTCAAGGAGATGACCGAACTGCTGCGGCCCTACGGCATCGAGACCGTCTCTGCCGGCGAACTGGGCCTGCCGGAGACCGCGGAGACCGGCTGGATGTTCTCGGAGAACGCCGCCCTGAAAGCCCATGCCGCAGCGAAGGCGACCGGACTGCCGGCGCTCGCCGATGATTCCGGCCTGTGCGTCGATGCGCTCGACGGCGCGCCTGGCCTGTTCACGGCAGACTGGGCAGGGCAGCCGCGTGATTTTCTGGGTGCCATGGCCCGCGTGGTCAGCGAACTCGGCAAGCGCCATGTCCCGCGCGAACGATGGCGGGCGCACTTCGTCTCGGCCTTGGTGCTGGCCTGGCCCGATGGGCACCAGGACCTGTTCGAGGGCCGTGTGTACGGAACCTGCATCTGGCCGCCGCGCGGCAGCGCCGGGTTTGGCTATGACCCGATGTTCCAGCCCGACGGATACAGCCGCAGCTTTGGAGAAATGAGCGCCGACGAGAAGCACGGCATTCCCGCCGATGGCAGCATGGGCCTGTCACACCGCGCCCGCGCCTTCCATTTGCTTGCGGCGGGCTGCCTGAAGAAACCCTAGCCGGAGCCTGACGTTATGTCCGACGACGCCCTATCCGATTCGAACCCGCCCGAGCCCGCGATCAAGGTCGCGGTCGTCCCGGTCACGCCGTTCCAGCAGAATGCCTCGATCGTGTGGTGCACCGCCACGCAGCAGGCTGCGGTGGTGGACCCGGGTGGCGATCTGCCGCGCCTGCTGGATGCGGTCCGGAAACTCGGCGTCACGCCGGTGGCCATCTGGCTGACCCATGGCCATGTCGACCATGCCGGAGGCGCAGCGGAATTGGCTGAAACGCTTCAGCTTCCGGTGATCGGACCGCACAAGGCCGACCAGTTCATCCTCGACAGCCTGGCCGAATCAGGACTGCAATTCGGCATGCAGGGCTTGCGTCCCGTCGTGCCCGACCGGCACCTTGCGGATGGCGACCATGTCGCGCTCGGCGAGCTTGACTTCGAAATCCGCCATGTGCCGGGCCATTCGCCGGGCTCGGTGGTGTTCTATCACGAGCCGTCGCGTTTCATGCTCGCAGGCGACACGCTGTTTCAGGGATCGATCGGGCGGACCGACTTCCCCTATGGCGACCATGCCCTGTTCATCCGCTCTATCAAGGCCAGACTGATGACCTTGCCGGATGATGTGACCTTCCTGCCCGGCCACGGTCCTGCCTCGACCATCGGCGCCGAACGAGCCGGCAACCCGTTCATCCGCTAAGACGACTGACCGGAGCAGGGACCTCTGGCGAATGTGGCATGGTTAACCTTCCATAGACGGACCTGTGGGAGGGTGATTGTCTGTTCCGGTGCTGTGCCGGCAGGAGATCGTGCGTATGCGTACCCGGCGCCTCAATCTGGCTCCCATGGCGGCAAGCCTGGCCGCTTTGCTGTTGAGTTCGGAGGCAGGGCTCGCCAATCCCGCCATCTCAGCTCGTCCCACGGACGGCAGCGCTGATCGCCCCCGCAGCCAGCTGGACAATCCACAGTCTTCGGCGCAGTCCGTGCTCGACGAGGCCCGTGCCGCCCAACCGCAGCATGCCCACCCCCTGTATGGCCCGCATACGCTGGAGCACACACGCGCTGCGCTCGCCTTCTACGAGGAACTGGCAGCGGGCGGTGGCTGGCCGATGTTGCCGCTGCAAATTGCCGGACTGAAGGCCGGATCGCGCGGGGGTAATGTCGAGCAACTCAAGGTGCGCCTGATCCTGACCGGCGATCTTGACCCGGACGCAGCCGGCGGGGATCTGTTCGACAAGGCCACCGAAGATGCGCTGAAGCGCTTTCAACTGCGCCACGGCCTGTCGCAGACCGGCTCGGTGGGGCGGTTGACCACGCGGGCGCTGAACGTGCCGGTCGATGTGCGCCTCAACCAGTTGCGGGCCTCGATCCACCGGCTTGAAGGCAACGCGTTTGCCTTCACCAGCCGCTATGTCGTCGTCAACATTCCGGGCGCGCAGGTCGAAGCCATTGACAATGGTGTGGTTGAGCGCCGCCACGTGGCCATCGTCGGGCGGCCTGACCGGCCCTCGCCGGTGCTGGCCACGCGCATCACCGCGGTCAACCTCAATCCGACATGGACCGTGCCAATGTCGATCATCAAGGCCGACATCATGCCGCAGATGGCCAAGGATCCGACCTGGCTGGCCAAACACAACATGCGCGTCATCGGTGCCGGCAATCAGGAAATCGACCCCAAGACCATCGACTGGAAGACACCGCGCAACCCGAACTTCTTCGTGCGGCAGGATCCCGGCCCGACCAACTCGCTGGGCACGATCCGGATCGACATGCCCAACAGCCATGCCGTGTTCATGCACGACACGCCGAAGAAGGAATTGTTCCGCAACGACGTGCGCTTCAACTCCTCGGGCTGCGCCCGCGTGGACGGTGTCAAGGATCTGGCGCTCTGGTTGCTCAAGGGCAGCGATTGGGACCAGACCAAGATCGATGCCGCGCTGGTGATCGGCGAGCGCAAGGACATCAGGCTCAGCCGCTCCGTGCCGATTGCCTGGGTCTATCTCACAGGCTGGGCCGCAGGCGATAGCATGATCCATTTCCGCGATGACATCTATGGCCTCGACACGCCCGAAGGGCTGGTGACCTCCACGATCAGCCCGCGCAAGCCGGCCCCGGTGACCCCGGCAACCGTGAAGCCGGCCGCCGTGCCGGCACCACCTTCCCGGCCCGCCGCTCCACAGCCCGTGCGCTACATGCCGCAGCCACTTCCTGCCCCGCCGCCCGGCGCAACGCCCGTGGCCCTTGGGCGCTAAGGTATTTGAGAAGCGCTCGTCAGGCCGATGCGCGCGGGCGCGCCGCATAAAGCACGGCCATTGTGGCCACAGCCAAGAGTGTGCCCAGCATCGCGGCTAGATAATCTCCGGCGAGCAAGGGCCAGAGCGCGACCGCAACCATCATCAATGCCAGAAGCTCCATCAGTGTCACGGAGATCGGGCTCTTCATGCGCCGCCTGATCATGCCTGTCCTCGCCAGCTTGGGCTGATGCCAGATGTTGACCAAGATGCCGCAGATGATCGCGCACGCAACACCGAGCAGGCTGACCAGACCAGCCCATGCATCGAACACCAGCAAGAGCATCAAGGGTGGTGCCGCGAACATGACGGCGAGCCAGGATATGGCGCCGATGCGGGCGCGGGCGCGCAAGCGGGGATCCATCGGAGCGGTCAGGGCAAGTTCGGACGCTTCGTCCGCGGATAGTGCGATCCAGGTCAGCCCTCCGGCAATCTGGCCACACAGAACGATCAGGACAGGCACGAGCGCCGACGCATCGTCAGCCCCGCTCGCGACCCGATAGACCGTCACCGCGGCGACAGGGATCAGAAAGATGCACTGCATCAGGATCTGCGACAGGAGCCACGGATCACGCAGGATGATACGCCGTTCCTTGAGCATCAGCGCTGCCATGGGCGATGTTCCAAACGATGCGCGGCTGCGCCGGGCGCGGGCGGGAGCAGTGGCTGCCGATCCTGCAGCAAGGACCGCGTTTCGCACAAAGCTCTCGGCAAGGCCAACGAACATCAGTACGGCCATCAGCACCGCGCAGGCAACGACTCCACTCAATGCCACACTATCGCCCGTCATGGCGCGGGCGGGCAACGTCGCCAGCTGCCAACCGAGGGACTGCGGGTTGGCGATGTAGCCGGCGACTAGGGCATCCTTTGGCCCCGGCCCGAAAATGGCCTCCCACTGCACCATCACGAGCACCAGCAGACCGGCCAGCGCGGCAGCCACCTGCGCCGCGACGCGCGTGCTCCTGATGCCGATGAGGCGAACCATGCCCATGGCCAGTCCAATGGCGATGGCCGTTGCACTGAGCGCAAGCGCCACGATCAGGGGCAGGCCAGCCAGCCAGTGCGCTCCGCGCTGCACGGCGAGCAGGATCAGCATCGGCGCGCCATAAAGGCCTGCCTTTGCAAGCGTGAAGCCGAAGACGTTGAGAGCCCTGACCAACAGCACCGTTTGCGGAGGCAGGGGCGCGGAAAACATCAGGTCATAGTCGCCGCGCGCGTAAAGCGCGTAGGCAGCGGAATCGAGCGCTGCCGAGACCATGAGGACGAACAGGAAGGCGAGATTGATCGTCAGCGTGATCTGGACGCGCGGATCGGCAGGGTCGAGTTGGCTGGCTGTCATCAGCAAAAGATGAGACACGCCAAAAATGATGGTGCTGACCACAGCCAGAACGCCCGCGATGCGCCAGGGTCGCATGGCCGTCTTCGCGCCTGCCATGTCGGCAATACCGCGCAGCGACAGGCGGGCTTCGTGCGCCAGAACGGCGCGGGTTGCACCGGAAACGAGGTCCATCATCTCAGGCGGCCTCTTCGCGCGCGACGACATCAAGGAAGACATCCTCGAGGGTCGAACCCTGCGACGAGCCACCATCGCGCAACTCGGCCATGGTGCCCTCGCACACCAGCTTGCCGTTGCGGATGATGCCGATGCGGTCACTGAGCCGTTCGGCAACCTCAAGGATATGGGTCGTGAGGATCACCGTCACACCTGTTGCGACGCGCGCCTGAAGCAGTTCCTTGACATGGCGCGCCATCGACGCGTCGAGGCCTGTCAACGGTTCGTCGAGGATCAGCAATTCGGGTTCGTGGATCAGTGCACCGGCAAGAGCCACCTTCTGGCGCATGCCCTTGGAGAAGCCCTCGCAGCGCTGGTCGGCCACCCGGGTCAGATCGAGGGTCTCCAGCAGGGCATTGCGGCGGCGCTTCGTTGCCGCTGGCTCCACTTGCCAAAGGCCGGCGACAAAATCGAGATACTCCACGGGTGTCAGCTTGTCGTAGACCATCGGCTCGTCCGGCAGCCAAGCCACCACACGCTTTGCCGCGACTGGATCCCGCAGGCGGTTGATCCCGCAAATGCTGATCTCGCCCGCGTCCGGAGAAAGCAGCCCGGCGACGATCCTGAGCGAGGTGGTCTTGCCCGCCCCGTTCGGACCCAGCAAGGCGTAGAGCTCGCCTCGCCGGACATTGAGATCAAGGCTGTTGACAGCTGTAAAGCCGCCAAAGCGCTTCACCAGACCGCGGACAACCAGCGCATCATGGCCACTCATTTGAACGCTCCCATCATTGCGGGGCGTTATGCGGCAAAGCTGGTGACGTTCCGGTTAAAGGCTTCCAGGAATGGTGACGTCCCGGCCGGTCAATCCATCTTCAACGCGGCGATGAACGCCTCTTGCGGAATGTCGACCTTGCCGAACTGGCGCATCTTCTTCTTGCCCTCCTTCTGCTTCTCCAGCAGCTTGCGCTTGCGGGTGATATCGCCGCCGTAGCACTTGGCGGTGACATCCTTGCGCAGGGCACGGATGGTTTCGCGGGCAATGATCTTGCCGCCAAGCGCAGCCTGGATCGGGATCTGGAACATGTGCTGCGGGATCAGTTCGCGCAGCTTCTCGCACATGACGCGGCCGCGCATATCGGCCCGGGTGCGATGCACCAGCATCGAGAGTGCATCGACTGGCTCGGCATTGACGAGGATCGACATCTTGACGAGGTCGCCCTCCTTGTACTCGGTGATGGCATAGTCGAACGAGGCATAGCCCTTCGACACCGATTTAAGGCGGTCGTAGAAATCGAACACGACCTCGTTGAGTGGCAGGTCGTAGACCACCTTGGCGCGGCTGCCGACATAGCCCAGATCGATCTGGATGCCGCGCCGGTCCTGGCAGAGCTTGAGCACCGAGCCGAGGTACTCGTCCGGCGTCAGGATAGTAGCCCGGATCCACGGCTCCTCGATGGCCTCGATCTTCATCACATCGGGCATGTCGGCGGGATTGTGCAGTTCGATGAACTCGCCATCGGTCTGGAGGATGCGGTAGACGACCGAAGGCGCCGTGGCGATCAGATCGAGGTTGAACTCGCGGCTGAGCCGCTCCTGCACGATTTCCAGATGCAAGAGCCCAAGGAAGCCGCAGCGGAAGCCGAAGCCGAGCGCGGCGCTGGTTTCCATTTCGTAAGAGAAACTTGCATCGTTGAGGCGCAGCTTGCCGAGGGCCGAGCGCAACTCGTCGAACTCGGCTGCATCGACCGGGAAGAGGCCGCAGAACACCACCGGCTGCACGGGCTTGAAGCCCGGAAGCGGCTGGGCCGTTGGCTTGCGATCATCGGTGATGGTGTCGCCGACACGGGTATCGGCAACTTCCTTGATCGAGGCGGTGATGACGCCGACCTCGCCGGGCCCAAGGCTTTCGACCGTGACGAGTTTGGGCGTGAGATAACCCACACGCTCGACATCATAAACCGCGCCAGCCCGCATCATCTTGATGCGCTGGCCCTTCTTCAAAGTGCCGTCGATGATACGCACCAGCACGACAACGCCGAGGTAGTTGTCATACCAGGAATCGACCAGCATCGCCTTCAGCGTCGCGTCGGGATCGCCCTTGGGGGCGGGGAGCCGGGTGACGATGGCTTCCAGCACCGCTTCGATGTTGAGCCCTGTCTTGGCCGAGATGGGCACGGCATCGGAAGCATCGAGGCCGATGACCTCCTCGATCTGCTCCTTGACGCGATCGGGCTCGGCGGCGGGCAGATCAACCTTGTTGAGGACAGGCACGATTTCATGGTTGGCGTCGAGCGCCTGATAGACGTTGGCAAGGGTCTGGGCCTCGACACCTTGCGAGGCGTCGACCACAAGCAGCGAGCCCTCGCAGGCGGCGAGGCTGCGCGAGACCTCGTAGGCGAAGTCGACATGGCCGGGCGTGTCCATCAGGTTGAGGATGTAGACCTTGCCGTCCTTGGCCTTGTAGTGCAGCCGCACCGTCTGGGCCTTGATGGTGATGCCCCGCTCGCGCTCGATGTCCATGGAATCGAGCACCTGCTCGGTCATCTCGCGCGCGGTAAGGCCTCCAGTGAGCTGGATCAGCCGGTCGGCGAGCGTGGACTTGCCATGGTCGATATGCGCAACAATCGAGAAGTTGCGAATGTTGTCGATGCTTTGCGTTGTCATGGCTGCGCACATAGCAGCGGCACCCCGTTTCGTCGAGGGTTGCGCGTGTCGCGGGCAGTGCCGGCGGATCACAGATGGCGTCGGCCCCGGCGTGACCGTCGACCGGCCTTGATTACGGCAATGCGCTCGACATCTTCTGCCTGAAGATAGATGCCGCGCTCGAAGATCTCGAGCACGTATTCCTCGTAGGTGAGCCCCAGCGCTTCGGCCTTCCCGCCGCGCCGCAGCAATGTGCCATGTCCGAACGAGCGCCAGGCGCGGCGATGGGCAGCTTTCCAGGCGAAGTAATTGCCCGGACCGCCCGGACCCCATTCGGGCATATGCGGTTTGTCCTCAAGCGGCGGGCCGCCATTGTGGCCGGTGCCGGCAGTGTTGCCCTTCGTATTGCGCCGTCCCGCCGCCGCTCGCCTGCCAATCTTGACATCCCTGATAATAGAAATATTCTCATATCATGGAAATTGATGTCAACCAGAGCCTAGCCGATCGGCTGAAGCGCGCCCGGACGGCGAAGGCGTGGACCCTGGAGCAGTTCGCGCAGGCGTCTGGCGTCAGCCGCGCCATGATCTCGAAGATCGAGCGTGGCGAAGTCAGCCCGACAGCCTCCGTGCTGGCGCGGCTGGCTGCAGGCCTTGGTGTGAGCATGGCTTCACTGTTTCCGCCACCCGTGACAGACGGTGCCCAGCTTAGCCGCTGGCAGGACCAGAGCGACTGGCGCGATCCGGCTTCAGGCTATGTGAGGCGCAACATCTCTCCCGAGGGAAGCGCCGCCGAGATTGTCTATGTCACATTCCCTTCCGGGGCCCGCGTGGTGTTCGACAACTACAAGGCCTCACGGAACATCGAACAACAGGTCTGGGTGCTGGAGGGCGCCATCGAGATGACCATCGGAGAGGCCGTCACGATGCTTGGCACTGGCGACTGCCTGCTGATGCGGCTTGACCAGCCAATCACCTTCCGCAATCCCGGTGAGGCCCCGGCGCGTTATGCCGTTGTCCTGTCCAGGCAGCATTCCTGAGCACAGCCATGACAGAGCACTCCTTCACCATCCGTCAGGCTAGTCCGGCCGAAGCCAGGGCTCGCGTCGGTGAACTCGCTGACATACTGCTCGACTGCGTGGCGGGCGGCGCATCCGTGTCATTCATGGCAGATCTGACGCGCGCCGAGGCTGTGCACTTCTGGACCTGCGTGGCAGAGGGCGCTGCAGAGGGCCAGCGCATCCTGCTTGTGGCCGAAAGCGCGGGCCGTCTCATCGGCACTGTGCAGGTGGTTGCATCCGGCACACCAAACCAGCCTCACCGCGCCGACCTTGCCAAGATGCTGGTCCATCGCGATGGCCGCAACAAGGGCATCGGGGCAGCACTGCTCGCCCATGCCGAACAGGAAGCGCGCAAGGCAGGCTGGTGGCTGATGGTGCTCGACACGGTCGAGGACAGCGCCGGCGACCGGCTTTATACCAAAGCCGGCTGGCGCCGGGCCGGGCTGATCCCGGACTATGCCCTGTGGCCAGACGGTCGCCTGTGCGGCACCGTCTATTTCTACAAGGACCTGCGCCCACAGCCGGCCTTGCAGATCGCGCCCGAGACACCCGACCAGCCGGAGGTCAGGCAGTTCCTAGAGGCATCGGAGGCCTATTCAGCGGCGCTATATCCGCCGGAGAGCAACCACATGCTGGACCTGTCGCAGCTGCTTGATCCGGCGGTATGCTTCTTCGTGGCGCGGCGCGGCGGGGTTGCCCTTGGCTGCGGGAGCATCCTGCTTGGACAGGAGCATGGCGAGCTCAAGCGCTTCTTCGTCGCCGATGCAGCGCGCGGTCAGGGCGTCGGTGGAGGCCTCATCACCGCCGTGGAACGGGCAGCGCGCGAGGCCGGCATCAGCTTGCTGCGTTTGGAAACCGGCGTCTATTCGGCCCCGGCGCTGGCGCTGTATCGCAAGGCAGGCTTTGTGCCGCGCACGGCCTTCGCGCCCTATCAGCCCGATCCGCTGAGCGTGTTCATGGAGAAGCGACTGTGACTTCGGGGACGGCTTGGACGGCGAGGTCCTCACGCAAGGCGTGCATGCCGGCCATGGCCTGCCGGCTCTGGGCGCGCTGTGCGGCCTCGGGCAGATTGGCCGCATGCTGCCGGAACGCCTCCTGATGCAAGTCCGTTCGTGATCGGAACGCTTCCCTTTCTGGCCATCATGGCCAGTGCGCTGCTGCATGCCGTCTGGAATGCCATGGCGCGCTCTCACAAGGAGCCGGGTGACATCATCGCCTGTTCCGTGATGGCGGCGGGCGTGATCTGCATCCCGATTCTCATGCTGGTCGGGTTGCCCTCGCGCGAGGTCTGGCCCTGGCTCATCGGTGGCGTGATTATCAACAGCATCGGCATTCGCGCGGCGATGGCGGCCTATATCCGCACCAGCTACGGACTCGCCTACCCGATCATGCGGGCCGGCATTCCGCTGCTGGCCTTGCCGATCGCGATCCTGATGTTCGACGAATGGCCGACGCCGGGCGGTGCCTTCGGGGTGATCCTGATTTCCAGCGCGCTGATCCTGCTGGCCCTGATCGCGTGGCGCGCGGGCAAGGCCGAGTTGTCGGGCGTTGGCTATGCCCTGTTCGCTGCGCTGTGTGGTGCGGGCTACGTGGCTGCCGATGCGATGGGCGTGCGCCTCACCTCCAATGTCGCAAGCTATGCCTGCATGATCGCGTTGGGCAATGCGCTGATGCTGGCGCTCATGGTGCGCATCGAGGGACGCAACCCGCTGATACTGCTCAAGCGACATGCCCGCTTGTCCTTCACCATCTCGGTGATCTCGATGACAGGCTTCCTGCTGTATATCTGGGCGCTGAAAACGACCCCGATGGCCATGGCGGCGGCCTTGCGCGAGACTTCGGTCCTGTTTGCCATGGTGATTGCGGCCTTCGTGCTGAAGGAACAGATCGGGCCGCTGCACTGGTGTGCGGCTTTTCTGGCCCTCGCGGGCGTTGTGGCGATCAGGCTGTTATGAGCGGGCCTCTGCGGTTGTCGCAGACGGCCAAGTATGGGATGGCAGAGTCATGACCAAGCCATCACTTGCCGACGAACTGATCACGATTCGTGACATCCTCCGCCATGCGGTCAGCCGCTTCCGTGCCGCCGATCTTGTCCATGCCCATGGCGCGACGACGGCGCTGGATGAGGCGGCCTATCTCATCCTCGAAACCTTGCATCTACCGGTTGACCAGCTTGAGCCGTTCGTGGATGCGCGGCTGACGCGCGCCGAGCGCGAACAATTGCTGGCCCTGATCGAGCAGCGCATCGCCACGCGGAAGCCTGCGGCCTACCTGACAGGGCGTACCTACATCCAGGGCATCCCCTTCAAGGTGGACGAGCGCGTGATCGTACCGCGCTCCTACATTGGCGAGATGCTGTTCTCGGGCCTGTTCGGCGGTGACGACTTCACCCTGATCGACGATGTCCAGGCGGTGACCAGCGTGCTGGACCTGTGTACCGGCTCCGGATGCCTCGCCATTCTGGCCGCGCACATCTTCCCGAACGCCAAGATCGACGCCGTGGAGGTGTCATCTGACGCCATGGCGGTGGCGCGCGAGAACGTCGCCGAGAGCGGCTTTGCCGACCGGATCAGTCTGTTTCAGGGTGATCTGTTCGCGCCACTCAAGGGCAAGAGCTACGACCTGATCATCACCAACCCGCCCTATGTCGACGCCGAGACGATGGCTGACCTGCCACCCGAGTTCCGGGCCGAACCAGCCATGGCGCTGGCAGGGGGTGCTGATGGCATGGACGTGGTCCGCCGCATCCTTGCCGAGGCCGGCAAGCACCTCAGGCGTGGCGGCGGGATGATCTGCGAAATCGGGACGGATCGCGAGATTCTCGACGAGGAATACCCTGCCATCGACTTCCTCTGGCTCGACAGCGCCGAGAGCAGCGGCGAGGTTTTCTGGGTCACGGAGTCCCAGTTGCGCAAGATCTGATTGTTTTGCTGCACTGCACAATGATTGCGCTTGACGCAGTGCGGCATTTGGCGGCCTAGTCTTGGCATGGACAAGGACCTGATGCTGGCTCCGCTGGTGGTTGCGCAAAGAGCGCCACTTCTCTGGCTCGAGATGTTCGGCCTCGGCGGGGGTACCCGCGAGACTGAACGCATGGTGGAGGAGAAGTTCGCCGCCGTTGCGGAAGGTGCCATCGCGGTCCAGGTCGAGATGCACAGCATCTGGTGGCAGTCTGCGCTGGCGATGTGGCAGGGCGCGCATCCGCCAACCATGATGCAGTCGGGTCGCCGGCTGGCCAATGCTGCGCTGAAGCCCGCAGCGCGGCGTGTGAAGTCCAACGTCAAGCGGCTGTCGTCTCCCAAGCGTTGAGACCATCGCGCACGGGCCGGACGCCGGGCAGGCTTGCGCCTGAACGCGCATGGGCTGTGCGCAATCACCCCTGATTGCTTTGGCTGAAACTGCGCTAGACAGGTGCTTCAGGTTCTTGCCGAGGCGGATTTGCCGTGCCGATGTTCGGACTCAATGATGATCAGCTTGCCATCAGCGAGATGGCGACCGCATTTGCCGCGGAAACGCTTGCGCCCCATGCGGTGCGCTGGGATCACGACAAGCTTTTTCCGGTCGATGAAATGCGGGCCGCTGCAGCGCTTGGCATGGGCGGGGTCTACATCAGGGAGGATGTCGGTGGCTCCGGCCTGTCGCGTCTCGATGCAGCGCTGATCTTCGAAGCGCTCGCCACCGGTTGCCCCACGGTCTCGGCCTACATCTCGATCCACAACATGTGCGGCTGGATGATCGACGCCTATGGGTCTGACGAGCAACGTCGGCGTTTCCTGCCCGGGCTGTGCACCATGGAGCATCTGGCCAGCTATGCGCTGACCGAACCGGGTGCGGGCTCCGATGCGGCCGCGCTCAAGACCCGCGCCGTACGCCATGGTGACCACTACATCGTCACCGGGCAAAAGCAGTTCATCTCCGGTGCTGGCCGCTCGGATGTCTATGTCACCATGGTCCGAACCGGCGAGGACGGGCCGGGGGGCATTTCCACGCTGGTGATCGAGAAGGATACGCCGGGCCTCTCGTTCGGTGCCGAAGAACGCAAGATGGGCTGGAATGCCCAGCCGACGCGCGCCGTGATCCTCGATCAGGCCTGCGTGCCTGTGGCCAACCGGCTTGGCCCCGAAGGCATCGGCTTCAAGATCGCCATGGCCGGTCTTGATGGCGGGCGTCTCAACATCGGGGCCTGCTCGATCGGCGGTGCCAAGGCCGCGCTCGACCGGGCCATCGCCTATGCCGCAGAGCGCAAGGCGTTCGGCAAGAGCCTCGACCAGTTCCAGGCGCTGCAATTCACGCTGGCCGACATGGCGACGGAGCTGGAAGGGGCGCGCAGCCTGCTCTGGCGTGCTGCGGCTGCCCTTGACCGCAAGGACCCCGATGCCACCACGCTGTGTGCCATGGCCAAGCGCGTCGCCACTGACACAGGCTTCACAATCGCCAACCAGGCGCTGCAACTACACGGCGGCTACGGCTACCTTGCCGACTATGGCATTGAAAAGATCGTGCGCGACCTGAGGGTCCACCAAATCCTCGAAGGCACCAACGAGATCATGCGCCTGATCGTGGCGCGCTCGTTGCTCGGCCGCAGTAATCGGGCCTGAGATGTTGTCGTCACTGAAACCTCTGCTCTTCGGGCTGGCTCTCGCAATCTCGGGCGTGGTCCTGTTCCGGCTCGCCGGCCACCTGTTCTTCTTTGAAGGGCGGGCATCTGCCAACGGGCAGGCGCTTGCCGGTGCCGTCGCCGGCCTCACAGTGGGCTGGCTTGTCAGCCGCCAATGCTGCGGCCTTCGAGGTGTTGTGCTTACTGCCATTCCTGGCCTGCTGCTGATGGCCGCCATCACATCGCATTTCGGACTGGCCTTTCCAAACATCGATCCGAAACTCGACAAGGGCTTTGGCGGGCTGATGCTCTGGTTCCACGGCTTCATGCTCCTGGGCGGCCTGACAGCGCGCGCACCCGCCAGCCTGAGACAACCCGCCCTTCCACCTGCCTGACATTGACACTGCCGGAGAACATCATGACCACCATCGCATTTATCGGCCTGGGCAACATGGGGGCTCCGATGGCCGCCAACCTGACGAAGGCCGGGCACAGCGTGATCGGCTTCGATCTGTCAGAAACCTCCCGGCGCGATGCCGAAACGCTGGGCGTCACCGTCGCCGAGAGTGCCTTGGAAGCCCTGCAGGACGCCAGCGCGGTTGTGACCATGCTGCCGGCGGGCAGCCATGTGCGCGCCGTCTGGGGCCAGATCGCGGCGGCCGTTCGCCCGGGCACCCTATTGATCGATTCCTCGACCATCGACGTTGAAAGTGCACGCGTCGTTCACGGCATTGCTGGGGCAGCCGGACTGCTCTCGGTCGATGCCCCGGTCTCGGGTGGCACCGGCGGCGCCAAGGCTGCGACATTGACCTTTATGGTCGGCGCCGCGGAAGACGCTTTCGCGGCTGCCAAGCCACTGCTGGAAGCCATGGGCAAAAAGATCGTCCATTGCGGTGGCCCCGGCGCAGGGCAGGCCGCCAAGATCTGCAACAACATGATCCTCGGGATTTCGATGATCGCGGTGGGCGAAGCCTTTGCACTCGGCGAGAAGCTCGGCCTCTCGCATCAGGCACTGTTCGATGTGGCATCGACCTCGTCCGGCCAGTGCTGGTCCCTGACAACCTATTGCCCCGTGCCAGGGCCGGTGCCGACATCGCCCGCCAACAACGGCTACAAGCCCGGTTTCGCCGCCGAGTTGATGCTGAAGGACCTCAAGCTCGCGCAAGACGCCGCCAAGGCCACTGGCGCTGCAACCCCGCTGGGTGCCGAGGCGGCGGAACTCTATGCCCGGTTCGCCGCGGACGGAAACGGCGGCGCCGACTTCTCCGGCATCATCGCCATGCTGCGGTCACAGCAGGCCTGAACCAGCAAGCCGCCTCAGTCCGCGCCCTGCCTGGCAGGCGGAGCGATGGTTGCTTTAGCGAGAGCCAGCGCCTCCGCCAGAACGGCATGATCGCCGATCTGGTTGGCGAGGATCAGCACAAGGGCTGCATTAAGCGCTGCGCTTTGCTCGTGCGAAAGCCCGCGATGCGCTTCGATGATCGCGCGGTAGGCGGCGTCCATATCCGCGAAACGTGGCCGGCTATCGATCGGCATCGAACACACCCCTCGCCCTGTTCAGAGCCGCGTCGAGACGTTGCTGGTCTGCCTGCCTAAACCGCGCCGCGACATGGCCATCGGGGCGGATCAGGTAGGCCGCATTGTCCGTGAGATCGAACCGCTCCCTGAGCAAGATGTCATCTGCACCCGGCGCGACATGCGCCACCCCGGCTGGCACCAACCCGGCAGGCACAGCACAGCCAGCCAGCAGCAGGAAGCCGCCATTCAAACGCTCGCTGAGTTGACCGCTTTCCAGAGGCGCATCAGGGATCGGCGCACCCGGAACCAGCCCGGCCGACCACGAATCCACATCGGGCGTCGACAAGACGCTTCCAGTGTAGGGCGTTGGTAGCGACAGTCTGCCGGAATTGACGAAGCGCCGGGCAAATGGCTGCGTGCGCGCCAAAGCCAGCGCCGCATTGCGGAAAACACGTTCCATGGCGCTGCGGGGCGCGATGAAATCGGTGGCGCGGGTCGAGTTGAGAATGTTCTCATCCGCGGCCTCGGAACGCTCGCTATCGTAGCTCGTGAGCAGCAAGTCCGGTGACGCGCCCGACATCACGAGCGCCAGTTTCCAGCCGAGATTGTCTGCGTCCTGGACGCCCGAATTGGCCCCGCGGGCTCCGAAGGGTGATACCTGATGGGCCGCGTCTCCGGCAAAGATCACGCTGCCATGGCGGAACGTTTGGAGACGGCGGCACTGGAACCGATAGATCGAGACCCATTCCAGCTCGAAATCGGCGTGGCCCAGCATGCGCTCGATGCGCGGGCGCACCACGGCTGGTTGCCGCTCGTGCTCGGCGTCAGCGTCGGGCGAGAGTTGCAGGTCGATGCGCCAGATGTCGTCGGGCTGCTTGTGCAGCAAGCAGGACTGTCCCGAATGGAAGGGTGGATCAAACCAGAACCAGCGCTCGACAGGGAATGCGGCCTGCATCCTAACATCCGCAATCAGGAACTGATCGTCAAATATTTCGCCGGCAAATGATAAGCCAAGCATGGTACGCATCGGCGACCGGGCGCCATCGCACGCTACCACGTGATCTGCCTCCAGTTCATAGCGACCGTCCGGAGTCTCAATGCTGAGACGTGCGCCATCGCGATTGTTGTCCACGGCAACAACACGGTTCTTCCAGCGAAGATCGATACCAAGCGCCTGTGCCCGATCAATCAGGAATTTCTCGACATGAAACTGCTGGAGGTTGATGAAAGCCGGCATCTTGTGGCCTGGCTCGGGCAGCAGGTCGAACTGGTAGAGGCACTCGCCGGCCTGAAAGACCTTGCCGACCTGCCAGCTGACACCCTTTTCCAGCATCGGCTTGGCCACGCCAAGGCGGTCAAATATTTCCAGCGTCCGCTTGGCGAAGCAGATGGCGCGTGATCCATCCCCGATGCGGTCGGAATCGTCGAGCAGGACGGGCTTCAAGCCGCGCTGGGCCAGGTCGATGGCGAGCGAGAGGCCGACAGGCCCTGCGCCGACAATTGCCACAGGGTGCAGCACAGGCTGACTCGCAGACTGGTCCGGCGAACGCAGATAGGCAAATTGGGCGAAGGGTGCAGCGGCGCTCATAGAAATCGCGTCAAGATCAGAGTACTGGCACCCAACCAGAACAGCACTGTTCCAGTCCAGTACCAAGTTCGCAGAAAAGGGCGTTCCAAAAAGAAATTCCTCTTCATTAGCCGCGCTTCAGTTGCCGTCTCACCACTTGCGAGGGATGGCCAATGCTCCTGATGTAGAAGAATGAAATGTGATGTATAAGCAGCGTCTTTGACGCCACGGTGGCAAAGCCACCGGTACCGCCATTCAGAAGCGGCAAAGCCCCAGAGCCCTCCGCCAAACATCATTACGCGCTGCGAAATCTGAAACGATGTCATCGGCGGTCAATCCTGCAAGGCCTTCCACATGGCCAAATCGCGCTCATCCGTCCAGATGCGTGGCCAGGCGATACCGCGCGCTTCGTCCCAGGCACGGGAGACGTTGAACGGCAGGCAATGTTCATAGATGGCGTAGTCTCCAAAAGGCTTATCCATCACCTTCCGGACTTCGGAGGAGGTTTCCTTCAATGTGAGACCTTTAGCCACCGATCGCTCAGCAGTGCCATACAGAGCCGTCAGAAAATCGCTGGTGCCTACCATGGCAGCTTTGACGGTGGCAGCGCCGACAAGTGCATCGCCTCGCCCCGGCACGAGAGCTTCGGGGGAGAACTTCGCCAGCTTCATGATGGTCTCTGGCCACTCCTTGAGGAAGGCATCGCCGCAATAGCAGGCCGACCTGTATTCCACGAGATCACCAGAGAACAGCACGCCGGCATCCGGCACCCAGGCAATCGTGTCACCTGCTGTGTGGCCACGCCCCGGGTGCGAAATCTCGACACGCCTCTTGCCTAGCCAAAGTGTTAGTGAGCCGGCGAAGGTCAATGTCGGCCAGGTCAGGCCGGGAACCGTATCAACCCCGCGGAACAGGCGGGGGAAGCGGCCGATCTCGGAGGCCATGTCTTCAGCACCGCGCTCGACAATCAACTTTCTGGTGGCCTCATGCGCGATGATCTCCGAGGCGCCATAGGCCGATGCGCCCAGCACACGCACGGCGTGATAATGCGAGAGGAGAACATACTTGATCGGCTTATCGGTTACAGCGCGGACCCGCGCGATGACATCCTGTGCCATCAGCGGCGTGGCCTGGGCATCGATCACCATGCAGCTATCGTCACCGACGACGATCCCGGTGTTGGGATCGCCCTGCGCCGTGTAGGCGTAAAGCCCTTCGCCAATGGCCGAAAATGTGACGATCTTGTCTGAAAGATCCGATAGGGATGCGAATGCTTTGCCGGCCATCTATCTTGCTCCCGTGATCATTCGGCATCTGGCTGGCGAGAAGGAAGGGCCTGCTGGAAGGCGTCGATCTCCGCCAGGGCAGCATCCGTCCGGGCCATCAACGGATAGCCTGTGAGATCGACACCGTATCGCCTCGCGTTGAACATCTGCGGTACAAGGCAGATGTCGGCCAGCGTCGGCGTATCGCCATAGCAGAGATGGCCGGGCGTCGCGGCCAGCCGCTTCTCGACGGCCTCGAAGCCGCGCTCGATCCATGTCCGGCACCAGGCGGCACGCGCCGCTTCATCGGCCCCATAGTCCGCCGTCAGCTTATCGAGTACGCGCAAGTTGCCCAGCGGGTGAATGTCGGTGGCAATGGTCAGCGCCATTTCGCGGATGATCGCCCGGTCTCGCGCAGAACCCGGCAGCAGAGGCGGATCCGGGAAGCGCTCGTCGAGATACTCGATGATGGCGAGCGACTGCGACAGCTCGAAGCCCTGCTCGCTCCAGAATGGCACCAGGCCAGCCGGATTATGGAGCAGGAATGCGCTGTCGCGCTGCTCGCCCTTGCGCAGATGCACAGCGCGCTGTTCCACCTCAAGCCGTTTCAGGTTGATGGCGATCCGCACCCGGTAGGAGGCGGAGGACCTGAAATAGCCATAGAGGATGCCCGCTTCAGCCATGCGGCGTGACCTGCTGCTCGATGGCCCCAAAGATCGAATGCCCTTTGGCGTCCTTCATCTCGATGCGGACAATATCGCCGATCTTGAGGAAACTGGTCTTGGGCACGCCACCGGTGATGGTCTCGACCACGCGCTGCTCGGCAATGCAGGAATAGCCCAGACCGCCCTCGCCAACCGGCCTGCCCGGGCCGCCATCGGCACCTTTGTTCGAGACGGTTCCCGAGCCGATGATGCTGCCAGCCGACAAGGCGCGGGTGCGCGCCGCATGCATGATCAGCGCGGGGAAATCGAAGGTCATGTCGCTGCCGGCATCGGCGCGGCCAAACGGCCTGCCATTGAGGAAGGTGAGCAACGGCAAACGGACCTTGCCGCCATCCCACGCGGTGCCCAACTCGTTGGGCGTGACCGCAACCGGCGAGAAGGCGGAGGCCGGCTTGGACTGGAAGAACCCGAAACCCTTGCCAAGTTCTCCTGGAATGAGGTTGCGCAGCGACACGTCGTTGACCAGCATGATCAAGCGGATGGCGGCAGCGGCGACCTCGCGGCTTGCTCCCATCGGCACATCGCCGACAATGACAGCCACCTCGCCTTCGAGATCAGCGCCATGATCCTCGCTGGCCAGCGGGATCGGATCGCGCGGGCCGAGAAAGGCATCGGAACCGCCCTGATACATCAAGGGATCGGTCCAGAAGCTGGCCGGCATCTCGGCGCCCCGGGCTTTGCGCACCAATTCGACATGGTTCACGTAGGCTGAGCCATCAGCCCACTGGAAGGCGCGGGGCAAGGGCGAGGCGCAATCGTGCTCGTGAAAACGGAAGGAAGGCACGGAGCCCAGTTCCAGCTGCGTCGCGAGATCCGCCAGGCGCGGCGCGATGCGGCCCCAGTCATCGAGGGCAGCCTGGAGCGACGGCGCGATGAAGAACGCATCCGTCGCACGGGTCAGGTCTGCGGTGACGACGACAAGGCGGCCATCACGGCCATGTTTCAGCGAAGCGAGCTTCATGGGGTTCCCTGGGTGAGCGTTTCCTTGAGTGGCCGCTTCTGCGGTGGCCATGCTCGTTTCTCGACCACCGGACTATCGCGGGTCTTTGCGCCCCGGGTCAAAGCCCTTTTTCAAGTCAGCCCAACAATCGATGTAGCGCTGCTGGAGTGTCGGCAGGCTCGCCGCGTGGGCCGTGACGCGTTGGGGCAGGCGCGTCTCGAACATGAAGGCCATCGTGCCGGTGAGCTTGACCGGCTGGAGCGGCACATTCGATGCGTGCTCGAAGGCCGGCGTGTCGGGCCCGTGCGGCAACATCATGTTGTGAAGGCTGTAGGCACCGGGCACGAAACCTTCGGGCTTGGCATCATAGACCCCGTAGATCAGACCCATGAACTCGCTCATGATGTTGCGATGATACCACGGGGGGCGGAAGGTGTTCTCGGCCACCATCCAGCGCTCCGGAAAGATCACGAAGTCGATGTTGGCCGTGCCGGGCTCGCCTGAGGGCGAGGTCAGCACCGTGAAGATCGATGGGTCGGGATGATCGTAGGAGATCGAACCCACGGCGGCATAACGTCGGAGATCATACTTGTAGGGATAGTAGTTGCCATGCCACGCCACCACATCCAGCGGTGACTGAGCAATGGCGGTGACGAACAGGTCTCCGCACCACTTCACGAACAGCTGTGAAGGCCTCTCGTCCACCTCATAGGCAGCAACGGGCGTGAGAAAATCACGCCGATTCGCCAGACAGTTTGCGCCAATGGGTCCACGTTCCGGCAGGGTGAAGGCCCCGCCATAGTTCTCGCAGACATAGGCGCGGGCAGGGCCACCGACCAGTTCGCAGCGGAACATGATGCCACGTGGAATGACACAGATTTCGCCGGGTTCGATCTCGATGATGCCGAACTCGGTGAAGAAGCGCAGTTGCCCTGATTGCGCAACGATGAGCATCTCTCCATCAGCGTTGGAGAAATACTCCCGGTCCATCGAGCGAGTGACCAGCACCAGATGCGCGGCCATGCCCGAGTGGCTTTCTGCATCCCCTGCGGTGGTGATGGTCTGCAGGCCTTCCACGAAGGTCATCGGCACCTCGGGCATCGGGCTCGGGTCCCAGCGCATCTGGCCGAGCATGGGCTTGCGCTCGGCGCTGTTCGGCGCGGTGCGCAGCAATCCGGGATCAATCGGCTCGTAGCGGGCATTGTGCTTTACGCTGGGCCTGACCCGGTAGAGCCAGGATCGCTCGTTCTTGTCCTGAGGAGCCGTGAAGGCCGAACCTGACAACTGTTCGGCGAACAATCCGTAATTACACTTTTGTGGCGAATTTCGTCCCACAGGCAACGCGCCATCAAGGGTTTCCGTCTCGAAGGAATTGCCGAAGCCGGACATGTAGCTCAGCCTGGCTTCGACGGTCGTCTTGGCCCCTCCGCTCATGCCCTCGGCCTTGTCCCGAATGTTTTCCGGCTGTCCGATCGTCCGGTCTGTCCCGCGCATCGCCTGCTCCCTGTTTGCGCCGTTATGACTCAACGGGAGGCTCGAGACAAGATAGTTGCAAGTGAAACTGTCTGCTGCTGGTCTAGGACTGGCGCAGCGCCTGCATCCAGCCGATCAGTCCAGCCGTGGAACTGTCGCGCTCAGCAGCGGACTGCCGCCCTTCGACCATGGGCTGAAGGCCGGTGGCGAGTTCCTTGCCGAGTTCGACCCCCCATTGATCAAAGGCATTAATGCCCCAGATCGCTGCTTCGACGAAGACGCGATGCTCGTAGAGCGCGATGATACGGCCCAGCGTGAACGGCTCAAGCTTGCGATAGAGCAGCATGGTCGAGGGCCGATTGCCCGGAAAGACGCGGTGCGGCGCCAGCCGTTCCACCTCGCCAGATGGCAGGCCGCGGCCCGCCAGCTGCGCCCGGGCTTCTTCGAGTGTCCGGCCACGCATCAGGGCTTCGGACTGAGCAAGAACATTGGCCGCCAGAATGGCGTGATGCTGAGCCAGATCCGGCTCATGGGCCTCGGCTGCCAGCAGGAACTCGGCGGGAACGATATCCGCTCCCTGATGCAGCAACTGCATGAAGGCATGCTGGCCATTGGTTCCGGGCTCACCCCAGACCACGGGGCCGGTCGCGACGGCAACGGGCTGACCTCCGGTGGTCACCTGCTTGCCGTTCGATTCCATGTCGAGTTGCTGCAGATAGGCCGGCAGGCGCGACAGGCGCTGATCATAGGGCAGCACGGCGCGCGTGCCGTGGCTGCAGCCATTGCGATGCCAGATGCCCACCAGAGCCAGCAGCACGGGCAGGTTCGCGTCCAATGGAGCCGTACGGAAATGCTCGTCCATGGCGTGGGCACCGGCGAGGAACGCGTTGAAGTTCTCCGGCCCGATCGCGAGCCACACCGGCAGGCCGACGGCCGACCAAACCGAGTAGCGGCCTCCGACCCAGTCCCAGAACCCGAAGATCCGGTCAGGCGGAATTCCGAAAGCGGCAACCTTGTCGAGGGCGGTCGAGACAGCACAGAAATGCGTCGCAACGGCTGCCTCGCCGAGACCTTCCACCAGCCAGCGCCGCGCGGAAGCAGCGTTGGTCATGGTCTCGATGGTGGTGAACGTCTTCGAGGCCACAATGAAGAGTGTCCGCGCCGGATCAAGCTGCTTCAAGGTATCGGCGAGGTGCGCCCCGTCGATGTTGGAAACGAAATGAAGCCTTGGGCCATCGTGATAGGGCGCCAGTGCCAGTGTCACCATCACCGGCCCGAGGTCCGAACCGCCGATGCCGATGTTGACGACATCGGTAAAGGGCTTGCCATCGGCCGCAGAGATCTTGCCGCTGCGCACGCCATCGCAGAAGCGGCCCATGCTGGCCAGCACGGCGTTCACGTCCGGCATCACGTCGCGGCCCTCGACCATGACCGGACGGTTCGAGCGGTTGCGCAAGGCGGTGTGCAGGACAGCGCGGCCTTCGGTGTTGTTAATCGCTTTGCCGGCAAACATCGCGTCGCGTTGGTCTTCGACGTGTGTGGCACGGGCAAGGTCCAGCAGCACGACGAGCGATGCATCCGTCAACGCCGTCTTGGAACAATCCAGAAGCATGTCATCCATGCGGAAGGACAGGCGTTGAAATCGTGCGGGATCACCGGCAAACAGGTCTCGGAAAGACAGGTTCTTTGCCGCAGCGCCCAGACGGGCCAGTTCGCGCCAGATCATCTCGGCTGCCATGAAAACCTCGCTTTCAGCCAATGGACTAAGAGTGCAGGTCCACGCAGCGGACTGCGGTAGCCTCCCGATATGGCTGATCGGGCGGGGCGCATCATGCTCACAGCACCGCTCCCGGATTGAGAATACCGGTGGGGTCAAGCGTCGCCTTGATGGCGCGCATCAGCGCCAGTTCGACCGGATCCTTGATCCCCGGAAGCAGGTGCTTCTTCAGCCTGCCAATTCCATGCTCGGCGGAAATCGAGCCATGAAAGCTGGCAACAACGGCATGAACAGCCGCGTTGATCTCGTCCCAGCGTGCCAGAAAGGCGGCCTTGTCGGCTCCCTCGGGCTGGGTGATGTTGAAGTGGATGTTGCCATCGCCAAGATGGCCGAAGGGCAGCGGCCGGCAACCGGGGACCATCCTGATGACCGTGGCGATGGCCTCAGCCAGAAAGTCCGGTACGGCGGCCACCGGCACCGATACGTCGTGCTTGATCGAGCCGCCCTCGAAGCGCTGGACCTCGCTCATCGCCTCGCGGATGCGCCACAGGTCCTGCCGCTGGGCTTCGGACGCGGCGAGCACGGCGTCGCTGATGACGCCCTGGTCAAGCGCGGCTTCCAGCAACCTCTCGACGGTCGCATCGAGCCCGTCAGCGCCGGGTGACGACAACTCCATCAGCACATACCACGGCGAAGGTGCGCCAAGAGGATCGCGCGTGCCCGGCGCGTGGCGGAGCACCACCTCGACGCCGAAGCGCGGCATGATCTCGAAGGTGGTGAGCTGCTGGCCGGCCTCGGCCCTGGCGAGATGGAGGAGCGCAAGGGCCTGATCCGGTCTGTCCAAGGCCAGAAAGGTAGTGGCGCGCGCCTTCGGCTTTGGAAACAGTTTTAGGGAAGCGGCGGTGATCACGCCGAGCGTGCCTTCCGCCCCGATGAAGAGGTTCCTGAGATCGTAGCCGGTGTTGTCCTTGCGCAGGGTCCGCAGCCCGTTCCAGATGCGGCCATCGGCCAGGACCACCTCAAGCCCGAGGCAAAGATCGCGGCTGTTGCCATAGGCAAGCACTGCTGTGCCGCCGGCATTGGTCGAGAGGTTGCCGCCGATGGTGCAGCTGCCTTCGGAAGCCAGCGAGAGCGGAAACAGGCGGTCGGCGCCATCAGCCGCATCCTGCACGCGGCTCAAGGTGACGCCAGCTTCAACGATGATCGTGTCACTCACGGGATCGATGCTGCGCACCTTGTCCATGCGCCCGAGCGACAGGATGATCTCCCGGCCATCGGCCACCGGGATCTGGCCGCCAACGAGGCCGGTATTGCCGCCCTGTGGCACAATCGGCGTTCCGGTCTCGTGAGCCAGCGCGAGTAGCGCGGCAACCTGCGCTGTGCTGGAAGGCCGCGCCACGGCCCGGGCCTTGCCCGTGAAAAGATCGCGCCACTCCTTCAGGTAGGGCGCCATATCGGCGGTGTCGGTCAGCAGGTTGCGTGCACCGATGATCGCACCGAAGGCCTGAAGCGTGCTGTCCATGCCGCGCACCTATCTCTTCTTGCGAACAAACGGCTTGCTGAACACGCCGACCAGTTCGACATGGTGAGAATAGCGGAACTGATCGACCGGCGTCACCTGGTCTAGCGTGTAGCCGCCGCGCAGCAAGGTGCCGGCATCGCGCACAAAACTTGCCACATCGCACGAAACGTAAGCGATGCGCAGCACGCCTGAGCGGGCAAGTTGCGCGGCCTGCGCCTCGGCACCGGCGCGGGGGGGATCGAGCACCACGGCATCGAAGGGCTTCAGTTCCATCTCCAGCAGGGGCCGGCGGAACAGATCGCGGGTTTCGATGGTGATGCGCCTGAGACCCGGCGTGGCGCGGGCTGCACGGTCGAGAGCTGCCAGCGAGGCCGCATCGCTCTCGCAAGCATGCACCTCGGAAGCTTCCGCCAGCCGGAGCGCGAACGGGCCTGACCCGGCGAACAGATCGGCTACGCGGCGCGCACCGGCCACGGCCTCCACGGCCAGCCGCCCAAGCACCTCTTCGCCCTCCACCGTTGGCTGCAGGAAACCGCCCGGTGGGATGTTGACGATGGCGCGGCCCATGCTCTGGCTGGCATCGGCCCGCGCAATGATGGTGTCGCCATGCACGGACAGGCGCACCAGATCGAGCTGATGGGCCAAGGATGTCAGCCCGATGCGCTGTTTCTCGCTGGGCGGGCCATTGCCACGCACGTCGACATCGTGCCCGTTCAGCGTGGCGGTAATCAGGATCGTCAGGGGTTTGGCGGATGCGGCGAGCGCCCGCGTGAGGGCCTGCGCGATGGCCGGCGCACGCGCCAGTTCGGGTTTCAGGATCGGGCAATGATCGACCTCGATCAGGTCATGGCTGCGGGCACGCATGAAGCCGGCAAGAGACTCGTTGTCTCGACGGCGGCCGTGCAGCGTAACTCTCCGGCGACCCGTGCCATGGCCATCGACCAGCGGCCTGACCACAGTCGTTATGCCGGCGCGCGCGAGTGCCTGCACGACCAGGCCATGCTTCCAGCCAGCATAGGTCTCGGCGCCCAGATGCTGCGTCGCGCAGCCGCCGCAACGGCCGAACAGCGGGCAGATCGGGGCGATCCTGTCCGGCGACGGCGTGAGTATGCGTTCGAGCCGCGCCTGCTCGCCATTCCCGGTGATCTCGACGACCTCGCCCGGCAGCGCACCAGCCACGAAGCTGTGCCCACCCTGCTCGTCAGCAATGCCGTCGGCGCGCGCGCCAAGGCGGGTGATGGTGACGGTGCGCAGGTCGCTGGGAGTGCCGGACACGGGAAGCCTTGGTTGCAAGTGGTGCAATGAGCACGGTATCGATGGATCGGGCATGCCCGCAGCGGACGACACGTCGCCTATCAGGTTCAGAAGCGGACGGGAATGGATTTGACGGGCATGAGGGTGAACAGAGCGATGACCACGGACATGCGCAGCGGCATCATCGAGGCCATCGGGCGGACGCCGCTGATCGTGCTGAAGCAGGCCTCAGCGGCGACCGGTTGCCGCATCCTCGGCAAGGCCGAGTTCATGAACCCCGGCCAATCGGTCAAGGACCGTGCCGCGCTGGCGATCATCCGCGACGCCGAGGCCCACGGCCTGCTCAAGCCCGGAGGGGTCATTGTCGAAGGCACGGCGGGCAATACCGGCATCGGCCTGGCGCTGGTCGGCAATGCGCTGGGCTACCGGACGGTGATCGTGATGCCGAACACCCAGAGCCAGGAAAAGAAGGACATGATCCGGCTCGCTGGTGCCGACCTGATCGAGGTTCCCGCTGCGCCGTTTTCCAACCCGAACAACTATGTGAAGGTGTCGGAACGGCTGGCAGAGGCGCTTGCCAAAGTGACGCCGGCCGGCGTGGTCTGGGCCAACCAGTTCGACAATGTCGCCAATCGCGAAGGGCATGCCGCCACGACCGGACCGGAGATCTGGGAGCAGACCGGCGGCGACATCGATGGCTTCATCTGCGCGGTCGGCACCGGCGGCACGCTCGCCGGCGTGGCCAAGGCGTTGCGGGCGGCCAAGCCCGCCATCACCATCGGCCTTGCCGATCCGATGGGCGCAGCGCTGCATGCCTACTACACAACCGGAACGCTGAAGGCCGAGGGTTCATCCATCACCGAAGGCATCGGGCAGGGGCGCATCACGGCCAATCTGGAAGGCTTCCGGCCCGACGTCTCGTTCCAGATCGGCGACGAAGAGGCGCTGCCGGTCGGCTTCGACCTCCTGGAGCACGAAGGCCTGTGCGTTGGTGGCTCGGCAGCCGTCAATGTCGCCGGCGCGATCCGGCTGGCGCGGCATCTGGGGCCGGGCCGGACCATCGTCACCATCCTGTGCGACTACGGCACGCGCTATCAATCGAAGCTGTTCGACCCGGCTTTCCTGCGCGGCAGGAACCTGCCGGTGCCTGGCTGGATGGAGCGCCCCGCAGGGGTCAGCCCCGAAATCCTCGCGGGCGTAATGGGCTCCTGACCTCGCCTTTTCAGGGTTTGCCGACCTCCTGCCTCAAGGCGGCAATCTCCGCGCGCAGCGCCTTGAGTTCGGCCAGCACATCCTCGCCGCTGTGGGCCGGATGGGTCAGTTTTGGCGCTTCGCTGGCCGTGACCTCGTCGAGCGCGGTCACGACCACGCCGATGAACAGGTTGAGCACCATGAAGGCCGACAGCACCATGAACAGCATCACGAAGATCCAGCCGTACTCGTTGCCCTTTTCGGCGAGCGGCTTGACGATACCGTTCGACCAATCATCGAAGGTCATGGACTGGAACAGCGTGTAGGCGGTCTGCCCGATCGAGCCGAACAGTTCGGGATTGGTTTCGCCGAACAGCTTCGTGCCCATCACCGCGAAGACGTAATAGACCAGCAGCAGCAGAAGGCCGATCGAGCCCATGCCCGGCAGCGCGCCGATCAGTCCGGCGACGACCTTGCGCAATGACGGGACGACCGTGATCAACCTCAGGGCACGCAGCACCCGCAAGGCCCGCAGCACGGAGAGAGATTCGGTCGTCGGCACCAGAGCAATGCCGACCACGAACAGATCGAACAGGCTCCACGGATCCCGTAAGAAAGCCCCGCGCCTGACGATGATCCGCGCCACGAGTTCGGCGACGAAGATGGCCAGGATGGTGCGGTCCAGTGCATGAAGGAACGTTCCATAGCTGGCCATGATCGACTTGGAGGTTTCAATGCCGAGCGTGATGGCGTTGATGATGATCAGGATCATCACCACGCGCTCTGTGAGCCGATGGTCGATGATGCGAGCCAGGAAAGCCTTCATGGGTTCATCCGTTGTGTGTTCGGGTTCGATGTTTCGGACCTTGTCCGGGGCAAGGAGCGCGGCAGACCGGGTCCCGGCGCCGCGTGATCGCCATCCCATGGCGCGCCATCGGCGATGGGGGCGTGCGAGCGAGACCACGGCTGTTGCGGGAAGCGCACTCTAACTGATTGTGAACGATCACCTTATCTGTTTGCAGACGGCTCGGCTCGAGCCGCCCCGATCTAAGCAGAGATTCGTGATTTGGCCAACGGAACGGTCATTCGCTGAGTGTTGAGGTTTTGAACGGCGGCGTGGATTTGGTGGTTGAGGTCTTGGATATCGTCGAAGGTTCTGTGGGCAAGGTAGTGGGCCTTGAGGTCGCGCCAGACCGTCTCAATGTCGTTGAGTTCGGGCGCGTATCTGGGCAGCCACTCGACGCGCAGCCAGTGAGCGCGGGCCGCCATGGCCGCGCGCGAGAGTTTGCTCGTGTGGATGGGGCCGTTGTCCAGAACCAGCACGACGGGCGCGGCGTGGCGCCCTGGCTGGGGTCCGTAGAGGAGGTCCAGTTGTTCGAGATGCGCGACGAAATCGCTGCTGCGCTTGGTCCTGGACGTATGAATGACGAGTTCACGGGTTTTGAAGTCGCGCGAGCCGAGCATCGCGACCTTCCTGGCTTGCCCGGGCGACGGGACGCGCAGGTCCGCGCCCGACCTGGCCCAGGCGCGGGCGAGATAGGGATGGGTCAACGCCTCGCTTTCGTCGCAGAACAGCAGAACGATGTCGCCGGCTTGCGCCTGGTTTTTGAAAAGTTGCAACCGAAGCCCGGCCTTCTCGACCTCTTCGGCGATCTGGCGGGCTTTCAGCGTGTGCCGGGGGCGTCGCCATCGGACCTTTTTTTTCGCAACGCCTTGGACAATTGCGAGAGGCTGATGCTGACGCCCTCGCGCGCCTCGATTTCGGCGCGCAGGCGAGGAAGCGTCCAGTTGGGCCGATCCGCGACCGGTTCCATCAGTAAGGGCGTGGCGACCCGAAGCGCCGCCTCGCTTTTCGCGGGAGCAGGGCCGGCGGCGACGGTCGACTTCAGCGCCTTGACGCCGCCGCGCATGAAATCGCCGCGCCACAGACGAACCGTGTCTTCCCGAACGCCAAAGGCCTGCGCGATGCGACCGCTCGTCCAGCCGGAAAGCGTCAACAAAACCGCCCGCGCCCGATCCGCCTCGCCGCGCTCGCGCGAACCCGCCAACTCATCGAGTTCGACACGCTGTGCGTCCGTCGCCGAAAGTGGAGATCTTCCCGTCATGTCACCCCAGATGTCCAACACGATCAGGGAACCAGTCCAACATTCGTTGGTCAACCCAGTAATTGCTGCTTAGCGTGCCTTCGGCGGCCAGCGCAATGGCCAGGTCTTGACGCGGTCCACGAGATTCTCGACCAGCACCTCATCCTCGCTGGCGAAAACCCGGCCTTTCACCGAAACGCCCACCTCGATCACGGTGTCGGGCGTGCCGGACACCAGCGGGTGCCACCACTTCAGGTCCTCCCCATTGGCCACCAGCCTGTAGCCGCAGGTCGGAGGCAGCCAGCGCAGCGTGCGCACCTGCTCGGGCGTCAGCGTCACGCAGTCCGGCACCTTGGCAGCCCTGTTGCCATAATCCTTGCAGCGGCAAGAGCCGGCATCGAACAGCGTGCACCCCACATCCGTGGCGTGGATCGCGCCGGTGTCCTCATCCTCAAGCTTGATCAGGCAGCAACGACCGCACCCGTCACAGAGGCTTTCCCACTGCTCGGGGCTCATCTGGTCCAGCGTCGTGGTCTTCCAGAACGGAAGGTTGCTCATGTCGATCTCGCGCGTTTGCGCCATCGCCGGTGTTTAACGTGGCGCCATGTCCGGTGAACCGTTTTTCTGCATGTCTTGCAAGGGGCGCATGGACGCGGTGCCAGACAGCACAAGCGATCGCTTCTTCCTCTGTTCCCACCCCCCTTTCCAGATTACGAGGGTCATTCCATACTGCTTGCCAGCAACGAAAAGTGGCCGGGATTTCCGGCAAGGAGAGCCGTCATGATCAACCGCCGTCTGGCCAATGCCGTCTTCGCAGGCCTCATCCTGACCACCAGCGCGCTGGCAAGCCTGCCGGCGATGGCGCAGGTCGTCTACAACCGGGGACAGGAAGCCGATCCAGAAACCCTCGATCCGCAGAAGATCTCGACCTCGGCCGAATTCCACATCATGCGCGATCTCTACGAGGGCCTGATCATCCACAACGGCCAGGGCAAGGTCGTGCCCGGCGTGGCGGAAAGCTGGACCAGTTCCGACGGTGGCAAGGTATACACCTTTACGCTGCGCGCCAACGCGAAGTGGTCGAACGGCGATGCGGTCAAGGCGGGTGACTTCGTGTTCGCCTGGCGCAGGGCTGCAGCCCCCGAGACGGGCGCGAAGTACACCAACGTCCTGTATCCGGTGAAGGGCCTCGAGGCTGTGCATAAGGGGACTGCCGGCGCGAAGCCTGAGGATATCGGCATCCGGGCCATCGATGACCGCACCCTCGAAGTCACGCTCAACAACCCGACCCCTTATTTCATCGAATTGCTGACCCTCCCTGTGGCAGGGCCACTGCATCCCGCCTCGGTGACGCAGCACGGGAGCAATTTCGTCAAGCCCGAGAACAAGGTGTCGAACGGGGCCTTCCGCCTGCGCGAGTTCACGCCCGGAGCGCAGGCCTCGCTGGTCAAGAATCCATCATTCCATGACGCGGCCAATGTGAAGATCGATCAGGTCAACTTCATTCCACTGGCCGACTCGGCCGCGGCTGCCCGCCGCTTCCAGGCCGGGGAAATACTGTCGACGGTGAACATCCCGGCCAACCAGATCAAGAGCCTGCGCCAGCAACTCGGCGCTCAGGTCTCGGTGACGCCGCAACTCGGCACCTGGTATCTGACCTTCAACAACGACAAGCCGCCCTTCAACGACGCGCGCGTACGCAGGGCGCTGTCCATGGTGCTCGACCGCGAGTTCATCGCCGAGCAGGTCTGGAATGGCTCGATGCTGCCGGGCTATTCGTTCGTCCCACCGGGCACCAACAACTACGGTCCCCAGATCGAACTGGGCTTCAAGGCACAGTCGGTGATCGACCGCGAGGAAGTGGCGAAGAAGCTTCTGGCAGAGGCCGGATTTGGGCCGGGCAAGCCGCTCAAGGTCGAATATCGCTTCAACATGAGCCCGGAGAACCAGGCGACCTTCGTGGCGATTGCCGACCAGTGGAAGTCGATCGGTGTCGAAACGACCCCGATCTCCACCGACGGACGCACGCATTTCGCCTTCCTGCGCGATCGCGGGGCCTACGATGTGGCCCGCGCCGGCTGGATCGCCGACTATAACGATCCCCAGAACTTCCTGTTCCTGCTCGAGTCCAGCGCCATTCCCGGCCTGAACTATGCCCGCTGGTCGAACGCCCAGTATGACGACCTGATGAAGCGCGCCGCCGCCGAAGTCGACATTACCAAGCGCGCCGGAATTCTTGGCCAGGCCGAAACGATCCTGCTCAACGAAGCGCCCTATACGCCCGTACTGTTCTTCACCAACCGCAATCTGATTTCGCCAAAGCTGGAAGGCTTCACGCCGAATCCGCGGGCCTCGAACCCGACACGTTACATGTCGATCAAGGGTTGATCACCTGTCAGCGCACCAGACCGGCCATGCGCGGCGCCAGCCTTCCGCCGCTGCCTGAACCTGTTGTTAGCAGAGGCGGCAGCGCTGCATCCCGGACCTGCCAACCAGCTGGGCCGGGGATGGGGTCGAGCGGGCCCGCATACCTGAAAGGGCCGAGCCAGCCATGTTGATTTATATCCTCAGGCGGCTGACCTCGGCCTTACCCACGCTTTTCGTGGTGGTGACGCTGTCGTTCTTCCTGATCCGGCTGGCACCGGGCGGTCCGTTCGATCTCGAACAGCCACTCGAAGCCAAGGTGATGGAGAACCTCAACCGGATCTACAAGCTGGATCGGCCCCTTACCGAGCAGTACTGGCTCTATCTCAGCCATCTGGCGACCGGGGATTTCGGCCCGTCCTTCTATGCGCGGGATTTCACCGTGGCCGAGCTTCTGGCACGCGGGTTGCCGGTCTCGATCACGATCGGGGGGCTCGCCTTGCTGCTGGCCCTCGCGATCGGGATCGTGCTCGGCACCGTCGCTGCCTTCCGGCAGAACCAGCCTGCGGATTACTCCGTGATGGTCTTTGCCACCTTCGGCATCACCATTCCGACGTTCGTGGTCGCGCCCGTGCTTCAGATCGTGTTCGGGCTGATGCTGGCATGGCTACCGGTCGGTGGCTGGAACAATGGCCATGTCCGCAACCTGATCCTGCCTGTGATAACGCTCGCCTTGCCGCAGGTCGCGGTCGTCGCACGCATGATCCGCGCCTCCATGATCGAGGCGCTGCGGTCCAACCACATCCGCACCCTGCGCAGCCAGGGGTTGCCGCGCAGCACGATCGCGATTCACGCCCTGCGCGGCGCGATGCTGCCCGTGGTGTCCTACATGGGCCCGGCAGCGGCGGCCCTGCTCACCGGATCGGTGGTGATCGAGACCATCTTCGGGCTTCCGGGTGTCGGGCGCTATTTCGTCGAAGGCGCATTGAACCGGGATTATACGCTGGTGATGGGCACCGTGGTGATGGTGGCGGTGTTCGTGCTGGTCTTCAACCTGATCGTCGACATTCTTTACGCGCTGCTCGATCCGCGCGTCAGGTATGACACATGAGCGATGTCCTGGCCCAACCCGTCCCGGTCGGACGCTCGCTGTGGGCTGATGCCCGCATCCGCCTGTTCCGCAACAAGGCGGCGGTCACAAGCCTGTTCTTCCTGATCCTCATGGGCGTGACCGCGATTGCCGGCCCGTGGTTCTCACCGCACCAGTACGAGCGGGTCTACACCGAGTACGTGCGGGTGCCTGCGAGCCTGACGGCCTACCCCAAGCCCGAGCAGATCGCGCCGGCCGTGGAGCGGATCGCCGCGCGTGTCCGCGCGCAGATCGAAACGCAGCAGGTCGTCGGCGGTTCGGTCCGCGTGACGCTGGTCAGCCCGCGTGCCATCGACGAGCGCAACCTAGCCTTCTTTGGCCGCTCTGACCTGTTCCAAGGTGCCAATGTGGTCGAGCGGGCGGATGAGGGGCGCAAACTGGTGATCGACGCGCCAATCCGCTGGCGCACCTTCCTGTTCGGCACCGATGGAAATGGCCGCGACCTGTTCACCCGCACGCTCATCGCAGGGCGGGTGTCACTGGCCATCGGTCTCCTGGCGACCGGCGTCGCGCTGCTCATCGGCGTGGCCTACGGAGCGACCGCGGGCTATCTGGGCGGGCGCATCGACACCGTGATGATGCGCATTGTCGATATCCTGTATGCGCTGCCGTTCATTTTCTTCGTGATCATGCTGGTGGTGTTCTTCGGGCGGAATTTCATCCTGATGTTCCTGGCGGTCGGTGCCATCGAGTGGCTCGACATGGCCCGGATTGTCCGGGGGCAGACGCTGTCGATCAAGCGGCAGGAATACGTGCAGGCCGCCGAGGCGCTGGGCGTCACCTCGAATGGCATCCTGCGCCGCCACATCATCCCGAATACTCTTGGCCCGGTGGTGGTCTACATGACGCTTCTGGTGCCGAAGGTCATCCTGCTCGAAAGCTTCCTGTCTTTTCTTGGGCTTGGCGTTCAGGAGCCGATGACCAGCTGGGGCGTGCTGATCTCCGATGGTGCCCGCAACATCCAGAATGCCGAGTGGCTGCTGTTCTTCCCGGCGCTGTTCCTTGTCACGACGCTGTTCGCACTGAACTTTCTCGGCGACGGCCTGCGCGACGCGCTTGATCCGAAGGATCGTTGATGTCCGAACCGATCCTCAGTTTTCGCGACGTGGCGATCCGTTTCCGCACCAATGACGGCTATGTCGAGGCGGTAAAGGGCTCGACCATCGATATCCATCCCGGTGAATTCGTTGCCATTGTCGGCGAGTCGGGTTCGGGCAAGAGCCAGAGCGTCATGGCCGCCATGGGTCTCCTAGCCCAGAATGGCGAGGTCACCGGCTCCATCCGCTATCGCGGCACGGAGATCATTGGTCTGCCTGCCGGCGATCTGAACGAGCTCAGGGGGCGCAAGCTCTCGATGATCTTCCAGGAGCCGATGACGTCGCTTGATCCGCTCTATAAGATCGGATCGCAGATTTCGGCCACCTTGCGCCAGCATCAGAGGCTTTCGAAGGATCAGGCCCGGGCCCGCGCGCTGGAGCTGCTCAAGCTGGTCCGCATTCTGCAACCCGAGCAGCGCCTCGATTCCTATCCGCATGAACTGTCAGGAGGTCAGCGGCAGCGTGTGATGATCGCCATGGCGCTCGCCAACGATCCGGACATCCTGATTGCCGACGAGCCGACCACGGCCCTCGATGTCACCATCGAGGCGGAGATCCTGGCGCTGATCGCCGAGTTGCAGCAACGGCTCGGCATGGCCGTGGTGCTGATTACGCATGATCTCGGGATCGTGCGCAAGTACGCCACCTCGGTCTACGTGATGCGCACCGGCGAGATTGTCGAGCACGGCGACGCAAAGGCGATCTTTGCTGCGCCAAAGCATCCCTACACACAGATGCTGCTGGCTGCTGAGCCGGAAGGACGGAAGGCGCCGCCCCTGCCCAATGCCCCGATCATGATCGAGGCGAAGGATGTGCGCGTGACATACCGCATGAAGCGCGGGTTTTTCGGCCGCGATTCCTCAAGCATCAAGGCTGTCGATGGCGTCAGCCTGACCCTGAAAAGGGGGCAGACCATCGGCATCGTCGGCGAGTCCGGTTCCGGCAAGTCGACGCTGGGCAAGGCCATTCTCAAGCTCGCCCCCGCCGCGGGCCAGATCACCTTCGAGGACCGCGCCCTGCTGCCGCTCTCGCGCGACGAGATGCGCCCGCTGCGCAAGCAGATGCAGGTCGTCTTCCAGGACCCGTTCGGCTCGCTCAGCCCGCGCATGACGGTCGGCGACATCATCACCGAGGGTCTGCTGGTTCACGAGCCCGGCCTTGGCCGCCGCGAGCGTGACGCCCGTGCCGCCCAGGCCTTCGGCGAGGTGCAACTCGATGCAGCTATGCGCAACCGATACCCCCATGAGTTCTCGGGAGGCCAGCGGCAACGCATTGCCATCGCCCGCGCCATGATCCTGAAGCCGCATGTCGTCATTCTCGACGAGCCAACCTCGGCTCTCGACCGTACAGTACAGAAGGCGATTGTGCTGCTGCTGAAGGGCTTCCAGGACAGGTATGGCCTGTCCTACCTGTTCATCAGCCATGATCTGGCCGTGGTGAGGGCGATGTCCGACACGGTGATGGTGATGAAGGACGGGCAGGTGGTCGAGGCCGGACCAGCCGATACGATCTTCGACGCACCGCAGCACGATTACACACGCACGCTGATCGCCGCATCCCGCAAAGGGTGAGCGGCGACACTACAAACCGTACGACCGTGTGGATCGCTCGGATACCAGCCAGCGGCACCGGAGGTCTTTGTGCCGGCGATGGCCGCGCGGGCGGCTCCGCAACCCCACCCATCGGCAAGCCGTCCACCGCCCGCGCTGGCGTCGAGGCCGTCAATGCACCAACATTCCATCCGGACCACTCAGTGGCATGGTCAGACTTCGGCCCGATTTGCTCCTGCTTTGCCGGTCGTAGAACCAGCATTGCAGATGCCGCGCGCGCCGGCGCACACGATGTGGATGCGGTGAAGGCAGAACTGAAGGCTGACACCAACTGCGGCTCGTTCCAGCCCGAGATCAGCCGGATCATCAGCGATGTTACGCTCCCGCAAGGCGTTCGCATACACGTGGATGCCTGAACCCTTCCGTCGCGCTCAGCGAAGCATCCAGGCCAGCGTGCAGGCCGCCGCCAGCAGGGCAAGGGCCGAGCCTGCAAACACCGCATCGCGCAAGGCCAGAACCGGTGCGCCAAGAATTGTTCGCCCACCTTGGCCGGTGAGCCCGCGCGCCTCCATGGCGATAGCTGCGCGGCTGGCCCTGCGGATGGCGAAGGCGAGCAGCGGCAGCATCAGGCTGAAGCCTTCGATGAGGCCGGGAATGCGCCGTGGCGATCCGCCCCGCCTCATGGCCCGCGCCAGCCTGATCTGCTGAGCCTCGCTTGCCAGATCAGGCACAAGATTGAGGGCCGAAAACAGGGCATAGCCGATGCGAGGCGACAGCCGCCAGTCCCTCATCAAGGCCTTGACCAGACCGCCGGGGTCCGTCGTCAGGGTGAACAGCGCCGAGACCATGCCGCAGGCAATGGCTCTGAGGAACAGCACGATCCCGGCCGAGACACCTTCCGACACGAACGGCGCTTCGGCGGCCATCTTGCCAGCGAAATCGCTGCCATCGCGGAACAGGATGCTGGTGGTCAGGAAGCCGACGCCGAACAGCGCAAACGGGATCATCAGGCCGAGCACCAGCCAAGGCGAGGAGCGGTTGAACAGCACCAGCGCCGCCGCGGCCAGCACGATCGTGATGAGCTGGAAACGCGCATCGAACACCACGATCGCGGCCACCAGCCAGATCAGGCAGACGATCAGCTTCGGCAGCGGATGAAGCCGGTTCAGGCGAAACTGCCAGAGGTGATCAGACAGGCTCATGGTGCTGCCTCGCTGAACCAGTCAAGCACCGGCTTGAAGACAGGCGGCGCAAGGCCCGCCCGGGCCAGGAGTGCGGGGTTCGCCATTACCTTGGCAGTGGACGCATCCGCCAGGATGGTGCCTTCGCCCACCACCACGCAGCGGCGGCACAGGCGCAGCGCCAGGTCCATGTCATGCGTGATAAGCGCAATGGCGTGGCCTGAAGCGGCCAGCGCCTCGATCCGCAGCGCCAGATCGGCGGTTGCCGCCGCATCGAGGCCCGCCATCGGCTCATCGAGCACCAGCAGGGGCCAGCGCCCGCCCGCTGTCAGCGTTGCCAGCGCCAACCGGCGCTTCTGTCCGTGGGACAGCTCGAACGGATGCTGGCTTGCCGCGTGGCCAAGGCCCCAGCCGGCGAGCACCTTGTCTGCCGCTTCGGGCCGCGCGGCTTCCGTTCCGCGCACCGCCAGCGCTGCCTCGATCTCCTCGCGCACCGAGCCGGATACGAACTGGTTCTCGGGATTCTGGAAGGCGACACCACCCGGCTTGCCTTCCCGCGCGCCGCCTTTGAGGCGGACGAGGCCGGCAAGGCTGAGGCCCAGCGTGGACTTGCCTGCACCGTTGGCACCCAGAATGCCGAGGATTTCGCCGCGCGCGATCGTCAGGTCGACATTGCGGAGCACAACCGGGCCTAGGAAGGGCGCACAATCCGCAGCCGACAGCTGGACGATGATCTCCCGGTCTGGCGGCTCTGCGATGAGCGCACGCGGCAGGGCCGCTGTCACCAGCGGCGTCAAGGCCTGGCGGGCCATGGCCCGGTCGGCACGGCCCAGACCGGCCAGATGCCCCATCACATCGTCGATGCTGGCTGGCGGCTGGGGTGGGGCGACGCCCCTGGTAGCAAGGGCCGTGTCGAGATGGCTGGCAAGCGGTCGCCAAACACCGGCGGCGTCGAGCCGATCTGCATGGGCGCGGAACAGCGCCGCCGGCGGTCCTTCGGCAGCAATGCCGCCATCGATGCCCAGCACCGCCACGCGGTCGATAGCCGCGATCAATCCGTCGAGGCGGTGATCGACGATCAGGACGCCGCGCCCCGGCGCGCGTGTCATCAGCAGTCGATGCAGGCGGTTGGCAGCCAACGGGGCCAGATGGGATGTGGGCTCGTCGACCAGAAGCACGCGGCTGGCCTGCGCCAGTGTGGCGGCGAGGGCGACAAGCTGGCGCTCGCCGCCTGACAACGTGGTGGTGCGCCGACCGCGCCAGGCCTCGTCGATTCCGACATCGCGCATCGCTGCCGCAACACGCGTGCGGATCGTCTCGGCTGCCAGTCCCTGATTCTCCAGCGCGAACGCGATCTCGTCATCGACACGCATGCCGCACAGCGTCTGGTCGGCATCCTGGAAATGGCGGGCGATGTGCTGCGCCCACTCGGCTGGGGAGCGGCTGCCCGCAGCGACCCCGAGCGCCATCACGGCACCGCCGACCGCAGCCGGGATAACATGGGGGACAAGCCCGGTCAGCGTGTCGAGCAGGGTGGATTTGCCTGCACCCGAGGGGCCAAGCAGCAGAAGGTGTTCGCCGGTCTCCAGCTCAAGCGTGACCGGGCCGACCGCATCCCGCTTCTGGTGCGGGTAGCGGACGGTGACGCCGCGCCACGCCGCGACGTGATCAGGATCAGGCGCTGGCAGCGCGCCGGGCATGGTCGATCGGCAGGCCCGACAGCACGCCGGTCTTGTAGAGGGCTTCCACGATCAGGTAGCCGAGAACCCCGGCCAGCAAGGCCCCGCTCAGGCAGCGCAGCGCGAACATGAGCACAAGAAGGCCGGGAGCCAGCGCGCCATAGTTGAAGCGGATCCAAGTGTAGATGAACGAAAACACGGCTGCACCGATGCCGGCGGCGATCAGCACAGGCAAGGTGTATCGCTTCCAGCGTGTGGCGGCGAAAACCGCTTCGGCACCGGCCCCCTGCACGAAGCCGGTCAGCAGCAGGATCAGGCCAGCCGGACTGCCAAGCAGGATCTGGATGCCGGCGGCGAGCATCTCCGAGAACAGCGCGGCTCCAGGCTTGCGGATGATGGCCGCAGCAATGATCGAGACGATGAACCAGAAGCCCATCACCACATCCATTGTGACGGGCCCGAGGAAAGCCTGCGCAATGAGCCAGACCTGCACCCAGCCGAGATACAGCACGGCAAACACGGCACCGAGCACGGCGACAATCAGGATTTCGCGCTGGGTCCAGACGAAGGAGGTTGGTTCGGATGTGGTCATGGCAAGATGCCTTTTCTGGGGAACAGAATGGGAGGTCTCGCCCCTTGGACGGGCGCCGGCTGCGTGCCGCACAGCAGCGTCAGAGCTTGCTCGGGCTGTTGGCGGAGACCGTCAGGTCAAGGGCCACATGGCCTTCGGGCGCGCCAAAACGCAGGAAGGCTTCGCTGAGCGTGGCGAAAACCGGGCCGGCATCGCCGCGCAGCTTGGTGCAGAAGTTCTTGGACTTCTCGAACACGCCCGAGGTCTTGAGAAAGTCGATGCAGCCGTAGATCTCGTCCATGTGGTGCCCGTCACCGAGCGGATAGAGCGAGAACTGGGCCGCGACCGACTGGCCCATGATCTGCGCCTTGGCAACAGCCTGACGGGCGGCTTCGATGCGCGCCTCCAGCGGCTTACCGTGGCGGCTGTCGTTGATCGGGGTGCAGATCGGATCATCCGGCTCGCCGGGGCAGCCGCGCGAGACCGCCGCGGACAGCACGCAATGGTGGCCGCTTGTGGCTGCCGAGACGAACAGATCGCGCATGGCTGGAAAAAGCTGCTCCGGCGGACCGACGATCAGCGTCGAGACATCGTCTGTCTCGATGCGGAAATGGGGGCGATAAGGATCGAGCGCCTTGATGGCCTTGAGGATCACGCCGACGAAATCGTCGGTCATGGGATAAAGAGATATCTGCGCGCCTGAAAACATCGTTTACCTCGCTCCGCTGGCATTACCCAGATCAGCTAAAGGGTCCGCGAGGCTTGCCGCCCGCATCTCAGCCCCTGCACTTCGGAGCTCCCCTGACGGACTGCTCATAGACCGCCGGCGGGCCTGTCCGCAAGCGGGAAGTTTGCCGGCAGCCGAAACCTCCGGGTCCGGGATCAGTCGGTCTCTAGCCGTAGCGGTGCAGGCTGGCACCATGGCGCTTGAGCCAGGCCTCGGCTTCCTCGGTGGCGGGACACAGCTTGTGGGTCAGCGTCCAGAACCGGTGGGAATGGTTCATTTCCTTGAGGTGGGCCACCTCGTGCGCGGCCAGATAGTCGAGCACCATTGGCGGGGCCATGATCAGCCGCCACGAGAAGCTCAGGTGGCCTTTCGACGAGCATGAACCCCAGCGGCTGGATGTGTCCCTCACGGCGATCTTGCGAGCGGGGATGCCGAGCGCAGCACTGTGGCGATCCACGGCGGCGGCCAGATCCTTCAAGGCTTCCTTCTTGAGAAATTCCGTGACCCGGCGCGCGACATGCCCGGTCTCACCGGAGACTGCGAGGATGGCCTGCCCTTCCCGATCCACGGTCGTGCGCGTCAGGCCTCGGATGGTTGACCAGTGCACGATGCGGTGCGGGACACCCCGCAATGGCACCAGCGCTCCGGTCTGGAATGGCACGCCGTCCGGGCGTTTCAGCAGCCGCGTGGCGATCCAGCCGCCATGGGCTTCCGCGAACAGGCGGGCGGCCTTGAGATCACCCCGCTCTGGCAAGGTGAGCACGACCTCGCCGCTGGCATGTGAGACCCTGAGCGTGAACCGGCGCGCCGTCGAGCGCCGCTTGACGGCAACCTTGAAACGACGCTCGCCATGGCTGACCTCGATATGGTCAGGGTCCGGGGTACGGGAAAACAGAGACAGGCGCATGGATTGAATCTGGAAGATTCGCGCTGCGAAGGAAAGCCGCCGCGCCATATCGGCCTTGCCAGACCGCATGGCCGGGTGCTGATCAGGCACTCTTCACCGACCGAATGGCCTTGCGGGCGACTTCGACGTTGCTCTGGCTCCGGCTTCTGGCGGCTTCCATGTCGAGCGTGAGCATGAAATCGGCAATGCGCGGCGCGATTTCCGAGCGGAAGCGGGAGCCGTTGAACACGCCGTAGTGGCCGACGCCCAGCTGCAGGTGATGCACGCGCTTGGCCTCAGGTATGTTGATGCACAGGTCTTGGGCTGCTTCGGTCTGGCCGACACCCGAAATGTCGTCATTCTCGCCTTCGACCGTCATCAGCGACACGCGCCGGATCGCCTTCAGGTCGACAGGCTTGTCGCGGTGCATCATCTCGCCCTTCGGCAACTGATGCTTGCAGAAGACCTTGTCGACAGTCTGGAGATAGAACTCCGCCGTCAGGTCCATTACCGCCATATACTCGTCATAGAATTCGCGGTGCTTCTCGGCCGAGTCGCCGTCGCCCTTCACCAGATGCTGATACATGTCGTGGTGCGCCGAGATGTGGCGGTCGAGGTTCATGGCCATGAAGCCGGACAGCTGCATGTAGCCCGGATAGACCTCGCGCAAAGCGCCGGGATAGACGATCGGCACGCGCACCACGCAGTTGCGCTTGAACCACTCGATGCCGCGCTCCTGCGCCACCTTGTTGACCGCCGTCGGGGCGCAGCGCGTGTCGATCGGGCCACCCATCAGCGTCATCGAACGCGGCACAGACGGATCGTTCTCGGCTTCCATGCGGGCAATCGCCGCGATCACCGGCACAGCCGGCTGGCACACGGCCATGACGTGCGTGTCAGGCCCGAGCATCTGGAACATGGCGATCAGGTAGTCAATGTAATCATCGAGATCGAAGGTTGTCGCGATCGGCACCATGCGGGCGTCGATCCAGTCGGTGATGTAGACCTCGTGCGCCGGAAGGAAGGCCTCGACCGTGCCGCGCAGCAAGGTGGCGTAATGGCCAGACATCGGTGCCACGATCACGACCTTCGGTCCTGCCTTCTGTCCGGGGTTGAGCGCCCGCTCGAAATGCACAAGCCTGCCGAAAGGCCGCTCCCAGACCACACGCTCGGTCACCGCGACACGCTGCCCCCCTACGAGGGTGGTCGGAAGATCGAAGGATGGCTTGCCGTAGCGGCGCGTGGTGCGCTCGAAAAGCTCTGCTGACGCGGCCATCGCCCTGCCGAACGGGGTGTAGGTCAAGGGATTGGCCGGATTCTTGAAAATGAGTTGGGCCGCATCGGACATGGCCCGCACAGGCGCGATCATCATGTGAGCGGTCTCGTAGAGATTGTAGGACAGTGGCATGTGATCCCCGCAAGTGCGTGTCAGTCGTCCCCGCCGGAAATGACGGTCTGCTTGTGGTGTTCCGAAGTGCCTGCCGATGCCGCCGCTGCCTTGTTCCGGGAGCGGCTTCACACTTCCTGAGCGCCACCCATGTTGCAGCGCACAAGAACGATAATTTAGTCCGATATTCAGGTTATTCAACCATGCATTAGGCTAAGGAACTGTGTGTAGGTGTTCTTACGATGATGAGCCGTCCCTGACGCGTGACGCATGCCCTGCAGCACTATAATCTGGTGCCGGGTCTTGCCGCGCCGTGCTTTACCGGGGATGGAGACTCAACCCTCGATCGACGGACAACGGAATGGCAGATCATATCGAGATTGCGCCGGGCCGGGCCTCGCGCCGCTTGCGTCTTGACACGCTGGTGCGCTTGCGCTGGCTTGCGGTGCTCGGGCAAGGGCTCGCAATCGGCCTTGTGCACCTCGGTCTTGGCTTTCCGGTTCCGGTTGCCCCTTGCGTGATCCTGATTGCCATATCGGTCTGGCTCAACATCGCGCTGAGGCTGCGCTATCCGATGAGCCATCGGCTGAGCGATCGCTCGGCGCTGGCACTGCTCGGTTATGACGTGCTGCAACTGGGCGCGTTGCTGTTCCTGACCGGCGGGCTGGAAAACCCTTTCTCGCTGCTCTTCCTCGCGCCCGTGCTGATCTCGGCCACAGCACAGCCGCCACAGCATACGCTTGCGCTCGGCGCGCTCGTCGTGCTCTGCGCCAGCGTCCTCGCCTTCGCGCACTGGCCCTTGCCGTGGAATCCCGCCAGCCCGCTGAACCTGCCGAATCTCTACATCGGCGGCATCTGGGTATCGATCCTGCTCGGCGTCGGCTTCACCTCGATCTATGCATGGCGGGTCTCGGCGGAGGCCGACGATCTGGCCGAAGCGCTCACGGCCGCCGAGATGGTGATGGCGCGCGAGCAGCACCTGTCGCAACTCGATGGTCTGGCGGCGGCCGCAGCCCACGAACTGGGCACGCCGCTGGCCACGATCACACTGGTCGCCAAGGAAATCGCCAATGTGGCCCCGCCGGGCTCTGCGCTGGCGGAAGACATCGCCCTGCTGCGGCAGGAAGTGGACCGTTGCCGCACCATCCTGGGAACCCTGACCTCGCTCGACGAGGATAGTGGGCCCTTGTCCAGCTTCGTGCTGCGCCAGGTTCTGGAAGAGATCGCCGGGCCGCAGCGGCCTTTCGGCGTGCCCATCGACATCATCGCGGAGGGCGAGGGCGAGGAACCGGTGATGCGGCGCAATCCTTCCGTGCTCTACGGCATCGGCAACCTGGTCGACAATGCGGTGGATTTTGCCCGATCCACGGTGACCCTGACAGGCCGCTGGACCGAGGCGCGCGTGATCATCGAGGTCAACGACGATGGACCGGGGTTTACGCCAGAGATCCTGCTGCGGGCGGGCGAGCCCTATATCACGCTGCGCGGGCGCAACCGGGATCGCGATCCTGGCAGCGTGCGGGAGGACCGGATGGCGCGGCAGGGTCTCGGGCTCGGGCTGTTCATCGCCAAGACCTTGCTGGAGCGCTCCGGAGCGACCATCACCTTTGCCAACAACCCGCGCGCCAACAGCGGCGCACGCATCACCGTGACCTGGCCGCGCAAGACCTTCGAAGCGCGCAAAGGTGTCGCCGATGCCGCAGGCCTTGAACATTGGAACCCGATGCCCAAACTGTTCAAGAGACAGGCTTCATGATCCAGCACCCGCCCTGCGCGTATGCAACTCAGGGGGCAATTGCATTGTACCTTGGAAGGACATGACGTCGTGACAGGTTTGGAAATCGGCTCCCCCCCGGCACCGCCGGAGATGAGCCTGCTGCTGGTGGATGACGACAGGCCCTTCGTGACCCGTCTGGCGCGGGCGATGGAAGCCCGCGGCTATTCGGTGCGCACTGCTGAAAGCGTGGCAGATGGGCTGGCCGCAGTCGAGGCTGCCCCGCCGGCCTTCGCCGTCATCGACATGCGCCTGCGCGATGGCAACGGGCTTGACGTGATTGCCCGCCTGAAGGAGCGACGCCCTGAGGCGCGTGGCGTCATCCTGACCGGTTACGGTAACATTGCCTCGGCAGTTAGTGCCGTGAAAATGGGTGCGGTCGATTATCTGGCCAAGCCTGCCGATGCCGATGAAATCCACGCCGCTCTCGGTGCTGCGCCCGATGCCAAGCCGGATATGCCGGAGAACCCGATGTCAGCGGACAGGGTGCGCTGGGAGCATATTCAGCGTGTGTACGAACTGTGCGACCGCAATGTCTCCGAGACGGCGCGCCGTCTCCAGATGCACCGCCGGACCTTGCAGCGCATTCTGGCCAAGCGCGCGCCGCGCTAAAGCCCTACCAACCGGCGCTGAAATCGGGATCCTCGATCGCCATCAGCCGCGCCGAAACCAGTTGCGCAAAGGCCAGCGTCACAGCCTTGCGCCGGGGCGGGGCCAACGGTGATCGGAGAGGCTCGCGCAGCATCTCGCCGCCAAAGCCATCAGCTACGATCAGCCCGATCTCAGGCGGTATGACCTCCGCTGGGAAACTCTCCGGCACGGCGAAGGCCAGCGCATCGCAATAGTCCGCATAGGCATTCCATTTCTGGTCGGCGCGAAAATCCGCAAGCCCTGACTTGACCTCGATGATCCATATCTCATGGTTGCGCCGCAATCCGACGAGGTCGGCGCGGCGGCCGCTGGCGAAGGTCATCTCGCTGGCGACCACGAAACCCGCCTGACGCAGCAGGCGCGTGGCACCGCGCCTTACGGCACAGGTCAAATCAGGACGCGCCGGGGTTGACAGCGCATGGGCGGATCTGGACATGGCGACGTTGATCCTAGGCGTGGCCGACCCTGGTCAAGGCCCAGCTTGCCAAGCTTCAGGGTCGTGCCTATTGGACAACGCCTTCGCTCTTCCGTCCAGCCCTGCATCGGCTGACGCCAACGGCAGGGGCAGGACCGCGCCGATCAGTGCATGGTTTCGCGGGGGGTCTCGAGCTTGTCGATCAGTTCGCGCAGGCCACGCAGGTGCGGATCGATCTCGAGCGCGATGGTCAGTGCCGCCTTGGCTTCGACATGGCGACGCTGGCGCACGCACAGCTGCGCAAAGCCCGAAATCGCTCCGAAATGCCGTGGTTCCAGACGCAAGGTGCGCTCGATGTCTGCGAGGCACGCCTCGTCCTGACGGGCGATGAAGGCCAGGATGGCGCGCTTGTTCCACGCTTCCGGCCAATCCGGATAGCGCTCGACAAGTTCATCAAGGATGGGCTTGGCCAGGTCGAACGCACCGGCGGCCATGGCCTCGCAGGCATTGGCCATCGCGGTTGCCGCCCGACCTTCAGGGTGGCTGATCCAGAGGGCCCAGATCAGATCCTCGATGTCATCAGGATCGTTGGCTGGCTCGGGTTTGCCAAGCTCGCGGAACAGGCCGTTCAGCCGCTTCGGCAGATGGTTGGCAGGCATCCGCGATCTTGCATCGAGCACAAGTTCAAGCACCCGGTCGAGCCGGTCCTGCTTGTCCTGGTCAGGCGCGTGGGGGGACGCAGCCATCATGAAACTCTCCAGTTCACCGGTCGGGGCCCAATGTGGTCCAACGGCATGACCGGCACGGTGTCACGTCGCGAGCAATAAGTATTTTCCACTATAGGAGGTCTTACGGAAATTGCACCATGCAAGATCACTGGCAGGTCACATAATTGCGTGATGCGGTATCGGCTGATGCCGATCATGCCCTCAGGCAGTGGCAAGACCCTGACGACGGCGCTCCACCAGCATCGCGGCGGCCAGATCCTCCAGAGAGGCCCCGACCGATTTGAACAGCGTGATGTCGTCGGTACTGCGGCGCGGCGCAGCCCGCCCAGCCACAAGATCGAACAGGGTGCCGAGCACGGCATCCGCCTGATAGTGGCCTGATGCTATGGCGATTGCCACATCGCCGCCTTCTCTGAGTGCGGCGTCGGTGTCAACAAGGACGCGTGCACGGTTGAGCGCTGCGTCATCGACCTCACGCATCGCCATGTTGAAAGCGCCGACCAGATCGAGATGGCAACCAGGCTTCAGCCAGCGGCCCATGATTAGCGGTGTCTGCGACAGCGTGGCACAGGAAATCAGGTCGGCGCGCTCGCTTGCTTCCTCCAGGTCCTCACACAGGCTTGCTGCAAGCCCGCTGGCGCGCAGGTCCGCCACCAGTCGCTCCGCCGCAGGCAGCGAGCGGTTCCAGACCGCAATCTCGGTGATGGGCAGGACCGCGCGATGGGCAGCGACCAGAAAGCGCGACAAGGCGCCGGCCCCGACCATCAGCAGGCGGCTTGCATCGGGGCGCGCCATGGCGCGCGAGGCCAGAGCGGACGCGGCTGCGGTGCGCCACAGCGTGAGCCTTGCCCCGTCCATCGCGGCCAGCGGCATCCCTGTCCGGCCATCCATCAGCAGGTAGAGACCCGCGATGCTGGGCAAGCTCAGGGCGGCATTGCCGGGGAAAACCGTGACGATCTTGGTGCCTACATAAGCCGGCTCCGCATCCTTGCCGGTCCAGGCTGGCATCAGCAGCAAGGTCGCGTCGGCGTCGGGCCGGGCGATGTGATGATGATGGCGCACAGGGGCCACGATGCCGCCCCGAAACGCGGTTTCAAGAGCCGGGATCAGTTTCTGGAAGGTCAGAAGACGATCAATCTCGGCGGCGGTGATGACCTGCATCGGATCAGCGCGGACCGGTGAGGCTGGCGAGCGACGATTCCGGAGCGACGGCGCGCAAGGCGGCCGTTTCGACCAACAGCCGATTGACCTCGCGCTTCAGTTGGCGCTCAGCCTTGCGGTGGCGGCCCTGGGCGAGCCAGGCCCCCACCCCGCCGATGAGCACACCCAATGCGAGGGCGACAAGGGCGAGCGCAAACAGCGGCATGTCGACAAAGGCGGCAGTCGCGTCGCGCGACAGGGGATCAAAGGACACGCGCACCGATTGCCGGTTGGCAACCGCGAACAGCACAATGGCCAGAACGATCGGAATAGCGAACAGCAGTTTCAGAAAGCGCAGCATCGTCAATCTCCGCACGCCGGGCCGGACATCCGGATCGGCGCATCATGGCAGACGCATGGTCACGCCGTGCCGTTCAGCTTCAGCCTGAGTTCCTTGCCGGTCTTGAAGGCCGGGACGACCTTCTGGTCAACGGTCACGGACGCGCCGGTCCGCGGATTGCGACCGACACGGCCCTCGCGCTTCTTGACGGCAAAAGCCCCGAAACCGCGCAGCTCGACACGGTTGCCATTGGCGAGCGCCTCGACGATTTCATCGAGGATGGCGTTGACGATATTCTCGACATCCCGCTGATACAGGTGCGGATTGCGGTCCGCAATGCGCTGGACGAGTTCTGACTTGATCATGGCCGCTTCATAACCAATTGAGATATCTCATTTTTCAAGCGCAGGTTGCCAGAGTGCCAGCGCTCCGTCAAGGCGCACCCCCGGCTCGATGGCGCCGGCACGGGTCAGGACCGAGGCAAAGGCGTCAAAACCTGCTGCTGCCGCAATCCGGCTGGCGGCAGACCACAGCCCCAGAGCGTCTGCTTCGCTCCGGCGACGCCACTCACGAATCGGCAGTGACTTTGGCACATTGCGCTCCGTCTCCAGCCAATCGACTGCCTGCCGCTCGCCGCCGAGGACATCGACGAGCTTGCGCTCGATGCCCTGGCGGCCGGTGTGCACGCGCCCATCGGAGACAATCGCCAGTTCAGCGTCGTTCAGCTTGCGGCGCTCCCGCACCAGTCCCTTGAACCAGTCGTAGTGATCCTTAACCACCTGATCGAGGGCGGCGCGAGCCTCTGGCGAGGTCGGCTCAAAACCACTTGGCGCTGCCTTCAACGGGCTGGAACGGATCGATTCGACGTTCACGCCAACCGTGTCGAGCAGCCTGCTGACATTCGGTATCTGGAACAGCACACCGATGGAGCCGACAAGCGAAGTCTGCTGGGCCACGATCCGGTCGGCGGCAGCTGCGGCAATGTAGCCGCCCGAAGCAGCCAGGCCGGTCACGACAGCCGCAGTCGGCTTCTCGGAGGCAAGCTGGCGCAGGGCGAGATAGATCGCTTCCGAGCCCGAGACGGTGCCGCCGGGCGAATCGATCTGCACAATCACGGCCTTGACCGATTTCGACAGGCGCACATCTCGGATCAGCCGCAATGTGCGGTCATCGCCGGAAATGAAGCCCTGGATCCTGAAACGAGCCACATGCTCGCTGCCGCCGCCAAAGAGCTGACGTCCCCCGAAAGCATAGGCCAGCCCGACGACCCCGATGAGCGCACCGACAACGGCGAGCACCCGCCAGAGGCTCAGGCGACGCCGCATGCTGCGACGGTCTGCAATCAGATCGGCCTGGATCGACATGGCTTCCCTTGCCCGGTGAATTATCACGCTGTCTTAGAGCAAGTGCACATAAAGGGGAAACCGCATTTGGACTGCGGGTGGGCACACGGCAAAAAAAGACACCCGCGCGGCTAATTCACGCGGGTGTCCAACAGATCGGGTGGCGGTGTGGTCAGGCACAGGCGCAAGGCCGGACCGGACCGCTCGATGGTCACTTCTTTTCGCCGGCCTTCTTGAGGGCAGCGCCGAGGATGTCGCCGAGGGACGCACCGGAGTCGGACGAGCCGAACTGGGCGATGGCTTCCTTTTCCTCATGCATTTCGAGTGCCTTGATCGACACCTGGACCTTGCGGGCCTTCTTGTCGAACATCAGCACGCGGGCATCAACCTTCTCGCCGACGGCGAAGCGTTCCGGACGCTGGTCGCCGCGATCGCGGGCCAGTTCGGCGCGCTTGATGAAGGTCATGAAGTCGGTTCCGACGATCTTCACGTCTAGACCGGCTTCCTTCACTTCGGTGATCTCGCAGGTCACGACCTGGTTCTTCTTCAGTTCGCCCGCTTCGGCGAACGGATCGCCGCCTAGCTGCTTCAGGCCGAGCGAGATACGCTCCTTTTCGACGTCCACATCAAGCACGACAGCCTTCAGCATGTCGCCCTTCTTGTATTCCTCGATAACCTGTTCGCCCGGACGGTTCCAGTCGAGATCGGAGAGATGGATCATGCCATCGATGTCGTTCTCGAGACCCAGGAACAGGCCGAACTCGGTCTTATTCTTGACCTCGCCCTCGACAACGGTGCCGGAGGGGAACTTCTCGGCAAACAGTTCCCACGGGTTGCGCAGGGTCTGCTTGAGGCCGAGCGAGATACGGCGTTTGACCTGATCGACTTCCAGAACCGACACATCGACCTCCTGGGAGGTGGAGACGATCTTGCCCGGATGCACGTTCTTCTTGGTCCAGCTCATTTCCGAGACGTGGATCAGGCCTTCGATGCCCGGTTCCAGCTCCACAAACGCACCATAATCGGTGATATTGGTGATGCGGCCCGACAGCTTGGCCTGGACCGGATAGCGGGCGGCAATACCATCCCAAGGATCGGCCTGGAGCTGCTTGATGCCCAGCGAGATGCGGTGCGTGTCCTGGTTGATCTTGATGATCTTGACCTTGACCGACTGGCCGATGGTGACAACCTCGGACGGATGGTTGACACGGCGCCAGGCCATGTCGGTGACGTGCAGCAGACCGTCGATGCCACCCAAATCGACGAATGCGCCGTACTCGGTGATGTTCTTGACCACGCCGTCGACGGCCTGACCTTCTTCGAGGCTCGCGACCAGTTCCGAACGGGCTTCGGCGCGGGTCTCTTCCAGAACGGTGCGGCGCGAGACAACGATATTGCCGCGGCGGCGATCCATCTTGAGGATCTGGAAGGGCTGGACCTGGTTCATCAGCGGGCCAACGTCGCGGATCGGACGAATGTCGACCTGGCTGCGCGGCAGGAAGGCCGTCGCGCCGTCGAGATCGACCGTGTAGCCGCCCTTGACCGCATTGAAGATGGTGCCGTTGACCTTCTCGTTGGCTTCGAAGGCGCGCTCGAGCTTGACCCAGCTCTCTTCGCGGCGAGCCTTGTCGCGGCTGATGACCGCTTCGCCCATGGCGTTCTCGACGCGATCAAGATAAACCTCGACTTCATCGCCGACAGCCAGTGCGACCTCGCGGCCATGGCCCATAAATTCCTTGAGGGCCACGCGGCCTTCGGTTTTGAGGCCGACGTCAATGACGGCCATATCCTTCTCGATGGCGACGACGCGGCCCTTGATGACCGCACCTTCCTGCACATCGACCTTGGTGAAGGACTCCTGAAGCATCGACGCGAAATCTTCGCGCGACGGGGCATAATTCAAACCAGACATATGATCTCCTTGGACGCCAGGAGCACCTTGGGTTGGTGTTGATCGGCCAGACACGCGCTGCAGGCGGCCCATCAAGAACCCTGGCAGGCTCGAAATCGGGGCGCTTTGAAAAAGCGGGCCGCACTTGACGCGGCGCACCGGTGCATTGACCGGCAACATGTGCATGCATCCGCAGGGCAAACTCCTTGCGCGACACGCGGCTCTTAGCGGATTGCACGGTCAGGAGCAAGCGCAGCCGTCAGCGCCCATGAGCCGGAGCAGACACGCACGAGGAAGCACCCCTGAAAGATGGGTCTTGAATGGACGGACGTCGCCCGGCCAGTTCCGGAAAGGCTGCCGATCAGGCCGAGGCCAGACCGGCCAATGCCGCATCAGGACGTGGCGGGCGCACGCGCCTTTGAGCTGCAGGTATAGCCGCCCTGCTCGTTCTGCGGTGGGTTCTGCTGCGTGCCCTGCGCTTGGGCAGAGGCGATGAAGAGGCCGGTTGCTGCGGCAAGCAGCGTGATGATGGCAAGGGATCTTCCGACGGTCTTGCGACGTGTCTTCATGAGAGGTTCTCCGCAAAGCGAGGCCCGACACCCGAGCTCGGGCCGATCATGGCGCAAGGGGCTTATCTCGCACAGGGCCAGTTTGCGCATGATGAACCGCGTCATAAGGTCGCAGTATGTGTCAGGTGGCGTGTTCCTGTTCCATCGTGTCGAGCAGGAAACGTCGTCTTTCGACGACTGCACGCGACAATTGGTCCATTGCAAGCCTGTAAGCCGAAAGTCCGGAGCCATCGATGTACTGATGCGCCATGTTGTCGAGGGTCGCGGCGAGGATGGCGTCGGCTTCCAGTTCGAGCGTCAGCAGCCGCGCCGGATCGGAGGTTTCCCGCGCTTCCGATATCATGGCCACGATCCGGGTCAGTCCCTCCATGGCAGTACGTCGCCGTACCATTGAGGCTTGGCTCAGCAACGCTGCCGTTCCAGACCCCAGAAGGGACATGGCCATGACGCCGAGATAGAACCAGTCGCCATACCGGTCAAAAAAACTGCGTTCCGTGCCATCCAGATAGGCGATCGCGCCATCATGGACCGGCAAGGACGCATCACGAGCCGTCGACGGAGCCTCGATGCCCTGGATGGTCGGCACCTCGGAAGACAGGGCGCTGCGTTGCGACAGGATCCTCCTGGTCAGTTCGGAGACGGCGTTGTCATCGACATCGGCGTGGGCAACCAGCCGGTGCGTGATGGCGATGGTTGTCATCGGGTCGCCCGGCTTTGGCGGATCGCCACCGAAGGCTCCCCGCAAGATCTCGCCGGTCTCGATGGCGCGGTTACGCGAAGCCAGCGCCTCCGCCTCGCGGATCGGGATGAAGACGGCGTCCGGGCCCCAGGCCTGCCGGATGATCCCCACGCCCTGCGACAATGTCCGGGCGCTCAGCGCCCCGACCGAGAATATCGCATCTATCCGGTCATTCTCAACCGCGGATGGAATGTCTGGCGGCAGAAGCCCGACAATCGTCACATTCGCCAGCGGCACCTCGTAAAAGGCCAGGATCGTCCTCATCAACTCGATGTTGGCCGCTGGCACGCTGACCACGCCGATGCGCTTGCCCCTCAGATCGGCCACCCGCTCGATGCCCTTGGCGGCATTGGTGGCCATGAACGGCAGGAAGCGCCGGGTGATCAGCACCGTCTCGCCCTTGGCGGGAAGCTTGATGTCGGGACGGATGATGGCCAGTTCGGCCTTGCCGTCGTCGATCAGCGCCGCGCTCTGGGCGAGCCCCTCGGTCAGCACGATCTTGACGCGGATGCTGCTCTTCTCGCGGTTGAGGGCCTGCACGAAGGCTGCCGCCATGCGCAGATCGTCCGAGCCGATCGGCCCCACGGCAAGCCGCAGGATGGTGGGTGCTGTCGCGAGGTGGAAAGACAGTGCGACCACGGCCGAGAGCGCAAAAAGCCCTGCCATTATCAGAAAGCCGCGACGTCCCATCAGCCGATTGTCCCTCGTAACGCTGCCGTGCTTCGGATAAGCACGATCATGTCACAACTGGGGCGTCCAGAGCGAGCCGTTTGCAAGAGTCGATGATGGATGAGGCGATCACAATCAAGATGTGCGGGCTTGGAAGCCACGACATAATGGCGGCGGCACTGGAGGCCGGCGCCGACATGGTGGGGCTGGTGTTCCATCCAAGGAGCCCGCGCTTCGTGTCCGACGATCGGGCGGCCGCGCTGGCCTCGCAGGCACGTGGACAAGCCCTGATCGTGGCGCTGGTGGTCAATCACGACGATGCGGCGCTCAGCCGCATCATGGATGTGTCCGCGCCGGACATGATCCAGTGCCATGGCAACGAGACACCCGCGCGGGTGGCCGAGATCCGCGCGCTGACGGGCCGGCCGGTGATGCGGGCGCTCGGTATATCGGGGGCCAAGGACCTGCTGGATGTGTCGGAAGCCGCCGCTGCCGCCGACATGGTGCTGCTTGATGCCAAGCCGCCGGCCGATGCGGCCTACCCCGGTGGTCATGGCCAGCCCTTCGACTGGTCGATCCTGTCCGGGCTCGATCCGGCCCAGCCGTTCATGCTATCGGGCGGGCTCAATGCCGGCAATGTCGGCGAGGCGATCACGCGGATCAGGGCTGCGGGTCAGCGACTGACCGGCGTTGATGTATCCTCTGGCATTGAAAGCGCGCCCGGCATAAAGGACATCGGAAAGATCAGGGATTTTGCTCAGGCGGCGCGTAACGCTGCCGGGGCTACAGCGTGAGAAACCTGCCATGACCGTCAATCCGGCTCCCAACTCGTTCCGCAACGGCCCCGACGAACAAGGCAGGTTCGGCATCTTTGGTGGCCGTTTCGTGGCCGAAACGCTGATGCCACTGATCCTCGATCTGGAAAAAGCCTATGCCGAGGCCAAGGTCGATCCCGCCTTCCGCACCGAACTCGACGGCTATCTGAAGCACTATGTCGGCAGGCCATCGCCCCTCTATTTCGCCGAGCGGATGACCGCGCATGTGCGGACGCTTGCCGAGGCAAAGGGCGGCACAGGCGGCGCGAAGATCTACTTCAAGCGCGACGAACTAAACCACACCGGCGCACACAAGGTGAACAACGTCACCGGCCAGATCCTTCTGGCCATGCGCATGGGGAAGAAGCGCATCATCGCAGAGACCGGCGCCGGCCAGCATGGCGTGGCGACTGCCACGCTGTGTGCCCGTTTCGGCTTGCAATGCGTTGTCTACATGGGCGCGGTCGATGTCGAACGCCAGAAGCCCAACGTGTTCCGCATGAAGATGCTCGGAGCCGAGGTCATCCCTGTTCAGTCGGGCACCCGCACTCTCAAGGACGCCATGAACGAGGCGCTGCGCGACTGGGTCACCAACGTCGCCGACACCTTCTATTGCATCGGTACTGCCGCGGGGCCGCACCCCTATCCGATGATGGTCCGCGATTTCCAGTCGGTGATCGGGCATGAGACGCGGGCGCAGATGCAGGAGGCCGAAGGGCGCCTGCCCGACTCGCTGATTGCCTCGATCGGCGGGGGGTCGAACGCGATCGGCCTGTTCCATCCGTTCCTTGACGATCCGTCGGTCAAGATCTGGGGCGTCGAGGCCGCGGGCCATGGCGTCGAGTCAGGCCAGCATGCCGCATCGCTGACCGGCGGGCGTCCGGGCGTGCTGCATGGCAACCGTACCTATCTGCTCATGAATGGTGATGGGCAGATCACCGACGCCCACTCGATCTCAGCCGGGCTCGATTATCCCGGCATCGGGCCAGAGCATGCCTGGCTGCACCAGATGGGCCGCATCGACTACATCTCGGCAACGGACGCCGAGGCGCTTGAGGCGTTCCAGCTCTGCTCGAAGCTCGAAGGCATCATTCCGGCGCTCGAGCCGTCGCACGCGCTGGCCAAAGTGGTGCAGCTCGCGCCCGACCTGCCGCGCGATCACCTGATGGTGGTCAACCTGTGCGGGCGCGGCGACAAGGACATCTTCACCGTCGCCGAACATCTCGGCGGAATGTGAGGAAACGATCATGACCACACGCCTCGCAATACGCTTCGCCGCCTGCGCTGCTGAAGGCCGCGCCGCTCTGGTCACCTTCGTCACAGCAGGCGACCCGGACCATGCCACCGCACAAGCGATCCTACATGCGCTGCCGGGCGCCGGCGCGGACATCATCGAGCTTGGTGTGCCGTTCACCGACCCGATGGCCGATGGAATTCCGATCCAGCTTGCGGGCCAGCGCGCGCTGAGGGGCGGACAGACGCTGCGCAAGACGCTCGCCATGGTCCGCGATTTTCGCAAGATCGATGCGGCCACGCCGATCGTGCTGATGGGCTATTACAACCCCATTTATGTCTATGGCGTCGATGTCTTCCTCAAGGATGCGCTGGAGGCGGGCGTCGACGGCCTGATCATGGTCGACCTGCCGCCCGAGGAAGATGCCGAGCTTTGCCTGCCGGCATTGAAGGCGGGGCTGAACTTCGTCCGTCTGGCGACGCCGACCACCGACGACAAGCGCCTGCCGAAGGTGCTGCAGAACACCTCCGGCTTTGTCTATTATGTCTCGATGACCGGCATTACCGGTGGTGTGATTGCCTCTTATGACGCTGTCGGCGAGGCGGTGGCCCGGATCAAGGCTCACACGAGCCTGCCCGTGGCGGTCGGCTTTGGCGTCAAGACGGCGGCCGATGCCGCTGCCATCGCAAAAGGGGCTGACGGTGTTGTTGTCGGCTCGGCCCTGGTCGAGAAGGTTCGCCTGTCGCTCGACGGCGCCGGCAAGGCGACACCCGCCACCTTGTCGGCGGTGACCGACCTTGTCTCGGAACTGGCGCGCGGGGTTCGCTCGGTGCGCAAGGCGGCTTGACGGGGCGATGCCCTGTTTCCCATGTAAGGTTAAGGGTCCCGGCCTGGCCATCATCCTGGCCCGGTCTGCCCGCTGGAAGGATTGTCAGCGATGAACTGGATTTCTGACGGGGTTCTCCCGAAGATCAAGACGCTGTTCAAGCGCGAGACGCCGGAAAACCTCTGGATCAAGTGCCCCGATTCCGGCCAGCTCGTCTTCCAGAAGGATGTGGAAGCCAACCAGTGGGTCATACCCGGCTCCCAACACCATCTGCGCGTCAAGTCGCTCGACCGTTTGCGCATGATGTTCGACGAGGCCAAGTGGCTTGATGTTGCCTTGCCGGAAGTGGCGAGCGACCCGCTGAAGTTCAGGGACGAGAAGCGTTATGTCGACCGGCTGCGGGATGCCAAGCTCAAGACCAGCATGCAGGATGCCTTCCGGGTCGGCTTCGGCCGCATCGAGGGCGACCCCATGACCATCGCCGTGCAGGATTTCGACTTCATGGGCGGCTCGCTCGGCATGGCGGCGGGTGAAGCCTTCATCAAGGGGGCTGAAACCGCTGTCGAGAAAGGCACGCCCTATGTGGTGTTCGCGGCATCGGGCGGCGCACGGATGCAGGAGGGCATCCTGTCGCTGATGCAGCTGCCACGCACCACCGTGGCCACGCGCCTGCTCCGCAACGCCGGGCTGCCCTACATCGTGGTGCTGACCAACCCGACCACCGGCGGCGTGACCGCCTCCTATGCCATGCTCGGTGACATCCACATCGCCGAGCCCGGCGCGCTGATCGGCTTTGCCGGCCCTCGTGTGATAGAGCAGACCATCCGCGAGAAATTGCCCGATGGCTTCCAGCGCGCCGAATATCTCAAGGATCACGGCATGGTCGACATGGTCGTGCACCGGCACGAGATGAAGGCCACCGTGGCGCGGCTGGCGCGGCTGCTGATGAAACTGCCCGCTCCCCAGGCGGCGGCCTGAGCCCTCGAAGCGGCCCGGATCAGCGCCCCATGACGGTCTCTTCCGATGCGCTGATCGCGCGCTTCCTGGCCCTGCATCCGAAGGCCATCGACCTGTCGCTCGGGCGCGTCCAGCGGCTTCTGGAAGCGCTTGGCGCGCCGCATCGACGATTGCCACCAATCATCCATGTGGCCGGAACCAACGGCAAGGGCTCCACTGTCGCCTTCATGCGCGCCATTCTGGAAGCAGCAGGGCTTTCGGTGCATGTCTACACCTCGCCGCATCTGGTACGGTTCCATGAGCGCATCAGGCTGGGCAAGCCTGGCGGCGGGCGCTTCGTCGACGAGGACCGGCTGGTCGATGCGCTGGCCCGCTGCGAAGCGGCCAATGCCGGCGCGCCGATTACCGTATTCGAGATCACCATGGCAGCGGCGTTCGTGCTGTTTCACGAGAACCCGGCCGATGTGCTTCTGCTCGAAGTCGGACTGGGCGGGCGTTTCGACGCCACCAACGTGATCGACCATCCGGCGGCGGCCATCGTCACCTCGATCGGCATGGACCACGCGGAGTATCTAGGCGACACGCTGGCGCGGATTGCAGCCGAGAAGGCCGGCATCTTCAAGCGCGGAGCGCCCGCCGTGATCGCTCCGCAGACCTACAAGGAGGCGGATGAGGTTCTGGTGGCGGAATCCGAGCGGCGTGGTGCCGGCCCGGTCTGGGTCGGCGGACAGGAGTTCAGCATCCGCGAGGAGGCGGGGCGACTTGTCTATCAGGATGAGGAACGGCTGCTTGACCTGCCCTTGCCGCGCCTGCTCGGACGGCATCAGCACATCAACGCCTCCACCGCCATAGCAGGCCTCAGGTCGGCAGGCTATGATCTTGCCAACAGCGTCTTCGAGACTGGGCTCGCCCAGGCAGACTGGCCAGCTCGGATGCAGCGGCTGGCCCGCGGCCGACTGGCCGATCTATGCCCGCCCGGTTCGGAACTGTGGCTCGATGGCGGCCATAACCCCGATGGTGGCCGGGTGCTGGCCGCAGCCATGGCCGACCTCGAGGATCGCAACCCCGCCCCTCTGGTGATGATTGTCGGCATGCTTGGCACAAAGGATACCGCCGCAGTGCTGAAGCCCTTTGCCGGCCTGGCGCGGGAGCTGATTGCGGTGCCGATTCCGGGCCAGCAGGCGGCCCGCACCGCAGATGATGTGGCCGCGCAGGCGCGCTCCGTCGGCCTTGCGGCGAGGCCATCGGGCTCGGTCTCGGCCGCCTTGGAAGAGATCGCGCAGCAGTCCTGGCCGACGCCGCCGCGCATCCTGATCTGCGGCTCGCTCTATCTGGCGGGCGAGGTTCTGGGTCTCAACGGCACACCGCCGACCTGACGTCGGCCATCGCGCTGGACAGGAGGCCTGCCAGGCGCTGCGTGATCCAGCCGGAAACCACGATTGGCAGCAATGCTTTACGGCGTGGCGGAAACGCGGTTCACTGGTCTAACATGCGTGAGATGCGGCGTCAGGGCTCCGGCCCCAGCCAAGAGGTGTGTCATGTTGCGTCGTAGTCTGACGGTCCTCGCCGCCGTGTTTGCCCTGTTCGCAACCGTGACCGCTGCATCGGCACGCGTCGAAGTCCAGGTGGATCTGGCCAGCCAGCGCATGCAGGTGACAACCACCAATGGGGAAAGCTACAACTGGGTGATCTCCTCGGGCAGCGATGGCTATCGCACCATCAGGGGCAGTTTCAGGCCCTATCGCCTCGAAAAGAAATGGTACTCGCGCAAGTATGGCGGCAACATGCCGAATGCGATCTTCTTTCGCGGCGGCTTCGCCATTCATGGCACCGGCGCGGTCGGCATGCTCGGGCGGCCAGTTTCGCATGGCTGCGTCAGGCTCCACCCCGCCAACGCTGCCAAGCTGTTCGCCCTCGTGCAGAAGCATGGCAAGGGCGCAACGCGGATCGCGATCAATGGCATTGCGCCGGACCAGATCTCCCGGTTCGCCAAGGCCAAGCGGGTAAAAGCGAAGGTTCAGGTGGCGAAGGCCAAGCGCCAGAGCACCAACTGGGCGACAGCGCGTGGCCGCGTGCTGCAACCGGCACAGGGCTATCTCGACCCCGGTGCAGCCTTCGGCTTCCGCCCGGTCGGCCCATCTCAAGGGGATTGGTTCTGGCGGCGCTGATCTGCCGCAAGGCCGGGCACCTGGCCTGAGGTTGTGGGCAGGCGAGACAGGGTTTACACCCCAAGGTAACCGGTCCCCGCCCGCCTGGGTCCGGGATGCGTGGCCCTGTGGTATGATCCTGATGTCGCTTTCAAAGTTCTCCACACCGACGGCCTCAACGCCCTCGTCTGAGACCGGACCGCCAGTGCTCGACCTCAGTGGATTGAAATGTCCGCTTCCGGCCCTGCGCACGCGCAAGGCGTTGAAGGCGCTGGCCTCCGGGGCGCGGCTTTCGGTGATCTGCACCGACCCGATGTCAGCCATCGACATTCCGCACCTGCTCCGAGAGACAGGCGATGCGTTGACTGGCCAACACGAAGTCGACGGCAAGCTGACCTTCGAGATCTGCAAATCCTGAGAAGCGCATTCCTGACATGCGCACGTCCAGAGCCTGAAAGAAGACCCATGAGCATTGCCCCTTCCGATATCCTGCGAGCCCTCGAACTGGTGCCGATGCCAAGCGGGCAGGCGCTGGGCACGTCAGGCCGCGTCAGCAACGTCGTTGTCGAAGGCGGCAAGGTGATGTTCGCCATTGCCATCGACCCGACCGAGGCAGCGGCCATGGAACCCGTGCGCGTGGCGGCGGAAAGCGCCGTGAAAGGCCTGCCCGGTGTCGCGCAGGCCTTCGTTTCGCTCACGGCAGACCGTGCACCGCAACAGAAATCGGCGGCGACGGCAGCGCGGGCGCAGGCTGCCGGTGCAGGCCCCACGCCCAAGGCTGCGGGCGTGCCCGGCATCAAGCACATCATTGCCGTGGCCAGCGGCAAGGGCGGTGTCGGCAAGTCCACCACGGCGGCCAACCTTGCGGTGGCGCTGTCAGTGCTCGGTCTGAAGGTCGGCATCATGGATGCCGACATCTATGGCCCGTCAGTGCCGAAAATATTCGGTGTCACGGGCCGGCCACGGCTGGTCGAAGGCCGCACGCTGGCGCCGATGGAGGCTTACGGGCTGAAGCTGATGTCGATCGGGTTCCTGATCGACGAGGAAACCCCGATGATCTGGCGTGGCCCGATGGTGATCTCGGCCATCACCCAGATGCTGCGGGAAGTGGCCTGGGGCGAACTCGATGTGCTCGTGGTCGACATGCCGCCCGGCACAGGCGATGCCCAACTCACCATGGCCCAGCAGACGCCGCTGGCAGGGGCCGTGATCGTCTCGACACCGCAGGATCTTGCCCTGCTGGATGCACGGCGCGGGGTTGCCATGTTCCAGCGCGTGCAGGTTCCGATCCTCGGCATCATCGAGAACATGAGCTATTTCATCGCACCCGATACCGGCAATCGCTACGACATCTTCGGCCATGGCGGCGCGCGCAGGGAGGCCGAGAAGCAGGGCGTACCCTTCCTCGGCGAGATCCCCCTTGCCATGCCGATCCGCGAATTGTCGGACAATGGTCGACCGATCGTCGCCAGCGATCCGGACAGCCCGCATGCCAAGGCCTACGTGGCCATTGCGCGTCAGGTCAAGCAGACGCTCGCGAGCGGGTCCACACGGACCGCGCCACGCATCGTGATCGAGTGAAGGCGGGCGAAAGAAGCCCGAGCCAGCAACCGCCCGGCGTCAGAGCCGAACGGATGACGGCGCGGCGAATGCCTCCGAGGCCTGACGCTGCTGCATGTCGAGAACGCCGAACCAGACGCAGGCTGCGACGACGCTGAAAGCGACGGCTGCAAAAAAAGCTTTCATGGCAAATCCTCCATTCTTGTGGTCAGGCGCGAAGCACACGCCGATATTGCGATTAGTCTAGTCTGCCGAGCGGCGGCATTCAAGGCTCCGG